>Ga0302314_10009834_pt1 | contig 16861 bp, 14 predicted proteins | sample III_Palsa_N2_3_FD_200533 | JGI IMG/M metagenome (GOLD analysis project Ga0302314, IMG submission 200533) | Peat permafrost microbial communities from Stordalen Mire near Abisko, Sweden - III_Palsa_N2_3 | ecosystem: Environmental > Terrestrial > Soil > Palsa > Peat permafrost | place: Sweden...
CCCGGTCCTGGACGCGGTCGCCTGCCAGTTGCCCTGTGCGGACCTTGTGGTTCCGGTGGGCTCATGTTTCCCGGTGGAAGCGGCTGAGGCCCCGCCGGGTTCCCGGCGGGGCCAGCGGGGCCGGTCAGCGCGGGCGGTGTCCTGCCGCGTGGCGGACGGCAGTGACCAGGAGCCCGAGGTTCGCGTTGTCGAGGCTGGTCACGGTGTCGCGGAGGGATACGGGAGTGCCGGCGGCGATGCTGGCGGCGAGCTGGAGGATGCTGCGCTCGCCGCTGCTCGCGGGGAGGCGTCCCGTGTGCAGGGCGGTGAGCGCGGCCTCCCAGTCGATGCTGGCCATCGGGGCGGTGCCGTCGGTGATGCTGGTTCCCGCGTCGATGAATGCGGCGAAGCCGGGGCGCCAGAGGAAGGTTCCGTGCCCGATGAGAAGTTCGGCGGCGGCTTCCTCGCAGTACAGGCCGGCGGCGCAGGCGCGCAGCGCGCCGGCGAGCGCGGCGGTCACTGGCGGTCTCCCGTTCCGCCGTCGCCGGAATGCTGCTGGTCCAGGATGCGCTGGAGGGCGCGGTGCTTGGCCGGGTCGTAGGCGGTGCCGTCCTGCCAGCAGCGCCAGATGACGTAGATCCAGGCGCGGGCGGTGATGCGGACGGCGTGGGGGTGGTCCTTGCCGCGGTCGCGGGCGGCGTCGTAGAGAGCGGCGGCCCAGGGGCTGGCGTGGCGGGAGTCGCCGGCGAAGTCGCAGACGGCGTCGCGGAGCGGCTTGCTGACCGCCCAGCGGAACCCGGCGGCGGAGTGCTTGCCGGACTGGCGGGTGACCGGGGCGACGCCGGCCAGCCCGGCCAGCGACTCAGGGTCGGGGAACCGGCCCCGGCAGTCGCCGATCTCGGCGAGCAGCCGGGCCGCGCGCAGCGTGCCCGCGCGGGGCAGGCTGGTGAAGACGCAGGCGTCGGGGTGGGCGGCGAGCTGGGCCGCTATCTCGGCTTCCAGGGTCTTGACCTGGGCTGTCAGCGTGGTCAGGGTGGCGACCAGGGCGCTGGTGACGACGCCCCGGGCGGTGCCGTCGGTGCCGGTGGCGCCGGCCGGGGCGGCCCGCAGCCGGCCCAGCAGCTGCCCCGGCCCGGAGGTTCTGCCGCGGTTGGGCAGGGTCTTCAGCCAGGCGGCGAGATCGTCCTCGCTGAGCAGGTCAGCTGCGTCCTGGGTGCGGAACCGGGACAGGAACGCCAGGCTGATCGGGCTGTCCAGTTCCGAGAACAGGCAGGTCCCGGCGGGGAACGACACGGCCAGGTGGGCGCGCAGCTGGTTGCAGGCCGCGACCCGGTGGGCGACCAGGTCGCGGCGGGCGCGGACGGCCGCGCGCAGCGCGAGGGTCGCCGGCGAGTCCGGGACCAGCGGCCGGAGCCGGGCCCGGTCGGTGCGCAGCACGCCGGCCAGGACGAACGCGTCGAACCGGTCGTCCTTGGCCCCGGCCGACCCGTAACGAGACCGCAGGTTCTTCACCTGCCGGGACGTGATCACCACCACGGTCAGCCCCGCCGCCAGCAGGGCACCGACGAGGATCCCCTCGCCGCGCTCGATCGCGACCTCCGCGGCGCCCGCCGCCCGCAGCCCGGCGACCAGCTTCCGGATGCCGTCCCGGTCATGGACGGCGCTGAACCGCGACCGGACCTTCCCGGCCCCGTCGACGACGCACGCGACATGATCTGCCGTGGCCCAGTCGATGCCGGCGGTGACCCCGCCCGGCGGAGTTGGAGGGAGAACCTGAATTTGGGCATACTGCATGACAGCCTCCTCGCTGCTAAGCCCAGTGGGGAGGCACCCTTATGAACGGATCCGGGACGCGAGCCGTCAGCTCACTGTCCGGCGCTCGCAGCGCATGGCCCTGTAGACGGTGAACGCGTCCCGGGTAACCGCCGAGCCCGCGTAACTGGCACTGGACCTCGCTGAGGGGTCACGGACATCATGGCGGTGAACGGCGGCACCTCGGGTGCACCAGCAACATCAGCCGCTGGCGTCACACATACTGGCGAGCGTCCCAGCAGCCCCGCAACAGGTTTTATCCCGCCATATCCCCGCGTAGTCATCTGCTCGCAAGAGGCAAGGTGCCCCAGTGAGGACATCAAGGCCGGGCATATGCAGCGGAGAGTCAATGCCGCGCCGGCGGGGGGGAAGGCGACCGGGTCAGCCGGATGATCCCCGCCCTTGTCACGGTGGGATCGACGCCGGGACGCGGACGGCAACGAGATCAGCTTCGGCGGCGTCCCGGGCTGGGCATTCCGGCCGCTGAAGGGACGGCATGCGCGGCCCGCCCTCGCTCACGCTGAGTGAACCGTCCGGGCAAGACCCACGCGCCGGAACCGCCGATCTGGCCCCTTCAGCAGGGGTAGCGTTGGCGGCCGATCATCGCCCGTAACAGGATTATCTGGGCGAAGATCGTCTCGATCCCGAGCACACTGACGCGTACCGCTTAGCGATTCGCCGAATATGTGCCCGAGTTAGCCACGGACCTGTTGCGTGCCTGCAAGAAGCGCGGCCTTACCGTGGTGCTGGCCAGTTCGGCCGGCGCGGAGGAGTTCAGCATCCTCCACCACCCAGCTGGTCGAGACCGCACATAATCAAAAAGATAGTCACGATCTCCGCTAGCGGGACCCGCGAATAACTTCCGCTATTAATCCGGGGCCGATTTACCATTCCTCATTCACCTCTCCGCCAGTATCATTTGGCCCGGGGAGGGACCTTATGGCTGCGTTGAATGACGCGGGTGCCCGGGTGGTGCTGATCGGCACCGGACGCCATGGCGCGGATTCGGAACTCGACTCGGTGCCGGCGGTCGCGCGCACCATACGGGACCTGGGTGAAATGCTCGTCGAACGGTGCGGCCTGGCCCGGGAGAGGCTGACGGTCATTATCGACGCGGCCGACCCGGCCGAGATCGGCGCCGTGCTGGACAAGGAGGCAGAGCAGGCCACGTCGGTGCTGCTGGTCTACTACATCGGTCACGGCCTGCTCGGCCCGGGTGGCGAGTTGTACCTGGCCACGCAGGCGACCGACGGCCGGCCGACCCGGTTGGCCTACAACGCCGTGGCTTATAGCGCGGTCCGCAATTGGTTCCTGGAGAGCCCCGCCGCCACGCGTGTGGTAGTGCTTGACTGCTGTTATTCAGGACGCGCGCTCGGCGTACTCGGCAGCGCCCAGGATGAGGCCATCGATATAGCCTCGATAAACGGCTGCTTCGTGCTGACCTCGTCCGCCGGGGACGAGCTGTCCCTCGCCCCGGAGAGCGAAACATATACCGCATTCACCGGCGAGTTCCTGCGCCTGCTGCGCAATGGCGACCCCGCCGGGCCCGAGCAAATGACCTTGCGGAGTATCTATAAGTACCTGTCCCTCGCGGTCCCGGCCCGCGGCGGCCCACGGCCGCACCAGCTCACCGGCGAGCGCGGCGACGACCTAGTCCTCGCCCCAAATCCGGCTTACCCCCGGGAACCAGTTGACGGGATTGTCGAGCCGCCTCTCGACGAGCAGGCCAAATGCCCTTACCCGGGCCTGACCGCGTTCGAGCCGGCCCAGGCGGCCTGGTTCTTCGGCCGCGAGCAGCTCACCGCCGTCCTGACTGCGCGGCTGGCGGGCCGGCTGGCCACGGGCGGCCCGCTGGTCGTGGCCGCGCCGTCCGGGGCCGGGAAGTCGTCTCTGCTGCGGGCCGGCCTGATCCCGGCTCTGTCCGCGGGCAAGCTGACCGCCCCGGGATCGCGCCACTGGCCCCAGATCCTGATGACACCGGGACCGCACCCGCTGCGCACGCTGGCTACCCGCCTCGCGCCGCAGGCGGGCACCGACGCGGACTCGGTCGCCAGCCATTTGGTGCTGGGGCCAGGACGCCGGGCCGAGCCGTTCCGCGAGGCCCTGCGCAGGCGGGCGGGCGGCCGCGGCATCGCCGGCGCCCGGGTGGTCCTGATCGTGGACCAGTTCGAGGAAGTGTTCACCCTGTGCCCGGACGAGGCCGAGCGGCGGGTATTCATCGAACTGCTGGGCGAGCTGGCCTCTGGAACCCGGGAGACCGACCCGGTCGGCCTCGTCGTTATCGGCCTGCGGGCTGACTTGTACGGGCAGTGCGCGGAGTACCCGGAACTGCGCGACGCCGTAAGCCGGGACCAGTTGCTGGTCGGCCCCATGTCCACGGCCGAGCTCCGGGAGGCGATCGAGCGGCCGGCCCAGGCGGTTGGCCTGCGACTGGAACCCGGACTGACCGAGCTGCTGCTGCGCGACATCGGGGCGCGCGAGGCGGCCCCCAGCGACCCCGAGGCGGCCGCCGGGAACGACCCGGGCCAGGCCGACGACTACGAGGCGGGTCGGCTCCCCATGATCGCCTATGCCCTGCAGCAGACCTGGGAGAAACGATCCGGGCGCACACTGACGGTCGCGGTGTACCAGAGCACCGGCGGCATCCAGCAGGCCATCGCCACCGCGGCGGACGAGACCTACGGCCAGCTGCCCGCCGCCAGCCAGCAGGCGACCAGGCCTCTGTTCCTGCGCCTGGTCAGGATCGGCGAGACCGGCCAGGACACCCGCCGCATCGTCAACCAGGCCGACCTGGTCAGCCATAGCCCCTCGGGCCCGGCCGCCACGGCGGCCCTCCAGGCGTTCACCCGGGCCCGGTTGCTGACCGTGAGCCAGGACAGCGTCGAGATCACCCACGAGGCGCTGCTGCGGGCCTGGCCCCGGCTCCGCCAGTGGATCAGCGACGACCGTGCCGACAACCTGCTCGGCCAGCAGCTCGAGGAGGACGCGACGCAGTGGGAGGGATCCGGACGGGACAACTCGGCCCTGCTCCGGGGCAGCCGACTGGACGCTGGCCTCGGCTGGACCCGGGACTATCCTGGCGACGTGAGCCCGGTCGTGGACCGCTTCCTGCGCGAGTCCCGGCGACAGCGAACCCGGTCCGCGCGCATCCGCCAGGCCGTCACCGCCGTCCTCGCCGTGGTGGCTCTGACCGCCGCGACCACGGCCTGGTTCGCGGTCAGGCAGAGCCACGCCGCGCAGGCCAGCAGCCGCACGGCCATCCTCAATCAGGTCACCGCGGAAGCGGAGCAGGTCGACAGCGCCGACCCGTCCCTGGCCGCCAACCTGAACGCCCTCGCGTACCAGATGAAGCCGTCGAACGCCCTCTACACCAGGCTCATCGACGCCCAGGACATCCCGCTCGCGTCCGTCCTGCCGGTGCGCACCGGAACCCCGGACAGCATCGCGTTCAGTCCCGGCGGCCAGCTCCTGGCCGCCGCGACCAGCGCCGGGATCCAGTTCTGGAGCATGAGCGCCGCCGCCGCGCCCCGGCCGCTCGGGTCCCCGCTGCCGGTCAGCTCGGGCACGGCGAGCGACATCGCGTTCAGCCCTCACGATAACCTGCTGGCCGCCGCGACCGGCACCGGGGTGGAGCTGTGGCGGGCCTCTCCCGCAGCCGCTCCCCGGCAACCCGGGCTCTTCCTGGCCGCCGGCCAAGGCGTGGCGGACAGCATCGCGTTCAGCCCGGACAGCGGCATCCTGGCCGTCGCGACCAGCCGCGGGGTCCAGCTCTGGAACGTCGCCCTGGCCGTCCCCGCCCCCATCACCACGCTGGACACCAGCGCGGCCGGCTCGGTCAACGGCATCGCCTACAGCCCCGACGGCCGCACCCTCGCCGTCGCCGCGTCCAGCCTCCAGCTCTGGAACGTCGCCGATCCCGCGCACGCCCGGGTGATCAACACGATCGCGCCCCTCGGCTACTACTCCGGGCACCCGGCCCCGTTCCTGTCCGTCGCCTTCAGCCCCGACGGCCGGCTGCTCGCGGCCGGCGCCGGCGACGCCGCGGTCCATCTGTGGCAGGTCGAGAACCCGGCCCGGCCGGTGTCCTGGGACGATTACCAGCAGTACACCGACAGCGTCACCTCGGTGGCCTTCAGCCCCGACAGCGACCTGCTGGCGGCGGGCAGCACCGACACCACGGCTCGCGTGTACAACGTCGCGGGCGTCACCATTGGGTGGAACTGGGAAGACCTCTTCCCCCCGCTGTCCGGGCACACCGGCGCGATCCTCAGCGTTGCCCTGAGCCCGGACGGTGACACCCTGGCCACCGCCGATGCGGACGGCACCATCCGGCTATGGCATCTCCCGCCCACCGTGCTCGTCAGCCACCGCGCCTACGTCGACGGCTTGGTGGTGAGCCCCAGCCGTCACATCCTGGCCAGCGCCAGCGCCGACAACACGATGCGTCTGTGGAACGTGGCCAACCCGTCCGCCCCCACCTTGCTCTCCACCGTGTACGGGTCGGGTGACATGGACGCGCTCAGCATCCGCCCGGACGGCCAGCTCATCGCGGCTACCGAGAAAAACACCGTCCAGCTGTGGCGGATATCCGATCCCCGGCACCCGACCAAGGTCGGGCCGCCGCTGCCCGGCTTTGGGACGACCTACCCCGCGTTCTACGTCTCGTCTACCGCCTTCAGCCCGGACGGCCGCACGCTGGCGGTGGGCAGCTACGACCACACGGTGCAGCTGTGGAACGTGGCCGACCCCACCCACCCGGTGCCCGTCGGCCCGCCCCTGCCCGCAGCGCCGTCTCAGGGCGCCGGGTCGGTGGCCTTCAGTCCCGACGGTCACACGCTGGCCGTCGCTGGTCAAGACGGCACGATCCGGCTCTGGGACGTGACCGACCCCGCTCATCCCGCCCTGCTCGGCACTCCGCTGGCCGGCCAGGCCGGCATCATCGACTCGGTCGCCTTCAGCCCCAACGGGCAGGTCCTGGCCAGCGGGGACGCGTCGGGCACGGACGAGCTGTGGAATGTCAGCGACCCAGCCCGGGCCAGCCTGCTCGGGGAGCCTCTGACCGGCCAGACCTCACGGATCTACGCGCTGGCGTTCAGCCCCGACGGGCACACGCTGGCCAGCGGCAGCTCCGATGGCTCGATCCAGCTCTGGAACGTGAGCCAGCCCGGTCGGCCGCAGCAGATCGGCGGCCCGCTGACCACAGATACCGGCGGGATCAACGGGCTCGTCTTCAGCTCCGGCGGCCAGGCTCTCATCGCGGCGGACGGCTCGTACGCGGTCCGGGTCTGGAACCTCAGTGCCCAGACCGCCATCGCGCGCATCTGCGCCACCACGGCCAACGTCTTCACCCCCGCCCTGTGGCATCAGTACGTGTCAGAGCTGTCCTACCACCCGCCGTGCGGCTAGCGAAGGAGGGGCGCCGTGACGCCCGAGCCCAAGATCACCCTGACGATCACCGACGGCGGCCCGGACGACCTGCGCGACCTGCGCGGCTGGCTGGTGCACGAGCAGGAACTGCGCGGCCGGGTGGCCCTTGTCCGGGTCGGCCCGCCGCCACCGGGCACGCTAGGCCCAGGGCTGGAGGCCCTGTCGGTCAGCATCGGGTCGGGCGGCACCATCTCGGTGCTCGTGGCCGGAATCCTGTCCTGGATCCGGCTGCACTCCAGCCAGCGCCACCGGACGAGCACCACGGCCATCGAACTGCACCGCCCGGACGGGGTCGTGGTGAAGATCGACGTCGCCGGCCCCTGGTCACTCGCCGACGTCGCGGCGCAGGCCCGTCAGCTCATGCAGGCGCTCGACCCGGGCCATCCGGCGCCCACCGAGCCGTCACCCTAACTTTGCATACCGCAGGTATGCGGGATGACGAGATCGCGAGAATCCTGGACCGGCAGGTCCGTCGAACGAGTGCGAGACGTCCGTCATCACGCTGGGCGGCGCGATCAGCGACGCGGCCGACGCCGCCACCGCCTACACCTCGTGGTCTGCGCCCTTCCAGTTCGAGGTCCGGACCGCATGGACCGACCCGGCCTGGTCGCTACACCCCAACCAGAACATCGTCCCGGCGCACTCCTAGCGCAAGGTCCCTTAAGGGCGTACGTGAAGCGTCGGTGGTAGGAACGTTTCACCCGGCGCGCAGAGCCAGCTTTGCCCGCTTGCCGCGACCTGGGCGGCGAGTTCGGCGAGCGGCGACTTGCCCGGCGTGAAGAGCAGGCACGGCCACGACCGGACCTCCGGACCTCCGCGGTGCCGGCTCGGCGCAGTCGCGGCAGTATCCCCGCGTGCGAGAGCGAGGACTTGCCCGCGCCAGAGACGCCAGAGACGCCGGAGACGCCGGAGACGACGAGGATGCCAGGGACCCGCCCGGCCGCGCTGCGCCCGCTCGACCGCCGACAGCAGGCCCATCACGTCGGTGATGGCGGCGTCCCGGCCGAAGAAGACGTCCTCGTCGCTTTCCGCGAACGCGTCCAGGCCCCGGTAGGGGGAACCGGGCACCGGTCGCTGGGGGGCCTTGGCGCTCCAGGTGGCCAGGCCGTGGGAGCGGGCGTGCACGGTGGCGTACAGCGTGTTGTTGTTGTCGCCGACCTGGACAGCCGTGGAATTCCTTGATGACCACGGCGGAGAGGACTTCGTCGCGACCCGGGTGCTCGTCAGCCATCGGACGGCCCGCCTCTCGCTTGCCTGCCGGGTAGGACCGGATCCCCGGTTCCTCCAGCCGGTAATACGGACGCGTGCCCGGTCGGGTTCACGGGATTATCCGGTTGCCCGGCGGCTTCCGGTGGGCCATGATTCCTCCGGTGACCGTCAGGAGCGCAGGGCCGCCGGCCCCTCGCCTCGCCGCCATCCGGTCCCGCTGGCTGACCGCCGCGACCGCCAGCCTCCGGACTGACCCGGGTGTGCTCGGCGCCGCCCTCGTCGGCTCGCTCGGGGCCGGCCACGCTGACGACTGGAGCGACGTCGACCTGCTCATCGTCGTGGACGACGCGTCGCTCGACGAGCACGCGACGCCCGGGCGCCCGGGCGGCGTCCCCGGGACGCTGGCGTTCGCCTCCGACGCCCGCCACAACGCCCCCCGCGGCGCCAGGAACGTCGGCGGCCAGTACATCATCGACGGCCTGCCGCTCTGGGTCGACCGGTACGTCTACCCGGCCTCCTGGGCGGCCTGGCCGGCCGACAGCACCGTCTTGTCCGACCGGCGCGGCCTCGGCCGGCTCGCACTGACCTTCCGTGAGCACCTGGACGCCGCCGAGCACAACGACCCGGCCCCGCGGGGCGCGGGGGAGCGGCGCGCGCTGCGGGCGGCGCTCATCCCGATCGCGGGAAAGTACATCGCCCGCCGCTCCCCGGACACGCCCCAGGTGATCACGCTGGTCGGCGGGCCGGGGACGCCCGAGGGGACCTGGGACGACCACCTCGCGACCTTGCGGCACCTGCTCAACGGGTACGCCGCCACCGGGACCGTGACGCCCGCGAGCGTCGCCGCCACGCACGCCTACCTCGACATCGTGGCCGCGACCCTCGACTGACCCGCGTCTGGCCACACCCGGGGACAACCTGACATAATCGCACATCAAGCGGGAAATACGGACTCTTTCCGGCCCGGGAGGCGGGTTCTGGCGATGACCGACGATGCCGGCTGGGACATCGTGAGCGGGGTCGGCATGACCGCCCTGTCGGTCGCCGCCTTCCGCGCCATCGAGACCCTCCGGCGGCCGCCCCTGGTCCGTGACCCTTACGCCGCGGCCTTCGTGCTGGCCTCGGGCGTGGACCTGCCGGTCACGCCCGCGGCCGCCGACGGCGACCCGGCGTTCCCGTACCCGGTGTTCACCCCCTACATCGGGGTCCGGTCCCGGTTCTTCGACGAGTTCTGCGCCGCGGCCTCGGCGGCGGGGATCCGCCAGGTGGTCATACTCGGAGCGGGGCTGGATACCCGGGCGTTCCGGCTGGACTGGCCGGACGGCACCACCGTGCACGAGGTAGATACCCCGCTGGTGCTCGGCTTCAAGGACCGGGTCCTGGCGTCGCGGGCGGCCCGCGCCCGCTGCCTGCGGTACCCGGTGACCGCCAACCTGCGCGAGGACTGGCTCCCGGCGCTGCTCGCCGCCGGGTTCAGCCCGTCCCGGCCCACCGCGTGGCTGGCCGAGGGACTGCTGCCCTACCTGACCGACGAGGGCCGGGCCAGCCTGCTCGCCGCGATGACCGGCCAGTCCGCGCCGGGCAGCGTGGCCGCCATCGAGAACCCGACCGAGGGCAACGCCTCGATGCGCGACTACGCCGCGATCCAGGAGGCAGCCAACCAGAAGGGCGTCGACCTCGACGCCGCGGCGGTCTGGGCCGATGACCCGAGCGACGACCCGGCCGGCTGGCTGGCCGGCCACGGCTGGTCCGTCACCGTCCGTCCCGCCCGGGAGGTTGCGCGGGAGTACGGCCGGCCGCTGTCACCGGACCTGCCGGCGACGATGCTCTCGGGCATCCTGATCACCGCGACCCGGGTCTTAGGTCCCGCTCGGCGCGGCCGGGCCGCCGGCCAGCCCGACCCCGGGCACCTCGACGGTGGCCGACCCGGGCGCCAGCCGGCTGCCCCGCTCGTCGTCGATCCAGACGTCGAGCTCGATCCGGCGGACCCCGGCCTCGTCGCGCACGGCGGTGACGACGCCGTGCGCGGTGACGGTCGCGCCCTTGCGGTTGGGCGACCGCAGCTGGGCCCGGATGGCGACGATGCGCCCGCCCGGCGGCAGCCAGGCGCGCAGCAGGTTGTGCAGGGAGGACCATTGCAGCCGGCCCACTGGGCGCTGGCCGCACCCTTATTGGCCGGGCCACCGCCGCGAACGACCGCCAATGCCGGCTTGTTTGGCGACGCGGCCCGGCAGTCAGGAGCAGCTCACCGCGAACGGTCCCGGCCGACTCCCCCCGGCTCACTGGTCCTGTCCGGTGCCGGCGGCTGGCCGGTATTCGTCGATCAGGCCGAGCCTGGACCCGGCCCACCCGGCGTTCCGCAGGGTCTTGGAGAAGACAACCTTCGGAGTGCCGTTCACGAGGGCCGCGTACTCATCGGTCGCTGACGGCCAGTGCGCGGCCATCTGCTCGTAGGTGACCCGCCCCATGATGGGGGCCCACGCCGTCACGCGAGACACCCATCTGCAGAAGCACTCGCCGCAGGAGATTTCCTTTTCCGTCATTGGATATTTCCCAGGGTGGGCCCGGGATCAGGGCGAAACTAATCGGGGAACAGTCGGTCCAGGTGGTAGTCGATGACCGCCTGGGCCCGACCGGCCGAGGACAGGCCGGCTAGGACGCTGTTGCCCAGGCCCGAGGACATGGCGAGCAGGCTGAGGGCCTCCGCGTCCGGGTCCAGGTGCGCGGGCGTGCCGCCGGCCGCCTGGGCCGTCCGCAGCTGGTCAGCGATCACGTTGACGACGGCGTCCGTGTTCTTGACCAGGGGAGCGATCGCCAGCGCCGGGTCGGTCAGCGCGAGCGCGAAGTAGGCCGCGTTGAGCACGGCGAAGGTGCGCCGCTCGTCGTCGGCGGGCAGTGCCTGGGCCAAGATGGCCGCGATGATGTCACGCGGGCTGGTCTGACCGCCGGGCTCCCTGACCCGCCTGATCCGCGTCATGGCTCCCTCGCCGAACCGGGCGGCCAGGTGCTGCATCCCCGATAGCAGGAGCTCTTCCTTGGTGCCGAAGTAGTACTGCACCAGCCGCAGGGACACGCCGGCCTCGGCCGCGACCTCGCGCATCCCGGTCGCGTGCAGCCCGCGCGCGGCGGCGGCCCGCAGCAGCGCGTCCGCGATCTGCCGGCGCCGCTCCTCGTGATCGACCCGTTTCGGCACCGGCTCACCGTACCCCTTGTCCTAGCCCGGTCGTTAAATGATACGCTCGTATCACAAAGAGGGGGTCCAGGCGGAGACCAGAAGGAGGCGGGACATGCCCGCGATCAAGCACATCACCCGGGCCGCGGGGCCGGCACCCGCGGGCGAACCGGGTTCCTGGGTAAGCGACGAGGCGCGAGAGCGGTTCATGGCCGCGTACGAGCGGGTCCTCGCGCTGTGGCCGCGGCCGCGGGAAGAGCTCGATATCGAGACGGCGACCGCGACCACGCGGGTGCACGCCTACCGGCCGCATCCGGGCGGCGCCCCGATCGTGCTGCTCACCGGGGCCGGGGGCAACGCGGCGTTCTGGTTCCCGCACGTGGCGGCGCTGGCCGAGGACGGCCCGGTGTACGGGATCGACCTGCCCGGCGACGCGAATCCCAGCGTTCCCCGTGCCCTGATGACGCCCCCGGCGGCCTGCGCGGCCTGGCTGGACGAGCTCCTTGGCCAGCTCAGCGACCGCCCGGCGCACCTGGTGGGCTTCTCCTACGGCGGCTGGGTCGCCCTGAACCAGGCGCTTCGCGCGCCCGGCCGGGTCGCCTCGGTCACCCTGCTCGACCCGGCCGGGCTCATCCGGCCCGATGCCCGCTTCTACCGCTGGCTCACCATCAGCGGCCTGGCCGCCCTGACCCCGATGCCGCTGCGCCGCCGCCTGGCCCGGTGGCTGGACCTCCCGCACCTCCTGGAGCCGGAGCTGATGGCGCTCATGTGGGCGGCCATCCGCGGCTACCGAGCGGAGCCGAAGAACCCCGACGTTCTCACCGACGACGAGCTCCGCGCGATCGACGTGCCCGTCCTGCTGGTCACCGGGGCGCGCAGTGCCCTGCTCACCCCGGCGCAGGCCCGCGCCCGGGGGAGCCTGATGCCGCACGCCGAGGTCGCGGTCGTCCCCGGCAGCCACGGCGGCTTCGACCGCGTCGGCGAGCTGAACGACCGGATGGCCGCCTTCATCAAAGCCCAGGAGGCGTCACGCGGCCGCGGCTAGCTGGGACAGCACCGCGGACGAGAGCGCCGCGACGCTGCTGTCGGCGTCCTCGAGGATGCTCCACACGAATTCGTTGTCCAGCCGGAGCAGCCCGAGCAGCAGGTGACCGGGAACGATGCGTCCCTGGTGGAGTTCCTCGGCCGCGCGCAGCGTGAGCTCGATGGACCGCTTCGCTTCCGGGGTGAAATGCGGCTTGCGGGCTCCGGCGGTCGGCACGCGCCGGTCAGGGGCGGCTGCCAGCGCTCCCGGCCCGAAGGTCTCCTCGACCGCCGCCCGCACGCCCTGGTAGTCGATCCCGATCGCGCTCAGCGCTCCCGCGTCCACCTGCCCGGCGGGCTGCTCTTCGGCGCGCGGCAGCATGCGGCGGATGGACGCGGCCCTGATCCCGCAGTCGCGCAGCGGCTTCCCCGCCGTCTCCTCGCGTCCCTCGGCGCAGCCGTAGAGAAGGTGGCCGGCGCTGATGTACCGGGAGCCCAGCTCGATCGCCAGGCTCTCGGCCTCGACCAGGACCGCCCGTGACGGCTCGGTGAATCGCTCGAACACCTCACTGCTCCTAATGAGTGCTGACCCGGCCGCCGTGCTTCTGGTGCACGGCCTGCTTGGAAACGCCCAGCTCGCTGGCGATCTGCGACCACGACCAGCCGAGCTGGCGTGCCCGGTCGACGTGCAGCGACTCCAGCTGCTCGGCCAGCAGCCGCAGGGACGCGACCGCCCGCAGCCCGACTGCCGGGTCGCTGCTCCCGGCGGTCGCCGCGATGTCCGTAGAGCTCATGCCGTCAATTTAGCTTGCCGGCAATCATTTCGTCAACAGAGATTGACGATTGGGTGATCCTGTTGATTGGGTGATCCTGTTGATTGGGTGATCCTGTTGATTGGGCGATCCTGTTACGGCGCCGCCGGACCGGGCAGGTAGCCAGAGTCGGCTTAACCAGCGGCCGGCAGCGGAGGAAGTCATGAGCCAGAACACCGCACGGCATGACCCGCGGGCGAAGTCCGGAGACGAAGACGTCGCCGAGCCGCGGGCCCGCCAGCCAGAACCCAAGCGAAGCGGACCCATAGTCCGGCCCGTCGGCCAGCCGGCCGACGACGAGAGCGGCGTGAGCCCAGACGAGCCGGACGAGGACGAGTTCCCGCTGATCGGCGACAACGACCTGGGCGCCGCCGACCTCGGCCCGGCCGACCCGAATGCCTCCGACCCGGACGCCGGGTCCGGGCGGATCAGGAAGATAGCCAGGCAGACCGGGCGCGCTTAACGCAGCAACACCCGCCAGCCCCGACGGAGAAGCCCGGCGAACACGAATACGCTCACGGTGACCGCCAGCCAGGTCCAGGCCCGGGCGAAGACGCCGATCCCGGTGATGCCGGTGACCGGCTGGGCGGTGGCGTCGAAGCCGACCGGGGTGCCGCTGATGAGCACGTCTCCGGCGGCCTCGGGCTGGCGGGCCTGGGGGCCGGTGGCGTAGTAGGTCGTCCCGGTCTGGTTGCCCGCCGTGAGCTCGGAGAACACGAACGTGAACGCGGCGTCAGCCTGCGCGTCCCCGTTGGTGTCGATGTTGATCCGGTAGATACCGTCGGGGTGGAATTCCGACCTCATCAGGAACGGCGGCATGGCGCTCATGCCCATCGTGTGCGGGTTCGCGTCGATGACCAGGACCGTCGTGGCCGGGTCGGCGGGCGAGGCGAAGACGTACAGGTCGGTCAGGTCCAGGCGCGCGTCGTCGCCGGGGAACTTGAGATTGGCCGCGCTGAAATGATTAGACATGCTGGCTCCTTCGGGGGTGATCGTCCGGGCTGGTGGCCCTGGTCACGGTCTCAGCGTGCGCTCCGGGCGAGCCCGTCGCGCCCGGGTCAGTCCCCGGTTGGCGCTCCCCAGCGAGGGTTAGGGCAAAGTGACTATCAGCCAGAACGAGGGCAGGGTCGATGAAACGGTCGAAGCGATGACGGCGGGAAAAGTCCAGGTGCGCCGGGTATACGAGGAGCCAGAGCAGAGTGATGGCACGAGAGTGCTGGTCGACCGGCTCTGGCCGCGCGGGCTGAGCAAGGCCAAGGCCGCGCTCGACGAATGGTCCAAGGACGTCGCGCCGTCCGACGAGCTGCGCAAGTGGTACGGCCACGACCCGGACCGTTTCGCCGAGTTCAGCCGCCGCTACGAGCGGGAACTGCGCGACCCGCAGCGGGCCGAAGCCCTGGCCCACCTGCGCGACCTCGCCCAGAACCGCCAGCTGACCCTGCTCACCGCGACCCGGCACCCCGAGATCAGCGAGGCCGCCGTCCTCGCCGCACTGCTCCAACGCACCCGCTGATCCGCCCGTCGCGAGTCTCACATAAGTATAGTTTTGAAAAGTATACTTATGTGGATGGGCGAGAGATCTGCGGAGGCGTCGTGACAGCCAAGCCGGAGCACATCTTCGACCGGGAGCGTGAGTGGGCAGGCCTGGATACCTTCGCGCGGAACGCGCACCCCGGAGCCATGCTCGGCGTGGTCAGCGGGCGGCGCCGGCAGGGCAAGAGCTTCCTTCTCGAGGCCCTTGCCGCTGAGACGGGGGGCTTGTACTTTCCCGCGGTAGAGGCGACGGAGGCGGTCAGCCTGCGTGCGTTCACCGCGGCCTTGGTCCGTCAGGGCGTCAGCGTCAGCCGCCCGGTCCAGAGCTGGGACGACGCGATCTCGCTGCTGTTCTCCTCCGTCACCGGGGCGCCTCGGGTGGCGGTGATCGACGAGTTCCCGTTCCTGGTTAAGGCGAGCCCGTCCCTGCCCTCGATCATCCAGCGCGAGCTCGGCCCCGGTGGCTCGGGGCAGCGCAGTTCCATCCGGCTGCTGCTATGCGGGTCGGCCATGTCAGTGATGGGCGGGCTGCTCGCGGGACAAGCCCCGCTGCGCGGCCGGGCCTCCCTCGAACTGCTTGTGCGCCCGTTCGGTTACCAGGACGCGGCGCGTTTCTGGGGGGCCGCCGATCCGGAACTAGCGGTGCTGCTGCACTCGGTGGTCGGCGGCACGCCCGCTTACCGGCGTGAGTTCGTGGCGTTCGACGCGCCAGACGGGCGCGCCGACTTCGACCCCTGGCTGTGGCGCACCGTGCTGAACCCGCAGAGCCCGCTCTTCCGCGAGGCGCGCTACCTCCTCGCGGAGGAGACAGAGATCAGGGACCCGGCTCTCTACCACTCGGTCCTCGGCGCGATCGCGGACGGAAACAGCACCAACGGAGGCATCTCCAATTTCGTGGGCCGCAAGTCCGCCGATATTACCCATCCGCTCAACGTCCTTGAGCATGCCGCGCTGATCGCCAAGGAGGCAGACGTGTTTCGCCGCGGCCGGTGGCTTTACCGGGTCACCGAGCCGCTCATCACCTTCTACGAGGTTGTCATGCGCCCCGAATGGTACCGGCTGGAGTCGGGGCAGGCGGAGGCCGTCTGGCGCGATCAGCAGGCGGATTTCCTCAGCCGGGTCGTCGGCCCGCACTTCGAGTCGCTGTGCCGGTCCTTTGTCCTCCAGGCCGGAAGCGGGCTCTTCGATACCGCGGTCGGAGAAGTCGGCTCGGGCGTCGTCAACGATCCGGCGAACCGGACGCAGATCGAAATCGACGTCGCCGTGCTAGCGCCCCCCGAGCCGGGACGGCCTCGGCGGCTGCTTTCCCTCGGCGAAGTCAAATGGGGTCAAATCATGACACCGCAGCATGCCGCCCGGCTGGCCCGGGCGCGCGACCTGCTCGCGGCGAGCTTCGATGTCAGTAGCTGCACGCTGGCCTGCTACTCGGGCGCGGGATTCAGCGCTGACCTGCGCTCCGCAGCCGGCCCTCGGCTCATCCTGGTCTCATCAGACGACCTGTACAGGTGACAGCGGCCAGCGCACCGGGCTGGCCCGGCTCGTGACGACCCGGCGGGCACGCGCCGACGATTCCGCGATCCCGCGCGAGCTCCGGGACCGGCTCGCCGAGCGCCTCGCCGCCGACCCGCGCCGCTTCGAGCACCTCCTTGGTCACGAGGTGCCCAGCCACTGGGAATGGTCGACTTCGGCGTCCGCCTGCCCCCCGACCGTACTCAGGCATGACGGGTACCTGCTTCCACAACCGCGTGCCCGGAGCATAACGCGCCATTGCCGGCATCACCACGGACCCGCCCGCGCCCGCGGTTCGAATATCGCGGCGCGCTCCCGAGGCCTTGCGGCTACCATGCCTCCCATGGAGATCTTCGCCGCTGGGCGCATTCGCCTCTAAGGGTCA
>Ga0302314_10009835_pt1 | contig 16860 bp, 14 predicted proteins | sample III_Palsa_N2_3_FD_200533 | JGI IMG/M metagenome (GOLD analysis project Ga0302314, IMG submission 200533) | Peat permafrost microbial communities from Stordalen Mire near Abisko, Sweden - III_Palsa_N2_3 | ecosystem: Environmental > Terrestrial > Soil > Palsa > Peat permafrost | place: Sweden...
CCGCGCTCCTCCAGATCGAGCGGCAGTTCGGCAAGGGCTCGGTCATGCGCCTCGGCGACGAGACGCGAGTGCCGGTCGAGGTGATCCCGACCGGTTCGATCGCGCTCGACGTGGCCCTCGGCCTCGGCGGCCTGCCTCGCGGTCGCATCGTCGAGATATACGGACCGGAAAGTAGCGGAAAAACTACCGTGGCGCTACACGCCCTAGCCAACGCCCAGAAGGGAGGCGGCATCGCGGCATTCATCGACGCCGAGCACGCGCTGGACCCGGACTACGCCAAGAAGCTCGGCGTCGACACCGACGCGTTGCTTGTGTCCCAGCCGGACACGGGCGAGCAGGCGCTGGAGATCGCGGACATGCTCATCAGGTCCGGCGCCATCGACGTCATCGTTATCGACTCGGTCGCCGCGCTCGTGCCGAAGGCGGAAATCGAGGGCGAGATGGGGGACAGCCACGTCGGGCTCCAGGCGCGGCTGATGTCCCAGGCCCTCCGCAAGATCACCGGCGCGCTGAGCCAGACGAAAACCACCGCGATTTTCATCAACCAGCTGCGGGAAAAGGTCGGAGTCATGTTTGGCTGCGCGTCCTGGTATACGCAGGTCACTTTGGCAGATGGTACCCGGGAGAGGATCGGGAAGATCGTCAACCAGAAGATGCCAGTCGAGGTCCTTTCCTATGATCCTGACCTAGGAAAAATGGTACCGAGGAAGGTCATCAACTGGTTCAACAATGGTCGGGCCGACGAGTTCCTGCACTTCACTGTGGAGCGCTCCGGCGGAGGTACGGGACATGGCCGGGCCATCATGGACCTGACTCGCAATCATCTCGTACGCACTCCTGGAGGGTGGCGGGAAGCTGAAGAGATTGCTGTCGGCGAACGTGTCATGCTGGCCCAGCCTGTTCTCCTCAGTGCAATGCAGGTGCAGGTTATCCTCGGTGCACTCATGGGTGACGGAAGTCTTTCCAAGCCGGTGCGGACGGACGATGCGAGCGCCCGTTTCCGGATGGGGCACGGAGCGAAGCAAGCGGCCTACCTGGACTGGAAGGTGTCGCTACTAGCGAACATTCCGCACGCCAAGACGGCGAACGCCAAGGGTGCCGTCTTTGCCGACTTCACGCCGATGGCGGAGCTAGCAGAGCTACGCGAGGCGGTGTATTTCGGAGACGGAAAGAAGCACCTCACCTGGGAGTACCTCAAGAGCCTTACACCGCTGGCACTGGCGGTGTGGTACATGGACGATGGCTGCTTCACTGTCCGCTCGAAAGGTGTCCAGGAGCGGACCGCGGGCGGGACCGGCCGGATAGAGATCTGTGTCGAGGCGATGAGTCCCGGCTCGCGAGACCGACTCGCGCGGTATCTAGCGGACACGTACGGGCTGGCAGTTAAGCTCACTTCGCGTGGAGCGCGGCAAGTGAGTGTGCTTCAGTTCACCACGGCGGCGTCGGAGAAGTTCCAGAAGATCGTCGCCCCGTACATCCACCCGTCGATGGACTACAAGTTGCTGCCCCGGTTCAGCGGGCAGTTCGCAGTAGAGCCTGAATTCTCGGAGCCGACGATCCGCCCGGTTCCGGCGCGCGTCCTCGACATCAGGCAGAAGTCGAACCTCACCATCATGAGCCGATACGACATCGAGGTGGAAGGTTCGCACAACTACCTGGCGGATGGAATCATCGTCCACAACAGCCCGGAGACCACCTCGGGCGGCAAGGCGCTCAAGTTCTATGCCTCTATCCGGTTGGACATACGTCGGATAGAAACCCTCAAGGAGGGCACGGACGCGGTCGGCAACCGGACCCGCGTGAAGGTCGTCAAGAACAAGATGTCGCCACCGTTCAAGGTCGCGGAATTCGACATCATCTACGGCATCGGGATCAGCCGGGAAGGCAGCCTGATCGACCTCGGCGTAGAGCAGGGGATCGTGCGCAAGTCGGGTGCCTGGTACACCTACAACGGTGACCAGCTCGGCCAGGGCAAGGAGAACGCCCGCAGTTTCCTGCGGGAGAATCCGGACCTGGCTAACGAGATCGAGAAGCAGATCAAGGAGAAGCTGGGCATCGGGCCGCGCCTAGACGCGGAGGTCGCCGCGCCGCCAAGCAACGGCAACGGCAACGGCAACGGATCCGTCGGCCGCGGCAACGGAGCTGGTCCTAGGGCGGCTGCGGTAGCACCCGCCGTAACGGTCTAGCCAAGCTGAAAAGAAATGGCTGTTGGTAAGCGGATTTCAGGGTCATCGGCTGAGGCTGAGGCTGAGGCTGAGGCGCGTGGCCCTGAAACCCGTTCCGGTGATCCTGAGACCCGGGCTCGGCAGATCTGTCTGCGGCTGCTGACGGTTGAGCCCCGGACCCGGGCGCAGCTGGCGCAGGCGCTGCACCGCCGTGGCGTGCCCGTCGATGCCGCCGAGGCCGTGCTCAGCCGGTTCGCCGACGCCGGCCTGATCGACGACGCGGCGTTCGCGCGGGCCTGGGTGGAGTCCCGGCACCATAGCCGCGGCCTGTCCCGGCGGTCACTTTCCGCCGAGCTCAAGCGCCGCGGCGTCGACAGCGAGGAAATCCGCGAGGCCGTCGACACCCTCGACCCTGAGCAGGAAGCCGCCACCGCCCGGCGCCTGGTCGAGCAGAAGCTGGCGAGCACCCGCGGACAGCCTCCCGAGGCGCGGGCCCGGCGGGCGGCGAGCCTGCTCGCCCGCAAGGGCTATCCGCCCGGCCTGGCTTTCAGGCTGATCAGGGAGGTCATGCAGCAGGAAGGTGCGGCCGACGTCATCGACCTGGACGCCGAACCGTATATCGCCCCGGAGGACGAGACTCCGGAGTACGAGATTCCGGAAGGCTGAGCCCGCCTCCGGTGCCCGGCCTCCATCCCGTGCCCGGCCTCCATCCCGGAAAACCCGGAAACCCCAGCAAGCGCTCGAGAACCGATAGCCGCCGAACTCGGCTACTCCTTGTAACCCCTGTCGGCCGCCTCCGCGATCAGGAACTACGTCTGCCGCCGTCGCCCGCTACCCCCCGCCGCGCCCGCGTTTCCCGGTTCCCGCAGGCCCGCACCTGCGTACCTTTCGTCCGGAAGCGCATTGTTCGTCCGGATGGAAGATGCTTTGCTTGATAAAAAGGTTATCAAGCCTTAACCTCACGGCAGCGAGGTATTGCCTCATCCGGCACAGAAAAACAGCGGAGGACCAGCAGGCAGATACGCAGCGTAGTCAAGGCTGACAGGAAAAACAGCCGGCGAGCGAAGCGGCGTGCGATCGCTCGCGCCAGGGCATAAACCCAAGGAACCCTGGTACCGAAGTACAACATAAGGGTACCCCGAGGGCTATGGACGGAAAGGGGTGACCGTGAGCAGCGGATTGTCGCTCGCGTTCATGGTAGTCGGGTTGCTGGCGGTGATATTCGCGTTCGGGGTCGTCTGGCGCCGGACCGCGAGCACACCGCGGGACGCGGGTCAGCTCACCCAGGCCAGCCGCGACCAGGTCACCCAGGAAGCCGAACACATCCGTGCGCGCGCCGAGACCGAGGCCACCGGGGTCCTGGAGCGGGCCCGTGAGGAAGCCGAACAGGCCGCCCAGGGCCGCCGTGAGGTCGAGGAAGAGATCCGCGCGGTCAAGGACGAGGTGCGCGAACTGCGCGGTGACCTCGAGCGCAGGGAAACCCGTCTCGCCGACCGTGAGCAGCGGCTCGACCAAGAACTGAAGCGGATCGAAGACCGCACCCAGGCCCTGGACCAGCGGCGGCAGGACCTCGACCGCCGCGCCGCCGAACTGGGCCGGCAGGATACCGAGCAAGGCAAAGAGCTGGAACGGGTGGCCGGGCTTACCTCCGACCAAGCCAAGATCGAACTGGTCGCCACGATCGAGAACCAGGCCAAGCGGGAAGCGGCGCTCATCGTCAGGGACATCGAGCACGAGGCTAGGTCCGAAGGCGAGAAGCGCGCCCGCAAGATCGTCACGCTCGCCATCCAGCGGGTGGCGACCGAGCAGACCAGCGAGTCGGTCGTCTCGGTGCTGCACCTGCCCGGGGACGAGATGAAGGGCCGCATCATCGGCCGGGAAGGGCGCAATATCAGGGCCTTCGAGTCGGTCACCGGCGTCAACCTCATCATCGACGACACGCCCGAGGCCGTCCTGCTTTCCTGTTTTGATCCAGTAAGAAGAGAGATCGCGCGGCTCACCCTGGAACGGCTCGTCCTGGACGGCCGGATCCACCCGCAGCGGATCGAGGACGCCTACGAGCGCGGCAAGGCGGAGATCGAGCAGCTGTGCAAGAGGGCAGGCGAGGATGCCCTGGTCGAGCTCGGTATCACCGATATGCACTCCGAACTCGTCGATCTCCTCGGCCGCCTGAAGTACCGCACGTCCTACGGCCAGAACGTGCTCAGGCACCTAGTCGAGTCGGCCCACATCGCCGGCATGATGGCCAGCGAGCTGCGCCTCGACCCGGCGCTGCTCAAGCGCTGCACGGTGCTGCACGACATCGGCAAGGCGCTCACCCACGAGGTCGAGGGCAGTCACGCGCTGATCGGCGCGGAGATCGCCCGCCGGTACGGCGAGCACGAGGACGTGGTGCACGCCATCGAGGCGCACCACAACGAGGTGGAGGTCCGTACCGTCGAGGCGGTGCTCACCCAGGCCGCGGACGCGATCAGCGGCGGCAGGCCGGGCGCCCGCCGGGAGTCGCTGGAGATGTACGTGAAGCGCCTGGAGCGCCTGGAGCAGATCGCGGCCGGCCACGAGGGCGTGGAGAAGGTCTTCGCCATGCAGGCAGGCCGCGAGATCAGGGTCATGGTCAAGCCCGACCGGATTGACGACATCCAGGCCCAGGTCATCGCCCGCGACATCGCCAAACAGGTAGAGGAGGAACTGACCTACCCGGGCCAGATCCGCATCACCGTAGTGCGCGAGTCCCGGTCCACTGAATTCGCTCGCTAACCGCCACTGGCCAGGAAGCCCTCTTCTCCCCTGCCGGTAAGCGCCACCTGCGGGACGCCCGGCGGGGTGAAGCCCATGATCTGGCCGTAGAAGGAGACCTCGGCCTCGAGGCTGGCGATGATCGTCTCCGCCTTCCGGAATCCGTGTGACTCGCCAGCGAAGGCTAGGTATGCGTAGGGAATGCCGTGCGCGGCGAGGTCGGCGGCGATGGCCTCGGCCTGCACAGGCGGGACGATCGGGTCGTCGAGCCCTTGCAGCAGCAGCACCGGGCAGGTGGCATCGTTCACGTGCCCGACCGGCGCCCGCTCGGCGTACAACGACTCGCACTCCGGGAGCGGCCCGATCAGGCCGTCCAGGTACCGCGATTCGAAGTCGTGCGTCTGGGCGGCGAAGCCCCGCAGGTCGCTGACGCCGAAATATGAGGCCGCCGCCGCGAAAACCCCCTTCCGTCCGCCGATGGCGCCAATACCGGACGTCACCGCGGCCAGCGCCGTCCAGCCGCCGGCCGAACCGCCGCGGATACCGAGCCGCTTGAAGTCCGCCTCGCCCGCCTCGGCCAGTGAGAGCGCCGCCGCCATCACGTCGGCCACGTCCACGATGCCCCACTGCCCGCGCAGCCGCTCTCGGTAGGCGCGGCCGTACCCGCTCGACCCGCCGTAGTTCACGTCGATGATCCCGATGCCCCGGCTGGTGAAGAACGCCTTCTCCAGGTCGAGCCGGGGGCCGGCCTGCGAGGTGGGACCGCCGTGCACCCAGACGATGTACGGCGGCAGCTCATCGGTGGGTGCCCGGCCCGCGGGGTTGGCCGGCGGGTAGACCAGCGCGTGCACGACGGAACCGGACGGCCCCGTCAGCCGGGCCGCGCGGGGCACCGGCAGGTATCCGGCGTCCGGCACCGAGTCCAGGGTCCGGCGCAGCTCGTGCACCTCGGCGGCCTGCTGGCCCTGGCCCGTCGCGGGGATGTCGGCCTTGATCACGCTCAGCGGGACCGCCGGACCCCCAGCGATCGTGACCACACTCCCTCCCGACGCGGAAAGCCCCGATCCGAAGACCTGGTACGGCAGGTCGAAGTCAATGAGCTGGCCGGTACCCGGGTCGAGCACACCGAGCCGCGGCTGGTCTTGCCCGTGGACCACGGCGATGCGGCCGTCGTCGAGCACCGCGTACGGGTACATCCCGAGCTGCCACAGCGGCTCGGCGAACTCCTCCTCGCGCGGGCACAGTGCTATCGGCGAGTGGGAGGCGAGCAGGTCAGCCAGGTACAGGTTCCACCAGCCGGACCGGTCGGAGATCACGTACAGGCTGCGGTCGTCCCGCCAGACGGGGGCCAGCACCGACTCGGCCTCACCCCCCATGAGCAGCTGCTGCTGCTGGTTCGCCTCGCTCACCGGGCCGTCGCCGAGCGCGGCGACCCTGAGCTCGGTGCCGTCCCACGGCATCCGCGGGTGGTCCCAGCAGATCCAGGCCAGCTGGGTGCCGTCCGGCGACGGAGCCGGGAAGGCGTAGAAGTCCGAACCGCTGACCAGCACCCGGACCGCGTCCGGGTCGTCCGCGGCCGAGCCGTCCAGCGGGACCGCCACGATCGCGCGGCTGACCTGGCCGCCCCCATTCCGTTCCCGGACGCACCACACCTCGTCCCCGCTGGGAGCGAGCACGAAATCGGCGAACCGGTCACCGGCGTCCGCCCCGGGTGCCGGCGTCAGCGGTTCCGGCTGGACCTCATCCCGGCTGCGGTATAGCCGCTGGTCGGTGAAGTTGGCGAAGACGAAGCCGTCAGCGAGCGGCAGGTATGACCGGCCGCCGTACTCGTGTACGCGGGTCCGGGCGCTCCACGGCGCCGGGAGCAGATCGCGGCTGACCCCGTCCGGTCCCTGGCGGACCACGGTCTGCCGCCCGCCTTCGGACGGCCGCATCTCCTGCCACCACACGCATCCGCCGGCCATGATCGGAAAGGCAAGCCCGATCTGCTTGCGCGCGACGTCGGCGCCCTCGATCGGAGAAGGCCATTCGCCATATGATGTCGTTTCCGTAGCCATTTGCATACCGAATATCATGCCGGATGCCGGCCATGGGGATCACCACGCCCTGTTGCGTGCGTCCCCGCCTATCCTGGTCGTGTGGCAGCAGCCGGCAGGACCTACCAGATTCGCACCTACGGGTGCCAGATGAACGTGCACGATTCCGAGCGACTGGCCGGCCTGCTGGACCAGGCCGGCTACCAGCCCGTGCCCGACGGAGCGACCCCGGACGTGGTGGTGTTCAACACCTGTGCGGTCCGGGAGAACGCGGCCGATCGGCTGTACGGGAACCTGGGTCATCTGCTGCCGCAGAAGAAGAAGGGCATGCAGATCGCGGTGGGCGGCTGCCTGGCCCAGCTGGAGCGCACCAAGATCACCCAGCGCGCGCCGTGGGTGGACGTGGTCTACGGCACGCACAACATGGGTTCGCTGCCGGCCCTGCTCGAGCGGGCCCGGGTCAGGAACGAGGCGCAGGTCGAGTTCGCCGAGACGCTGGACACGTTCCCCTCGCTGCTGCCCGCCCGGCGTGAATCGGTGTATTCGGCCTGGGTCGCGATCTCCGTGGGCTGCAACAACACCTGCACCTTCTGCATCGTGCCGAGCCTGCGGGGCAAGGAGAAGGACCGTCGGCCCGGCGACATCCTGGCCGAAATCGGTGCGCTGGTGGCCGATGGAGTGCTCGAGGTCACGTTGCTCGGCCAGAACGTCAACTCTTACGGTGCTGAGTTCGGCGACCGGACCGCGTTCGCCAAGTTGCTGCGCGGCTGCGGCGAGATCGAGGGCCTGGAGCGTGTCCGCTTCACCTCCCCGCACCCGCGAGATTTCACCGATGACGTCATCGAGGCGATGGCCGAGACCGCGAACGTCATGCCGAGCCTGCACATGCCGCTGCAGTCCGGTTCTGACAAGATCCTGAAGGCGATGCGCCGGGCCTACCGCCGGGACCGCTACCTGGCCATCCTGGACCGGGTCCGGGCCAGCATCCCCGCGGCCGCCATCACCACCGACATCATCGTCGGCTTCCCCGGCGAGACCGACCAGGACTTCGAGGACACCCTGGACCTGGTGCGCCAGGCCAGGTTCGCCGGCGCGTTCACCTTCCGCTACTCCATCCGCCCGGGTACCCCGGCCGCGACCATGGACGCCCAGGTGCCCGCGGCCATCGTGCAGGAGCGCTACGAGCGGCTCACCGCCCTGGTCGAGGAGACCACCTACGAACAGAACGCCAAGCAGGCCGGCACCACCGTCGAGGTCCTGGTGGCCGAGGGTGAGGGCCGCAAGGACGCCGCCACCCACCGCATGTCGGGCCGGGCCCGCGATAACCGCCTCGTTCACTTCGCCCCGCACGAGACGACCCCGCGCCCTGGTGACGTCGTCACCGTCACCGTGACCCGCGGCGCCCCTCACTACCTGCTGGCCGACGGCGCCCCGCTCTCGATCCGCCGCACCCGTGCCGGCGACACCTGGCAAGCCGCCGCCGCGGCGCCCCCCGCCCTCGCTTCCAGCGCGGCTGCCGCTGCGCCCGTCCTGCTCGGCATGCCCGCGCCGCGGACGCTGCCCGCGCCGCGGACGCTGCCCGCAGTCTAGGCAGCTACCCGGAACGCATCCATGTCGTCAGGTACCCGCCTGTGGCGCGATCATGATGAAGTGAACCATGTCACCGTCGGCCGGTCCGCGGGCCGCGGATGCTGATAGCCGCGGCGGTCTGCCCGCACCCGCCGCTGCTGGTCCCCGAGGTCTCAGGCGTATCCGGACCCGGTGCCGCGGAGCTTGACCGGTTGCGGGCGGCGTGCCACGAGGCGGTCGCCGCGCTGGCGGCCGAGCGGCCGGACCTGATCGCGGTCGTCGGCGGGGCCGGGCGCACGGCGGAATATCCGCAGGGTGCGGTGGCCAGCCTGGATGAGTTCGGCATCCCGTTCACCCTCCCCCCGGCCGCGGCCTTCCCCGCGGGTGCGCCAGGCCTTCCGCTCTCGCTCACCATCGCGAAGTGGCTGCTCGCGGGCATGACCGGGTCGGCGGCGACCACGACCGGGCCGGCCGGCCAGGACCCGCCCGGGGCCGGCTCGCCTCCGGTGGTGTGGTGGGGGATAGCGGCGGACGCGACGACGGCCGAGTGCCTGGAACTGGGCGAGACGATCGCCGCCCTCGCGCCGCGGGTAGCGGTGCTGGCCATGGGGGATGGTCCTGGCGGCCGGGCGCGTGGTGTCCCTGGCGCTGCCGATCCTGCCGCCGACCGCTACGACGAGCAGGTCGCGGCGGCTCTGGCGGCGCCTAGTCCCCGCGCGCTCGCGGCCCTGGACCCGGCCCAGGCCGGTGACCTGTTCGTGGCCGGACGGGCGGCCTGGCAGGTCCTGGCCGGCGCGGCGGGCCAGGACGATTTCGACGCTGTGCTCGGCTACGCGGCGGCGCCGTTCGAGGTCACCTACTTCGTCGCCAGCTGGCGCCGTCGCGGCCCGGCCGGGGCAGGCACACTAGGGGGATGAACACGTCCCTGGTCGCCGTGGTCGGGGCGACCGCTACCGGCAAGTCCCGGCTGGGCATCCAGCTGGCCCGCGCGCTGGGCGGCGAGATCGTGAATGCCGACTCGATGCAGCTCTACCGGGGCATGGACATCGGCACGGCCAAGGAGCCCGAAGCCGCGTGGAACGGGGTGCCGCACCACCTGCTCGACATCTGGCCGGTGACCCAGGCCGCGAACGTGGCCGACTACCAGAAACTCGCCCGCGCCGCGATCGACGACATCACGGCCCGGGACCGGGTGCCTGTGCTGGTCGGCGGCTCAGGCCTGTACGTCCGCGCGGCCCTTGACGACCTTCATTTTCCCGGAACGGACAGTGCTACCCGCGCCCGCCTCACCGATGAGCTCGCCCGCCTGGGCCCCGCCGCGCTGCACGACCGGCTGGCCACGCTCGACCCGGACGCGGCCGCTGCTATCCTGCCCGGCAACGGGCGCCGGATCGTGCGGGCGCTGGAGGTGATCCAGATATCCGGCCGCCCGTTCACCGCGACCATGCCGGCCTATGAGTCGAAGGGTCTCCGCCGGCTGGCCCTGCAGATCGGCCTGACGCTGCCCCGGTCCGAACTGGACCTGCGGATCGCCGCCCGGGTCGACCGGATGTGGCAGGCGGGCTTCGAGGCCGAGGTCCGGCGGCTGGCCGCCCGGGGCCTGCGCGAAGGCCCCACCGCGAGCCGCGCGCTCGGCTACCAGCAGCTGCTGCGCCACCTGGACGGAGAGTGCACCCTCGACGACGCGCGGGCCGAGACGATAAAAGCCACCAAGCGCTTCGCGCGCCGCCAGGAGTCCTGGTTCCGCCGTGACCCCCGCGTCCACTGGCTCGACGCCGCCGCTGCCGAAGATCACCTCCTCGCCGAGGCGCTGCGGCACCTCACCGGGTACGCCGCCGAGCCCGCTCCCTGATGTCCGCGGGCAGCGCGTCGGCGGTCAGCAGCCCGCCTTACATCTGGCTCCGTTACATCTGGCTCCGTTACATCTGGTTGGCGAGCTGATACGCGCGTTTGGCGTTGTCGGCGCAGAGCATCCTGGTCAGGCGCGCCACGGTCCGTTCCGAATAAAGATCCTCCTCGAGCCCGGCGCGCAAGAAGCCGGAGAGCGCGCGCCGGAACAGCTCCGCGCTCAGGTAATACAGCTCGGGCAGCCCGAACGCGTCGGAGGAGTACAGGAACTTCCCGTACGGCGCGAGCTCGAGCGTCTCGGCGAGCAGCGCGGGCGCGCGGGCGCCCAGGTTGTGGGTGGCCAGCCCCACGTCGACGTATACGTGCGGGAACACCTGGGCCAGGTAGCCGGCCTCGCGATGGTAGGGGTAGTTGTGCAGCAGCATCACCGGCACCCCGGTGGGCTGGATCGCCCGCAGCAGCGGGGTGAGCAGCAGCGGGTTGCAGCGGTGCAGGTCGACGTCGCTGTCCCCGTAGCCGACGTGGAACTGAACCGGCAGCCGCAGGTCCACGCCGCACCAGATGAGGAACCGCTGCAGGGTCTCATCCGCGATCCGAGGTCGACGGGTCGGTGCTCCGGCTCCGGCGGCCAGCCAGCGGCCGGCCGCGGCCGTCACCTCGGTGTCGGTGGGCCGGTCCGGGCTCAGGTCCAAGCCGGTGCGGTAGGCGGCGATCGACTTCAACCCCACGACCCCCGCTGCGGCGGCGGTGCGGGTGGCCAGGGCGGAACGTACCGCGTCAACGAAACCGCCGGCGCCGACCCCGGCGGCCACGACGTCTTCGGCTACCCGCTCGAGCCGGACGATCTCACGGGCGGTCGCGCCCGCCAGGCCGCCGAGCTCGGCCGGGGAGGTCAGCGGCTCCGGGGTGAAGCCGGTATCCACGCACAAGTAGGACAGCCCGGCCGCCGCCAGGAAGCGCTTGCTCACCTCGGTCGCGCCGAGTTCGGCCCGGCGAGTCACGTAGTCGCTCAGTTCGGCGTGCGGTGGCAGGCCCAGGACGGGCGGGCAGACGCGGCGGAACGCGAACCCGGCCAGTGAGTCGAACACCGAGCCGCCCGGCCATCCGGCCCCCTCGGTCAGCATCGCCTCGAGCGTGACCTCGTCCGCGTCCCTGCCGAGCACGCCGTGACAGTGGTGATCGACCAGCGGCTGGACCGCGACGCACGGGAGCAGTTCCACTGTGTTGGCCTCTCGCCTCCGGCGCGCCTTTAAGGCGCCGCCTTCCCTCGTCGCTCGTTCCTCGCTCCTCAGTCCAGGCGGCGCCGGCGCCCCTTTGGCGGGGGCAGTCCAGGCGGCGCCGGCGCCCCTTTGGCGAGGGTCAGGATGCCTCGTCGCGCGCGCTCGCAAGCCCGCGCTTGCGGTGCGTGCCCGAGGTCACCTCGGTGCCTGGCGCCGCGATGCCCTCGCGGGCGGCCAGCGCTACCCCGAGCCGACGCGCCGTGCTGGGCGCGAAGATCACGGCCAGGATGGCCGCGAGCAGCCAGCCGCCCGACACGGCGGGGAACCACGCGGCCGCGCCGGCCGGGTAGGGGATGACGTTGCGGTACAGCGTGTAGCCGAGCACGACGAGCGCCGCGATCGGCACCACGATCTGCCACATCGGCACCGGCAGCTTCCTGCGCACGAACACCAGCATCGTGCAACCGAGCGTGGCCAGCACGTACACGACGAGCAGGATCAGCGTGCCGATGGTGCCGGACCACAGGAAGCTGTCGAAGGCGGTGGCGTGGAACGCCGCCGTGTAAATGACCACGATCAGGCCCGACATGGCGCTGATCACCAGGGTGGCCCAGGCCGGCGTGCCCCAGCGCGAGCCCTTGCCGAGCCCGCGCGGTCCGGCCGTGTCCCGGGACAGCGCGTAGAGGAGCCGCGCCGCCCCGACCGTGCAGGCCAGGCAGCAGCCGAAGGCGCTGATCGTAGTGCCGAGCGTGATCACGTCCCCGACCCAGTGGCCGACATAGGAGGAGCCCAGGTCCCCCAGGAGCGACGGCGAGGCGGTGAACTTCGCGACGCCGGCCTTCCCCGCGCCGAAGCCCATCATCTCGACGGCGGTCACGATCACGAAGTACACGCCGCCGAAGATCGCGGTGCCGAGAATGGCCCGCGGAATGTCGCGGGTTGGCCGGTTGGCCTCCTCGCCCAGGGTGGATGCCGCCTCGAACCCCGCGAACGACAGGAAGCCGAACACCACGCCCAGGAACAGTCCGGAGAAGCTCGTCCCAGCCGTCACCTGGAACACGCTCCAGGTGAAGTGCTCGTGGCCCGGCGCGTTTCCGGCCAGCAGCCGGACCAGGACGACCGCGGTGACGATCAGGATCAGCGCCACCGTGGTGCCCTCGACGGACAGCAGGACGCGCGTGCCCCGCCTGGCCGGCATGATGGCGAGCAGCAGCGCTAGCACCAGCGCGACCACGAGCAGCACGAAAGGCGCCCACGAGGGAGGGTTCTTCCAGATGCCCACGGCCTGCAGAAACGCGGTGCCGAAGATGCCGGCCGCGGTCGAGGTGACGACGGCGTAGAAGGTGTAGGTGCCGAGCAGCCCCCAGCCCGCGACCACCCCGGCCCGCGGCCCGAGCGTGGCGCCGACGAACGCGTACACCGAGCCGGAATGGTGGAAGTACTGGCACAGCCGGACGAAGGAGTAGGCGACGAGCAGCACGCCGACAGCCGCGATGAGGAAGGTCAGCGGCACGGCGCGGCCCGCGGTGGTCGCGCTCGCCTGGGGGTTGATGTTCGCCGCCATGCTCGGCGCCATCAGCGCCACCGACAGGCCCACCGCCGCCCACACCGACAGCGAACGCTTGAGTCCAGGGGCGCTGGCCGGAACCGGCTCCATTTGCTCCTCCTCTACTCGCCTTGACCCCCTAAGTCTCTCTCCGCCCACGCGCGTCACGGAAGGGGCGAAACCCACGAAACAGTGATGTAACCAGCTATCTTTCCAAGCCGCCCCCGATTCATTTCCTCGCCACCGACCACCTGACACCACGCCCTGCCGCCGCCGTTTAGAGGCAAGAAATCACGTGTGAACCTTTTTGCCCGTCTGCGCGTCACTGAGGGTAGGAACTATTTGTCAGGGGGTGACCTACGGTGACAGGTGCCTACCCGGTGCTTCCGTTGGGTTCCTTGGGGCCTACCGGTCCAGTCCGATCCGCCCGGACCCCGTGGGCGCGCACGTTCCGGGGTACGCCCGCGTCCGTGCGTGAGGCCCGCAGGTTCGTGGGCGAACTGCTGGCCGGGTGCCCGGCCAGCGACACGCTCATGACGTGCGTGTCCGAATTCTGCGCCAACGCGATTGCGCACACCGACTCGGGGAACGGCGGCGTGTTCACCGTCGAGGTCGATCGCCCGCGCGACGGAGTGGCCCGGGTCGCGGTCACCGATGAAGGCGGCGCGTCCGTCCCGGCGCCCGGTGCCCTCGACCTGATGGCCGAAGGCGGCCGCGGTCTGGCCATGGTGGCCGCCTGCACCAGCCGGTGGGGCTTTACCGACGCCTGCCCGGGACGCACGGTCTGGGCGGAATCCTGCTGGCCGGTCGGCGTGCCGTCACCCGGGGGAGCGGCCCGGCGGCCGAACAGGTTCCGTGCGCCGATCAGTCCCGGTCGCTGGCGGGATCCCCCCGGCCCCGTCCTCGGCGGCGGCCCCGTCCCCGGCAGCGACCCCGGAGACGGTGCGGCCTAAGCGCCGCCGCCCCGTTCCGCCCGGGAAGGATCAGCGCGGGCAGCACCGCGAGGCCGGTGAATGCCGGCGACCCGCTAACCCACCCCGATTTCACGATGACCGTCGACGCACCGCCACCCACTGTGAGTGGGCGGTTGTCATATCAGAGTTGTCATATCAGATCTATGCGGCCTATCCGGCCGAGCCGCTGCCCTCCAGGTCGGTCACGCGCAGCATGACGTGGTGCAAGCCGGTGGGCATGCCGGGGCGATTTTCGGGTCTCACGCCCCGGCCGGTTCGGGAGTCAGCCCGGCCGTCCAGGAGGTGCCGTTCCACAGTTCCCCGGTCAGCACCGGGCGGCTGGTGTTGCCCTGGGCGAACGAGGCGACCGCCAGGCACATCGTCGCCGGCGAGCACGACGGCCCCGGCACGAGCGCACTCGCGTCGCTGATCTCAGCCAGCCCAGCTGCGCGCCCGGCGGAGGCTGTCACCGTACTCGCTGCGGCCGCTCCGGCTGGCGCCAGACTCATGACCAGCCCGGCCGCCAGCGCCCCTGCCGTCAGCGCCGCTGTACCCCCCCGGATAGCTACCCTCATGACGGTCTCCCTCGCATCGGCGCGGTCTCCCGCGCGGAACTCTCACGCCCGCGCCCTGACCTGCGACCGCATAGCGGACGAGGGCGGGCCAGCCATCACGGCCAGCCGCGATCACGCACGTGAACACAACACGAACGGTACGGACAGTCAGCATCCCTGGCATCGGGGCTGGCCCTCATGCGGATGAGGGCTGGCCCCGATCCGCGCGGGGCTGCCGCGGTGGTGGAGTGGGAACCGGCCGAACGAACACCCGAGACCTGGCCCGCCCTTCAGGAGCAACCGATGAACCGAATCCGCCTCGCCTGCCGCACGTGCATCCTGGCCGCAGCCGCCCTGGCCGCAGCCGTCCTGGCCGCAGCCGCCCTGGCCCTAGGGGTCGGCCCCGCCGCAGCCAGCGCCGCCCCCGCCGCCCAAGCCTCGACTGTGTCCCAGATCGCCGCCCTTCCGCCCAGCCCGTGCGTGCCTGTCCTTTGACCATGAGCACGGAGACAACCGACGCCGCAGTACCGCCGCGCCCGGCTGGCTCACCGGCTGGCACGTCGGTCAGTGACCTGGCAACCCGGGCCAGGAACGGCGATCAGCAGGCGTGGGATGCGCTTTGAGTGGCGTGATAGTCAGGACGGTATGGACTGGCGTGAGCTCAGGGAGCAGTGCCTGGCCCAAGGCGGTCCCCTTGCCACAGGTCATAGATCCTGGCCAGCCGCGGCTCCGCGAAGATCGCATCCTGCACGGTAACCAGCGTAGCGAACAGCCGTACCTGACATCATCTTCACAAGTCCTGACCGCCTCGAAGTGCCCGCCACGCCCATGGCCGGCGAGTGCGCCGCTGGCTCCGCGGAACGCACCTCCCTAGCGAGATCACACCGTGAGCGAGCCAGGGTCCGGTCAGTCAGAACTGGCGAAACGAAGCCACCCGGCGTACCGTCACCGCGCGGCGCTCGGCTGACATGTGACGAGCCGGCCAGGCAGATGCTCAGCCGCCTCGCTGGTGCGGGACCTACGGCTGATCGTCCTAAAGAGCGGTCTTTGATAAATGCCACAACCATCAGGCCAGGTCAGCGCGTCGTCTGGTGATCGAGGCGTTATATCAGCTCTGACCCCTTGCTCGCCGCTCGTGCCGGAAAATCCAGCTGCTATCACACAAGCGCCATAGCAATGACGGCGCGCATCACCTCTACCGCGTTCTGGGCTTCACTCCAGAAGCTGAGGGCTTCCGTTTGTACCTAGATCCGTAGGGACGTCTTGAATGAATCCCCCAACCGTCCGGCCAGCGTGTCGCCTCGTGATCGAGGCCACGTATCAGTTCTGATCCACTGGCCGAGAAGCTAACGGTAGATCTGCCGATGATGGCCGGCGTCCACGACCAAGACCACCAGCCGGTCATCGTCGACCGTGTACAGGACCCGGTAGTCACCTGCGACGCTGATCCGCAGGACTCCGTGCATTCCTGTGAGCATCTTCGCGCCCGCGGGCCTCGGATCTTCGCGCAGCGATTCCGTCGCGGCCTTGACGCGTTCGACTACGGGCCGGTCGAGCTTTCACAGCGCCCGCAAGTCTTTCGGGGCGAACTCCAGCTCGCACCGCCGGGACGTCACGTCCCGAGGCCGAGTCCCGCCCAGGCCTGCTCGGCCGGTATCGGCTCGGCGCCCGCCTCGATCTCGGCCAGCGACTCGCGCGCCGCCTGCGCGTCCGCGAAGTCTTCCAGCAGCTCGCGGAGTTGCTGAGGAGTCAGGCTCTCGAGTTCGGCGGCCAGTTCGGCCGGGACGATCGCAGCGAGCCGCTCGCCGTGCTCAGTGAGATAGACGACCTGACCGCGCGCAGCATCATGCGCCGCGTCGGTAACCTGGCCCGGTGCCTCTTCGAGCGGGATCTCGCTCATGTCACCACTGTACGCCGACGGTCCTTACCCTACGGCGAACTGCAGGGGCCTCTGGGACGAATGCCAGGTCGTCAAGGGCCGCCGACCCGGGAGCTGCCTGTCGGAATCAAATCGCGCCCGCCAGGCGGTCGGCCTGCTGTTATGGGCAGATCCTTCCTAGAGGCGTCTTTGATAAATCCCCCAATCGTCCGGCTAGAGCAGCGCGTCGTCTGGTGATGGAGGCCACGTTCACGACGTGACTCCGCTGCGGGCAGGGGCCGGGAGGCGTGGCCACCCGGCCTTGCCGCACACAGGCCAGGCAGAGGGGAGCACGCCAGCTGTGTGCAGCGGTCC
>Ga0302314_10009836_pt1 | contig 16859 bp, 20 predicted proteins | sample III_Palsa_N2_3_FD_200533 | JGI IMG/M metagenome (GOLD analysis project Ga0302314, IMG submission 200533) | Peat permafrost microbial communities from Stordalen Mire near Abisko, Sweden - III_Palsa_N2_3 | ecosystem: Environmental > Terrestrial > Soil > Palsa > Peat permafrost | place: Sweden...
GACGTCGGTTCCTGGAGCGAGGTCTGGCGGTTGGGCGTGCGCGACGAAAACGACAACCTGACTCAGGGACAGACGATGTTGAAGGATGTCGGCGGCGTGCTGGCGCTTTCGAGCGGCCCGACGATCGCCGCGCTGGGCGTGTCGGACCTGATCATCGTGGCGACGCCCGAGGCGGTGCTGATATTGCCCAAATCGCGCGCTCAAGAGGTCAAGGGGATCGTCGAGGCCTTGCAGGCGAAGGCGTCGAAGATCGAGCGGGAGCTGTCATGAGCCAAGACCTGAAGACGCTAATCCGTGGAATCGAGGCGTGGCTGAACGGCTCGGCGCTGCCGCTATGGCAGACGCGCGGCGTCGACCACGTCAACGGCGGCTTCATTGAATATCTGGATGATGCCGGCGAGCCGATTTCCGGCCCCAAACGCCCCTATCCCCAGGCGCGGCAGATCTACGTCTATGCCCAGGCGGGCCTGATGGGCTGGGATGGGCCTTGGCGAGAGATGATCGAGCAGGCCCTTGATTTCTTCCTGCGGGTCTTCCCGCGCGACGATGGTTTGATGCGGCTACGGGTCGGGGCGGACGGCGCGCCTCAGGACGAGACGCCGAGACTCTACGATCAGGCCTTCTCCCTGCTGCTGCTGGCGACCGCGCACCAGGTGCTGCCCGAACGGGGAGACATCGTCGGCCATGCCGTCCGCCTTCGTGACCGGCTATTGTCCGATAGGCGCGCGCCGGCTGGCGGGTTCATCGAGGTGGTCGGCCGACCTTATTACGCCAACCCAAACATGCACCTGCTCGAGGCTACTCTGGCTTGGGCCGAGATTTCCGACGACCCGGCCTGGACGGCCATAGCCGATGAAATCGCCGAACTTGCGATGGCCAAATTCATCGACGCCAAGGGCGGGTTCTTGAGGGAGTATTTCGATGAAACCTGGTCGCCCACCAATGACGACGACGCCCGCCTGATCGAGCCAGGCCATCAGTTCGAATGGGCGTGGCTGCTGCTCTGGTGGTCCCGTGTACGCGGTCGCAACGACGCGGTCGCCGTGGCGAAGCGGCTCTACGAGGTTGGGCGTATGGGCGTGGACGAGGCCCGCAGTGTCGCCTTCAACGCGCTTTGGGACGATCTGACGCCTCGCGACACCAATGCCCGCCTGTGGCCGCAAACGGAATGGGCCAAGGCCGCCGTGGCGCTCGCGCGCCTGGAGCAGCCCGGTTCGGCGCGGCAGGCGGAACTGCTCGAGGACGCCGCTATGTCGGTTCGCGGCCTGAACAAATATCTGCAAATGCCGACGCCCGGCCTATGGCGCGATCGCTACCTGGCCGACGGGAGCTTCGTTGATGAGCCGGCCCCCGCTACGTCCTTTTATCACATCGTCTGCGCCATCACCGAGCTGCGGACGGTGACCTAGGCGGGTTCGCGCTCGGCCAGGACGCGCTGGACCAGCAGGTCCAGATCGCCGCCCTCGAACAGGTAGCCTTTTACGCCGGCGCGCTCCGCCGCCTGCATATCGCTGTCCCGGTCGCCGATCATGAAGGCGTCGGCGGCGGCGACCTGGAAATCCTTCAAGGCCCGCAGCAGCATGCCGGGATTGGGTTTGCGGTCGGGATGGTCGTCGCGGCGATAGGCCTCCACGACACCGTCTTCATGGAACGGACAGTGATAGAAGGCGTCGATGCGCGCGCCCTGTTCCGCCAGAGCCGCGCTCATGGCGGCATGGAACTCATGCACTGCTGCTTCGTCATAGTAGCCACGCGCCACGCCGGCCTGGTTGGTCACCACGACGACCAGCCAACCGGCTTCGTTCAGGCGCCGCACGGCCTCGGGAGCGCCCTGAACGAAGATCAGTTGTTCGGGCTTGTGGGTATAGCCGACATCGATGTTCAGCACGTCGTCGCGGTCAAGCAGGGCGACGCGAGGCCGGTGATTTCTGTCAGCAGCCAAGGTTTTTCGTCTTTCCAACGGTCCAACCCTGGCCATATTCGCGTGGTCTTCGCCCGTCCAGACCGATCCGCACCAAGCAGGCTAAAACTTCAGGAGTTCCCATGCGGCCGAGCCTCATTGCCGTTTTGGCGTTCACTTTGTCGGCGGCGAGCGCCGGGGCCAACGCGCAGACCTCGCCGGCGAGCGCCTATCCGGCGCCGCGCTTTCTGCCTGGATATACTCATCCAGACATCACCCAATGCCAAACCGTCGGCGCCGGCCGGCGGGAGTGTACGGTTCCGGCCAACGTCGGCGGCCGCTATTTGGTTGAGGCTGTAGGCCTGGCCACAGGGACCGGTCCCAACGCCACCCTGGGCATGAACATCATCGTCGGCGAGCAGGTCTGCATCATGCAGACGGACGGAAAATTCAAAGGTCAGTATTATATGCATCTGGTCTGCGAAACGACGCTCGCCACGGATTCGCCCATCAAAATCGCCGTCAATCTGGCCACGCGTGATGCAACGCTCGATCCCGGCGGCCCGAAGATTTCGATCCGCGCCATGCCCTGGGACGGCGTGATCAGCGTGCGCGGCGCAAACGCCGGGCCCCTGCCGGGCGCGCCCGCCGCCAAGGGCGCTCCACCACCGGCCAAGCCTGCACACTGACGGGGGCAGCGAGCCTCAGAAGCTGGAGCGCCAGCTGGCCAGAAGGCCGAGATTGAGCGGCGCCCCAACCTCATTATTCTCGCTGGTGATCGCCACGGCCTGAAGCTCCAGATGCCCTAGCTGGGCGACATCGCGGTCCAGCCCAAGGCGAAAGTCGAGCTGCCGCCCGGACGGTGAGGCGGAGAGGGTCCGCGTGGAGAAATGCAGCGGGTCGAAATAGCTTGCCGGCACATCGGCAAGCACGGCCGTGAACTGGCCGGCTTCCAGCCGGATCGGCTGGTCGATGCTGGCGGAAAACTGGGTGCAGCCAGCCGCCCCCGCGGAACAGAGACTCTGCGCCGCCACCCGCCAGGTGGTGCTGGTGGCCCCGGACTGCAGCCTGAGCTGTTCACCCGCGCCCGACGACTGACCGACGCTGGCCTGGGCCGACAGCGCCAGCAACGGCAGCGCCTTCCAGTCCACCTGCCCAGACACAAAGCCTGTGCTGGCGGGCATGGCGTTGATCGTGGTCTGCGGCAGGAAGGACCCCAGCGGTCCGAGCGGCTCGGTCAGCCGCCCAGCGGAAAGGCTGGCGCTGAGGCGCGGATCGGTGAACTTCAGCGAGCTGAGCATGTAGCTCGACGCCGGCAGATCATTCAGCCCGTAGAGGGAGAAGGGGCTGCCGCCGCCAGCTTCGGCGGAAACCTGCAAAGGGCCGAAATTGAGTCCGGCCCGCGCCGCGTGATCGGGTTTCGACAGGCTGGCGAAGGCGTCCCGAGAGGCCGCCAGATCGCCGGCCGGAGGCATGCCGCCCTGTCCGCTCCAGGCTTGGAAATTGAACCGGCCGGCGGTGAAAGACAGGTTGATGTCCGCCAGCGGCGCCTCGGCCATCCGCAGGCCCTCCATGACGCCGGTGGGATCGAGATCGCCTTCCAGGGAATGATCAGCCGCGCCGGAGGTCAGCTCCAGCCGGCTGCCGTTCGCGCCATTGATGACCACCGAGGCCTGCCGCTCGGACAAAGCCGAGCCCTGCAGCGCCGGCGCGCGCGGCGCCGAGCGGTATCCCGTGGCGAGATTGACCACGAACAGGCGCTGGTAGTCGTCGTAACCGACGGTGGTCAGCGCCTGGCTGCGGGCGACGGCGTCGCCAAAGGCCGGGCTGAGGATGGTGGGGCTGCCGGACTGGGTGGTCGAGATGGTGACATTGCCGCCGTTCGCCGTCGGCACGCTGAGCGCACCGATCGGCGAGAAGGCCTTGCCCAGGTCGATCAGGCCGTCGCCGTAGACGGCGTCTACCCCGGTGGCGCCCAGATCGTCGGTGGTTTTCAGCAGGATCGCGACGGCCTGCTCGCCGCTGAGGTTGGGGAAGGCCTGCAGCAGCAGGGCCAGGGCGCCGGCCACGTGGGGCGCGGCGAAGGAGGTTCCGGACACCTGCCAGCAGCTGGTTCCGGTGCAGGCCGTGGTGATATTGTCGCCGGGCGCCACCACATAGGCGGCGGCCGCGCTGCCCGCCTGGTTGGAATAGGACGCCAGGGCGCCGGCCTGGGTCAGGGCGCCGACAGCCAGGATGGCGCCCTGATAGCGGGGGTCGGTGGCGTAGGCGGCCGGCCAGTCCGGATTTGCCGTACCCTCGTTGCCCGCCGCGATGGCGAACACCACGCCGGCCGCCACAGCCTTGGACAAGGCCTGCTGGAAGGGAACGCTGTCGGGCGTCGTGCCGCCCAGCGAAAGGTTGATGATCTTGGCGCCGTGGGCGACGGCGTAGTTGATGCCGGTCGCCAGATCGACATCGTCGAACGAACAGTCGGTGCTGGTCTGGCCCGTGCAGGATCCCGCCGAGTCGGCGCGCACCGACAGGATGGTCGAGTCGTAGGCCACGCCGACCGTGCCCTGGCCGTTGAAGGTGGCGGCGATGATGCTGGCGACGAAGGTGGCGTGCAGGTTGACGCCACTGGGCTGGTCGCGGCCGGCGATAATGTCGGTGGATTGGGAGGAAATATTAGCCGCCAGGTCTGGCTGGCTGGCGTTAACCCCGGTGTCGATGACCCCGACGATTACGCCGGCGCCCGTGGCGCCATAGGCGAAAGCGGCTTCGGCGTTAATGGCGCCAAGGCCCCAGTTCTCCTGGTACTCGGCGCTAGACGCCAAAGGATAGTTTGCGGGCGGCGTGGGAGTCGGATTGTTGATTGGCGGGATAGGATTCGACGTGGCGGCGCCGCCACCTCCGCCCCCGCCGCCAGCGCAGGCGCTGAGTACAGTGAGCGCCGCGAGCGCCGCGCCTTGCTGAGCCTTTGGAGCCCATCCGATGCGTCCCATCCCCCGCCTCCGTCCCCAATGGCGGCCCAAACGAGAAGGCCGCGCCTGAACAGCGCTGGCCGAGCCTATCGGCGTTGGCGCGCGCGCTCAATCGCCCAAGAGAAGCTGGTTGGGAAAACCACCGGTGCTTGCGCTTTCGCGATCAGCTTACCTTAGAAACGGCCTTGCGGTACTGGCTGAGCCCCATCGACTTTGCGAGCGCGGATCTGGCCTTGGCATAGCTGGGCGCGGCCATCGGATAGTCGTCCGGCAAAGACCACTTTGCGCGGTATTGCTGGGGGGTCAGCCCGTGCTGAACGCGGAGATGCTGTTTCAGGGACCGCAGTTTCAGGCCGTCCTCAAGGCAGACCAGGTGGTCCTCGCAGACAGAGCGCTTCACCGCGATCGCGGGCGCCGTCCTGCCGGTCGGCTTCGGAAGCTCGTTGGACGCGCCCGCCGCCAGGCCAGCCAGCGTTTCCTTGACGACCCGTACAACGTCCGGAAGATCATTGGCGTCAACATTGGTCTTGCTGACCAGCGCCGTGACAATATCGGTGGTCATTTCCACCGTCGATACGTGACGGGTCATCGCCATCCCTCCCTTGTCGGTTAGCAAAGAGGCGCTACCGATTCGCCTATTAGGCGAATGCGACATATTGGGTGGGTTATGCGTTCTGAGTAGCTGTCTTCGAACGCCAGCCGATCACATTGTAGTCAAGTCACCGGCTTCTGGCTTGACGAAGAGGCCTGACCGACGGGATCGCCCGGCTCATTGTGGTACGCGCGGGCGGACGACCTTGGCCGGAGAGCCGGCCATGATCATCATCTCTGGCGCATCCGAAAGCAGGGTTGAGCGGGCGGCGATCACCGCGCCCCGGCCGACCCTCACGCCCGGGGCGATAAAAACGTCCGACGCCACCCAGGCCTCCGGCTCAATGATGATCGGCTTGGCGTAGATGTCGAAGGTCGGCGACATCGGGTCATGACTGCCGGTGCAGATGTAACTGTTCTGGGAGACACAGGCGTTCTCGCCGATCTCGATATCGCCGAGGTTATAGAGCTCGGTAAAATCACCGACCCAGGCATGGTCGCCGATCTTGAGCTTCTGGGAATTCATCGGTCCGATGGCGCTGATCGCCCTGGCCGGGCTGAAAACGCCCTACTACGTCTTCACCCACGGCATGCTCGATCCTTGGTTCAAACGGCAGTACCCGTTCAAACATTTCAAGAAATGGCTGTACTGGCCCTTTGTCACCTACTGGCTGCTGCGTAATGCGCGCGGGGTCTTCTTCACCACGGAAGAAGAGCGGATTTTGGCGCGGCAATCCTTCTGGCTCTACCGCTGCAACGAAATCGTCATCGGCTACGGAACAACGCGGCCGATCGGCGACGCCGCGGCGCAGAAGGCGGCGTTCGAGGCCGCCTATCCCGACACCGTCGGCAAACGCAGCCTGCTCTATCTAAGCCGCATCCACCGCAAGAAGGGCTGCGAGCTGCTGATCGAGGCCTACGCCAAGGTTATCGGCGACAATCCGGGGTGGCGGCTGATCATGGCCGGCCCCGACGCGACAGGCTGGCGGCCGGAGCTCGAGGCCCAGGCCGCCCGGATGGGCGTGGGCGACCGCGTGCTGTGGACCGGATCATTGGGCGGCGATCTGAAGTGGGGCGCCTTCCATGCCGCCGACGCCTTCATCCTGCCCTCGCACCAGGAGAATTTCGGTATCGCGGTCGCCGAGGCCATGGCCTGCTCCCTGCCGGCGCTGATCTCGAACAAGGTCAACATCTGGCGCGAGATAGAGCAGTGGAACGGCGGGCTGGTGGAAAACGACGATCTGGCCGGGACGACTTCCCTGCTTGAACGGTGGACGGCCATGAGCCCTGAAGAGGTCGCCGCAATGCGCGTCGCCGCTCTCGACTGCTTCGACGCCAACTTCGATATGAATGCGTCCTCGGCGCGCATGATCGACCGGCTCGAAGCAGACGCGGCGCAGCGAACGCCCTGACGCCGGACCATGAAGATCCTCTACATCGGCCCAGACGCCGGAACCTGCAGGCAGCGCCGGTTCGCGCTTGAGCGGCTGGGGCATGAGGTGTTCGTCGCCGATCCGTTCGCCGCCCTGCCCCTGCGGCGATGGTCGCACGGCTGGTCGATCAAGACCGGGGCGCTCGGTCTAGGAATCTTCATTCGGCGCCGAATCCTTTCCGCCATCGGCGCGCGCCGGTTCGATCTTGTGCTGGTGGACGGCGGTGAACTTATCGATCCGGCCATGGTCAGGGCGCTGAAGAAGCGCGCGCCGGCGGTCGTGCTGTTTAACCTGGACCACCCCTTCGGCCCCCGCGACGCCCCGCGCTGGAATCTGCTGCTGCGGGCGCTGCCGCTGTACGACCTCTTCGTAACACCGCGAAAGCCGACCGCGGACGCGGCTAGGGCGGCGGGAATCCGTCATGTCATGCAAATGGACTTCGCCGCCGACGAAGTCGCGCACCGGCCGATTAGGTTGGACGAGGCGGACAAGGCCCGGTTCACCGCCGACGTGGTTTTTGTCGGCACCTGGATGCCCGAACGCGGCCCGATCCTGAAACGGCTGATCGAACGCGGCGTGCCCCTGCGTATCCACGGTTTGCGATGGTCGAAGGCGCCGGAATACGACGTGCTGGCGCCTCACATCGCCGGCGGCCCGATGGTCGGGGACGATTATGCAAAGGCCCTCCAGGGCGCCAAGATCGCCATCGGCCTGTTGTCGAAGGGCAATGAAGACCTGCACACGACCCGTTCGCTGGAAATCCCGGCCATGGGGGTTCTTCTCTGCGCCGAGCGCACAAGCGATCACCTGGCGATGTATGAGGACGACGTGGAGGCGGTGTTCTGGGACGACGCCGACGAGTGCGCCGACCGGTGTCTCGAACTGCTGGCCGACCCCGACCGCATGGCCCAGATCGCGGCGGCCGGCCACCGCAGGGTCCTGAAGAACAAGGCGTTTAATGAACCCCTGATGGCGAGCGTCCTCGTTGAGGGACTAGCCGCGGCGCAGCGGATTCCCTGACCAAGCCATGACCGAACCCAACCTCTACGAAAGCTATTCAACCTTCATGCGTTGGGGCGACACCGTCGTTGTCGACCGCCCGGAGGATTTCGAACAGCTCCTGCGCGAGGCTGGCCTTGGCGAGCGGGCCTTGTCGATTCTGGATTTTGGCTTTGGCGCGGGCGCCTTCATGGACTGGGCCAAGGACGCGGGCCACGCGGTGGCCGGCATCGAAATCCTCCCCGAAAGGATCGCCGCCGCCGCCGCGCGCGGCCATCGCGCCATCCCGGCGGATCAGGCGGACAGCCAGCTCGGCGATGGTGCGTTCGACGCCATCATCGCGCTGGACGTTCTGGAACATCTCGACCGGGCCAGTTTCAGCGCGCTGATGGCGCTGGCGCGGCGAACCTTGAAGCCCGACGGCGTGCTGGTGGCCCGGTTCCCCAATGGCGACAGTCCGGTGTACGGCCGTTATCACTACGGCGACCTGACCCACGGACGTCCTCTCACCTCCGAAGCCATCCGACAGCTTTGTCAGACGGAGGAGATGCGGTTGGTGAGGGCGTTCAACCCACGCTCAATTCCGCCGGGCTTTGGCCGGGCGCTTAAACGCCGGGCGACCTATCTGGCGCGAGACCTAATCGAGACCCTGCTCGGCTACGTCTATTTCGGCTTCCGTTTTCCCATGGACCCGAACGTGGCGGTCGTGTTGGCGCGGGCCAAGACGCCCTGATCAGAGAGCCGGCCCTAGCAGCAGGTTGTTCACCAGCCGCTGGATGAAGCCGAGCAGGATCACCAGCACCAGGGCGCTGAAATCGAAGCCGGCGATCACCGGGATCACCCGGCGGATCGGCCGCAGCACCGGCGCGGTCAGGCCGTCCAGCGCCCGCTCCACCTGGCCGACGAAGGGATTGGCGGTGTTCACCACATTCAGCGCGATGAGCCAGCTCATTACGATCCAGGCGATAATCACGAAGATGTAGAGGTCGATCACCGTGTTGAAGAGCCAGAGAAGCGCACCGATCATGGCTCTGTCGTCCGCCGTTGATGAAAAGGGGCCTCATCTAGCCCGGCTTGGCCTTCTGCGGCAAGGACAAGCGCCCGCGCGCGCCTTGACAGCCAATAGGCCCGCCCCTTATGTCCCGCCCTCGCCCTGGGGCCGTAGCTCAGTTGGTAGAGCGCTTCGTTCGCAATGAAGAGGTCAGCGGTTCGATTCCGCTCGGCTCCACCAGGGTCTTTGTCGAGTTCACCCGATCCGGCTTCCCAAAAGAAGACCGGGCCGGCTCCTGATTTGGAGCGGCCCGGCTTTCATTCTTAAGCTTCAACCTGGCCGGCGTTAGTCGATTTTGCGGCCGAGGTGGTTTTCCCCGCGGTTCAGCTTCAGCTTTTCACCCCGGGTGATGTGGCCGCCGTGGCGGAAGGCCATGTGGCGTTCCTGCACCCGGATCATGTGGGCCTTGCGGTGCAGCCGCTCCGCCTTGACCTTGCTGATCTCGCCTTCGCGGCGCTCGGTGACGATCCGGTGATTTTCCTTCACCAGCCGACCGTTGACTTCGGCCCGGGCAGGATGAGTCCGGTCGAAACGGGGTTCCGCCGAGGCGCTGGTCACAGCGGCGCCCACCATTACCAAAGCCATCGCGGCCAGAAGGACGTTTTTCTTCGCGTTCATGACACTAACCTTCACAAGTCTCGTTCGATCTTTCCGCGCCGCACTGCGCGGTCGCCTTCGAACGATCCGATATTGCGAAAGTCGTGCTGAATTGCGCCTGAACTAGACTAGACAGCCGCCGTTCATCTTGCTGACGCCCTGTTCAGGCGTCGCGGGCGATTAGGAGTCGCCGGCGCCGGGCACAACGCCCTCGCGCTTGTGGATCGCCCACTGCACGCCAATGACCGACCCCTTGACCCGAGGCAGCAGCCAAAGGGTGAGGAAGCACACCACCGGCAGGGTCAATCCCAACACCGCCGCCGCCGACCATTGCCAGACGAAGGGGAACAACAGCAGCGGCGCGATCACCAGGTGGCCGATGATCAGGATGGTGAAATAGGGCGGCGCGTCATCGGAGGGGTACTGCGCATTGTCGTGGCCGCAGACCGGACAGGGCGAGGTGACCTTGAGATAGCGGTGCAGGATCGGGCCCTTGCCGCAATTGGGGCAGTGGCCGGTAAAGCCGCGCCACAGGCCGAGGGCGATGGTGGGTTTGGTCATAGCGCCGTTCCCTCGGCCTCGCAGGGCCCGTCGTCAAGTAAACCGGGCGTAAATGGGTGGGACCTTACGACAGGGACATGCTTTCTCGCCGCGCCCTTTGCCTAGCCTTCCTCGCCGCCGCCGCCACTCCCGGCGTCGCCGCGGCCGAGGGCGCGCAGAAGAAGAAGGGCGGCGGCCTCAGCTATGTTCAGTTCGACACCCTGACCGCCACGATCGTGCGTCCTGATGGCCGCCGCGGGGTGATGACGGTGGATATCGGCATCGATGCGCCCGACTCCGGCGTCCACAGCAAGGTGGTGCTCTGGCAACCGCGGCTGCGCGCCGCCTTCGTGCAGTGGATTGTCTCCTATGCCGCCGGGCTTGGCGCCGGCGCGCCGCCGAACGCCGACTACATCGCCGTGCAGCTGCAGCGGGAGGTCGACCGCGCCTTGGGCGTTCCCGGCGCCAAGGTCCTGCTCGGCGCCATCCTGGTCAATTGATGGGTTAGGCCTGCTCGCCCGCCGAGGCGTCCATGATCTTGGCCAGGGTCACGTCGAGTTCGCTCACGCCGTCCACGTCGTGGGTCGCCAGCAAAACCTCGACCCGGTTGTAGACGTTGAACCACTCCGGATGGTGATCCAGCTTTTCGGCCGCCAGGGCCACGCGGGTCATAAAGCCCCAGGCCGCGTTGAAATCCTTGAACTTGAAGGTCTTGATGATGGCGTCGCGGCCCTCGGCCGCCGACCAGCCCGAAAGCTGTCCGAGCGCTTTGTCCGCACCGATCCTGACAGGCCGGCTCATGCGAACACCAGACCGGTCGCCGTGGCCAGTTCACCCAAGGCCTGAGCCTCGCCGATCACCTTGATCGCCGTCATGCCGAGCTGGGCGGCGGGTTTGCAGTTGATCCCCAGGTCGTCAAGATAGACGCAGGCCTCCGGTTTCACCGACAACAGCTCGCACATCATCATATAGATTTTCGGGTCCGGCTTGCGCACGCCGACCTTGGAGCTTTCGATCACCGCGTCGAATTCCGCCATGATGTAGCCGACCCGGCTGGCGCCCGCCTCGGACGACGCCATGCCTGAGCCCTTGCCGGCGTCGCGCATATTGTTGGTGATGCATCCGACCTTGAAGTGCTGTTTGCAGGCCTTCAGGGCCGCCACCATTCCCGGGCGCACCTCGCCCGACAGCAGCGGCAGGACATCGGCGCCGCGCACGTCGTGGCCCAGGGCCTTGGCTTCTTCGGCGAACTTCACATCGAACCCGGCGGCGTTGATTTCGGCGCGCTCAAACAGCGCCCAGGCGTTGTCGTGAGGATTGGTGGCGTTGATGGTGCGAATCAAATCCTTGGGCAGGCCTCGCTTGGCCTCATAGCGATTGAAGGCCTCGAACGGCGAGGTGGTGAACACACCGCCGAAATCCCAGATCACCGCCTCGATCGTCACGCCCACGCTCCTCGCGTTAAAGTCGGCGCGACGCTAGAGAGGCGGCGTCCCAGGCGCAAGAGACGGTGCGGGCAGGCTGGCCGGGAACTTGCGGGCCAGCTGAGCCATAGGCCCAAAACGGCACATGGCGACAACGATGCGCATTCCCAACGGTCCGCTGTTCAAGCGGTATGAAATCTACCTGGTGCTGGTGGTGGCCCTGGCCTTCATCGGCTTTGCGAGCCTGCACATCGTTCTCTGAGCGCGCGTGCTTGCGGCGTGCTGGCGCCGGCCTGCCGATTGACTCTAACCCAGACCGCAACCGACCGGTGTCCCGCCGCGTTTGTTCGCACAGGTCGATGGGGGTTCATGAGGCAATGGAGCTAACCGCGATGAAAACTTTCACCCTGAGCGCTTCGCTCGCGATCCTGCTGGCGACCGCCGGCGTGTCGGCCGCGCAGGCGCAGGCGACGGATCAATCGGTCCCGCCGGCCTATAACCAGGCTCAACAGAACTACCAGGATCAGCAACAGCAGTACCAAGCCTCGCAGGCTCAATACCAGGAGCAGCGGGAGCAGTACGAAGCCAAGCGCATGGCTTACGCCCATCAGAACCACGCCTACGAGCGCGCCCTGGCGGACTATGACGCCGCGCACGGATCCGGCTCCTTCGTGACCTATTACAGCATCCATCCGGGCGAATACGACCGCATGTTCGGCCCGGGCTCCTATGAGCGCGATTTCGGGCGCCCGGTGTTTTACGAATATCGGCCCTAGCGCCTGACCTTGTGCGTCCTTCGCGGCTTCTTTGCCTCGGAGGACGCCCTAGTCGCTCAAGAATCGGTATCCCACCCCTGGCTCGGTGACGATGTGACGGGGGGAGGCGGGATCGGCTTCCAGCTTTTGGCGCAGATGGCCGATGAAGACGCGCAGATACTGCACGTCGTGGGCGTTGGCCGGGCCCCAGACGGCGGTGAGCAGCTGGCGATGGGTCACCACCCGACCGTCCCCCTCCGCCAATTGCGCCAACAGATCGTATTCGCGCGGTGACAGGTGCACGGCCTCGCCCGCTCGGGTGACCAACCGCTTGACCAGATCGATGGACAAATCGCCGGCCGTTACGATCGGCGGCGTCCCGGCGCGGCCAAGCTTGTGCCGCATAGCCACCCGCAGGCGCGCCAGCAGCTCCCCAATGTGGAACGGCTTTTCCACATAGTCGTCGGCGCCGAGGTCCAGCGCCTCGATCTTCTCCATCTCCATGTCCCGCGCCGACAGGATCAGGATCGGGCCGTCATAAAAGGCGCGGGCCCGCACCAGCGCCTGTTTGCCATCCATGTCCGGCAGGCCGAGATCGAGGATCACCGCGTCCGGCGGGCGGCTGGCGATGGCCTTCAGCGCGGAGGCGCCGTCGTCGGCGCGAAGCGGCTCATAGCCCGCCGCGTCCAAGGCGGGGCTCAGGAACCGGTGGATCTGCGGCTCGTCGTCGACGACCAGGATGCGGGGGCGAAGGGCGGTCATAGCAGCAGATTTCCAATTCTCCCCCTCCTGGGGGGAGCAGGCGGGTGAAGCCCGCCGAGGGGGCCAAGTTTTGTTTCGCCGGCGCCGGCGTAGCGGCAAGGTCCCCTCCACCGCTTCGCGGTCCCCCTGCCCCAACCGGGGAGGAATTTGGTGTCCAAGCGTTCAACCATCACAGCAATAGATGGTGGGTCTTGGTGGATTTCGGCAGGCTGATCAGGATGCGGGTGCCGCGGCCGTTCGCCAGCGGGCTGGCGGCGGCGATGCGGCCATTCATGGCCTCGATGAAGCCCTTGGCGATACTGAGGCCCAGGCCAGCGCCCTTGTGCCGGTCGCCGCGATTGCGGTCGGAAGGCTCTTCCAGCCGGCGGAACTTCTCGAAGATGCGTTCGATGTCCGCCTGCGGGATGCCAGGCCCCTCGTCCTCGATAGAGATCACCACATTGCCCCGATCCTCATAGGCCGCCACTTCGATCAGCGACCCGTCGGGGCTGTAGGCGATAGCGTTCTCCAGGATGTTGACGATGGCCTGTTCCAGCAGGCCTGGGTCGATCTGCACCAAGGTCAACTCGGCCGGAAAGTCCCGGGTCAGCTTGCGGGTCTCCAGCCGGCGCTCGACCCGACCGATCGCCGCGCCCAACACATCGCGCACATCGGCCCATTCCGACTTGGTCTTTAGCGCCCCGCCTTCCAGCCGCGTCATATCCAGCAGATCGCCGACATAGCGATTGAGCCGCTCGGCCTCCTCGCGGATGCTGATCAGTAAATCCGCGCGGACCTCCGGCTTCAGCGTCTTGCCATAGTCGATCAGGGTGGTGGTCGAGCCCATCACCGTCGCCAGCGGGGTGCGCAGGTCATGGCTGATGGAATTCAGCAGGGCCGCGCGCAGCTTGTCGGAGCGGCGCAGGGTCTCGTTCTCTACCGTCGCCGCCGCAAGTTCAGCGCGTTCCAGCACCACCGCGCCCTGATCCAGCAGGGCGGCCACAAGCCGCTCCTCGTCCGCGTCGACATCGCCCGGAGTCTCGACGCCGGCGACTCCCGCGCGCCCACGCAGGCCTACCAGGGGACGAAATATCCAACCGACCTGAGGCAGGGTGCCGGTGCCGGTCCCGGCCGGCTCGCCCTTTTCCCAGGCCCAGCGGGCCGCCGCCATGGCGCCGGCGGTGAGCAGAGCCGTGGTGGGCGCGCCCGCGACCTGCACCAGCTCGCCATCCTTGGGCAGGAGCACCACCGCCCGGCCGTTGGCCGCGGCCGACGCCTGCTCGGCGAGCGCCTGGGCTGTCTCCTGGTCGGTCGTGGCGGTGGACAGCCGCCGGCTCGCGGCCAGCAGCGCGGTGACGGCCGCCGCGCGCCGGGACGACAGCTGGGCCTGATCCCTGACCCGACCGGTGAGCCAGCCCGTGACCGCCGCCACCGCAATGAAGATGATGAAGGTGAAAACGTCGCCCGCATGGCCGATCACGAAAGAGAAGCGGGGCTCGAGAAAGAAGAAGTTGTAGGTCAGAATCGACACCGCGGCGGCGACCAGGGCGGGTCGCAGCCCCCAGGCCAGACCGCTGACCAGAACGCTGGCCAGGAAGATCATCGCCAGGTCCGCGCCGGTGGAATAGCGGTCGAGCAGATAGGCCAGGCCGTTGGCCGCCACGGCAAGCACCACCACCCCGACATAGCCGGCCCAGCGGAGCGGCCGCTTGACTGGCTCGGTCTCGACCTTCAACTCGGCGTCAGGCGCACCCGCGCTGACGAAATGCAGCGCGGCGCCGCCGGAGCGCTTCAGCAGCGCCTGGGCCAACGACCGTCCGGTCATCAGCCGCCAGAACTTCTCCTTGGACTTGCCGATGACGATCTGGGTGATGTTGTTGCGGCCGGCGTAGGCCAGCACCGCCTCGGGCAGGTCATCGCCGGTGAGCACGACGGTGGAGCCGCCAAGCTGTTCGGCCAGCTTCAGCGCGTCGGTGAGCCGACGGACCGAGGCGGCGGCGCGCACCGGCTGATTCGGGCGCTCCACATGGGCGACGATCCAGGGCGCGTCGATGAGATCGGCCAGACGGCGCCCCGCGCGCACCAGCGAAGAGGCGGCGGCGTCGCCACCGATCAGCACAAGAATCCGCTCGCCCGCCGCCCAGGGGCCCTCGATCCCCTTCTGGCGCATGGCGCCGACCAGCTGATCATCGACGGTCTGGGCCACCCGCCGCAGCGCCAGTTCGCGCAGGGCGGTGAGATTCTCTGGCTTGAAGAAGTTGGCGGCGGCCTGGCGCGCGGTCTCTGGCACATAGACCTTGCCGGCGGACAGCCGCTCGCGCAGTTCGTCGGGGGTGACGTCCACCACCTCGATCTCGTCGGCGGCGCTGAGCGCCGAGTCCGGCACCGTCTCGCGGACCCGCACGCCGGTGATCTTCCAGACCACATCCACCAGGCTTTCCAGGTGCTGGATGTTCAAGGTGGTGTGGACGTCGATGCCGGCGCCCAGCAGTTCCTCCACATCCTGCCACCGCTTGGGATGGCGGGAGCCAGGCGCGTTGGTGTGGGCGTATTCGTCGACCAGCAGCAGCTTGGGCTTGAGCGCCAGGGCCGCGTCGAGATCGAACTCCATCAGCTGGCGGCCGCGGTAGTCGATCGGGTGACGCCCCATCACCCGCAGGCCCTGGGTCAGGGCCTCGGTATCCTTGCGGCCATGGGTCTCGACCACGCCGACAACGACATCGACGCCCTCCTCCAGGCGCCGTTTGCCGACCGTAAGCATCTCGTAAGTCTTGCCGACCCCCGGCGCCATGCCGAGGTAGACCTTGAGCCGCCCACGCCCCTGCTTCTTGGCCTGCGCCAGCAGGGCGTCGGGATCAGGACGGGACGGCTCATCAGGGGTCATCACGCCTTAGGTTGCGCCACCGGATAGCGCGCGTCGAGGGCGCGATTGACCGTCAGTACATTCACATGCGGCTGGCCGATGAAACCCAGGAAGGGGTGGCCGGTCGAGGTGTCGATGGCCGCCTGAACGTCGTTGACCTGCATGTGCCGGGCGGCGGCGATGCGCGGCGCCTGCATGGCCGCATTCGCGGGAGAGATGTCCGGGTCCAGGCCGCTGGCCGAGGTGGTCAAGGCGTCGGCGGGGATCACGGCGCCCGGATTGTCCTTGCGGATGGCGGTGGCGTCGCCCTTCACCCGGTCGATCAGCTTCTGGTCCAGCGGGCCGAGGTTGGAGCCGGCCGAGCTCATCGGATCATAGCCATTGCCGGCGGCGGACGGGCGGGGATGGAGGTATTCCGGTCGCGCGAAGGCCTGGGCGATCAGGGTCGAACCGATCACCTGGCCCGCCTTGTCGCGCACCAGACTGCCTTGCGCCTGGTTCGGGAAGGCGAGGCCGGCGACGGCGGTCATCGCCAGGGGATAGGCGATGCCAAGCAGGAGGGTGAACAGGACCGTCATGACGATCGAAGCTCGAAGTTGGGCGATCATGGGAATCTGTCCTCTTACGCCAGGTGGATGGAGGTGATCAGGATGTCGATCAGCTTGATGCCGACGAAGGGCGCGACCACGCCGCCGACGCCGTAGATCATCAGGTTGCGCGACAGCAGCCGCGCCGCGCCGATGGCCCGGTAGCGGACGCCCTTCAGGGCCAGCGGGATCAGAGCGACGATGATCAGGGCGTTGAAGATCACCGCCGACAGGATGGCGCTGTGCGGATTGCCCAGCTTCATGACGTTGATGGCGCCCAGGGCCGGCAGCCCGACCACGAACATCGCCGGGATGATGGCGAAATACTTGGCCACGTCGTTGGCGATGGAGAAGGTGGTCAGGGCGCCGCGGGTGATCAGCATCTGTTTGCCGACCTCGACGATCTCGATCAGCT
>Ga0302314_10009837_pt1 | contig 16858 bp, 17 predicted proteins | sample III_Palsa_N2_3_FD_200533 | JGI IMG/M metagenome (GOLD analysis project Ga0302314, IMG submission 200533) | Peat permafrost microbial communities from Stordalen Mire near Abisko, Sweden - III_Palsa_N2_3 | ecosystem: Environmental > Terrestrial > Soil > Palsa > Peat permafrost | place: Sweden...
CGAGGGTCGTCAGATCCACTTTCCCGGTGTGCGTGAGCCGCAGGGTCGAATCACTGATCTGGGCCGCCGCGCGATTGCGCGGCCACCAGCGCCGACCGAGCCGCCGCGTGGCGCCGGTCTTGAGAATGTCCGCGACCGCGGTCGCAACCAGCGGATCGCGGGTGAGTTCACTGTGCGCGCAGGCGACGTAGTAGGTCTGCGCACCGGCCAGTCGGGCGCTTGCGATCGGTACGGTACCGTCCCCGTGCGGGGTCACCGTGTAGAGGAAATCATCGGCGCCGCGCGCGATGCCCGTGACGGTCGGCTGGCCCGTGCCGACCACCACCGAAAAGCGCCCGTTGGCGCACGCCAGTCCCGCGCGGTTTTCCCGTGCCGCCTGCAGCAGCTCGGGACGCGGTCGTGGACCGTGTTCGGGCCACTGCCCCACGTCGAACAGATCGACCGGGCGGGCGAGACCGGCGGTGGGCAGCAGGTGATACAGGCTGGGGAAGGTGTTGAACACTTCATCGGCCAGTTCCTCGGCACTGGCGTGGGCATCGAGCTGCGCCAGTTTGCGTATCACCGGATAGGTGCCGCGCACCGCCTGAACACCGGCAAAGGAACCTTCGTTGGGCGTCCCGAGCAGTACGACCTGATCGACGCGGCCGCCCGCCGATGCCAGCGCGGCACGGCTGACGAGGCCACCCATGCTGTGGGCGACGAGATGCACGTGCGGATGCGGTTCGGCCTCGAGCCGCTGTGCCAGTTGCCGCCCGAGCACGTCGATTCCGAGGCGCCAGTCGTAATCGACGCAGCTCACGTCGAAGCCGTTGGCGACCAGATGCAACCGCAGACGCAGGTACGAGTAAAGGATGACCCCCATCGAGCGAACCGGTGCGGTCGGTTCCACCTTGAGGGCCTTCAGGCGCCCGGCGAAGATATCGGCGGGATCGACCCACAGCAGATCGTGGGGTGGGGTTGCGCGCTCGAAGCCCAGCTGCGAACCCATGATGCCGGGGATGATCAGCACCCGCCCGGCGCGACCCGGGGGGCGCGCCATGGCGGCCCGGCGCGCCAGATACTGAAGTTCCCCGTACTCGCGGTCGCCGAAGAAGGCGATGAGCTCCTGGCGATGCTCACCGCTCGCCAGCAGTGCCTCGGCCTGCACGTCAGAGAACGCCAGCCGGTCGTAGGGCGTGATGTGCTCGGAAGGGCGGTCGAGTCGCATGCTGGGGGTGCGTGTCGCGATGGTCGCGCGATCAGTTCGCGTTCAACGGTCGCACCAGCGCGGTCACGTGCAGCTTGGTGCCGCCCGTGAACAGCAGCACCAGCGGGACCCGCTCGCCGACCTGCAGCGGATGTGCAAGTCCATGCAACATGATGTGCCGGCCGCCCGGAGTGAAGGCGACGGCCGCCCCCGGTGCCAGCGCGACCGAGGTCAGCGCGCGCATCCGTGACTGACCGCCGGCCTCACTGGTCTCGTGCATCATGGCCATGGCGGCGAGCGGACATTCGACGCCGGTCAGCTTCACGGCCTGCGTCCCGATGTTCTGCAGCGACAGGTACACGGCTGCCTCATCCGACCCCGGAGGGGGCTGACGTATCCAGGCGCCGCCGACCAGGAGATTGCTGTCGGCCGCCCGGCTGATCAACGGCAACAGGCCGACCACGAGGGCCAGCACGGCGATCAGCGCAAGCCGCTGCGCTGCTCGCAGCAGTACCGGGGGCCGGGCGGCGGCTGTCATGAAAAAGCGGCTCCTGAAGGCGCGGGCGTCAGCACCCGATTATGCCAGAGGCACGTGCTTCACCAGCACGTCACAGAATGCCTGGATGGCGGCCAGGCGTGCGCTCGATTTGCGCCAGACCGCGCCGATCTGCCGGTGCGGCTTGGGGCGCACCAGCGGCCGGATGACGACGCCGCGCGCGTTGCCATAGACGCCCCCGCTCGCCAGTTCCGGCATGAGCGTGACCCCCGCACCGGCGGCGACCATCTGTCGCAGGGTCTCCAGGCTCGTCGCGCGAAAGTCCTGGCGCTCGTGCACGGAGATCCGGCTGCAGACCTCCAGCGCCTGGTCGCGCAGGCAATGGCCTTCCTCCAGCAGCAGCAGGCTTTCGTTTTCGAGATCGGCGATGCGCACCGTGCTCTGCCGCGCCAGCGGATGATTCTCCGGTAGCGCCACATTGAAGTCCTCGTCGTAGAGTTTGCGGCAGGCGAGTCCCTCATTCTCGATCGGCAGGGCCAGCACTCCCAGGTCGATGTCGCCGCTTAGAATCTTCTCGAGCATGGCGGCCGTCTGGTATTCGAACAGCAGCAGGTCGAGCCGCGGCATCTGCCGGCGCACCGCGGGCGCCACCTGCGGCAGCACATAGGGGCCGACGGTCGGAATCATGGCCACCTTCAGGCGCCCCGAGAGCGGGTCGCGGTGGGTCTGGGCGATCGTGATCACATCGTCGCTGGCGCTGAGGATCAGCCGGGCGCGGGCCACGATCTGTTCGCCGGCCGCCGTGAGCGAGGCACGCTTCGGCTGGCGTTCGATCAGCTGCACCCCCAGATAATCCTCCAGCTTCTTCAGCTGGGCCGAAAGGGTCGGCTGGCTGACGAAGCAGCGTTCGGCGGCGTGGCCAAAGTGGCCGGAATCGGCCACGGCAACCAGGTAGCGCAGGTCCTTGAGCTTGATGTCCGACATCGTTCTTCCGATATATGGTGTCTATCGGGATTATAAAGTTAATCGATTGGAATAATAACCCCCGTGGCCCCACTCTTACTCCACCGAAGCGAACGACAAACCCCACTTATTAGGAGCAGAACCATGTTGGGTGTAGGCAAGCAGTTTCCCGAGTACCGGCTGAGCGCGGTGGTATCGACCGACCAGAGCAAGGCCTTTCAGACCATCGACAGCAACACGCACAGCGGCAAGTGGCGCGTGATCTTCTTCTGGCCCATGGACTTCACCTTCGTGTGCCCGACCGAAATCGCCGCCTTCGGCAAACTGGAAAAGGAATTCAGTGCCCGCGATGCCCAGCTGCTCGGCGCCAGCACCGACTCCGAGTACGTGCACCTCGCCTGGCGGCGCGACAAGGAGGAGCTGAAGGACCTGCCGTTCCCGATGCTGGCGGACGTGAAGCGCGAGCTGACCACGGCCCTGGGAATCCTCGATGCGCAGGCCGGTGTCGCCCAGCGTGCGACCTACATCATCGACCCGCAGGGCGTGATCCGCTTCGCCTACGTCACGGACCTCAACGTGGGGCGCAATCCGGAAGAGGTGCTGCGCGTCCTGGATGCCCTGCAGACCGATGAGCTGTGTCCCTGCAACTGGCAGAAGGGCGATGAGACCCTGAAGGCCGCCTGATCCCTAAGCAGATATATTGGAGATGCACGCCATGACTTCCCTGGATACGATTCGTGATTCCCTCCCCGACTACGCGCGCGATCTGCGCCTGAACCTGGGCTCGGTGCTCGCGCCCACCGGGGCACCGGGATTGGCGGAGCGGCAGATCTGGGGCGTGGCGCTCGCGGCTGCAATCGCCTCGCGGCACGTGCCGCTGGCGCGCGACATCGAGGCCCTCGCCGGCGCGCATCTCGCGCCGGCGGACGTCAATGCCGCACGGGCCGCGGCGGCCGTAATGGGCATGAACAACATCTACTACCGCTTCCTGCACCTGGTCGAGGATCCGGAGTACAAGCAGATGCCGGCGCGGCTGCGCATGAACGTGCTGGCCAATCCCGGAGTCGATCCGCAGGACTTCGAGCTGCTGTCGCTCGCGGTCTCGGCGATCAACGGCTGCGGCACCTGCGTGGCCGCGCACGAGCGGCAGCTGCGCAAGCACGGCCTGTCACGCGAAGCCGTACAGAGCGCGGTGCGCATCGCCGCGACCGTGCACGCCGTCGCCGGCGTGCTGGAGTTCGAATCGCAGCAGGTGACCGTGGCGCAGGAGCACGCGGCGTAAGCCGCGCTTGCGGCAGGGCCACGCGTTCAGGCGACGCGGTTGCGTTCGCCGCCCTTGAGAAAGTCGGCGATGTTGGCCGCGACTTCATCCAGGCAACGTTGACGGGCTTCCTGTGCCGCCCAGGCGATGTGCGGCGTCAGGATCAGATTCGGGATGGTCGGGTCGACCAGCGGATTGCCGTCGAGCGGCGGCTCCTGCGGCAACACATCGATGGCCGCGCCGCCGATCGTCCCCGCGCGCAGCGCCGTGACCAGCGCCGCCGAATCGATCAGTCCGCCGCGGGCCGTATTCACCAGCAGCGCATCGGGTTTCATCAGCTTAAGCTCGCGCGCGCCGATCATATTGGCGGTGGCGGGAGTCAGCGGGCAGTGCAGGGTCAGGATGTCGGCTTCGCGTAGCAACGTATCAAGATCGACCCGTCCCGGCGCCGCGGGCTGACCGGGACGACCGGCGATCAGCACCCGCATGTCCAGCGCCGCCTGCGCTCCTTGTGCGACGGCGCGACCGAGCGCGCCATAACCGACGATGCCCAGCACCCGCCCGGAAAGTTCGCGGATGGGATAGTTGAGCATGGTGAACTGCGGGGTGCGCGTCCACGATCCGTCCACGGCCAGCTGCGAGAACTCGCGGATCCGATGGGTGTGCGCCAGGATCACCGCCAGCACGTGCTGCATGACCGAACGGCTGCAATAGTCGCGAACATTGCAGACCGCGACCGTGTGCTCGCGGGCCGCTTCCAGATCGATGTTGTTGGTACCCGTCGCCGAGACCCCGATGAAGCGCAGCTGCGGATTGGCCTCGATCAGCGGGCGGGTGATGTAGAGCTTGTTGGTGAGCACGATCTGGGCGCCGGCCATGCGCGCCGGAATCTCCGCCACCGGCGTGACATCGTGCAGCACGATGTGCGGGAGTACGCGCTTGAGCGCGCTCACGTCGAGGTCGCCATTGCTGACGGTGGCGAAGTCGAGGAATACGGCTTTGACTGTCATGGTTTATCTCAATCGCGGAAATTGTTGAACTGCAGCGGAATTTCTATTTTCGCCTTGCGCAGCAGCGCCATGGCGGACTGCAGGTCATCGCGCTGCTTGCCGGTGATCCGCACCTTCTCGCCCTGCAAGCTGGCCTGCACCCTGATCTTCGAGTCCTTGATCAGCCGCACGACCTGCCGCGCGGTGTCGGCATCGATCCCCTGACGCAGGATCACGTCCTGGACCGCCGCCGCGAGGTTGACCACCGGATCCTCGATTTCCAGGCAGCGCACGTCGACGCCGCGCTTGGCGAGTCGCAGCTTCAGGATTTCGAGCATCTGCTTCAGTTGAAATTCGACCTGCGCCTTCACGGATACCGTCATGTCGTTCAATTCATAGACCGCGCCGGTGCCCTTGAAATCGAAACGCTGAGTGAGTTCGCGGTTGGCCTGATCCACCGCGTTCGTGACTTCATGCGAGTCGAGCTCCGAGACCACGTCGAAGGAGGGCATGCCGATCCTTCAGCGCTTCAGGAAGCCGCCGCCGGATCGAGCTTGCGGCGATACCGACGCGTGAGTTCGACCAGTTTCGGCGTCAGTCCCACATCCTCGTACAGCGGGTCGCCCTGCTCGTCATTCGCGATCACCCGAGGCCCGGGAACATACGGAATGCACGCGGCGACTTCCTGCAGGGCGACACCCAGCAGTTCGGTGATGAGTTGTTCCGGAGTACGGCCGGGGAAGATCTCCGCCAGGGCATGGAGTCGGGCCGCGTCATCCAGGGGCAGGCGGACGGCGTACTCCTGGGCGGTGCGAGTGCCGGCGGCGGCGTCCTGCCAGCTGTCGAGCAGAGCTTTGAATCTCACGGGTGACTCCGGGCGCGGAATTGATGAAAGGCGGACATTCTAAGCCAACCGCAGCGATCCTTGACGGCCCCAGGCCTTCCGGCGATACTCGGCGGAGCATGTCTACACAGCTTCGCAACGAGCTTGGTACCTGGTGGTGGCGCACTTCCTGACGGAGTGGGCCCTGGTTGCTGCCACCTTAGATTTTCCCCAAAAGACTCGAGCGTCGCCAGAACCCATCTCCGGAAACCACTCCGGGATGGGTTTTTTGTTGTCTGCATGATTTGAAGCCAGGAATAGAATGAAAGCGCCTTTCGACATTGCCGGTGATCTGGATACCCCGGTTTCCGCGTACATGAAGCTTGCCGCCTTCCGGCCCTGTTTCCTGCTGGAGAGCGTGGAGGGCGGGGAGCGACTGGCCCGCTATTCGTTCGTCGGTTTCGGTGACAGCCTGCAGGTGAAGCTCGATGCGGACGGGCTGCAGATCGGCACGACGCGCCACGCGCGACCGGCGCGGGCCACGGACCTGTTGAGCCAGCTGCGCGCCGCGCTCGCCGCCGCGCCGCGGCCGCTGCCCGAGATTGCGAACGTGCCGCTGGCCGGGGGATTGGTCGGTTTCGCATCCTACGATGTCGTGCGTTTCTTCGAGCATCTGCCCAGGCGGGTCGCGACCGCCGACGGTGTTCCGGCACTGCACTACGTCGCGCCGCGCTCGCTCCTGGTATTCGATCACCTGACGCGCAGCATCGCCCTACTGCACGATGGCTCGGACGCCGAACGCGCGTCGCTGCGCCGGGAAATCATTCAGGCGCTGCGCGGCGGGCTGCCCACGGCGCCGCGCCGGGGTCGCTATCAGCAGCCGACGCCATCGATGAGCCGCGAGCAGTACGTCGCGGGCGTCAAGCGCATCCAGGAATACATCGCCGCGGGCGATGTGTACCAGCTGGTGCTGGCCTCGCGCTTCAGCGGCCGGCACGAACTGGATCCGTTCCAGGCGTATCGGGCCCTGCGCCTCATCAACCCCTCCCCTTACATGTACTACTGCGCGCTCGGCGACATCACGGTGGTGGGCTCCTCGCCCGAGGCGCTGGTGAAGTTGAGCGCCGGGTACGCGCAGCTGCGGCCGATCGCAGGTACCCGGTCACGTTCGGATGATGTGCCGACCGACCTCGCGCGCGAAATCGAACTGAAGGCGGATCCCAAGGAAAACGCCGAGCACGTGATGCTCGTGGACCTCGCGCGCAATGATCTCGGCCGCGTGGCCGCCGCCGGCAGCGTGCACGTGGATCCCTACCGGCACATCGAGCGCTACAGCCACGTGATGCACATGGTCAGCGGCGTCAAGGGGCGGCTGGCGCCCGGCAAGGATGCCTTCGATCTGTTCGCCGCGACCTTTCCGGCCGGCACGCTGGTGGGCGCGCCGAAGGTGCGCGCGATGCAGATCATCGACGAACTCGAGCCGGTCGGCCGCGGTCTCTATGGCGGTACCGTCGGCTATTTCGGTGCGCACGGTGACATGGATCAGGCGATCACGATCCGCACGCTGGTCTTCCACGGCGATGAATACAGTTTCCAGGCCGGTGCCGGCATCGTCGCCGACAGCGTCCCGGAAGCCGAACACGATGAAGTGCTGGCCAAGAGCGGCGCCATGGTGCGGGCGCTGGCGCTGGCCGAGGAGGGCCTGTGAATCCGAACGTGAAGCCACGGCTGCTGCTCATCGATAACTACGATTCGTTCACCTACAACCTGGTGCAGGCCTTCATGGTGCTGGGTGCCGAGGTCGAGGTCCGCCGCAACGATGAGATCGCGGTCGCCGCCGCATTGGATCTGGCGCCATCGCATCTGTGCATCTCCCCGGGGCCCGGGACACCGTACGACGCCGGCGTATCCATGGACATGATCCGGGCTTTCGCGGGCCGGGTGCCGGTGCTGGGCGTGTGCCTCGGGCACCAGTCGATCGTCGAGGTCTTCGGCGGCAAGGTCGTGCGCGCGCAGCGCCTGATGCATGGCAAGACCTCACGCATCATCCATGACGGCCGCACGCTCTTCAGCGGGCTGCCGCAGGACTGCGAGATCGGCCGTTACCATTCCCTGATCGCGGAACAGTCGCAGATGCCCGAAGTGCTGGAGATCAGCGCCCGCACCCACGAGGATGAGATCATGGGCGCGCGCCATCGCACGCTGATGGTCGAGGGAGTGCAGTTCCATCCCGAAAGCATCCTCTCCCCGGATGGTCCGCAGCTGCTCGGCAATTTCCTGAACCAGAGCGGCGGTACGCGTGCGTAAAGCGCTCGAACAACTGCTCGATGGCCGGCACCTGGCGCAGGCCGAGGCCGCCACGTTGCTCACCCAGCTCACGGCGCCCGACACCCATCCGGCGCTGACCGGCGCGGTGCTCGCGGCGCTGCGCGCCAAGGGCGTCGTGGCGGAGGAGTTGCGCGGCTTCGCCGACGGCATGCGGGCACTGGCGCTGCGGCCGCAGATCCCCACCGGCACGCGTGCCATCGACATCGTTGGTACCGGTGGTGATGCCTCGGGCTCGTTGAGCATCTCGACCGGCACCGCATTGCTGACGGCGGCCTGCGGTCTGCCGGTGGTCAAGCATGGCAACCGCTCCATCTCCAGCAAGTGCGGCAGCGGCGATGTCCTGGAAGCCCTCGGCGTCCGGATCCCGATGGATGAAGCGGCCGCCGGACGCTGTCTCGCGGTCAGCGGCTTCACGTTCCTGTTCGCACCCTATTATCACCCGGCCATGAAGGCCGTCGCGCAGGCGCGCGCGGCGCTCGGAGTACGTACCATTTTCAACATCCTCGGCCCGCTCACCAATCCGGCGGCACCCCCGCTCTACGTGATCGGCGCCTACAGCCCGGAGGTCGCGCGGCTGATGGCCGACGCGGTCGCCGGCATGCCGATCGAGCGTGCCTTCGTCGTGCACGGCAGTCACGGCTGGGACGAGCCGACTCCGGTGGGCCCATTCATGCTGTTCGATGTTCATGAAGGTCACGTCAGTGAGCAGATCCGCGATCCGCAGGATGCGGGCCTGGCGCGCTGCCGCAACCAGGATCTGGCCGGCGGAGATGCCCGACACAATGCGCGTGCGCTGCGCGCGGTGTTGACCGGCGAGGATCGTGGCGCACATCGCGACTGCCTGCTGCTCGGCGCGGCCCTCGCGCTCGAGGTTGCCGGGCGCTGCCGCTCGGCAAGCGAAGGCATCGCGATGGCGGCTGCCGCCATTGACTCCGGTGCCGCACGCCGCACGCTCACGGCCGTGACCGAGTTCGCCAGCCTCAGCGCGGGTGTCGCATGAGCGGCACGGATTTCCTCGAAAGCATGGCGCGGGCCAGCCAGGAACGGGTGGCGACGGCACGCACCCGGCTGTCGGAAAACGCGCTGTTGAAACAGGCCCAGGCGACGGCGCCGCCGCCGTCACTGATCCGCGGCGGCGGTGGCTTCGATCTGATTGCCGAACTGAAACTGCGCTCGCCCGCCCTCGGCCAGCTGCGCGCGCCGGCCTCCGAGGATCCGGCCAGACGCGCGCTCAGCTACGCCGAAGCCGGCGCGGCCGCGGTATCGGTGCTGACCGAACCGGCATGCTTCGACGGTTCACTCGAGCATCTCAGCGCAGCGAGCAGCGCGCTGCGCGCGATGCGGGTGCCCGCCATGCGCAAGGATTTCCTGGTCGATCCCTACCAGGTGGTGGAGGCGCGCGCGGCCGGCGCCGGTGGCGTGCTCATCATCCTGCGCATGCTATCGCGGCCGCAGCTCGAGGAGCTGTGTTCGGCGGCGCGCGCCTGCGGTCTGTTCGCACTGCTCGAAGCGTTCGACGAGGCCGACATCGAGCTGGCGCATGAACTCGTGGACTCGCTCGTGAGCCAGGAGCCGCCGGCGCCACGCATCGCGCCCGGGCGCAGCGCGAACAGCCGGGTGCGACCGGAAATGGCGCGGGTGCAGTGGCTGATCGGTGTCAATTGCCGCGATCTCACGACCCTGCAGGTCGTGCCGGGACGACTGGAGGCGCTGGTGGGGCTGCTGCCGACCCAGATACCGCGGGTCGCTGAGAGCGGCGTCGCGACGGCCGCGGATGCCGGTCGCATCGCTGCCGCCGGCTACGACTTCGCCCTCGTCGGCAGTGCGCTGATGAGCGGCGCGGATCCGCGCGCACTCGCCCATGAAATGATAGTGGCCGGGCGGCGCGCCAGGCAGCAGTGGATCTGACATGGCAGCGACGGGCCTGCCACTGTGGATAAAGATCTGCGGCGTCACCGATGAGGCCGCGGTTGCCGCGGCGCTCGCGGCCGGCGTGGATGCCATCGGCTTCGTGTTCTCGCCCTCGCCGCGGCAGCTCCAGCCGTTGCAGGCGGCACGCCTCGCCGCGGCGGCGCGCGGTCGGGCGCTGTGCATCGCCGTGACCCGCCATCCGAAGCAGCCGCTGCTGGAGGAGATCGTGCGCGATTTCAGGCCGGATGCGTGGCAGACCGACATCGGTGACCTTGGCATCCTGAGGGTGCCACGGCAGCTGCCGATACTGCCGGTGTTACGCAGCGGTTCACTGGCGCTGGAGTCCCCGCCGCGACGCTTCCTGTTCGAAGGTCCGGTGAGCGGCCAGGGCGTGAGCGGTGACTGGCGTGAAGCGGCGCAGCTCGCAACGCAATCGCAACTGATTCTGGCGGGCGGCCTGCGCGTCGACAACGTCGGCGCGGCGGTCGCGACCGTGCGGCCGTTCGGCGTCGATGTGTCGAGCGGTGTCGAGGAGCAACCCGGCCGCAAGAGCGCGGACCTGATTGCGGCATTCGTGGCGGCGGCGCGCGCGGCGCATGCCCCGCCTGTGTGAATTCTTACGGAGATACGACGGTGAACAGCGAGATTTCCGCAGACGAAAAGGAGCAGCTGCTGCAGGCGGCCATCGCCGGCCGCTTTCCCGATCACCGCGGTCGTTTCGGGCCCTTCGGCGGACGCTATGTGCCGGAGACGCTGATCCCCGCGATGGATCGCCTCGACAGCGGCGTACGGGAGCATCTGCGCAGTCCGGACTTCCAGGAGGCACTGGGGCGCGAACTGAAGACGTGGATCGGCCGGCCCACCGCTTTGACCTACGCCACGACGCTATCCGCGCGCTGGGGCGCGGAGGTGTGGCTGAAGCGCGAGGACCTGGCGCATACCGGCGCGCACAAGATCAACAATGCGATCGGCCAGGCGTTGCTGGCGAAGCGCATCGGCGCGAAGCGGGTCGTGGCCGAGACCGGTGCGGGACAGCATGGTGTGGCCTCGGCCGCGGCCTGCGCGCGCCTCGGCCTGCCCTGTGTCGTGTACATGGGCGAGGTGGACATGGAACGCCAGGCGCCGAACGTCGGACGCATGCGCCTGATGGGTGCGACCGTCGAACCGGTGACCAGTGGCGATCGCACGCTGCGCGCGGCGATCGACGAGGCCATGCGCGACTGGGTTTCGGATCCGACCAACACTTTCTATCTGCTCGGATCGGCCATCGGTCCGCATCCCTATCCCTACCTCGTGCGTGAACTGCAGGCCGTCGTCGGTCGCGAAGCGCGCGCGCAGATCCAGGAGCTGGCCGGGGGTCCGCCCGATGCGGTCTTTGCCTGCGTCGGCGGCGGTTCGAATTCGATCGGCATGTTCCATCCCTTCATTGCCGACCGCGGCGTGAAGATCATCGGTTTCGAGGCCGGTGGCACCGGCAAGGGCCTGGGCCAGAATGCCGCGACCTTGAGCTACGGGCGGCCGGGCGTGCTGCATGGCGTTTACTCCATGCTGCTGCAGGATGCCGATGGGCAGATCCAGGAAACGACCTCGGTGTCCGCGGGCCTCGATTATCCGGGTGTCGGGCCCGAACATGCGCTGCTGCAGCTGTGCGGCCGGGTGCAGTACGAGGCGGTCGATGATCTGGACGCGCTCGAAGCGGTGACCGAATGCGCGCGGTACGAGGGCATACTGCCGGCGATCGAGAGCGCGCACGCACTGGCCGGGGCGAAGCGCTGGGCGGCGATGAATCCGGGTGCAAGGATGCTCATCTGCCTGTCCGGCCGAGGGGACAAGGACATGTCCACATTTCTGAAGACGCTGCTATGAACTCAACACCGAACCCCGGTGAGGCGATCGCCAGCGCCATCCGCCGCGCGCATGCCAAGGGCAATCCGGCGCTGATCGCCTATCTGACGGCCGGCTATCCCAGCATGGCGCTGTTCAGCGAGCATCTGCGCACGATTGCCCAGCATGCGGACGTGGTCGAGATCGGCGTGCCCTTCACCGATCCGATGGCCGATGGCGTCACCATCCAGCGCTCCAGCCAGGGTGCGCTGGCGCAGGGCGTGAGCCTGCGCTGGATACTGTCGGAACTGACGACGATGCCGAAGGTCGCGGCGCCGCTGCTGCTGATGAGCTACCTGAATCCGCTGCTGGCCTTCGGCCTCGAGCGACTGCCCGAGGCGGCCGCGAAAGCCGGCGTCAACGGCTTCATCGTTCCGGACCTGCCGGTCGATGAAAGCGATGAGCTGCGCGCGGCACTGGCCGCGCAGGGTGTAGCCCTGGTGCAGATGGTCACGCCGGTCACGACACCGGCGCGGCTGCGCCAGGTGGTCAGCGCCAGCACCGGGTTCGTGTATGCGGTGACGATGACCGGGGTCACCGGAAAAAACGTCACGGTTCCCGCCGAGGTCATGGAGTACCTGGACCGGGTGCGCGCCGCGGCGGGCGTGCCGGTGTGCGCGGGCTTCGGCATCCGCAGCCGCGAGCAGATCGAGGCCCTGCGCGGACACGTCGATGGCGTGATCGTGGGTTCCGCGCTGGTCGAAGTGCTGGAGCGCGGCGGCGATGCCGGACGCTGGCTCGCCGAACTGCGCCCGTAAGCCTGCGCGGCGTCTCAGCCGGGTTCGATGCTGGCGGCGGCCGCCCGCGCCGCGGCGGCCTGCGGGGTGATCATCCGCAGCGTCCGCCACTTGCCCCACTTGTAATAGGCCATGGCCATCGCGACGGCGATGAACGAGGAGATCGGGAAACTCCACCAGATGGCGTCCGCCTGGAACCGGTCCAGGAGCGCCATGGCCAGCGGGAAGCGGATGCCCAGCAGACTGATCGCGAGCACGATCAGCGGCGCGACCACCGCGCCATTGGCCCGCACCACGCCGAACAGCACCATCGAGATGCCGAAGAACACGAAGCTCCAGGTCACGATGTAGTTCATGTGCGCGCCGATTTCGACCGCGACCGAGCCTGAGGGCAGCCACATCCCCAAGGCCGAACGACAGAACACATCGACGAGCAGCACCATCGTGCCGGTGAGGGCCAGCTGATAGATCACCCCCATGCGGGTGATGGTGCTGATGCGGTCCCACTTCTGCGCGCCGATGTTCTGCGCGGCCATCGAGGAAACCGCCATGCCGATCGCGAACGAGGGCATCTGGATGTAATTCCACAACTGCACCGCGGCGCCATAGGCGGCTGCAGTGTGGATGCCGAAGCGATTCACGAGGCTGATCATGAGCACCATGCTCAGCGACAGCACCATCATCTGCAGCGCCATGGGCACGCCCTTGCCGATCAGGGTGCTGACGATCGACCAGTCGATCTTCAGCAGCTTGAGCTCATCGCCATGCAGGCACAGCGGATGCTTCTTGCGGTACAGGTGCGCGATCAGCACGACCAGGCTGATGACCTGGGCCAGCAGCGTGGCGACGGCGGAGCCGGCGATGCCGAGCCGCGGAATCGGGCCGATGCCGAAGATGAACACGGGGTTCAGCGCGATATCGAGTCCCACGGAGAGGATCAGGAAGTACAGCGGTGTCTTGGCATCGCCCGCGCCGCGCAGCGCCGAGGTCGCGAACACGTACAGCACCATGAACGGCAGCGCCAGGAAGATCACGCGCATGTAGTCCACTGCCAGCGGCAGTGCCAGCGGCGGCGTCTGCATCAGCCGCAGCAGCGGCTCGCACAGGATCCAGCCGAGGATGGCCATCAGCACCGAGAGGGAGGCCGCGAAGGTCGTGCTGGTCCCGACCACGCGCTTGGCATCGTGCAGCCGCCGCGCACCCAGGTACTGCCCGATCAGGATCGTGGCCGCCATCGAGGCGCCGAACATGGCCCCGAGCACCAGGAACAGCACGATGCCGGCGTTCGAACTGGCGGTCAGCGCGGCCTCGCTCAGGTAGTGACCGATCCAGATCGAATTCACCGTGGCATTCAGCGACTGCAGAATGTTGCCGATGAGAATGGGCAGACTGAACAGCAGCAGGCGCTGGCTGATCGAGCCCTCGGTCAGGTTGTTAGGCTGTGGCATGGGGGTCGCCAAGGCTAGCGCAGGCAGGTTGACATGTCTAACGAGCGCGTCCCAGCAGGATCCAGAACGCGCCCAGGACCAGCATGGCCCAGCCCGGCCACGCCGCTTCGCGGCCGAGGGCCAGCCAGATCAGGCCGCCGAGCAGGATCGCCGCGCCGATCGTCACGGCCTCGCGACGGCGCTCCGCGCGCGCGAGGAGCTGCAGCAGAGCGCGGCCGCCGCCATCCTGCGCAACCTCGCCGGTACGCACCATGCGGGCGTGCCGCACCGCATCCTTGACCACGGCGGGAAGCTCGTTCATCAGTTCGAGCAGCTCGGGCCACTGGCGGCGCACGTTATGCAACATGGTCCGCGGACTGACCCGCTCGCGCATCCAGGCGCGCAGCACGGGGCCCGCCGTGCTCCAGACATCGAGGTCCGGATACAGCTCGCGCCCGAGACCCTCGACATTGATCAGGGTCTTCTGCAGCAGGATCAGCTGCGGCTGGATCACCATGTCGAAGCGGCGCGCGATCTCGAACAGCCGCAGCAGCACGTGTCCGTACGAAATCTCCTTCAGGGGCCGGTTGAAGATCGGCTCGCACACGGTGCGCACCGCGGACTCCATTTCGGCGATGCGGGTGCCCGGCGGCACCCAGCCGGATTCGACGTGCAGGGTGGCCACCCGCCGGTAATCACGATCCAGCACCGCCAGGAAGTTGCTGGCGAGGTAGTACTGATCGCGCAGGTCGAGCGTGCCGATGATGCCGAAGTCGATCGCCGCATAGCGCGGATTCGCCGGGTCCTCGACCAGCACGAAGATGTTGCCGGGATGCATGTCGGCATGGAAGAAGTTGTGCTTGAAGACCTGGGTGAAGAAGATGCGCACCCCGTTCTCCGCAAGCTTGCGGAAGTCCGTGCCGATCTCGCGCAGATGCGCGAGATCGCTGATGACGACGCCGTGGATGCGTTCGGTGACCAGCACATCGATGCGACAATGGTCCCAGTAGACCTCCGGCACGTGCAGCAGGTCCGAGCCTGCGAAATTGCGTTTCAGCTGCGTCGCGTTCGCCGCCTCGCGCATCAGGTCGAGCTCATCCAGGACGGTCTTCTCGTACTCGGCGACCAGTTCCAGCGGCCGCACGCGCCGGCTTTCCGGCCAGTACTTCTGCGCCAGGCGCGCCAGTGCGTAGAAGAGTTCGAGATCGCGTTCGATGCGGGCGCGCACCCCGGGCCGCAGCACCTTGACGATGACATCCTGGCCGCCCGGCAGCGTCGCCGCGTGGACTTGGGCGATCGAGGCCGCGGCCAGCGGCGTGTCCTCGAAGCGCGCGAACATCTCGGTGAGCGGCCGTCCGTAGGAGAGCTCGAGACTGCGCCGGGCGATTGCGGCGGGGAAGGGCGGCACCCGGTCCTGCAGCTTCGCGAGCTCATCGGCGATGTCCTGCGGCAGCAGGTCGCGGCGCGTCGAGACCGCCTGGCCAAACTTGACGAAAATGGGCCCGAGTTCGATCAGCGCGAGCCGCAGGTTCTGACCGCGGGTGCCGGCGCGCCGGCGCGCGGCCCAGATGCCCGGGGACAGCAGCAACAGCAGCCGCAGCGGCCGGTACAGATGCGTGGCGCGCACCAGCTCATCGAGGCGATGTTTCAGCAGCACCCGCTGGATGTGCACCAGGCGCACAAACAGATGCAGCTTCACGGCATTTTGCGCTCGAGCCGCCTTGCGAGCAGCTGCAGGCGCGCCTCGAAGCGATCCACGTCATCGCGCAGGGCATCGATGCCGTCGAGCAGCTGGCGCCCTTCGGCGCGCGGCACCAGGTCGCGGCGCTCGTGCGCGAGGTATTCGGCGACGTTGCGCACGCCGGTGCGGGCCGCGCGCTCGCCGAAACCCACGGCGGCGCGTGCCAGGCGTCCCAGGTGATGGGCCGGCGCATCGCCGATCAGCAAGGCCAGCTCCTCCTCCGGATCCGGCTTGAGCAGGGCCAGGAGCTCGCTGAACTTCTGTGCCACTTCGGCATCGCCGCTGAGCGCCGCGCCGCTGCGGGCGAGGTCCTGGGATTGGCCGCCGGCGAGCGCCAGCAGGCTGAACGGCCCGGCACTGACACTCGCATCGGCGCTCTGGCCCGTGCCGCGCTCGACCTTAAGGCGCGCGCCGTTACTCGATACGATCCACTGACCGGCGCCGGTCATTTCGACGGCCAGGCTGCGCCCGGCCAGTGCCTCGGTCAGGGCCTGCGCGCGCGGCGAGCGCGGCAGGGAGCGATTCAGGATCTTTTCGAGACCGGCCAACAACATCTAATGAGAAGTCCGTGCCATCACAGCGTTCAAGTGGCGGTGTACATTATCAATATCCGCACTCGCCAGGCGAGCAACCCTTTGCCGAGTCTTCCCGAACCCAGGACCGTGGCGCTGCGCCCGTTCGCGGCAGATGCCGCCCCCGGCATTCGCCGGATCAGCGTTCGTGTCGGACGGCCCGCACCCGATCGCCTGGTGCTCGAGTACGAGCTTGCGGGAGAGCTGCACGCCGTGATCGTCCCCGACCCGGCTACCACCGCCGCGATGGCCGGGCCGACCGACGGGTTGTGGCGGCACACCTGCATGGAGGCCTTCGTCCGTGGCACGCCGGGGCCATACCTGGAATTCAACCTGGCCCCCTCCGGGCAGTGGGCGGCGTACCGCTTTTCCGGTTACCGTGAGGGCATGACACCGCTCACCGGCATCGACCCGCCGCGCATCGAACTGCGGACCCAGGCCGGACAGCTGCTGTTGAGTGCGGAGGTCGAATTGCCGACCGAGCTCGCCGCTGCCGGACTGCAGCTGGGCATCGCGGCGGTCGTGGAGAGCCAGCCTGAA
>Ga0302314_10009840_pt1 | contig 16856 bp, 12 predicted proteins | sample III_Palsa_N2_3_FD_200533 | JGI IMG/M metagenome (GOLD analysis project Ga0302314, IMG submission 200533) | Peat permafrost microbial communities from Stordalen Mire near Abisko, Sweden - III_Palsa_N2_3 | ecosystem: Environmental > Terrestrial > Soil > Palsa > Peat permafrost | place: Sweden...
TGACGGTGCGCGGCGGGCCGGTTTATTACACCGGCGGCTCGGCCTATCCGCAACAGAACGATCTCGGCTACCGCTTCTCGGGCGCCTATGTCGACAAGGTGACCCCCGATTTCGGCGTGGTCGTCGCCGGCAGCTATCAGGATCAGAAGAACGGCTATGAGGACGTCCAAGGCGGCGGCTGGAATTTCGGTCCCGGCAATTCGCCCGGTCCCATCACGCCGGGCGGACCAACCGTCTACACACCGTGGGGCGCCTCTTGGGAAGGCAAGGCGATCGATACCGTGCGCGGCGCCGTCTCCTCGACCGCCCAATGGAAGCCGACCAACAATTTCGAGCTTCGGGGCGACCTGCTCTACAGCGTCGAGAATATCGACGAGCATGATGCGGGCGCCTATGTCACCAATTGGGGCAATTGGGCCGGCGGAAATGTCGGCGACTATACCAACAATGTGATCCAGAACGGCGCGCTGGTGGCCTCCACCGTCTCGGCGGCGGCCAATTCGCAGATCAATTCCGAAATCGCCCAATACCACCAGGACATGACCCTGTTCGCCACCGGGGTGAATGGCAAATGGACCACCGGCAGCTGGCAGGTGACCAGCGATCTGGCCTATTCCCAGGCCGAACGCGCCAGCCTGTGGCAGTCGATCGTGTTCGGCAACAGCGCCGGGCAGATGACGTATGACTATACCAAGACCGCGCCCACGGTGACCGCCCAGACCAGCGCCTGGGACGCGGCCGAGAACGGCACGCTCTATGCCGAGAACGGCAATGGCGCGGTCAGCCATGTGCTCGACACGCTGAAGACAGCCAGTGTCGACGGGTTCGACGATCTGGGCGGCACTTTCCTGGATGGCCTGAAGATGGGCCTGCGCTTCTCGCAGCGCCAGAAGGACGATGCCGGCGCCGGCCCGACCGCCACCGGCTCGGCGCAGGCGACCAATTCCACCGCGTCGCCGGCGCCGATCGTCGGCGCCATCCCGGCCTCGTGGTTCACGCCGTTCAACTACAAGACCCTGACCGCGCCGACCATGCTGTCGGGCGATTACGACAAGCTGGTCGGGCTGGTTTACGGCGCCGCCGGCGCGGCCGAGTTGAACCCCGATATGTGGGATACACCCTTTACATCACATGTGAAGGAAACGACGGAAGATGCTTATCTGGAAGGCCTTTATGAGACGTCCTTCGCAGGGCGTCCGCTGAGCGGGAATTTCGGCGTGCATGTGGTGCATGTCAATACCGACAGCTTCGCGCCGGGTCTCGACGAGGGCAACAGCTATACCAAGGCGCTGCCCAGCGTGAACGCCAAATGGGATCTCGGCAGCGACAATTACATCAAGGCCGGTGTCGCCGAGGTGTTGTCGCGGCCCGCGCTCAACGATCTGCGCGCCGACCGGGTGCTCAACGTCACCACGCCGCCTTACTCCGGCGGCGGCGGCAATCCGAAGCTGAAGCCCTATACCGCCGATCAGGTCAATCTCGATTACGAGAGCTACTTCCATAAGGACGGTCTGTTCGCCGCCAACGTCTATTACAAGCGGATCTCGAATTATATCGGCTACGACACCCGCGCCATCGACGTACCGGGCTATGCGCTGCCGATCACGTTCACGTCGCCCTACAATGCCACCAAGGACGGCAATCTCGAAGGGGTGGAGTTCACGTTCCAGACGCCGTTCTTCTTCATTCCGCATCTGGAGAATTTCGGCATCTATTCGAATGTCTCGATCGTGCGGTCGAACATCCATGAGAACTCGCCGGCGGGGAATCCCTTCCCGATGACCGGCGTGGCCAAGGAATCGGGCGCGTTCGACTTCTACTATGCCGACGATGCCCTGGAAACGCGGATCGGGCTGAAATACCATTCCACCTTCACCACGCTGTATGGGTGGGATGCCAGCGGCTCGGGTCTCTCGGCGATCCGGCCGGAACTGACGCTGGATTACAGCGCCACCTACCGTTTCTCTGACAATATCAGCGCGCGGTTCCAGGCGGGTAATCTGCTCAACACCCCGCTCAGGACTTACGACTACAACAACCCAGCCATGGTGGACCGCACCGACTATTACGGACGGCGCTTCCTGTTCGACATGACCTACAAATACTGAGTTTTGGACCCCGGACCGGCTACCGCCGGTCCGGGCCTGTATGACCCGCCGCCGTGCCCATCAGTCTTTTAGTTTTTGCGCCAAATCGTAGGCTTCCGACCGTCCCATGCCGGTGCGCCGCAGCGCCTTGGCGAGGGTCGAGGGCTGCACGCCTTCGGCAAGCAGCGCCTTCAGCAAGGCTTCGGAGGCGATCGCGCCCGACTCCTCGGCTTCGGCTTCGGAGGGAGCGAGGACCAGAGTATATTCCCCCGCCGGTTCGGCGATCTCTATGTCCGTCACGGCGCCGCGCAGCACCTGCTCGCTCTGTTTAGTAAGATCGCGGCACACCGCCAATCCTCGATTGGGGACTGTTTCCCGCAACTTTTCCAGCAAATCGGAAATACGATGCGGGCTCTCGAAGAAGATCGAGGTCTCCTCGGCCTTGATCAGCGTTTCGATCCAGTCCTTGCGCGCCGACCCCTGGCGCGGCGGGAAGCCGGCGAAACGGAAGGTGGGAGCCGCCATGCCGGACAGGGCCAGCGCCGTCAACACCGCGCTAGGTCCGGGGATCACGCGCACCTCGGCGCCGACGGCCAGCGCCGCGGCGGTGATCTCCTGGCCGGGGTCGGACACCACCGGCATGCCGGCATCCGAGACCAGGGCGATGCGCTGACCTTCGGCCAGCCGGCGGGCCACGTCGGGGGCGCGGCTCTTCTCATTGTGGGCGAAGCAGCTCTGCAATTTGGTGCGGATCCCGCGCCAGCCCAGCGCGTCATGGGCGATGCGGGTATCCTCGGCCAGGATCAGATCCACGCTCGACAGCACATCGACGGCGCGAGGGCTGAGGTCGCCCTGATGGCCGATCGGCAGCGCCACCAGATAGAGCATGCCGGGCGGCGGCTCCTCGGCCAGCGGGGTGAGGGCGATGGTCAGCTCGGCGCCGGGTTTCTTCAGGGCCTCGACCAGCTCGCGCGACAGATCGGCGGCGGTCTTGCTGGCCAGGAAAGCGAAGCTGCGGGAGCGCACGGAGGGATCGCGACGGAAGAGCAGGGGCTGGCCGCGGTGGAAGAGGGGGGAGATGGTCGCTTCCAACCGATCGGTCGCCTCGCCGCAGGACAGTTCGACCAGCACGCGGCCACGCAAGCCATCCAGCGCCGCCGGGTCGAATTTGGCGTCATAGCCGATGGCGCCGTCGCGATTGGCCCACTCTTCGGCGTCAATGAGCTCGAGGGTGCGGGAATCGGTGGCGGTGATCGCGGCGTGACCGCGGCAGCGGATGCGTATGTCGGACATTGCGGCACCGTAACGCCGCCGATATAGTTCGGCCATGCATTTCTTACGCCTTGTCGCGGCTATACTTTTAGCCGGTATCGCCGCGGGAGCGGTCTGGTGGTTTGCCGATCGGCCGGTGCCGGTCGCGGCCGAATATTCCAAGCCTTTCTCCAGCATGTCTTTCGCCGCCTATCGGCGCGGCGAGAGTCCGCTGACCCATATCTATCCGACACCGCGGGAAGTCGAGCAGGATTTGCAGGTACTGGTCGGGCGCACCAGGAACATCCGCACCTACACCTCCCGCGAAGGGCTCGAGAATCTGCCCGAGCTGGCCGAGAAGTATAATATCAAGATGACCCTCGGCATCTGGCTGGGCACGAACAAGGATATCAACGAGCAGGAACTCGCCCAGGGCATCAAGGAAGCCAACGAGCATCCGGAGTCGGTGACCCAGGTCATGGTCGGCAACGAGGTGCTTCTGCGCGGCGATCTCACCCCCGACGAGTTGATCGGCTATATTCGGCGGGTCAAGGAAGCGGTCAAGCAGCCCGTCTCGACCGCCGACGTCTGGTCCTTCGTGCTGCGCTATCCGCAGGTGGGACGCGAGTTGGACTTCATTTCGATCCATGTCCTGCCGTTCTGGGACGACGAGCCCGTCTCAATCGAGCAGGCCGAGCAGCATCTGATCGACATCGTGGGGCAGACCCATCAAACCTTCCCGGGCAAGCGGCTGCTGATCGCCGAAACCTGCTGGCCGTCGATCGGACGGGATCGCGGCCCCTCGGTGGTCGATGTCGTGCACGAGGCCGATTACATCCGCCGGGTCGCTGTTCTCGCCGATCGCCTCGACTACGACTACAACATCATGGAAGCCTTCGACCAGCCGTGGAAATCCGCGCTCGAAAACACCGTTGGCGCCGCCTGGGGCGTGCTCGACGCCGACCGCGATCATGGCAAGGGCATCGAGAAGTTCCCCATGAAGGGGCCGGTCCTGCAGGTCGCCGACTGGAAGATTCGGGCTGGCTGGGCGATCGCGGTGGGGATCATCGCCACGCTGTTGTTCGGACGCGCGTTGCCGAGCTTCAGCGCGACGCTAGCCTTCGCGGTCGCCGCGCAGATCCTGTCCTGGCTGACCATCACCAGCATCTTTCATGTCCATGCGGTGACATTTCGCTCCTGGCAATATTACTGGCTGATCCTGCGCGTCGCCCTGCCGGTGCTGCTGTTCGGCGCCATCGTGGCGCGGCTGAAGGATTGGCTAAGCGAGGATGAGAGCGACGCCAGCAGGCTGTGGCGCGGCCATTGGCTGATATCGCTGGTCACGGTCTACGGTTCGGCGTGGAGCCTTATGCTGCTCTTCGACGGCCGCTATCGCGATATTCCCGAATTCGACTTCGCCGTGCCGGTCGGCGGTCTGCTCGTGATGGCGGCCATCCGCCTGACCGCGGCCCGCCATCCTGGTGAAAGCTGGCGCGAGGCGCTGGCGATCGACGAGCTCTTTCCCGGCCGCTATCACCGGAATATCCGGCTGCTCGGCGGGCTGATGCTGGCGATGGTGCCGCTATCCTTGATCGGCGAGGCCTGGGCCCTGGGCTCCGCCCGCGACTTCATCATCGCGCACCCGACCTTCCTGGAGCAGCTTCCCTATCTGCTCAATGCGCTGGTCTGGAACCGCGAGATGGACCTTTGGTCGGCCATGCAGCTTCTATGGGCTGTTCCGTTCCTGCTGGCCCGGACGCCAGCAGAGCCGTCAAAGCCTGCTTGAAGACACTGATGCTGGCGGACGGCATCGGCAGGTAAGGCTTATCCCAGCGCCGGCACAGCTTCTTCACCTCGTTCTGCGCGGCGTGGCTGACGCAATCGACCGGGAACAGCACCATATCGGCGCGGCCGAACAATTTGGCCAGGCGGCTCATATTGTCCTCCATGCCGCCATCATGGTGCGACAGGCTGCCATTATGCTCTTCGACATAGCGCCGCATATGCGGCACCTGCTGCTTCAATCCGCCGACGAAGAGGATCGTGCGTTGAGCCAGATCCATGGCGTCACGCGGCGAGTCGGCAAAGATCCCTCCGCAGCCGGGATTGGGCCGCGGTGATCACGTTGAGAAGGGTGGTCATATCCACCCCGTCGCGGCGCATCACCGCATGGGTGCAAGGATCGGCCATCAGGTCCCGGAGGGTGGGTTCGCCATGCAGGCGGCGTGTCCATTCGCCAAAGGCCATCGTCAACTCCCGTGATAATGCATCACCATCATGGGGATTGAACTATTAAACCAGTAAATGAGTCAACTTAAATTTATTTCACCATAAAATCATGTTTTATTTATGGCGGCGACCAGCCGCGACGATTTGACCGCGAAGCGCACGGTCATGAAGGCGGCGACGACGGCGAGGCCGGCGACGAATCCCCACCATAGTCCGGTCGGGCCGAAGCCTAGGAAGAAGGCCAGCAACACCCCGAGCGGTAGGCCCACCCCCCAATAGCCGGCCACGGCAAAAGCCATCGCGGCGTGGGTGTCCTTGAGCCCGCGTAAGCTACCGGACCCGACCGTCTGCGCGCCGTCGAACAGCTGGAACACCGCCGCCAGGGCGATCAGCTGACGGCCGACCGCCATCACTGCGCCGATATCGGGATCACTGGCATCGAGATAGAGCAGGATCACCGGCCCGGAAAACAGCTTGAGACAGGTCGCCGACACCGCCATGAAGCCGACGCCCAAGGCCAGCGACAGGAAACCGGCCTGGCGCGCCAGATGCGGCTGGCCGGCGCCGATATGGAAGCCGACACGCACCGTGCTGGCCTGGCCAATCGCCATCGGCACCATGAAGGTCAGGGCCGAGAGGCCGAGGCAGATCTGGTGCGCCGCCAACGGCACCGGTCCGAAACGGCCCATCAGCACGGTCGAGACCGAGAACAGCCCCATTTCGGCGATGATGGTGCAGGCGATCGGCCACCCGACGCGGAACAGCTCGCCCATGCCGCGCCCCAGTTCGCGCAAGGTGACCCGCAGCAGTCCTTCGGGAAACAATCTGCCGCGCGCCGCATAGATCGTCATCGACAGCGCCATGCCCCAGCAGGACAGGGCGGTGGCGTAGGCCGAGCCGCGCAGCCCGAAAGCCGGCGCGCCGAGATGGCCGTAGATCAGGATCCAGTTGAGGAAGACATTGGCCAGGCAGGCCGACAGGGTGGCGATCAGGATGATGCGCGGCCGCTCCAGCGCGGAGAGGTAATAGCGGCAGGTCATCTGCACCAAGGCCGCAGGCACGCCCCAGACGAAGCCCTTCTCGTAATCGAGCGCCATTTTGGCCAAGGACAGGTCCGTGCCGGCCAGGATCAGGAATTTGTCGACGAACAGCAGAAAAAGAATGATCGGCACGGAGCAGATCAGCGCCATGGCGAAGGTGGCGGCCACCACCCGCGGTACCGCGGCCAGATCGCCGGCCCCTCGGGCCTGGGCCAGGATCGGCTGCAGCGCCATCAGCAGTCCCTGGGTGAAGATCAGCATCGAGAAGGCCACCGTGCCGGCCAATCCGCCAGCCGCAAGCGCCTCGGCCGAGATGCGGCCCATCATAACCGAATCGGTGGCGTTCATGGCCAGCAGCCCGACTTGCGACACGGCGAGCGGAACCGCTAGCGCCAGCAATTGCGACAGCTCGATCTTCCAGGACAATCCGAACAGGCGGGTGATCATTGGCGGGTCACGGCGCACAGGGCGTAGTCGGCTGCCTCGATCGGCGAGGTCACTTTGCCGCATTCCTCGGTCTGCAGAACCAGCCCGTCATTGCCGAGGCGCTTGATCACGTCATGCCGCTCGCTAGGGATGAACAGGGCCAGCAGTGGGCCCTGATGGGCGTCGATCTGCTCCTTCATAACCCGGTTGAACGGCACGCCGGTCTGATCGGGATTGGTGAAGGTGCTGTCGATCCGCAGGAACCGCATGGCTTCCGGGAAAGCCGGGATGAGGAAGGATAAGGGCTCATGCCCGGCGATCAGCACCAGGGAGTGATCGGGATCCGCGATCGGCGGCAGATCGACCTGGACGGCCTTTTCGGCGAACGGCATGCGGATCCACACCGCCGGACTGGTGGTGGCGCACAGCAGCACTACCACGGCCATCCCGGAATTGAAGGCCCAGCGCCGGGGCAGCCCTTCGAAGATCAGCATAACTGCCAGCGGCGCCAGCATCTCCAGCACCACCAGATAGCGATAGATCGAGAACAGCTTGAGCCAGAGCACATAGGCGACGGCGATCGACAGCAGCAGGAACAGCGTGCGCGACCTTTTATGCGCGCCCAGCAAGGGCGACAGTGGGACCAGCACGAACAGCGCCAGTACGCGGGCGTCGAAAAAGGGAACCTCGGCCGCCATCCGGCTGTCGACAGTGAAGTAGACCGGGAAGAACAGCCAATGCAGCCAATCCTTCGGCTGGTAATAGACGTCGCGATAGTCGCCGGCCTGGCCCCAGGGCGAGTGGAACAGCTCGTTGAAATAGGGGAACAGCGGGTTGGCGTAGTCATGCCACAGATGCAGCATCCAAAAGCCGCCGCCGGCCAGGGTGGCGATCGCGCCGCCGCCCCCGAACGCTATGCCGATAGAGATCCGGCGCAGCGGCGGGGCGGGTAGGGCCAGCAGCAAAGCCAGTCCGGTGCCGGCGACGAAGGGAATCATCGTCTGCTTGAGGCCGAACGCCAGGCCGAGCGGCAGGCTGGCGATAAGCGCCGACTTCAGCGCGTCGATGACCGTCCCCCGGGCCAGACGGTCCCAGCGCCGCGCCAAAATCAGCAAGGTGCCGATCAGGCCGAGGCTGGTGACATTGTCGTAGAACACGGTGCCGATCTCGGACAGCGCCACCGCGCCGGCGCAGCCCGCCGCGGCCAGGGTGGCGGCCAGATAAAGCCGGCGGCGCTGGTCGGGCGTGGCCAGCAGGGTCTCGCCCAGCAGCGTCAGCAGGATGAAATCGGCGCCATGCAGCGCACCGAGGAAGAAGGCGACGGTCCGCGCGCTGAACTGGGTCGCGGCCCAGGCATAGGGCAGGTCGAGCAGCGGATTGTAGAAGCTCGGCACCTGCGACACCAAAAGGTCACGTCCGATATGGCCTGTCAGCAGGGCCCAGCCATTATAATAATGGTAGTTACGCAGATCCCAGCTGCCGTCCATGCCCAGCATCAGGGCCAGACAGCCGCAGAGAATCGGAGCGGAAATGAACAGAATCAGCCGGATAGACGGTATTGCGAGACGCGACATGGGGCGAAAATACCTTGAAACATAAGGCTGCGCGATGATCTTTCTGTTCACTGATTTCGGTTTCGAAGGGCCCTATCTCGGCCAGGTCAAGGCGGTGTTGTACCGGGGAGCGCCGCAGACGCCGGTGTTCGACCTGTTCGCCGACGCCCCCGACCGCCGCCCGATGGAGGCGGCTTATCTGCTGGCGGCTTACGTCGGCTCTTGTCCGCCTGGCAGCCATTTTCTCTGCGTCGTCGATCCCGGCGTCGGCGGCGAGCGGCCGCCGATCGCGATCAGGATCAACGACTCCTGGTTCGTCGGGCCCGGCAACGGGCTGCTGGAGATGATCTATCGCGGCCAAGCCCATGCCGAGGCCTTTGTCATCGACTGGCGGCCCGAAAGCCTGTCCGCCAGTTTCCATGGCCGCGACCTGTTCGCTCCCGTCATGGCGCGCCTCGCCGCCGGTGCCGATCCCGACCAGGCGGGGCTGCGCCGGGCCGAGCCGCCGCGCTTTCCCGACTGGCCGGACGAGCTGCCGGCGGTGATCTATCAGGACCGCTATGGCAATCTGATGACCGGCCTCCGATCCACAACTATTGAGAGTGAATCCCGCCTGCAACTCGACGCTCATGAAATCGGCTGGGCCGAGACCTTTTCCGCCGTGCCGCTGGGCCAGGCCTTCTGGTACGGCAATTCGACGGGACTGGTGGAAATCGCGGTCAACGGCGGCAGTGCTGCCATCGCGCTGGCGGCCGGGCCGGGCAGCCGGGTGGAAATCATTTGACGTTTAATGCCCCCAGGATAAGGTTAGGACGCAATTACTGCACGAATTCGGCCGCGTCAGCAGGCTGTAAGGTTGCGGTGCAGGCCACGGCGGGCGCGAAGGGGGATGCATGGCCGTAAAGGTCAAGTTTTGGGGAGTCCGAGGGAGTATCGCCTGCCCGACACCGGATCATATGATCTATGGCGGGAACACCAGCTGCATCGAGGTTTCCGACGGCACGAACCGGCTGATCCTGGATGCGGGAACCGGGCTGCGCGCGCTGGGTCAGGAATTGATGCGGACCGGCGGCACCTCCGGCATCCTGCTGTTGACCCATACCCATTGGGACCATATCTGCGGCTTCCCGTTCTTCACGCCCTTCTATATGCCCGGCCGCAAATTCCGCGTCATGGCGGGCCATCTCGCCGACAAGGGCGGGATTCATTCGGTGCTGGCCAGCCAGATGGCGACGCCGACCTTCCCGATACCGCTGTCGGCGCTGAAGGCCGAGATGGAATATATCGATTTCCACAGCGGCGACACGCTGGACGAACTGTTTCCGGGGCTGGTGGTGCGCACATGCCCGCTCAACCATCCTGATGGTGCCACCGGCTATCGCCTTGACTGGGATGGGAAATCGGTTTGCTACGTGACCGATGTCGAGCACAAGCCGGGCGAATTGGACCAGACCGTGATCGATCTGATCAAGGGCGCCGATCTGGTGATCTATGACTGCACCTATACCGACGACGAATTCCCCAACCATGTCGGCTGGGGCCATTCGACCTGGCAGCAGGGCATCCGCCTGTGCCAGGCCGCCGGAGCGCGCCAGATGGCGATTTTCCACCACAATCCCGACCACACCGACAAGGTGATGGCCGAGATCGAGGCTGAGGCCAAGAAGGTCTGGGCGGGCACCATCGTCGCCCGCGAGGAAATGGCGCTTATCCTCTAAGCTCTTTCACTTCCCCAAGGAACGTCGCGACCGTATCGCTCAGGCGGTCGGCGCGTTGCGCCGTCGCCTCGGCTTCGGCCAGCATCACCTGGGCGGCTCGGCCCATATCGGTGGCCTGGTGCGCCGCGAAGCTGATTTTCTCGGCCACTTCCGAGGCGCCGCCGGCCGCCAGACCGGCATTGTGGGCGATCTCGCGGGTGGCGGATTCCTGGGTCTGGACGGCTGATGCGATGCTGTCGGCGTTCGCCTTGATGCGCCCCGTGGTGGAGACGATCTTCTCAATCGAGGCCACGGCTTCCGCCGTCTTGGACTGGATCGCGCCGATATGCCTGGAAATGCTGGCGGTGGCGCCGGAGGTCTGGGCCGACAGCGCCTTGACCTCGGTGGCGACCACGGCGAACCCCTTGCCGGCCTCGCCGGCGCGCACCGCCTCGATGGTGGCGTTCAGCGCCAGCATGTTGGTCTTGCCGGCGATCGAGGTGATTAGCGCCACCACCTCGCCGATCGAGTCGGCGGCTTCCGACAGGCCCGCGACCAGACGGTCGGTATTGGCGGCGGCCTCGGCGGCTTCATTAGTAACGAAGGAGGATTCGCCGACCCGTTCGGTGATGGCATGCACCTGGGCGGCCAGTTCCTCGGCGGCGGCGGCGATGGTGTTGACGCCGTCGGTGGCCTGGCGGCTCGACTGATCGACCAGGGTCATTTGCTGCGAGGTCTGGCTGGCCATGTCGGTGATCGCCTCGGCCCGCTCATGCAACGCCTCCATCGAGGAGGCGACGCCCTGCATGATCTCGGCGACCTCGCGGTCGAAGGCGGCGGTCAGGGCGTCGAGCCGCTGGCCGCGCTCGGCCACCGCCTCGGACTGGCGGGCGCGGTCGGCCTGCATGCGCTCGATCGCGGCCATATTGTCCTTGAACACCTGCACTTCCTTGGCCATCGCGCCGATCTCGTCGCCGCGGCCTTGGCCGGGGATCTCGACGCCCTGGCGGCCGGCGGCCACCTCGCGCATGGCATGCTCCATCTCGGCGATCGGCAGGGTGATCGAGCGGCGGAACACGGCGGCGGCGACCTGGAAGGCGGCGGCCGACACCAGGCCGATCAGCATGGTCGACCATAAAACCAGGCGACGGATGTCGATCTCGGCCAAGGTCGCGCGTTCGGCCGCCGCTTGGGCCTTGTCGAACAGGCTGTCGACCTTGGGCTGCAGATCATGGGCAATCTTCTGGATGTCCGTCGCGGCGGCGTTCATGGCGACCGAAATCTCGCCGAAGGCCGCCCAGTCGGTCAGATAATTGGCCAATAGCGCATGGAATTTGACCTGGGTGTTAGGGTCGAGTCCGGCGCTGTCGATCTTGAGATCCACCTCGTTGGACCAGCGTCTATGCAGGCGGAGGCGGCCCGCTTCCTTGGTCAGGATGAAATCCTTCTCGGCCAGGCGCATCTGCAGGATGCGCGCCGACAGCGCGTCCTGGTTGGGCCACAGATCGATCTCGGACTGCATGGCCTTGGCCGACGCATTGAGTTTGGCGCGCAGACCGTCAGTGTCGGTCATGCCCAGGGTTTCCTGGGCGGCGACCACCTTGGCGAAGTCGGCGTCGATGGCGGCGGAGCCGGAGCCCATCGCCTCCAGCGCTTCCTTGTCCTCGCCGGCGACGATCTCGAGGCCCTTCATCTTGTCCAACGTCGCGGCGGCGCGCTCGGCGGTACGCTTCATCTGCGCCGCGGCCGAGGCGTCGCGCTGATCGACATAAGCGGTGAGGCCGGTTTGCAGCGCCAGCAGATCGGCGCGGAAATCGCCGGCGCGGTCGCGCAGCTCGCCGAATTCCGCCGCTTCATGGGTGGCGGCGGAGATGCGCCATTCACCGGCGCCGTAAGCTAGGGCGAAGGCCAGCAGCGAGGCGAGGCCGAGGGCGGACAGGCCGTAAAAGCGCCAGCCGATCGGTCGGTCGGACAGGATGGGAATGTCGCCGGTGATCCAGATACGCCGCGCATCGGCACGCAGGCGGCCGAGGCGGGTCTTGTGGACCCGGCGGGCGGGCAAAGACAAGACGTCCCCCGCCAGGGCGGGGGACGTGACAGGGCGCTGGTGCATCGGGTTTTCCCTCTCGAATCGCCGACTTATTTAGGCGATTGGTACCCCGGAAAATGCTGCACTAGCGAATAAGTTTAGGTGACTCTTAACGGGTCATTTTCATAAAATTGTTTGTATTCTCATGGGATCATCCAGGGCAGCAGATAGGCCTGGATCATCGTCAGGATACCGATCAGCACCACGAAGAACAGGCTGTGCTTGAAGGTGAAGCGGAACAGCTCCGATTCCTGGCCGACCATGCCCGCCGACGCGCAAGCCACCGCGATCGATTGCGGCGAGATCATCTTGCCGGTGACGCCGCCGGTGGTATTGGCGGCCACCATCAGCACGTCGGGCTGCCCCAGCACATGCGCCGTATTGGCCTGAAGGCCGCAGAACAGCGCATTGCTCGAGGTGTCCGAGCCGGTCAGGAACACGCCCAGCCATCCCAATATTGGCGAGAAGAAGGGATAGGCGGCCCCGGTGCCCGCCAGAGCCAGCGCTAGGGTCGAGGAAGCGCCGGAATAATTGGCGATATAGGCGAAGGCCAGCACGCACCCGATCAGATAGATCGGCCAGCGCAGTTCGAACAAGGTGGAGCCGAACAGCTTTACCGCATCGCCCGCTTTGATGCGCAGGACGAAGCAGGAGATGAACGCGGTGATCAGGATCGCGGTGCCCGACGCCGCCAGGGGCGAGAAATTATAGATCGCGCCATAGGGCGTGGGGACGGGAACGATCGGCGTCGCCTTGATGACCAGCTTGTCCAGTCCAGGCACCGGAATGTTCCAGTTGATGCCGGCCAGGGCGCCGTTCTTGCCGAACAGATCCTTGAAGAAGGGCAGGCTCCACACGGTGACCAGCACCGTCAGGATCAGGAAGGGCGACCAGGCCTTGAGGACCTGGCCGGCAGTGTAGTGATGCTGAGTGCGCGCGCCCATCTGTGCGCCGTTGCCCTCGAAACGGAACACTTCCTTGGGCGACCAGAACTTCAGGAACAGGGCGGTGAAGATCAGGCTGGCCAGGGCGGACAGGATGTCCGGCAGTTCCGGCCCCATGAAGTTGGAGACCAGGTACTGGAAGAGGGCGAAGGTGCCGCCCGCCACCAGGATCGCCGGCCAGGTCTGGCGGATGCCTTTCCAGCCATCCATGATCCCGACCAGCCAGAAGGGCAGGAACAGGGACAGGAAAGGCAACTGGCGGCCGGCCATGGCGCCGATGATGGCGGGGTCGATGCCGGCGACCTTGCCGGCGGTAATGATCGGAATGCCCAGCGCGCCGAACGCGACCGGGGCGGTGTTGGCGATCAGGCACAGGCCCGCGGCGTAGAGCGGGCTGAAGCCCAGCCCCACCAGGATGGCGGAGGTGATGGCGACCGGCGTGGAAAAGCCCGCCGCGCCCTCGAGGAAGGCGCCGAACGAGAAGCCGATCATCAGCATCTGCAGGCGCTGATCCTCGGTGATCGAGGTGACCGAGGCGCGGATGACCTCGAACTGACCGCTTTTGACGGTCAGCTTGTAGAGAAACACGGCGGTAATGACGATCCAGGCGATCGGCCATTCGCCGAACAGGAATCCGTCGATCGCCGAAGCCACGGCCATCGACACCGGCATCCCATAAAACAAAATCGCCACGGCGAGTGCGGTGGCGACAGTCAGGGTGGCGGCGACATGGCCCTTCAAGCGAAGGACGGCCAGTGTTACGAAGAACACCAGGATTGGAAGGGCGGCGATCAGCGCCGACGCCCAGAATTGATTCAACGGATCGTAAATTTGGGTCCAGCTTGACATCTCGACTCCCCCAGTACGGCTCTCTGCGGCCTACTTGCTTACGATTCAAATGGTATGGTTATTCCCAAGACCCTGTAAAGCTATCTGAGTATACAATTCATATGAAAATCAGCTCTCTTGTCGACCGGGTCCTCTATCGCGATGCGATGATGTTGATCATCGACAAACCGGCCGGCCTCGCCGTGCATGAAGGCGGGCAGGGCGGCCCCAGTCTGCGCCCCATGCTCGAGCAACTCACCTTCGGCCTGCCGCGCCCGCCCGAACTGGCGCACCGCCTCGACCGCGACACGTCAGGCTGCCTAGTGCTGGGCCGCCACCGCAAGGCCCTGGCCGATCTTGGCGCCCTGTTCGCGGAGGGGAAGATCAGGAAGACCTATTGGGCATTTACCGTTGGCGCGCCGGGCGACGTGGGTGAGGAGGGGCTGATCGATCGGCCGCTCAAGAAGATCGACCAGCGCAGGGGGAAGATGGCGGTCGCTAAGTCCGGCGATAAAGCGGGGCAGCCGTCGCAGACGAAGTGGAAGGTGATGAGTAAGAGTGAGGACGGGAGGACCGCCTGGCTGGAACTGTCGCCGCTGACGGGAAGGACGCATCAGATTCGGGTGCATCTGGCATCGATCGGGTGTCCGATTCTTGGGGATCGAATTTATGGGGCGGGAACTGCGGATCTGCTGGCGCCGCAGCTGTGTCTTCATGCGCGGGCGGTTAGTGTGCCGTTGTACAAGAATAAGCCGGCGGTGAGCGTGGAGGCTGAGCCACCTGAGCATATGCGGGAGGTAGCCCTCCTGAAACCATGAGACGCGAATCACACGCCTCAGCGATCAGTGGAACCATGAAGTCTGGACTGAGCTAGAGGCAACGCCGACCAGGATCTCCGCGCCATTGAATGCGTTAGCATCGACCAGGTGGTCTTTATTGATGTCGCCGTGCCCCCAGTCGAAGACGACGGTATTTCCATTCGGATCCTCACCAAAGAAAATCACGCTTTCACCGGTGACATCGCCGACTTTGTAAACGGCGTTCGCGGCCGTGGCCATGGCGGCGGCGGTGTCGCCGGACACGGAGCCGACATTCACCGCAAGCGTTCCGGCCTGCGGCAAACCGTTCGAATTGCCCGAAAACCAGTAATTAGCGCCGCTGATGGGCGAGGATGCGGTGCCACTGACGAGAATGCCGACGGTCGAGCCATACGGATGAATGAAGTCGCCGGCGACGAAACCGCTGACCATCACGGGCGTCGTCACTCCGCTCAAAGTTCCGTTTGAGTCGATCGTGTTCCCGGTGCCGTACATATATGCGGTGCCGCCATTATTAATGTTTGCGCTGACCGGAACGGCATCACCAAAAATGAACGTGCTACTGCCGCTCTGAGACCCATAGACCACCTCGCCGGTTCCCGAGGCCAATGCCGTATTGATGTTTGTCGATAGCGTGATGGTGATGTTGTTCACAGACACCGATACCTCATTGGCTGCGGCCGGCAGTCCGACGGCCTCCGTACTGCCCTGGCCCTCGATGGTAATCCCACCGGAAGAGGCATAAGTCGAACTATTCACCGTGCCGATCAATGCAGTGTTGATGGTGCCGGTACTTACACCCTCTGAAACTAACTCTGCCGCCGACAGCGGAGCCCCGAGATTCACTGTCCCGTTGGCCGGATTGATCAACCATCCGCCATTAGAAGCGGCGATATCCGCTTGATTCTCCGGCGAGGCCGAAAAATATTCCAGTAAAGTAGCACGGTCGGCGGCGGGAATCGCCGCTCCGCTGCTGGTGGTCAATGTGCCCTGCAGCGCCTCGACGTAATAGTTTACCTCGGCTGCCGTCGGCGTGCGATGCAGGATGTTGCCGTAAAGTTCGGCAATAAACGCCTGGTCGTTCGGCCCGCCATCGTCGGACGTCGTCTGCAAGGCCGGATAGAGCGCCTTGAACTCGGCCGAGCCCATGAAATAGGTGGCGGCGGTGTGGAGATCTGGCAAGACCGCCGTACCATACTGGTCGATATAGAACTCCAGCCCCGCCAGATCGGGCACGCGGCCGAACGCGGCGTTATACATGGCTGCGATCTGGGCGGCGACGCCGGTCTCAATTAGATAGATCGATTGATAGGCACCGGTCGTGGTGGTTGCTGCACCATCGAACAGAATGTAAGAGGCCCCCGAAATCGCCTCCGAATTGCCTGTATTGTTATCGGTTAAGCTGACGGCGCCACTGCTGTTGACCAAGAGCGAATAGGAATCCGTCCCACTGGTCGAGGCTGCGGTGGAGATGCTGCCGTCGACGATCACGACATTGCCGTTGGCCGTAGACAGAGAGATGCTGCCGGCGCCTGAAGTGATCTCAGAGACGCCAGTGACGGAATTGCCGCCAGCGGGAACTGCGCCAGTCAACGCGTCATAATCGAGCGGCAGGGTGCCGCCGCCGAGCAGTGCCTGGCCGCGGTTCTTGTTCTGCGCGGCAACGAAGGTGTCGATATCGGAAATGATCGCACTGGTGCTGGTCATTTTACGGTCCCCTGGAGAATAATGCTGAACGTTTGAATAGGTTAATGAAGATGTCCAAAACAATCCGCCGACGAATATCAAAATTGAATGGGTAATAAAAATAATAGGCAGTAGACGCCTATTCATATTCGGTCCAACTGCATGAGACATAATTTACGCCGGCATCGACTGTTATGTAATTACCATT
>Ga0302314_10009841_pt1 | contig 16855 bp, 11 predicted proteins | sample III_Palsa_N2_3_FD_200533 | JGI IMG/M metagenome (GOLD analysis project Ga0302314, IMG submission 200533) | Peat permafrost microbial communities from Stordalen Mire near Abisko, Sweden - III_Palsa_N2_3 | ecosystem: Environmental > Terrestrial > Soil > Palsa > Peat permafrost | place: Sweden...
TCACCCTCTCGACCGCGGCAGCGCTCGCCTGGTGTCGTCTGCCGGAATTGACCAGCCTGCGCATCGGCCGGCGCCAGGCGCCGGTGCGCGCCACCGGCTGGCGTGAAGCGCCGGTGGGCGCCACCGAACTCTTCGCCGACTTCGACGCCATCGCCCTGCCGGCGCCGCTAGCGCCGCACCAGCTCCCGGCCGGGTTCGGTTCCCGCGCCGCCGTCGGCGCTCGTGCGCTGCGCGAGACCGCGCTCTCTGATCGTGAGGGCGAAGAGGAGGGCGACGAGGACCGCTCCCTGGCGACGGACGGCCGCTCGAGCGCGCCACGCAACCGCAAGGCCATGCTCGCCACGCCCAGCGGTGCGCCGCTGCCCTCCTCTGCGCCCCCACCCCCACTTGCCCCGGTGTTGCGCGACATGATGCCACGCTCCGCGCCCGCGCCGGCCTCCATCGCCATGCCCAAGCGGGTGGCCGGCCTCGATGCGTCGCGCTCGCAGACGAACGAAAAGAAGAAGGACTATCGGGAGGACGCGCAGGAGGAGCTCTCTGGCGGCGGCGGCGCCCCCTCGGAGCCGGAAGCACCCGGCGTACCGGACCACCCGGCTGATGACGCATTGGAATATGGTCGGCTACGCCTGCTGCCCCGCCACGACGGTGGCGATGGCAGCCTGGTCGCCGCGCCGACCGCGACCTCCCGCACCACCGCTGACGAGGGCGACGCGGATCCCGGCCAGGCATTCTCTGAGATGCACCGCCGCGAGGAGGCCTTGGCGCGACTGGCGCTCCCGGCCGGCTGCCAGCTGCCGCACCTGCCGCAGTTCGCCTACTCCTACCCCGCGGTCGGCATGGTCTCGATCCCTTCCGACGGGCGCTGGCATGGCATCTCCCTGGGCGATGTGGTGACGCCGGCGCGCATCGCCTACATCTGCGTGCCCCGTGCGGATCGCCAGGTCTTCACCATCGTGCACCTCACCAATCCTGCGGACGTGCCGCTGCTGGCCGGACCGGTCGACATCCTGATCGGCGCCGACTACCTGATCACCGCCCAGCTGCCGGTGACCGTCGCCGGCGGTGCGCTGGAACTCGGCGTGGGGGTCGAGCAGGGCATCAGCGTGGCCCGCAACACCACCTATGCCGAGAGCGCCAGCGGGCTGCTCAACGGCTCCCTGACCCTGACCCACGGCATCGCCATCGAGCTTGCCAACAAGCTGCGCCTGCCGGTCACCGTGGAGGTCCGCGAACGCCTGCCGGTCCCGGCCGAGGGCCAGGCCGACTGCAAGCTGCGCATCCTAGCGGTCACACCGCCCTGGAAGGACTACCGCCAGGAGCGCCAGCCGCTCGACGGCGGCCACGCCTGGATCGTCGACCTCGCCGCCGGGGCCAGCCAGACGCTCTCGGTGAGCTATCAGATCACCATTCCCGCCAAGTCCGAGATCGCCGGCGGCAATCGGCGCGAAGCATGAGCATCCCGCCCCCACCCGTCAGCACGCTGATCCCCATGAGCCCCATGACCGCCATCACCCCCGTGATCCTGCTCGCGCCCGTCAGCGAGGTCACCGTGCTCGAAGACCGCGCGCATGTCACCCGCCAGGGCTCGGTCACGCTGCCCGCCGGCGCGGTGCGCCTGACCCTGGCGGGCATCAGTCCGGTCCTGGCCGACAAGACCCTCCAGGTCACGGCCCGCGATGCGCCGCAGGCGGCGCTGGCGGTCGCTGCGGTGCGCGTCGCGCGCACGCCGCTGATCATCGCCGCCGACCAGCCGGAGGCCGGTGCCGCACGCGAGGCCGAGCGCCGTCGCCTCGCCGCCGCGATCAGCCAGGGCAGCGCCGCGCTGACCATGCTCGACCAGGAGCTGGAGACGGTGCAGCAGCTCGGCGCCCAGACGGTGGCCGAGATCACCACCGACGCCGCCTGGTCGACGCCGGATGTCAGCGGCTGGAACCGTGCGCTCGATGCGGTCGCCGAGCGCGAACAGGCATTGGGCCTGCGCCGGCTGGCGCTGCAGCGCGTCCTCGACGAGCAGCAGCGCCAGCTGGCGGATCTGCTGCAGCGCTGGGCGGCCGCGAACACCACCCAGACGCTGATGAGCGCGCGTCTGGAGGTCGATCTGCAGGTCGCGGTACCCGGCACCTACCGCCTGCAGGTCAGCTACCTGGTGCCGGCCGCCTGCTGGCGCCCGTACCATACCGCCGAGGCCTCGGACGAGGTCGACGGCCAGATGCCGGCGACGGTCCGCCTCGGCACCGATGCCTGCGTCTGGCAGAACACCGGCGAAGACTGGACGCAGGTCCGCCTGCGCTGTTCGACCGTGCGTTCGAGCCTGGGCACGGCGCCGCCCCTGCTAAGCTCCGATCCGCTGACGCTGCAGAAGAAGGAGACCGCCCTGGTCGTCGAGGTCCGCAGCCAGGCCATCGAGACCACCGGCGGCGCCGCCGGCGTCCCGGCTCGCACCGTGATGGGGATCGATGACGGCGGCGAGGCCCAGGTGCTCAGCTGCGATGGCCTGGTCGTGATCCCCTCCGACGGCATGCCGCACCGCCTGCCGCTGGGCAGCATGCAGGCGCCCGCGCAGTGGACCCTCCTGGTCTGCGCCGAACTGTCCCCGGCCGCGATCCTGCGCTCGCGTCAGGCCAATGGCGCCGCCACCCCGCTGCTGGCCGGACCGGTCGACCTGATGCGGCGCGGCGGCCTGGCCGGACGCGCTACGGTGCTGTTCGTCGCCCCGCAGGCGAGCTTCGACATCGGCTGGGGTCCGGATGGCGACATCCGCGTCCACCGCACGGAGACCCGTGCTGATGACAAGGCGGCACTGCTCTCGAGCTGGACCGCCACCATCCACACGGTGGTCGTCAGCCTGAGCAACCTCTCCGACCGTCCGCGCACCCTGACCGTGCTGGAGCGCATCCCGGTCTCGACGATCGAGCAGGTGCGCATCGAATGCGATACGACGCGCACCAGTCCCGCCGCCCAGCCCGACGCCCAGGGCATCGTGCCGTGGATCGTCACCCTGCCCGGTCGTGGCCAGTCGACCGTGACCCTGCACTACCGGATCACGCGGCACGGGTCGGTGGTCGGCGTCTAAACGCGAACCGAGACCGCTTGGTCAGCACTGGCTGAGCAGGGACGCCCTCGGCACGGACGTCCCATGCCGACGATGCCAGTGGTTACGACCGTGCGCTGCCGGCTGATGATACCGTGGTGAAAAACAGGGCCCCGTGTCTGCCTTGGACGTGCTCGGTTCCGGGGCGGAGGCACCCATGACACGCGCGATTCCCTCGTCCGATCAACGCGTCCCTCAGCACACGACCCCGTCCGCCAACCACCGCATCCAGCAGACGGCCGGCCGGGACCTGAGCGCCGCGCGCGCCCATCCCAGCCAGATCCCCCAGCAGCTGCATCAGCTCGATCGCGAATAGGATGTCGAGCGCGCCCTGGAGATGAATGCGTCGCCTCTGCCTGGCCGGATCGGCCCTGGCCCTCACTGTGCACCGCCGCTTCGCGCTGGTGCCGCTGATCGTCACCGGCTTCCTGCTGCAGCATGCGATCCAGGGCTGGTGCCCGCCTGTGCCGGTTTTGCGCAGGCTGGGCTTTCGCACCGCCGAAGCGATCCAACGGGGACGCCAGGGACTGCTCGCCCTGGCGAGACGATCGCGTTCTCTCAACCGCATGGGGTCATGCGCCGCAGGCTCAGGAGCGAGCGGCGTACGACCGGGCGTGGCGGTCATGGTGATCAGCGCGCAGCAACGTCCTGACGGATCACCACCTCCTCGCCCCATGCCGGCGTGCGGATGTCTGCGCCGCGCGTGCCCGCGGGAATGGTCGCCAACGCCGACGCCAGCTCCTGCAGCGGTGCTGCCATGCCGTCATCTGCGAGCGGGAAGGTGCCGTAGTGGATGGCCAGGGCGACTTGCGCCTCGAGGATCTGGCTGGCGGCCACGGCCTGCTGGGGATCGACGTGCACGCGCGCCATGAACCAGCGCGGGGCGAAGGCGCCGATCGGCAGCAGGGCCAGGGCTGCCGGTCCGAAGCGCGCGCGGATCGCGGCGAAGTGCGGTCCGAAGCCGGTATCGCCAGCGAAGTAGATCATGCCCGCCGGCGTCTCCAGCACGAAGCCACCCCACAGGCTCTTGTTCCGGTCGAAGAGTCCGCGCCCCGAGAAGTGCTGGGCCGGCACGTAGGTGATGGTGACGCCGCGCGCCAGGCGGTGGCTGGCCCACCAGTCGAGTTCGACCACGCCGCGCGCGGGGATGGTGGGCGAGCCCTTCAAGCCGGTGAGGATGAGCGGGGCGTCGCGTCTGGCCAGAAAGGCGAGGGTCGGACGATCGAGGTGGTCGTAGTGGTTATGCGAGACCAGGATCACGTCGATCGGCGGGCAGTCCTGCAGGGCGAAGGCGGCCGGGCGCACCCGCTTGATGCCCAGCCAGGAGGTCGGGCCGATGCGCTTGGACCAGACCGGATCGGTCAGGATGGTCAGGCCCGCCACCTGCAACAACACCGTGGCGTGACCGATCAGGATCGCATGGATGGCGCCATCGTCAGGCCCGGTACGGCGCAGCGGGGGCGTCACCGGCGACTGCACGATGGTTGCCGGCCAGGGTCCCTTGGTGCGGGTCCACATCCAGCGCAGCACCGCGGGCAGGCCATGCGGCTCGGGTCCCGAGCGGTTGTGGAAGCGACCTCCCTCCCAGCGCGAGGTCATCGGCGCGAGCGTGGTGGCCGGTTGCACCTCTCCTGCAGGCATCACCGGCACTGGGTCCATCGCGCCATGCTAGGCTCGAGGCCTGACGTTTCTATTGGTAGTGGCGCACACCGGGACGCTCGCCGCGCGGACATGATATGGTGGCAGCGCGCATCCCGTGCCTTGGGCGCGTGCGCGGGAAACTACGGGGCATGTCCCAGCTCTCCGTCGGACGGGATCCCCTGAGCGGTGATCATGCGACCATGTCCTACCGCTCGCTGCCGGAACTCATCGCCAAGCTCGACTACTTCGTCAGCCAGGGTCTGGCCAGCGGCGACCTGGTGCTCTACATCTGCGACGACCACGAGGTCGGGGCCGTGCGCACGGAGCTGGCGCGCATGGGTGCGGTCTGCGCCCGGGCCCTGGACTCGGGCCAGCTGAGTGTCACGTCCTCGCAGGATGCGTTCTTCACGACCGGGTCGTTCCATGTCGAATCCTCGCTCGGCGCCTTCGCCCGCGCGCTCAAGGATGCGATGGCCCGCGGCTACCGGCGCATCCGCGCGATCTGCGAGATGACCTACCTGCTGGCGCCGATCCGGGGCATCGAGCGCGCCGGCGAGTGCGAGGCACGCGCCCATGCCGAGCTCTTCGCCGTCTATCCGTTCCTCTGCGTCTGTCCGATGAACCTGCAGCGCGACGTCCATGGCACCTGGGCGGGCACTGCGCTCGCATCCCACCCTCTATAATGACGGCCTGATCTTCCCCAATCCCGATTACCGGACGCCGGTCACGGCCTGAGCGACCGCCGCGACGGCGCCCGCCTGGGCGGCCAGGGCCGCCGGTGCGGGCCTGGCGGGTGGCCAGGATCGGGACGCGCCCTGCCACAGGACGCACCGGACAGGTCACATTCGGACATGTCCCGGATACACAAGGCCATGGTCTTTCCCGCGTGAGCTGAAACACTAGCGGGCATGCAGACACCCGTGGTCCGCCGACCTGACGATCGGCGCAGCAGCCCATGAGCGCCACCGCGGCCACCATCTGGCGGCAGGCCCACGAGGCGCTGCGCCTGGTCATCCCCCATGCCAAGCGCGAAGTCTTCGACGACCATCTGGGCGAGAACCACATGCCATGGCACCGCCTGTTCCTGGTCCCGCCCGCCTCGGTGGCGCAGGGCGGCCAGGTCTTCGATCGCGTGGCGCGGCGCATGCTGCCGATGACGCCGGGCACGATCACGCTCCTGCCGCAGGGACGCCGCTACCGCTTCGAGTTCAAGCGCGGCTTGGCGCTGATCGGCTTCCACTTCCGCCTCGAATCCTGTCCCGGCCAGGACGTGCTCGGCGCCGCGGTGCGCTTCCGCCAGGAATCGCTGGCCGCGCCCGAGGCGGCCGAGGCCTGGCAGGCGCTGGGCCTGGACGGGGCCGACGCCTGGCTGCGCACCGAGGGCCTGCTGCGCCTGCACCTGGGCCGGCTTGCGACCCTCTCCTGGCCGGCCATCAACCAGGCAATCGGCGTCCAGCGCCGCTGGGGTCCGACCCTGAGCGCGCTGCAGGGCAGCTCCGGGACCATCCCCAGCATCCAGGCGCTGGCGCGCCGCGCGGGACTCAGCCGCGCCTACTTCACACGCCGCTTCCACGAGGATCTCGGCGAGCATCCCCGCGCCTGGCGCGCGCGGCGCATCGCCGAGCACGCCAGCCAGCGCCTGCTCTTCGGCAGCGAGCCCTTGCAGGCGATCGCCGCCGATCTGGGCTTTAGCGACGCCTTCTCCTTCTCGCGCTTCGTGCGCCGCTGCCTGGGCCAGAGCCCGGCGCATCTGCGCCGCGACGGGCCCTTCGGCCGCACCGACCCGCCCTAGCGCGGCGCACCCGCTCGCCGTCCGCCGGCGACCGGCCCCACCACCCCGCCCCGTCCGGTGCCATCCGTCTGGAACCCATCCATGCCCGATCCCCTGCCCGAACCCACCACCCCTGCTGCGCGCCCAGCGCTGCCTGGCGCGGGATGTGCCGGGCAGGACCAGGAGGAATCCGCCGCCGGCTGCTGGGATCTCAGCTGTCGCGTGCGGTTGGCTGCGCTGCAGCCGGGCCGCCTCCTGACCGGTTTCGACCAGGACCAGGTCGCCGTGCTGCACCTCGACATCCGCCTGGCCGGCAGCGACCCCGCGCTCCACGCCTGGGATTGCATCCAGCAGAACTACCTCGCTTCCAGCGCCGCGCACGGCGCGGCGGGCACCGCCCTGGTGCTCGAGGCGACGTTCCAGACCGCGCCCGGGCCGGACTACCGCACGACCCTGCCGACCACCGTCCGGCTCGGCGTGGCGCTGGCCCGCCTGCCGGCCGGGCCGTTCACGGTCCAGCTGCGGCTGCGGCCCGGCTACGCCGCGCTGGACATCGACGGCGTGCGCTGCGATGAAGACTGGCCCTGTGGCGGCTTGGCGCAGCCGGTACGGCGTCTCGACGCGGGTCCGCTGTGCAGCGAGCCGCGCTGCGTCGGGGTGGCCGGGGTGGCCGGGACGCCGTCCTCCGCGCTGGCACTCATGCACGACCGCACCACCACCATCCCGGGCGCGCACATCCAGTACTGGACCCCCCCGGGCGCCAACCAGTGGCTGGGCGATACGATGATGTTCCAGGATGGCGAGCGGCTGCACATCCTCTATCTGATCGACCGCCGCCACGGCACCTCCAAGGCCGGCTGCGGAGGCCACCAGATCGCCCACCTCTCGACTACCGACCTGCGCACCTGGACGCACCATCCCCCGGCCCTGGCGCTGAGCGAACCCTGGGAGACCTTCGGCACCGGCAGCCTGGTGCGCCATGCCGGACGGTGGTGGATCATCTATGGCCTGCATACCGACCGCGCGATCGCACCCGAGCACGTGCGCAGCGGAAGCTACGCGGACGCCGCGCAGCACCACACCCTGCCGCAGCGCTTCGCCAGCCTGGGCGGTCCGCCGATGGGCAGCGCGCTCGCGGTCAGCGATGATGGGGTGACCTTCACGCGCCTGGATACGCTGGTGCATCCGGCGCAGAACCCCTCGGTGTTCGCCGATCCCGGCGGCGGCTTCTACCTGTTCGCCGGCTATGGCGCGACCGGCCTGTACCGCTCCGAGGATCTCCGCAGCTGGCGCGCGATCGACCACTCCATCATTCCGCACGGCACCCAGGCACCGAGCCGCAACACCACCGAATGCATCTGCCACCACGCCTGGAACGGCTGGCACTACCTGCTCGGCGGCCGCACCGGCTTCTGGATGTCGCGCGCCATGGCCGGGCCCTACTGGGACCAGGATGATGCGCCGGGACGGCGCGCCGCCGCCCACATCATCGCCGAGGCCGGCGCGCACGCCGCGGACCTGCTCAACCCCCGTCCACCCGGCACCATCGGCCACCCGCGCTGGGACCTCTATGACGGCCTGTGGGTGCCGATGATCGCGGCGTTGGCCGACGGCCGGCGCATCCTCAGCGGCTGGCTGCAGGGCGAGGGCGACTGGGCGGGATCCCTGGTGCTGCGCGAGCTGCACCAGGAGCCCGACGGCACGCTCGGCCTGAGCTGGCCGCCGGAGGTCGTCCCGCCGCTCGGCGCACCCTGGACGCCGCTCTGGGACCGCGCCTGGCCCCAGGGTCAGGCGCTGGACCTGGTCGCCGATGCAGGTGCGGCTGCGGGTGCGCCGACGACGGCCGCCGCTGCGCCTGGTGACCGGATCGCCGCCGATGGGCTGCCCGCTGCGTGCCTGATCACGGCCACCATCGCCTTCACCGCCGGAGCCGGCCCCCTGGCCATCGTCGTGCTCGGCAGCGGCGCTCTGGTCGATGGCTGCGAGCTCACCCTCGATCCACTGCGCGAGCGCGCACAGTGGACGACCCCCGCGCAGGGCCGGCCCGGTCCCCTCATCCCCGACCAGGAGGAGATCTTCGCCGGTCCCGAAGCCGGCAAGTGCATCTGGCAGATGACCTCCCCCCACCTGGCGTCCAAGGGCCGCGACTTCAGCATCACCCGGGTTGCCGGGCTGTCAGGCCGCATCCGGCTGCGCCTGCTCATCACCCAGCACCCCAAGGACGGATCCGTGATCATCGATGCCGAGCTCAACGGCGGTGGTCCCGGCAGCCGCACCCTGGTGACGCGCCGCGCGCGGCTGCCCGGGCGCCGCCTGCAGCTGATCGCCACCCACGGCACGGTGCGCATCGAGGCGCTCTGCGTGCAGCCGCTGGTGGCGCAGTCGTGAGCCGGACCTATGAGCGCGACCGCCTCGCGGGCTGGATCGATGGCGGCGTCGGCCGGCTCGGCGGGCGGGCCCTGGTCGGCACCCGCCGCGGCATGGGCTACTTCGCCCTGGAGGTCGTCCCGGTCGCGGTCTGGAGCCAGATCACCGGCGCGGTCTCGGGGGAGTTCTTCTACTTCATCGCCTACCTGCAGCTGCTGGGCGCGAGCGATTCCCAGCTGGCCTACCTGCCCCTGACCTGCGCGGCGGCCGGCGTCGGCCAGCTGCTGGTGGTGCTGCTGCGCCGCCCCGGCCACGCCAAGCGGCGCTGCATCATCGAGTGCTGGATCCTGCGCTCGACCTGGCTGGGCACGATCCTCTGGCCGCTGCTGTGCCTGAAGCTCGGCTGGAGCGTGCCGGTCATGCTCGGCGGGGTGCTCGGCTGCGTCTTCGTCACCCACCTGCTCGCCGCCACCGCCAATGCGGGCTTCGTCAGCTGGACCCAGGCGATGGTGCCGCCGCCGCTGCGCGGCACCTTCTACGCGTGGCGCAACATCGCCAGCTACCTCACCGCCGGGTTGGTCCTGGGGGTGGTGGCGCTGATCTTCCCGAGCCACGCCGCGCCGCACCGCCAGCTGCTGTGGCTGATGGGATTGATGACCGTGGCCACGGTCTGCGGCGTGGCCAGCACCTGGCTTTTGGCGCGGGCCCCGGACGTGCCGGCCGCGGAGCGCCTGCCGACCTATGGGCCGCTGGTCACCCACCTCTCCGCGAATGCGCCCCTGCGACGCTTCCTGGCCTGGTCCTTCCTCAGCGCCGCCGCCGCCGGGGTCTCGGTGGTCTTCCAGTCGGTGCTTTTCCTGGCCTGCGGCGCGACGCCCTCGTCGATGGCCTCCTGCCAGGCCCTGGCGCTGTTTCCCTGCATGCTGGTGGCGATCGGCGCCGCGGGCTGGTTCCTGCCGCGCCTGCACGGCCGGCGCATGCTGGTGATCGCGCACCTGCTGACCATCCTCGCCGAGACCACCCTGCTGGCCCTGACCACGACCCGCCTGCCGTGGCTGATGCCGATCGTCCTGGGGCTCTTCGGCCTCTCCAAGGGCGCGCTCTCGGTGGCCTTGATCGGCCGCATCCAGGAGCTGATCCCGCGCGGCGACCCGCGCATCTACGCCCTCTATGGCGGACTCTCCAGCATCGTGGCGCTGCTGGTGACCTTGAAGCTGCCCCTCATGACCACGCGGCTGGCCGCCTGGTCCGCGCTGCACCCCGCCCTGGTCAGCTCGGCGCCCTGGGGCATGGTCCTGGTCGGCGTGGTGCTGCGCATCGCGGCGACGCCCTTTCTGCTGGCCCGGGATGCGCCCAGTGCGCCGCACGCCACCACGGCGGACCCCGCGCCGGCGCGTTCCGCCGCCTGAGGGCGTCCACCAGCCGGTGATCACCACCGCAGCGGCATACGGGCGCGCACGGGCGGCAACTGACAGCAATTGTCACGTCCGTACCACAGCGCCGTCTCGGATGCCCCTGTGAGGGTGGAGATTCGCTTGCGCATCGCTCAACTGCGCGGTGACGGAGCACGCATGAGCCATACTTCGCATCGCCCGGTCCGACAGACCCGTTCCATCCCCGCCGCCGGCGCGCGCACCCCGGCCACGGCGGCAGTGCCGCCGGCGCCCGGCCAGCCGGTCAATGCGCTGAGCAACGCCGCCAATCCGCGCGGCCAGTATCCGGCCCATGTCAATTTCCTGATGCGCGACCTCTACGACCGCGGATTGATCCCCGAGGAGTGGCAGATCGTCGCGGCCGACGAGATCCATCTCGACGAGGATGGCATGACGGTCGAGTTCACGGTGCTGCAGCGCCAGGAGAACCTCATGCACCGCATCGCCATCGAGGTCTGCGGCGGCATGCTGGTGCGCATCCGGCGCTGAGCTGGCCGCCCCGGCTCAGGTCGCAGGCGGCGGTGCGCTGGCGACGCGCGCCTGGCGTTCGAGGTGCTCGACCAGCTGCGCGTCGCCGCCCGCCGAGAGGTAGAAGGCGAGATCGAGCCGCCCCAGCTCGGTGAGCGGCTCCTTGGCGGTCGCCGCCAGGACCTCGTCCCGCTCGCTGTGCAACAGCGCGCGCTCGGCCTCGGGCAGGGCCCACATGAAGTACTGGAACTGCCATTCCAGGTTGGGCGCCCCCACCAGCCAGGTCTCCGGCTGGCGCGTAAACGGCGTGAACTCCTCCCCGGTGACGCAGCCCGCCAGGCCCCAGGTCGCCTCGAGCTGGATCAGCTGTGGGCGCAGCCGGGCGAGCGCCCCCGCCGCCTCGGTCCCCGGCGCGGCGGTGCGCAGGTCCTGGCGCTCGCCCGGGTCCTCCTGCAGGTCGAAGAGCTCCTCGCGGCCATCGTACCAGTGCACCAGCTTCCAGCGCCGGTCGCGCGCCAGGACCCAGCGCCGCCAACCGCTCTGGTGCTCGACGTACTGCACGCTGCGGTCCTTGCGCCCCTGCCCCTGGCCGATGAGCAGCGATTCGCCCGGCAGCCCGCGCGGGGCGACGACCCCGGCGGCATCGAGGCAGGTCGGCAGGAGGTCGTTGAGGTCGGCAAACTCCTCGCGCAGCGCCGGCGCGAGGCGGTCCGGGAAGCGCACCACCAGCGGCACGCGGCAGGCGCCCTCATAGGGCAGCGACTTGCCCCAGGCCCCGAGATCGCCGAGCATCTCGCCATGGTCGGAGGTGGCGATGACCAGGGTGTTGTCGCGCAGTCCCAGCGCATCGAGGCTATCGAGGATGCGCCCGACCTGGTGGTCGACCTGCCAGAGCGCGGCATGGTAGAGCTCGCGCGTGCGCGCGACCTTCTGCGGCTGGGGATCGTCATACGCGCCCATCGCCGTGGCCAGGGCGCGCGGGCTGTCGCCGCGCGCGGCGTGCGGCGGCGGCAGCGCGGCGCCGCGCGCGGCGTCAGCCCAGCGGTCGCAGACGTTGAAGGGCGGGTGCGGATGGATGAAGCCGACCTGCAGGAAGAAGGGCCGGTTGGCGTTGTCGCGGATGAAGCGCAGCGACTGCTCGCCGACCCAGGTCGTGCCATGGTGCGCCTCCGGCAGCAGCGAGCGCTGCGGCTGCAGGTACAGGAGGTTGCGGATGCCATGCAGGTTGCGCAGGCGGCCGAAGCCATGGGCGCGCAGGTACTGCAGGTACTGGTCGTCGCGCACGTAGCGCGGGATCTCCTCCATGAGTTGGAGCTCATGGAAGCCATGGTGGGTGCGTGGACCCTTGAAGTGGAATTTGCCGATGCCGCAGCAGTGGTAGCCGGCCTCGGCGAGCAGGTGCGGCAGGCGTGGCAGCGATGCATCGAGGTCGGCCGAGCCGTTGTCGGACAGCCCGTGGAAGCGCGCCGGCAGTCCGGTCAGCAGGTTGTGGCGGGCGGGCACGCAGACCGGATTGGGCGAATAGGCGTTGCGGAAGGCCACCCCCTCGCGCACCAGGCGGTCGAAGGCCGGCGTCCTGGCCCAGGGGCAGCCGAGCGCCTGGATGGTGTCGTGGCGCTGCTGGTCCGGCAGCAGCAGGATGATGTTCGGCTGGGGACCGCGCCGTTCGATCTGGTCGCGCGTGAAGGAGCGCGTGTAGTCGGAGATGGGTCGGCCGTTGATCAGCGTCGGGTGGGGCATGCGCTCTGGCGATGCAGCGTAAATTCCTAGCGATCAGCGCAAGCCTCCAGGTCCGTGCCTCAGGCGTCAGGGTCCGAGCAGGTGGCTGCCGACCTCCTCCCACCATTGCCGCCACAGCCCGACGTCGTCCCCCAGCGAACAGCCGGTGCGCGCGCGCAGCTCCATGGCCAGGACCTCGGCCAGGGACGGTACTGCGCCGCGTTGCGTGGCGGCGTCGGCGAATGAGCGGTTCGCATTGGTACTGGCCAGACAGTCGATGAGCGCCGCGGTGCTGGCCCGGGTCGGGGTCCGGTACAGTTCTGCAATCGCCCAGTCGCAGACCGCGCGCGATGAAGCCATGGTGAAGAGCTGGGTTATCGCTGCCGGATCCACCTGCGGACGGTCGCTGTACAGCAGATTGAGGATCTGCGTCTGCACCCCCGGCTGGTCGCCGACCCGGGTCAGCAGGGCGTGCAGCGCCGCCGAGCGGTCGCTCTGCAGCGCAGCGATGGCCAGATCCAGCGCCAGGCCGTGGCTCAAGATGTCGGCAGGACTCAGGATCTCGCCGCAGTCGCTGCCGGCGGCCACCGTCACGCGCAGCGCCTGCAGGCCAGGCAGCACCGCGGGCTCACCGATCGCCGACAAGGCCTCCTCGATCTGGCCATTGCACCAGCGCTGCTGGCGCACCTGCAGCAGCAGCGGTGCCGCAGCTTTCAGCTTCAGCTGCCAGACGCCATTGATCAGACGGTAGAGCTGGTAGGCCATCTCCTGATTCTGTTGCGGGGTCAGGTCATTCGGTCGCTGCAGCTGCGCCACGGCCGCGCGCAACGCAGCGACGATCGGAGGCGCGGCGAGCGGGTCCTCGTAGCTGACCAGAAACAGCGCCGCCGGCAGGGAGTGCTGGCTGGCGACCGCGTGGCGCAGCCAGGTGCGATAGGCCGGCTGACGCGCATAGGCCATCATCGTGCATAGCGTGCTCTCCGCGACCATGCTGGCCAGGGAGCGGCTCTCCATGCCCCCCTGGGTCAGCACATAGCGCTGATCGTCACCGGCCTCGGCGATGCACGCCACGGTCGCCGGTGGAAAGGTGATGGCCATGGCCAGGGAGCTCAGGGCGGTGAGCGCACCGGCGACCCGCAGATCCGATGCCGGCTGCAGATCGTAGCTGAGCTTGCGCAGGGCCTCGTCGGAGGTCTGCAGGGCTGCGGCCTGGGCCAGCAGGTAGTAGCGGTCGGCCAGGCGCGAGGCGGTGAGCACGCGTCCCATGTAGTAGGTCGCACCATCCGCTGGACGGAAGGTGGCGATGGCCCGGCTCCAGGGCTGATTGAGCTGGAAGCTCCAATTGAGGTCGCTCTCCTCGCGATAGACGGGTGGCAGGGTGTTGTCCGCGACCGCGCCCAGGCGCAGCGGCGCCACATGCTCCGGAAGCGGCTCGGTCGCGCGTGAAGCGCCCGCGTGGAGCTCGGAGGGGAACCAGGGACTGGGCCCCATCTCCAGAGTCCCTGACCAGGCTCCGGCGGTGGTGGCGCCCCGATGCAGGATCAGGGCCATGGCGCACTGCCCGTCCGCTGGGATGGCGCTGCGGGCCAGCACGCCCAGACAGCGCTCCCCCGCAGCCAGCACGCAGGTCGACATCAGGTCGTAATCGGGGCCGTCGGTGCCGTCGTCAGAAACGGCACTCGGGGCAGATCCTTCTGCGGGCCAGATGACGTCCTGCCAGCTGCCGGTGCCGTCCCAGGCGCGCAGGGTCATCAGCTGCGCACCGTTGCAGCGCTGCCCGCGCCCGCCGCTGGGCAGGAGCTCCCCGTCACGTGGCCGCAAACCGCCCGCATCGCGGCAGTACACGCACCACGGAACGGTCAGCGGCTGGCGCTGGACGTTCCTGAGCTCGAAGAACACCTGTCCGTTCTCGCAATCGGCAAAGACGATCCGCCCCGCTAGGCCATTGACCGTCGACGACCAGGGGCAGCGGCTGTCGGTGGCCAGCCAGCGCTGCGGCGCATCCAGCGCCATGATCCGCGGAGTCAGCAGGACGAACAGAGCGAACGCCGCCGCCAAGGCCTGTATTCTGGGGAACCGTGCCCTGCCCATGGCGGAAGAATAGCCAACGATGCACAGGTCCCAGCACTGATCGACCGTGGCTCGAAGCCGCGACAACACGCCTACCCCAATTGTCGCCGGGTGATGGAACCGCTGGCGCGACTCGTGACACCTGCGCGATCCGCACACCACTCCCCACCCACACGGGACCGACCGCCACCGCAGTCTGCCCCGTAGGCACTACGCGCGCTGGACAGATTCAGCGGTGCCCACCCGGTTCAGACCGCTTCCCGTCCAGGGCGAACCTGACGAGAGAGCGCCTCCCGTCGTCCCGCACGGAGCCTCACGTCGGCAGGCTGGACCGTTCCGCGGCAGCCCCATCGGGCAGGCCTTCGAAGATCTCGCCACGCCTCATCAGGTCGAAGGTCGAGGCCATGAAGAGGTTCACGTACGGCACCAGGGACTCGATCTGACGGCGGGGCAGCAGCTTGTTGGTGAAGACCACGAAGGAGGCGATCGAACCGTTGCCATAGGCCTTGCCGAGGCCGAACACGGTGCGGATGCCATGCTCCTCCACGAAGTCCACCGCAGGCACGACGCGGCGGCCCAGGTCGTCACGCGCGCTGCGCGCATCATCGACGTAGAACAGCCCGACCCAGCCCGCGCCGAGGATCTTCTGCACCAGGACGCTCTCGTTCTCGAGCTTCAGGCCGAGATCGATGCCCATGTCCTGGAGCATGCGCGCCACCATCGGGATGGAGTCGACGAAGCTGCGTGAGGACAAGGGTATCGCGGCGTGACCCTGCGATGAACGCCGATTGCACCACTCGCGGCGCGTACCGCAGGTTGCCAGGAGCGCCAGCACCGGTGTCTCGGGGGTCATCTGCGCCTGCAGTGACTGCGCCTCGACCACGTTCCAGGCCGCCCGGTGCAGATCTGCCGGCAGTCTCCCGAAGGGCATGGTGAGAAAAAGCCGCGCCAGCACCACATCGCCACTGAAGGCCCTGCACAGCGCCTGCACGCCATGCCTGGCCGCCTCCTCAAGCGTGGACGTGCCCCGCAGCTGGGCGCGCAGGCCATCCTGGATGGCGAGCAGGTCGTGATGGGAGACGGTCGCGAACGTCGGCATATGGCAGTGCGAGCACCCTATCCATGGCACCAGCTCCTGGTACTCCAAACCTGGCCGCCCTCGGCAACTGTAGCAGGTTACGAGATACCGTAGACCACGTGATATCCCTCAAGACGGCCGAGTAGGCCGGGGAATTTCGCCCCCAGGCCCTCACGGATCCGTACGTGAATCTCACTATTCATACGGCTCTTCAGCTCCAGTCGAAGACCTGACAGCCAACTGCCAGTGCATAAATAATTGGGTTTCCATCCCTCCAGAAAGCTTTGTTCACCATGTGGTCATCGTCACGAGAATCTGATGCCATCAGATAGAGCCTATCACTGTTCTCAGTGTGACTTGCGCATTGATCGGGATATCAATGCAGCGCTTATCATACGTACCCTCGCACAGTGGGGAATTGACACACGCGAAGAGTCTCAGGCTCTGTTCACGGTAGGCGTTCTGCCGGAACAACCAGCTCGTCGAAGCATGAATCCAAGCATTCGGAAACGGACGAAAAAGTCGGATGATTTATGCATCCGATCCAAGGAGTGTGAGTCAAGAGAGCATTTCCATGGACATTGAGAGATCGCACCCAATGCCGCTCCTGCTGTACGCGCACGCTGATGTGGGCGGATCCCGAATCATCCGGGTATCACACCCGGTCCGAAACCGGTGAGTCTCGTGCTCCGGAACATGGAAAAGGCATGCATTTTTCACATGATCCCTGGATCAATCGCATCGAAGGCCTGGAATTCAGGCTCCCTGGCGGGTCCAACTCGATTCAGACGCCGTGGTTTTCAGCAAATTCTGGATGCAGGCTACCAACTGGAGGAATTGCTCAGGTGATTCGGGATGCAGCGCGCAGGCATCAGATCCTGCTGCCATCGCCACCACCTCATCATCGTTTCGCACCTGCCGAATGAGCGCTATGATCTGGCAGTCCTTGGATTTCGCATGTGTACGGATTACGTGCAAGGCCCTGAGTCCAAACCGCAAGGATATCGGCCCCGTTACGATAAATACGGCAGGACGGAGGGCTTCCATCCGGTCAAGCGCATACGTCACCTCCGTCAGCGAGCTGATCGGGGCAACATGAGAGGCAAAACATGCTTCAATAAATCCATGACGTATGGCCGTCGCGACCGAGACATTCTCGGAGAGAACGGGAACATAGGGTATATTGAATGACTTTTTCCTGTAGTCCTGCGATCCGC
>Ga0302314_10009843_pt1 | contig 16854 bp, 19 predicted proteins | sample III_Palsa_N2_3_FD_200533 | JGI IMG/M metagenome (GOLD analysis project Ga0302314, IMG submission 200533) | Peat permafrost microbial communities from Stordalen Mire near Abisko, Sweden - III_Palsa_N2_3 | ecosystem: Environmental > Terrestrial > Soil > Palsa > Peat permafrost | place: Sweden...
GAGACGGCGGAGACCGAAGAGGAAGCCGACGCCTGGTACGACGACCACATCAACTACCGCCGCACGCCCGACCTCCTGCCCCGCGACGAGGTGGCCCGCGCCATCAACTCCGAGGTCAAGGCCGGTCGCGGCACCCCTCACGGCGGTGTCTACCTCGACATCGCGTCGCGTCGCACGCCCGAGTACATCCGGCGCCGGCTCCCGTCGATGTACCACCAGTTCATGGAACTGGCCGGCGTCGACATCACGGCGGGGCCGATGGAAGTCGGGCCCACCTGCCACTACATGATGGGCGGGGTCCGCGTCGACGCCGAGACGCAGGCCGCCACCGTCCCCGGCTTGTTCGCCATCGGCGAGGTGTCGGGCGGCATGCACGGCGCCAACCGCCTGGGCGGCAACTCGCTCTCGGACCTCATCGTCTTCGGTCGCCGGGCCGGCATCGGTGCGTCGGACTACGCGGAGGGCCGCAGCGGCACTCCCGACGTCGACGCGGCGGAGGTCACTTCGGTCATCGACGAGGCCTTCGCCCCCTTCGGGCGCGAGGACGGCTACAACCCCTACGCCGTGCACGAGGAGCTGCAGGAGACGATGCAGATGCTGGTCGGCATCATCCGCACCGGCCCCGAGCTCGACGAGGCGCTCGTCAAGCTGGAGGAGCTCAAGGAGCACACGGCCAAGGTGCAGGTGAAGGGCGGGCGGGCCTACAACCCGGGCTGGAATCTGGCCACCGACCTGCCCTCCATGATCACCACCTCCATCGCGGTGGCGCAGGGTGCGCTCAACCGCAAGGAGTCCCGGGGCGGGCACACCCGCGAGGACTACCCGGGGCCCGACCCCGAGATGGGCAAGGTCAACTTCGTGCAGCGCCAGACCGTGGAGCACGGATACCTGGCGCCGATTGGCATCGCGCCCGAGCCACTGCCGGTGATGCCGCCGGAACTCGCCGCACTGTTCGAGGAGGCAAAGTAGCCATGACCGACACACAGACGGGCACCGACGCGCCGACGGCCGCTGACAACGCGCAGGCCACCGTGACCATGCGGGTCTGGCGCGGGGACGACGAGGGCGGCGAGTTCACCGACTACGTGATGCCCGCCGTCGAGGGCGAAGTGGTGCTCGACGTGATCCACCGCATTCAGGCCACCGATGCGCCTGACCTCGCGTGCCGCTGGAACTGCAAAGCCGGCAAGTGCGGGTCGTGCTCGGCCGAGATCAACGGGCTGCCCCGCCTCATGTGCATGACGCGCATGGACACGCTGCCCGAGGGCGAGGCCGTCACGGTGGCGCCGATGAAGACGTTCCCGATCATCCGCGACCTCGTCACCGACGTCTCCTTCAACTACGAGGTGGCCAAGACGATCCCCGCCTTCAAGCCCGGCCCCGAGCCCGAGGGCGGCTACCGCATGATGCAGATCGACGTCGAGCGCGGCCAGGAGTTCCGCAAGTGCATTGAGTGCTTCATGTGCCAGGACGTCTGCCACGTCATCCGCGACCACGAGGACAACAAGCCCAAGTACGCCGGGCCCCGCTTCTTCATCCGCTTCGCCGAGCTCGAGATGCACCCCCTCGACGTCAACGACCGCCGCGAGCTGGCGCACGACCGCGGCCTGGGCATGTGCAACATCACGAAGTGCTGCACCGAGGTGTGCCCCGAGCACATCAAGATCACCGACAACGGCATCATCCCGATGAAGGAGCGCGTGGTCGACGCCCGCTACGACCCGGTGGCCTGGCTCGGGCGCAAGATCACCGGGCGCTCCAAGAAGACGGCCGAAGAGGCTTCCGCCGGCTGATCGGGAGTCCCCGGCCGGCCCCGTCGAGGGGCATTGCCGGGCCCGCTTCTGCACACCTCCTCCGACGGGACCAGACTCTCCGCCATGCCGCGCTACCTCACGCCCGAGTGGGTGGAGTCCTTCGACGCCGCGCTCGGCGCACTCGACCTGTCAGACGCGGTCGCGGCCGCCGGTGCGGGCTCGCTCGCCGCGGCCGACGGCACCTTCAGCGTGGTCCAGGTGGTCACCGGCGTGCCCGACGACGTCCGGGCGGCGGGTGGGGACGTGCATCTCGTCCTCACCGTGGCCGACGGCCGGGCCCGCCTCGGGCTCGATCCGTCGGGGACTGCAAGCGGCACCGCGACCATCGTGCTCGGCTACGCCGAGGCGCTGGCGATGGCCCGCGGGGAGCTCGATCCGGCGGACGCGCTGGCGGCGGGACGCGTGCGCGTGCGGGGCGATCTGGCGGCGCTCGTGGCCGGCCAGGACGTGCTGGCCGCGGCGGCGGGCCGGCTGGGGACCGACTTGGAGGAGCTGACGGAACCGCCGGCCCCGGCTCCGTGACGCGCCCCGTGCTCCGGACCCGCTTCTCGCCCTCGGCGCAGCCGCCCGACTTCGGCGGCCGCTACCAGGGCCTCGTGGCCGTCGTCACCGGGGCCTCATCGGGCCTGGGCGCCCGCCTCGCCGTCGACCTGGCCCGGGCCGGCGCCGCCGTCTACGGCCTGGCCCGCAACACCGAGCGGCTCGAGAAGCTGGCGACCGACCTGCGCACCTTCACGCCGGCGTCGGGCACCATCACCTGTGACGTCGCCGACACCGCCGCCCTGCGGCAGGCGCTCGACGACGTGGCGGCGGCCCATGGCCCCGTCGACCTCCTGGTCAACAACGCAGCGCAGGACCCCGGGGTGCGGCTGGTCGACATCACCGAAGAGGACTTCCGCCACACCTTCGACGTGAATTTCTTCGCGCCGGTCGCCGCCACCCTGGCCGTCCTCCCGGCCATGCTCGAGCGTGGGAGCGGCATTGTCGTCAACGTCTCCTCGGACGGGGGCCGCCTGCCCTCCCCCGGCCCGGGCGCCTACCCCTCCTCCAAGGCCGCCTTGTCCGCCTTCACCGAGTCCACCTCGTTCCGGCTCGGACCCAAAGGGGTCTACGTCCACGTGGTCTACCCCGCCTTCATGGCCACCGAGCTGGGGTTGGGGGCGTTGGAGCGCGGCCTGCGCAAGCCGCCGCGCCTCACCACCCGCAGCGTCGAGACCGTGTCGCACCGGATCCTGGCCCAGGCGGGCGGTCCGGCGCTCGAAATCAGCGTCTCCGGCCTGATCGACGCCGCCATGGTCTTCCGCTACCTGCTGCCCCGCCCCTACCACCGGCTGCGCCGGCATTGGTAAGGGCGGCGTGACGCTGCCGCGAATCGGCCCGGCCGCCCGGGGCGGCCGGCTGCTCCGGAAGACCGCCTGAGCGCGGCGAGCGTGGCGGAACTATCGTGGCGGCACCGGCTCGCGAAGGTCGGGCCGCAGGTAGGAGGCGAACGTGCATCAGCCGATCGACGACCACTTCCTTTTGAAGTACCGGGCCCTGTTGGATGCCGAAGATGGGGCATTCGACGAGCTCGAGCACGCGTGCGAGGACGGCGACCGCACGCAGTTCGACAAGGACATGGTCGATTGGCAGAACGCTCTCGAGCACAAGCTCGTCTTCCTGGCGAACGCCGGGATCGACGTGAAGCTGCCCGTCCTGGGCTAGTGGCCCGTGCTCGCCGGGACACCCGGCAGGCACGCTCCATTTGCACAATTTGCAGCACCATCACCCGCTCCCGGTCGTGACGCGACCAGGATGGTGGGGTGCCTAAGTCATCTGAGAAGCACGCTTCCCAGGGTGCGCTGAACGGCGTGGCCGCGCCGGCGCCGAGGGAGGCCCCGACGGTGTCGGCGCCCTCGCACCGGTTGAACATCGCGTTCCCCTTCTCGCAGATCAAGCTGGAGGAACCCAGCAAGGAGCTGGCGGAGCTGGCTGCACTCTTCTTCGACTTTGTGGGGACGATGGCCGAATGGGTCCCCGAGGACCGTCTCGAGGAGCTCCGGGCTCGGGCGCAGGTGTTGCGGGACGCGCTGCGCTGAACAGCGGGCGCCCGCTCGGGCTGCGCTCAGCGCAGGCCGAGTGATTCCCCCAGCCGGCGGACGGAGTCCTCGAAGAGCAGCTCGGGCTCCAACACCGTGTTGCGCCAGTGCCCGAACACCTCGAGGCTGATGGTGCCGATGAGTGTCGTCCACGCCTCGACGACGAGCACCACCTTCTCGACCGGCATGCCGGGCAGCAGTCCCTCGCTCACGGGCAGCACCGCGGCACGCAGTCCGTCCGACACCGGTCGATCCTCATGGCGGCGGAGGCGTCCCGCCTCCGCCGCCACCACGAGCGGGCGCACCAGGGCCGCGGCCACCCGGGCGTAGGGTTCGACTGTGGCTTCGGGTGCCTGGTAGCCGGGAATCGGGGTGCCGAAGATCAGCCCCCACTGATGCGGGTGCCCGAGAGCCCAGTGACGCAGGGCGCGCGGGACCGCCAGGAATCGCTCGGCATCGTGGGCCGGCCCGCCCTGCTCCCTGGTCGCTCTGGCCCGGGCCCCATCGGCGGCCCGCTCCGCCTCGGCGGCCAGCGCCTCGTAGCCGGTGAGGATCAGCGCGGTCAGCAGCGCGTCCCGGCCGTCGAAGTAGCGGTAGAGCGCGGAGGGGGCCATTCCCAGATCACGGGCGATGGAGCGCAGGGAAAGGGCGGCTGCTCCGTCACGGGCGACGTGTGCCCCGGCAACCGCGAGGATCTCCGCCGTCATCTCCTCTCGGACCCGCTCGCGGGCGCTGCGCGGTGCGGAGGCCGGGGTGGAGGGGGTGGAGGGGGTGGAGGGGGTGGAGGGGGCGAGTACGGGTGCAGGTGCGGACATGGAAGCAGTCTGACTGTTCTCGAATGAGAACACAAGTACTTGACAAGAACAGTGTTCACATTTAGTATCGATGTTCATGGACAACCCGACCAACGAGGAGAACCCCATGAACACTGCCAGCACCACCCCGAACGCGCCGACCGCCGAAACCACGCAGACGCCGGTGACGGCCCACTACAAGGAGCCCGACTGGTTCACTCGCCATATCTTCAACTCCGTGGTCAAGGGCCTGACCCGCCTGGGAGTGAGCGTCTGGGGCTCACGTGTCCTGGAGCACAAGGGCCGCACCACCGGCGAGCTGCACCACGTTCCGGTGAACCTGCTGACCATCGACGGAACGCAGTATCTCGTCTCCCCGCGGGGACAGACGCAGTGGGTGCGCAACGTGCGCCACGCTGGGGGGCATCTGGTGCTGGTCCTGGGACGGCGGCGCCAGCAGTACACGGCCAGGGAGATCCCGGCGGCAAACAGCGTGCCCATCCTGCGCACCTACCTCCGCCGCTGGAAGTTCGAGACGGGCATGTTCTTCGACGGCGTGACGCCGGACTCCACCGACGCCGAGTGGGCTGCCGTGGCGGCCGATCACCCCGTGTTCGAACTCAGCTGACCCCGGCCCCTTCTGTCATATCCGGTGGTGGTACCCGCGCGTGCGGCATCATGACTCCCATGAGCAGTCTTCACAGAGGGGTACTGAGGAAGACGGAGACTCCGAGAACAACGCCAACACTGTCCGAAGCCCAGCTCGGTCATCGCACGCTCATCGCGTTCAATCGCGCCATGACGCAGTGGGGCAGCCGCGGCGCGCTCTTGGAGACCGGCGGTGCGGTGCTGTGCGCCGGCGGGACCTGGATCCCGGTTGTGGCCAACGGCGCGTTTCGCTCCGACGACTCGCTGAGCGGCACGGCGCTCGTGACCGCGGCCGACTCGTTCTTCGCGGGTCTCTCACGCGGCTACACCGTCAAGGTGCGCGACAGCGGCCAGGACGAGGATCTGCGCCTCGCATGCGAGGAGGCCCGCCTGGAGGTGTTCGGTGATCCCGTGCCGGAGATGATCTGCCGGGAGCCGCTGGACGAGGCGCCCGCCATCGACGGCGTCACCGTACGCGTGATCGACGACGAGGCCGGCCTGCACGACTTCATCGCCGTGAACGCCGAGGCGTACGCAACCTACGGGATGCCACCCGAGGTCCTGAGCGAACTCTTCGACGAGGTGCCTGCGGTGCTCCAGGACTCGGCCGCCTCAATCGTGGTGGCCCGGCGCGACGACGAGCCCATCGCCACGGCGATGGTGTACGCCAGCGACGGGGTGGCCAGCCTGCAGTGGGTCGGCACGGTGCCGGCGGCGCGCGGCACCGGCCTCGGTGCGTTCGTCACGGTGGCGTTGACCAACCTGGCCTTCGAAGAAGGAGCGTCGTCATGCTCGCTCCAGGCCTCGCCGATGGGCGCCCCTATCTACTCCAGCCTCGGCTTCGAGACCGCCTACCACTACTCGGAGTACGTCCGCTGGCCCCAGCCGCCGGCGAGCTGAGACGCGAGGCGCCGGGCTCGCCGCCTGCGTCGGGCGCTGGCGTTCAGTCCCTGACCAGCCCCCGCACGTACGCCGCCTGTCCCAGGTGCTGCAAGCTGTCGTCGGCGACGCTGACCAGGCGCACGCCGACGGTGACGGGAGGGTCCCAGCGCCGATCCGCCACACGGTCGAGGTCGTCGGGACCGAGGCCGCCGAGCATGGCGGTCGTGCGGGCCTGCACCGCCCCGAGGTAGTCGAGGAGCACTTCGGGACCCTCGGGCCGGACGGCACGGACCTCCTCTGCGCTGTGCCCGTAGCCGATGTTGGAGGGATCGGGCTCGAGCCCGCAGCGACGGGCCCAGTCGCCACTGACCCAGACCTGCTCGGTGCCGAGCAAATCGGCGACGTGATGGTCCTGCACCCGCGCCAGGTGCCAGACGAGCCATCCGATCGGGTTCGCACCCGGTTCGGGCGCGGTGCAGAGCGCCTCTTCGTCGAGGCCATTCACAGCCGCCTCGGCCAGCGGCGGGATCCGGCCGTACAGCTCCAGCAACAGCGAGGCGATATCCATGGGCCGCACCTTATGGAGCGTACGGACGCCACCACACGCCAGCGCTAGGTGCCGCCGGCGATGTCGGGGCCGGGGTCGGAGTCGGAACGGGAATCGGGCGATTGGATGTCGAAACGGGCGAGACTGGTGTAGGCGACGAGGACGACGACCAGCAGTGTGATGATCACCGCTGTCTTGAGATCATCGAGACCGAGACCGCTGAGGTTCTTGGGCTTGCTGAAGTAGTCGGCGAAGGACGCTCCGATGGGCCGGGTCACCACATAGGCGAACCAAAACGCGAAGATCTCGTTCATCCGGAAGCGGGACCACCCGATCCATGGGATGAGGATGACGACGCAGAAGAAGAGGGCCGACGCCAGGTAGCCCAGCCCGAGCGTCGTCGCGGTGAAGTCCCCGAGCGCGGTGCCCAGCGCGAACGTGGCGAAGACCGTGGCCCAGTAGAACTTCTCCCGGCGGCTGGTCGTGATGGAGTGGATCGACAGCGTGTGCTCGCTGCGGTCCCAGAGAAAGAAGACGACAGCCAACACGACGGCCCAAATGAGCGACGTCCCGGCGAAGGGGATGCCGAAGGTCAGGTGCATGGTGTCCGAGACCCCCGTCCCGGCGATGGCAATGGCCAACGCGAGGAACCAGTAGGCGGGGGCGAAGTAGCGCCGGGTGCTGAACTGCGCGAGGAGCGCAGCGACGAACACGCCGATCTCGACGAGCGCGCCGACCCCTTTGTTGCCGGTGGACAGATAATCCGAGACGGCCTCGCCGGCGGCCGTCGTGAGGATCTTGATCACCCAGAACATGGCCGTGATCTCGGGCACCTTCGCGGCGAGGGGTTGCTGGGTGAAGAGGCGGAACAGCCAGCGCACGCTCTCTGGGTCTCCTTGTCTGGGCGTCCTGGCGAACGCCGGGCGACGCGGTCACCACGTCGTCCTGCGCATGGTAACCAGGCGGCCGGGGGGCGCTGGGCTGGTCTTTTCCGTTCGTTTTCCCTGGTCAGGTAGCAAATTCAGCGCAACAACTCCGACTTCCGGATGAAGCGCCCGGCGCCGATTTCATCCTCGAGTCGAAGGAACTCCGATCGGGGCTCCGCCGGCGGCGGCCGAGCGGTAGGCGGCATCGACCAGTCGATGTGCTTCCAACGCGACGTCGAGCCCGGGCTCGGGAGGCCGGCCGGCGGCGACCGCGTCGAGAAAGGCGCGGTCGGCCTCCACATAGGCGCGCACGGCGAGGCCGACCTCGTCGTCGGCCAGCGGGAGCGCGTCCACCCACGGCGGCGACGGGCAGGCCCGTACCTCGGTGCCATCACTGGTCTGCACGTGGAGCGGGCCCCGGAACTCGTCGTCCAACCACACCATGCCCCGGCGGCAGAAGACCTCGAGCCGCCGCGTCGAGCCCCGGCTCAAAATGTCGTGCCAGACACTCGTGAGCTGCGCCTCGAACCCCGCGGCGAAGGACAGCGACACGGCGGCCATGTCCTCGATGGCGGGGTGGCCGGCATGATTGGCCGTCCGTGCCGTCACCGATTCCACGTCGCCGAAGCAGTAGCGCAGGATGTCGAGATCGTGAATGGAGTGCTCGATCAGGCAACCACCACCAGCCTGCGTGGCATCGGCCCGCCACTGGGAGCCGTACGTCCCCTGAATGGGGAAGTACTGGTCGTCGCGGAACACCGCCGCCATCGGCGCACCTAGCGTCCCGCCCCGCACCAGGTCACGCAGAGCCCGGAAGACCGGGGCGCTGCGCAGGACAAGACCGCTCTGGCTGGCGACGCCTGCAGCGCGGGCCGCCTCCACCAACTCCGTCGCGCGTGGCAGATCGACGTCGAGTGGCTTCTCGCAGAAGACGGCGCGTCCGGCGGCCAGGGCCTCGTCCACCCCGCCCCTGTGCGCCGACGTGGGCGTGCAGACCCAGATGGCGTCGCTGCGCCGGGCGACCTCCGCGGCATCGGCAACGACCTCGACGTCGTCAGCGCCGAGAACGTCGGCGAAACCCCGGGCGCGGCGTTCGCTCCGGTCGTGCACCGCCACGATCGCCGCCTCGACGACACCGCCGTCGATCATGGCCTTGAGGCTCAGGCCGTGCGCCCAGGCGATCAGACCGGATCCGACGAAGCCGACACGCAGCATGCCCGGAGATTAGGCGGTGGCGCCGCACCGTCAGTTCGTCGAGGGGCCGGCGCCGGCACGTCCCGGCTCGGCGGCAACCCGCCCGGCGAGCGCGTCAATGAACCGCGACGTCACCATCACCAGCAGTGCGATCTCGTGTCGCTCCCGGCGCCTGATGGACGCCGTCCGTCCCCCGCAGACGGTGAAGCCGGTCTCGGTCACGGGCTCAATGAACACGCCCGAGCCCGTCGTGTCGTTCGCCGGGTCGGCGCCACTGCGCGAGCCCTCGGCGAAGGCGGCGACCCACTGCACGGAGGGGACGTCGCCGTAGACCTCGACGAAGCCGGCGAGCTCGTCGTCCGCCAGGGCGAGCCACGACAGGTCGAAGAGCGTGATCAGGTGGCCGGTCAGCGCATTCATGGCGGCCGTGGCCGTGGCCGCCTGAAGGATGCCGGCGGCGGCCGCCAGGACCGTGTCCTCCCGGTCCTTCGCCTCCGTCATCATCTCGGTGACCTCTTCCACGCCGGCGCCGGGGACGTTGCGCACCCCGCGGCACGCGGCCTCTATCGCTCCGGGCTGGTCGGGCAGCTCCACCACGAGTTCGTCGATCGCCACCCCCGCCTCGCGCTCGAGCACCTCGAGACCGATGACGTTGCCCTCGACGGCCCCGATCTCCGCTGCCACGGCGCCCAGCACACCCGGCGCGTCGGGCAGCCAGATCCGCATTCTCGTCAGCACGCGGTCACTCCCCCTCTTCCGGTCAGTCCCGATTCGCCACGCTCAGTGGACCCTGGCCATGCGGACCGCCACCCGCATGGTGTTCTCGGCGTTGCCGGCGTAAATGCCTTTGACCGGTGGCACGTCGCCGTAGTCGCGTCCGCGGCCCACGGCCACGTGACGCTCCCCCACCGGGCAGTCGTTCGTGGGGTCGTAGGCCCACCAGCGCCCGGTCCACACCTCCACCCATGCGTGGCTCTCCCCGGTGATCTCTTCGCCGATGGAGGCATCCGCATCGGGGTGGAAGTAGCCCGAGACGTAGCGCGAGGGCAGCCCGACCGACTTGGTGAAGGCCAAGGCCAAATGCGCGAAGTCCTGACAGACGCCTGCCCCGTCGGTGTAGGCCTCACCAGCCGACGTGTGGACCGAGGTGACGCCGCGCACGTAGCGCAGCGACTGGTGGGTGGTGGCCATGATGCGGCGCGCCGTTTCGAGCGGGCGCCCGGTGCGCAGGCCCAGCGCGATCTCGGACAGTTCGGGCCCGGGAGCGGTGTAGAGGTTGTGCGACAGATGGTCGGCCATCGTCATGGACGCGTCGCCCACGTCGTCCCACGTGCAGTCTTCGGGGTCGGCGGAATGCTGCGTGTCGACGAGCGAATTCCCCGTGATCGACAACACCTCATGCCCGCGGTCGACGTTGAAGGCCACCACCTGGGTACCCCAGTAGTCGAGGTACGAATACTGGGGGGCGGCAGGCAACGTCACCACTCTCGTCTCGAGCGCGGTCTGGCGCAGCTCGGTACGTGGGGTCAGGCGGAGCTCGTTGTAGGAGGCCCGCGCCGGGGCGTCGTAGTCGAAACGCGTCTCGTGGGCGACGCGCAGCCGCCACCCGTCCGTCCGGCTCACCCGCCTCCACCCCCCTGCCGCCACTGCATCGGGAGGTCCTGGGCGAAGTACCGCCTCGTCACGGCGTCGCTCACCGAGGAGATGGAGGCCTGCAGGCGCTCCAGCCGGGTCTCCAGATCGCGGGACAGCGTTGCCGGCGCCGAGTACTCGAGTTCGGCGCGCGCCAGGCCCACCAAGCCCCGGGCGTCGTCCCACGCCCCCTCGCGTCCGGCGTTGATCTGGTCGAGGCACTCCTCCGCCAGGGTGAGTGAGGCGAAGGCGGAGCGCGGGAAGAGACGGTCGCGCAGCAGGAAGTCCAGGACCCGGCCCGGCTCGACGACCCCCTGGGACAGGCGCAGGTAGGGCTCGTAGCCGCCGCACGAACGCAGCAGCATGACGAGGCCGCTGTCGAACACCTCGTCGAAGGCCACCGTGGCCAGCTGGCGGGCGACCACGTCGGTGCGCTCGAGGCAGCGCCCCAGGGTGAAGAAGAGCCAGGTCTGGTCGCGGCTCATCATGGTGTCGGCCAGACCCATCATGCCGGCGCACTGGGTCTTTACGAAGGAGAGGTAGAACGCGGGGCCGGCCCGCCGACCCGTCTCCCAGCGCAGCGGGAGCTCGGCCCAGGTCGCGTTGATGTGCTCCCAGAACTCCACCGGCACGACGTGCCGCACGGCGCGGGTGTTCTCGCGGGCGGCGGCGAGTGCGCCGGCGATCGACGACCGGCTCTCGGGGTCCGTGGCCAGGCGCTCCGTCGCCTGCCACAACGTCTCGGTTCCGGAGTCGGGCAGGCCCATGACGGCGAGGAGCCGCCGGGCCGCGAGCGAGCCCTCGACATCGCTCTGCTCGAGGGCTTGGTACACGGAGACGTCGAGGATGCGCGCCGTCCCCTCGGCCCGTTCCACGTAGCGGCCCACCCAGAAGATGGACTCGGCCACCCGGCTCAAAAGGGCGCGGGTCACGGGCACGACTGGCTCTGTTGTTGTTGTTGTTGTTGTTGTTGTTGGACGCCGAGCTCGCCATCGGACGCCGGCCCGACGTCCATGGGCGGCCCGGCCTGCAACGGCGTGACCTGGCGAGGCGGCAGCACCGGCATGGAGATCCCACCGCCGACCACCCAGGTGTCCTTGGAGCCGCCGCCCTGGCTGGAGTTCACCACGAGTCCGCCCTCGCCGAGGGCGACCCGGGTGAGACCGCCGGGCAGGACCCAGATGTCGTCGCCGTCGTTCACGGCGAACGGGCGCAGATCGACGTGGCGGCGCATCATGGTGTTGTCCACCCAGGTGGGCGAGGTCGAGAGGGCCACCACGCGTTGGGCGATCCAGTGGCGTGGGTCGGCCTCCACCTCGAGCGCCAGCTCGTCGAGCTCGGCACCGGTGGCCGCCGGGCCGATCACCAAACCCTTGCCCCCCGAGCCGTCCACCCGCTTGAAGACAAGCTCACTGCGGCGGGAGAGCGCGTCCTTGCGGACGGCGTTGTCCACGAGGTGCATCGTCTCGACGTTCTGCAGGATCGGGTCCTCGCCCAGGTAGTAACGGATCATGGCCGGCACGTAGGTATACACGAGCTTGTCGTCGGCCACGCCGTTCCCGAGCCCGTTGGCGATCGTCACGCGACCCGCCCGCGCCGCGTTGACAATGCCCGGACAGCCCACCAGCGACTCGGGACGGAACTGCAGCGGGTCGAGGTACTCGTCGTCGATGCGGCGGTAGATCACGTGCACCGGGACCTCGCCCTCGGTGGTGCGCAGGAAGACGTCGGTGCCATGGCACACGAGGTCCCGTCCCTCCACGAGGTGCACGCCCATGAGGCGCGCCAGCAGTGCATGCTCGTAGAACGCCGAGTTGTGCACACCCGGCGTCAGCACGACCACGGTCGGGTCCTGCACCGACGCCGGTGCGGCGCGGCGCAACGCATTGATCAGGCGAGCCGGGTAGTCAGTGACCATCTGAATGGGCTGGCCCCAGAACAGCTCGGGGAGCACCCGCGCCATCGCGGCGCGGTTGGCCAGCACGTAGCTCACCCCGGACGGGCTCCGCAGGTTGTCCTCGAGCACGCGGAACTCGCCGTCCTCGTCACGAATCACGTCGATGCCCGCCACTTGGATGCGCACACCGTTGGGTGGCGAGTAGCCGTAGGCCGCTCGCACGAACCCCGGGGAGCTCGTGACCACCTCGTGCGGGATGAGCCCGTCGCTGACGATGCGGGCGGCGCCGTACACGTCGGCCAGGAAGAGCTCGAGCGCCCGGACCCGCTGCACCAGCCCCGCCGCCACCTTGGACCACTCGGCGCCGGTGAAGATCCGGGGCACGACGTCGAGCGGGAACGGTCGCTCCTCGCCGTCGAGGTCGAAGGTGACCCCCTGATCCATGAAGGCACGGGCCAGTCGCGAGGCTCGGGCCGAGACGTCATCGGGGCCCATCTGGGCCAGGGACGAGGCCACCGCGGCGTAGGGCACCCGGGCCGTTCCGTCGCGGCCGACCATCTCGTCGAAAGCGACCTCGGTCAGCCCCCGGGCGGACGCGCCGTAGCCGTCGAAGAGGTCTCCCACATCCCTCAGGCTGCCAGGCATGTGTTTCGCCGGGGTTTCACGGCCGCGAACAGCCGGTGACGGTGACTGCAGAAGCCCGGTTGATGGAGGATCAAGGCTGCATCCTACCGGGGGTGTTACCCGAGGAGTCCCAGCTCCTTGACGTCGTTGCGCTCGGCCAGCAGCTCGTCGGTGGTGACCTTGATGCGCTCGGTGGCGAAGTCGTCGTGGGCGAAGCCCTCGACGACGGACCATCCGCCCTTGCCGTCGGCCGCCACCGGGAACCCGAATTGCAGGCCCTCGGGCGCCCCGTACTGGCCCTCGGTGGCGATGGCGACCGAGAAGCAGTCGCCCTTGGCGGTCTTGGTGCGCAGGCTGACCACCGTGTCGATCGCCGCCGCAGCCGCCGAGGCCGCCGATGAGGAGCCCCGGGTGTCAATGATGGCGGCGCCCCGCTTCTGCACGGTCGTGATGAAGTCGCCCCGCAGCCACTCGTCGTCGGTGATCACCTCGGTCACCGGCTTCCCGCCGATGCGGGCGTTGGCGAAGTCCGGGAACTGGGTGGCCGAGTGGTTGCCCCAGATGGCCACGTTGGTGACGTCGGCGACCGGAGCCTGCGCCTTGGCGGCGAGTTGGGCCTTGGCCCGGTTCTCGTCGAGGCGGGTCATGGCGAACCAGCGGTCGGCCGGCACCTCGGGGGCGTTGGACCGCGCAATGAGGCAGTTCGTGTTGCAGGGGTTGCCCACGACGAGGATGCGCACGTCGGAGTCTGCGTTCTCGGCGATGGCCCGGCCCTGCGGCTTGAAGATCCCGCCGTTCACGCTGAGGAGATCGCCGCGCTCCATGCCCGCCTTGCGCGGGATGGAGCCGACCAGCAGCGCCCACGACGTGCCGTCGAAGGCCGTCTTCAGGTCGGACGTGGCCACGATGTCGTGCACCAGCGGGAAGGCGCAGTCGTCGATCTCCATCACGACGCCCTCGAGCACGCGCATGGCGGGCTCAATCTCGAGGAGGCGCAACACGATCGGCTGGTCCTCACCGAGCAGCTGGCCCGACGCAATGCGGAACAGGATGGAGTAGCCGATCTGGCCGCCGGCACCGGTGACGGTCACGTGGACGGGAGGCTTGGCCATGTGAGAAGTAGTCCTTTCTGTCTTGCTAGAGGCGGTCGACGATGGCCGAGGCGAACTCGGAGCACTTCACTTCGGTGGCGCCCTCCATCAAGCGGGCGAAGTCGTAGGTCACGATCTTGTCGGCGATGGTGGCCTCGAGCGCCTGGACGATGTCCGCTGCCGCGTTGTTCCAGCCAATGTGCTCGAACATCAACACGCCTGAGAGCAGCACCGAGCCCGGGTTCACCTTGTCCTGCCCGGCGTACTTGGGCGCGGTGCCGTGCGTTGCCTCGAAGATGCCGTGGCCACTCACGTAGTTGATGTTGGCTCCAGGCGCGATGCCGATCCCGCCCACCTGGGCGGCCAGGGCGTCGGAGATGTAGTCGCCGTTGAGGTTCGTGGTGGCGATGACGTCGAAGTCCGACGGGCGGGTCAGCACCTGCTGCAGCGTGATGTCGGCGATGGTGTCCTTGACGAGCAGCTTGTCCCCCGGCTTCCCGTCGCAGTCGTCCCAGCCGACAGCCACGTCGGAGAACTCCTCACGCACGAGGTCGTAGCCCCACTCGCGGAAGGCACCCTCGGTGAACTTCTGGATGTTGCCCTTGTGCACCATCGTGACGGACTCGCGCTTGTGGTCGAGCGCGTACTGAATGGCGGCGCGTATGAGGCGCTTGGAGCCCATGGGCGAGATCGGCTTGATGCCGATGCCCGAGAGCTCCCTGATGGGCCAGCCCATCTCGGTGCGCAGGTACTCGGCGAGCTTCTCCGCCTCGGGGGTGCCGGACTGCACCTCGTAGCCGGCGTAGACGTCCTCGGTGTTCTCCCGGAAGATGACCATGTCGACCAGTTCGGGGTGCACGACGGGCGAGGGCACGCCGGTGAACCAGCGCACGGGGCGCAAGCACACGTAGAGGTCGAGGATTTGGCGCAGGGCGACGTTGAGGGAGCGGATGCCGCCACCCACCGGGGTCGTGAGCGGGCCCTTGATCCCGATGAGGTGGGAGCGGAAGGTGTCCACCGTCTCGTCGGGCAACCAATTGCCCGTCTCGTCGAAGGCCTTCTGGCCGGCCAGGACTTCCTTCCAGGCGACCTTGTGCCCGTGCTTGGCCGCGGCGGCATCGAGGACGAGCTTGGCGGCGGGCCAGATGTCGACCCCCGTGCCGTCGCCCTCAATGAAGGGAATGATGGGTTCGTCGGGGACTTGGAGTGTGCCGTCGTCGCCCATGCGGATCAGATCTGCCATGCACGGGATGCTACGGGGCGAAACGGGCCGGTCCCAATTCACCCATTGGGGCTCTTTAATTGCGTCATTCTCACCCCGTCTGATTCGGGGGGCCGGCCGCGCCGGCGGACAGCAACTCGTTCAGGCGGGCGTACTGCCCGGACTCTGGACCGAGGATGTCACCCACCCATCCGAGCGTCCGGGCAGCGTCGACTTCGGTACCCCAGAGAAGCATCTCCTCTATGTCCAGCCAGTCCTTGGGGCGGTCAAAGACGGCCTTGCAGATAATGAGGTCCTCGGGCGCGAGGATCGGCATGTCCACTGGGCCGAAGCGGACAACACGGGCACGTTCGGCCATTTCGAAATGCAGGTCCATGGTGGCGAAGAACACGTCGAGGTAGGAGCCCTCCCAGTCCAGCCTCGCCTGCCCGTCGACGGCGATGGCCGCCCGGTCTTCGGGAGTGATCGTCACCCCGAGCAGGGTCAAGGCCTGCAGGATCGGCCGGGCGGCTTCGGGTGGCAGGGTCAGGTTGATGTCGATGTCGGTGGTCGCCCTGGGATTGCGATACCAGGCCAGGGCGATGGCACCTCCGAACTGGTGCGGCAACCCGATGGAGTCGAGCATCTCGTGCAGCGAGATGATCCTGCCGACCAGGTTGGGATAGGGGCCGGTCGTGGTCAATGAGCCGCTCGCAGGCGGGCCAGGGATGGGAATCGAAGCGGCTCCGGGCGGCGTGGGGACCGGAGGGCCGAGACCTGGGCGACGAGGTCCAACAGGTCGATGAGGGCATCGCCGGGATCCGGTGCCGAACCTCCCTGCGGCGGGCGCGACTCGAGCGCTGCGGCCATCCGCCGCGAGGACTGGGCGAACTGTCGCATCACGCGGCGACGAGGCGTGGCGACACCACCCAAACGCCCCTGACCCGGGCGCCGGGCGGCCGCAGCACTTCTGGCCTTCTCCGCCGAGGCGCGCACGGCGTCAAGATCGAACGGCCGGCTGGCCCGGAGGCGCGCCGTGTCGAGGACCTTGTCGGTGAGCTGCTCGAAGTTGGCCAGGGTGCGGGCCCGAGGCCCCTTCGGCGTGTGCAGGGACTCCCGGATCTCGAAGCGACCCTTCGGACGGGCGACTACGTACGCCATTAGCGGAGTATATACCCACTACATACCCACTAGGTTCGAGCGCACTCGAGACTTCCATGCGGGAGGCGTGGGGCCGTCGACGAGGTCAGGCGGTACTGGGGCCAAGGCCGAGGGCGGCGTAGATCTCACGCGTCGCGCTCGAGGTGTTGAACGTGTAGAAGTGCAGTCCCGGCACGCCGGAATCGAGGAGGTGGGAGCAGAGCTCGGTGGCCAGCTCCACCCCTTCCTTGCGGACCGCGTCGGCGCCACCCCGTTCGTCGGCGGCCCGCAGACGATCCTGCATCCAGTCCGGCGCCGCCGCTCCCATGGCACCCAGCCGGCCCAGGGTGGACAGCGAGGTCACGGGGAGGATGCCGGGGAGCACG
>Ga0302314_10009844_pt1 | contig 16854 bp, 9 predicted proteins | sample III_Palsa_N2_3_FD_200533 | JGI IMG/M metagenome (GOLD analysis project Ga0302314, IMG submission 200533) | Peat permafrost microbial communities from Stordalen Mire near Abisko, Sweden - III_Palsa_N2_3 | ecosystem: Environmental > Terrestrial > Soil > Palsa > Peat permafrost | place: Sweden...
AACGAATGCAAGAATGTCGAAATTATCGCCGCGGCCGCCAACGCGGCCGCGGGCTCCCTCCTCCTCTTCAAGAGTTTGAACAATATGGGCGATCATCGGGTCTACGATCCGGGGGAAGCGAGGGCCAAGGTCTCCGTTCCGGCCGTGAGGCTCGACGGCATCATGTCCTCGCGAAATTTTTCACCGCGCCTGCTAAAGATAGACGTGCAGGGCTGGGAGACTCGCGTCCTGGAAGGTGCCTTGGCCGCATTGCCGGCATCGGGGCCTTTCGCCCTCATCACGGAATTTTGGTCGGAAGGACTTGAGAGGGCGGGTTCGAGCGCCGGGGAATATCTCGCCCTGCTCGCGTCGCTGGGAGGGGCCGTTTACGAGATCGACGAGACCCATCGACGCCTCCGACCCGTCCCGGCCGATTTGGCGCCGCTGCGGCGCGGCAGCGTCGATACCAATCTGCTCTGCGTGCGGGGCCTCGCGGTCGATCGTTGGGTCGGGGCGCGATGACGCTCCCGAACGCGAGCGCAGGGATCAGGGCGATGGGCCGGACGCCAACGCCATTTCGGCCTGGGTGGCAAACTCGGCGGCAAAACGATCAAGGCTAAACTCCGACTCGGCCCGCGCGCGGCCGGCCGCGCCCAGGACGGCCGCGCGCTCCGGCGCGCGCGTCCAATTTGCGAGCACCTCGGCAAATTCCCCCGCATGGGGCGCGCGCAGAGCGCCGGTGATCCCATCGGCCACGATTTCCCGGGGGCCGGCAAAATCGACCGCCAGTACCGGCAGCCCGTGGGCCATCGCCTCAAGCAGGACAATGCCAAAGTGCTCCGCCGGGGCGCAGTGGACAAAGGCGAATGCCTCCCGCCAGAGCGTTTCAAGCGCTTCGGGGGACGGGTCGAACCGCAACTCGACTTGGGCGGCCACCCCTCGGGCCGAGGCCTGCGCCTGCAGCCGTTCCACCAAGGCGCGCACCTCCGGCAGCCCCCGATCGTATCCGCCCGCCAGCACCAGCCGGCAGCGGGCGAACTCCGGCTCGCCAATCCGAACCCGAAATTCGGCAAAGGTATCGATAGCGAGCGGCAAGCCTTTGCGCGGGTCGAAGCGGGCGACGGAGAGAAACGTCCGCTTCGGCGCCGCGGCCCCGACGGGGGATGCGCCCCGGATCGGAGCGGACGGCAGCCGCACTCCCGGCCAGACGATTGCGAGCCGATCCGCCGGCAGGAACGGAAACGTTTGCCGCACCGCGTCGGCGGTGTAGCGCGAGTTCACCAGGATCCGATGCGCGGCCATCATGCCCCGGTCCTCCTGCCAGCCAATCGCCGCGCGGTAAAGCGCGTAGGGGCCGCGCGCCGCCACGCCCAGGCGATCAGGAAAATGGCAATAGACCAGAATGGCCGAATCCGGAAACCACCGCCGGATCGCGGTGGCAGCATGGGGCAGGATATCGCAGATGAACAGATCCGGTGCCGGGCCGCGGCGGCGCAGCCGCCACAGCAGCAGCCATTGACTGGCCAGGGCCGACAGCGCCCGAACCCGGCCGCCGACCCACCAGCGCGCAATGCCTCCGAAAGCGGCGACCTTGACCTGACCGCTCGACACTTCGGGCTGGGTCCACGCCGGATTGAAGAAATTGACCGCAACTTCGGTCTGCCAGCCCCGACTTTGCAAGGCGATCGCCGCGTCGACCACCAGACGATCCGCCCCGCTGACATCGAGGCGGGGGCGCAGAAAAATCGCGCGGCGGGGGCATTCGGAAGTGTGTGAGGCTCGGGGCAAAAAGGAATTGTGATTCGGCAGCATCCTTCCAATCATCAGATGGAATTGGGCGCAACCTATGTAATTGCCTTCGCCTCCCTGCCCTCCCGGGCCCTCCGCCGATGAATCCGACCGACGCCAGCGGCGCCCGTCACCGTGGACCGGCGTTCGATGAGCTCTATGTCATCCACTGCAAACGGCTGGTCGCGCGGCGCGAATACCTGCAGCCGATCCTGCGGGATCTGGGGTGGGACGCTCGATGGATCGACTCCCATGATCCCGACGAGATCCCCAGGCGCCACCTGCTGCGCTTCAAGCTGGGCGCCCGGATGCTCACCGTGGGCGAGATCAGCGTTTACCTGAAACACGTGGAGGCATTCCGCCGCATCGCCCGGCAGGAGGCATCGATCGGCTTCGTCATCGAGGACGACGCGGTCTTTCCCCCGGAGTTCTCCGCCACCTTCGGGCGGTACCGATCCTCGCTGACCGCTCCCTTCGACCTTGTCTTCTTCGGGGCTAGCGAGGCGGCGGGCGAGCCGCCCGGCGATGAGGGGCGCCTCTTTGCGGAGTGCGCCCGCACGCGCAGCATGAGCGGTTACCTGATCACGGCCGCCGCCGCCAGCCGACTTCTCGCGGAATTGGATGGCCGGCCGATCCTCGAACCCATCGATCATGCGGTGAACCGGATCTTGGAATCGGGCGCCTTCAAAGTGCTTTGGTCGCTGCCGCCCCTCCTGCTCAATGGCAGCGAAACCAAGCGCTTCGGGCATAGTCTCGGCGTCGCATGGCGCGAGGACGTCGCCCGGCCGGGCCTGTGCCTCAAAGCCAGGCCGGTGATGGACCGGCTCGTCGCTGCAATGTCGGTTCGTCGCTGAGCTCCGCGTGAAGCCGGTCATCAGGGTGGCCCACCAGGGCACGGGCAAGCTCGGCAACGAGTTCTTCTGGTATGTCTTCGGAAAGACCTATGCCCGCCGGCACGGCCTCGAGCTGGAGGTCAGCCCGTGGATGGGAAATGCGCTCTTCGGGACGAACGACCCGGCGCCTGGAGCCGATGCGCTACCCTGCATCTATGAAAAGAGCGAGCACGGCGTCGACGACACCATCATCCCCCACGCGCCGCCGTTCGCCAACGTGAGCTTCGTCGGTTACTTCCAGTATCACACGGCGTACTACGCCCCCGACCGCGAGCACATCTGCTCGCTCTTCGCGCCCCGGCCGGAGATCGCCGCCCTGGTCGCGCCGGGCTGGAGGCGCCTGCGCGAGCGCGGAGGTACGGCCGTCGTGATCCACCTGCGGCGCCGCGACTACGGCTTCCTCTACCATTACCGGACGCCGACGAAGTGGTACCTCGACCTCCTGGAGAAGATCTGGCCCGGCCTCGACCGGCCCTTCCTCTATGTCGCCTCAGATGAAATCGATGCGGTGATCGGCGACTTCGCGCGCTATGCGCCGGCGAGCGCGGCCGATCTTGCCCCGCCGCTACCGGCCCACGACTTCTACCGGGACTTCTACGCGCTCCAGCACGCCGACGTCGTGCTCATTCCAAACAGCACGTTCTCGTTCGCCGCGGCCATGCTGAACCGCGGGCTCCAGGCCTCCTACCGCTCCCTTCTCCCGGGCCGACGCTTCGTCCCGTTCGACCCATGGAACTCCAAGCCGCTGGAGCAGGATTGGGAGTCGTACGTCGAGCGATACCCGCTCCTCCGAGAGATCTGGAAGCCGACGCCGGCGTGGCGGCGCTGGCTGAAGTGGGTTCGCTTCCACTTCCGCAAGACGATGCGCGATTTGGGAATCCTCCGGGCTGACGGTCGCCCTTCCCGGGCGCGGCGCACTCCCCTCCGGCCCATCCACCCGGCCGGATAGGCCTGGAATGGCGCGCGAATACCAGATAGTCAGATGGTTTGAAAAAAAACGTCGGGCCAAAAAACGAGCCAAGTTTCGCGCCGCTGTCTGCGGCGGCTTGGGGGAGCTTCGTGGGCGATCCGGCGCTCTGGTTCCAGCCGGGCGACTGCCGCGAATTCCCGGGCGATCGCGACTTTGGGTCTGCCCTGCTCGAACGCTGGCGCCGGGTGCGGCGCCTCGTGACCGCGCCTAGTCGCGGCGGGCGCCAGGACGGGCCCGAGACGCGGCTTCACGTCCACTCGACCGTCCACCCGTTCTACGAGACCGAGAAGACGCCGCATGCAATCGTCGACGCGGAGCATCTGGTCATCGATTTCTCGAAACTCCACCCCGCCCGCACGATCCGCTTCCGGCCCCGCTACAAGACAGGCCGCGGTCGCCAGTACCACCGCTACCGCCCCGGGGCACTCCTCGGCTCGGCGGCCCCCGCCGGCGAGTTTGCCCGTCCGCGCCCGTGGGCCAAGTGGACGCGGGACCGGCAGCCGGGCCTTCGGCTTGACCTCTTTTCCCGCGAGCATTTCCAGGACATCTTCGACAGCTACCGCTGCTGGGAAGACGTGTCGGCCCCCGTTTGGGATGAGGTGGTCGAGCATCCCGTGCTCTTCGTCACGCGGGAAGGCGATGAGTCGCGGAACCTCTTCCACGTGGCGACGGATCTCCTGAACGCAATCGAGGCCTCCCTCATCGTCGGGGTCGCGCGGCCCGACGTGGAAGTGGTGATTCTCGATAACGCGCCGCCGTCGCCCTATGACGAGCTCTGGCCGCGGATCATTGCGCCCCGTCGCGGCGTGCGGCGCGTCGGCGACTTCGCGGGGCGGCGCGTCCTTTTCCGGCGGGCGATCTTCAGCCCGCCGGGCTACCATTCGTTCTTCTTCGCCGGCGTCCGCGGCGAAAACCCCGTGCCGCAGCGGGTGGGGCTCGTCGATGCATTCGTCGGCCTGATTCTCCGCGCCTACGGAATCGATCCCCATCGCGAGCCCCCCAGGAGCGGACCGCTCCGGGCGACGCTCGTCCTGCGCCGTCCTTACCAGGGACATCGGTACATGGCCCGGCGTCTGGCGAACGAGGAGGCCTGCGTGGCCGTGCTGCGCTCCGCCGGTCTCGCGGTGCAAGCCATCGACTTTGCCTGCCGTCCCTTCGAGGAGCAGCTCCGCATCGCCGCAGAGACGGACATCCTCGTCGGCATTCACGGCGCCGGCTTGACCCATTTCCTCTGGATGCCTCCGCACGGCGGCTTGCTGGAGGTCGATCCGGAAAGCGGCGGCTCCTGGCGGTGCTTCCGGCACCTGGCCACCTGGACGGGCCGGGAAGCCGCACTCATCCCCGAACAGCAACGGTGGATTCCCCGCGGCACACGCGTGACCGTCGATCCGCCCCGCTTCGAGGCCGCCGTCCGGAACCTCGCCGAGCGCGTCCAAGCGCGCCTGGCGGCGGCCCGGGCAACGGCGCCGCTGAGCCCGCGATGAGACGTCCCGTCTGTCTGCTCCAGGCCGCCTTCACCCGTCCGGCTTGGCGCGCCCAGGCGGGGCTCGGCGGCCCGATGGGCGAGATCACCCTCGGCCGCTCGCTCGTCCGGGGCCTCGAGACGCTCGGCTACGACGCCCGGGAACTGCCGGGACGGGGCCGACTCACAGCGAGGCTTTTCCTGTCCCGGCTGCGTTTCCGGCCGGCCCGTGATCTCCTCGTCTTCGACCCTTGGACGCTCGAGCAGGCGGCGAGATGGGGGCTCGTCGGGCCGCCTGATGCCGATCGGACTCTCGTCGTCGAATCATTCGGCACCGCCGCGGAGATGAGGCTGCCCGCCTCGCGGTGGGTCGAGCCGCGCCGGTTTCTCACGCCCTTTCCAGTGAGTTATGCCTGGGGATCGAACACGTTTCTCGGCTTCATCCTGGGGGAGACGGCGGGCGCCGCCCTCCCCGATCCGGAAGCGCTGCTCGCGCGGGTGCGGGAGGCGGCGCCGGCGAAGGAGCGCTTCGGCGTCCTCTGGACCAAGGATGCGGCGAAGATCGACGACTCCGTGCGCGCCCTGCTGGCGCCCCTGGCGCGGATCTGTCCGATCCATGCGACGATCTCGAAAGAGCGCGGGTTCCGCCCGGGTCTGCTCCCCCCCAGCGTCGAGAACCAGGGGCACCTCCGGCCGGCGGAATGGCAGGCGCTGCTCAGCCGCGCGAGCTTCCTGATTGGCGTCGGAGATCCGCTGCTCGGCATCGCCCCCCTCGACGCGCTCGCGGCCGGCTGCGCCTACATTAACCCGCGCTTTGTCCCGCCGCGGCGCATCAATGGCGAACCGGCTCTGGAAGTGCGCTCGCAGCACCCCTATCTCGAAGGCATCCCGCCCCCCTTCGTTTACACCGTCGACCCGACCGATGTTTCGGCCGTCCAGGCTGCTGTCGATGCGAGCCTCGATGGCGCCTCCCGCCGCCAGGCGGTCGACGGCGCAGCGGGCCGCGCGCTCCGCGATGCCCTCGGACCCTTCACCGTCACCCCGTACCTCGCGCGGCTTCGCGGAATCCTCCAGTCTCTCGCCTGATCGCGCGGTCGCGCTTTGAAATCATGAATCCAAAGATTGAAAATCCCGAACAGCTCATCCTGGGAATCGCTCACGGCTTGGATGTGCCGACGCTCGAGCCCTTTGTCTTCTCGCTTGGCCGCTCGGGCTACCGCGGGCGCACCCGCATCTTTGTGGCGAGGAAGGATCGGAAGGTGCGAGAGTTCCTCGTCAGCCGCGGCATCGAGGTCCAGGACTTCGATGCCGCCCGGGACTCCATGCTGGCGGGTAAACGGTTCCTCCGCATGCCCCACCAAGCCATGCGCCTCCTCGAGTTCCTCGCCCTGCGGGCGCTCCAGCCGCTGGCCGCCCGCGATTGGGGTCGCGACCTTTACGCGCGACTGGCGCCGCTGGACATCACGGCGCTTCGCTACCTCCTGTACCGCCTCTTTCTGGCCGGACCGGCGGCCGCGGGCGTGCGCCAGGTCTTCCTCCTCGATATTCGGGATGTGTTCTTCCAGCGTGACCCATTCGACTTCAAAGCGCCGGAGGAAGGACTGGCCTGCTTCCTCGAGGAGTCGGACGTGACCATCGGACGCTGCGGCGTAAACTCAATCTGGGTTCGAACCTGCTACGGGCCGAGCGGGCTGGCGGCCATCGCCGATCGTGGGATCTTGTGCTCGGGAGCGACCCTGGGAGAACGCGGCGCCATCGAGCGGTATCTCGATGCCATGATCCGCGAGATCGCCACAGTCGCCGGTCGGCGATTCGTGCCCCATCAGGGATTGGATCAGGCCTGCCACAATCACATCTTCTACCGTTCGCCTCCGGCGCCTTTCATCGCTTTTGAGAACGGTGCCGGGCCCGTAATTCACCTTGACCATCGCCCGGCGGGGCGGCTCGCGTTCTCACCCGAAGGGATGCTCCTGGGCGACGACGGCCAGGTCATCCATGTCATTCATCAGTGGGACCGGCGCGCCGCCGCGTTCCAGGCGACGATCGATCGGATCCGGCGTGCCGGATAACAACCAACTCGTGGTGCGGCTCGCCGCCACACCCGTTTACGCGCTGGCCCCCGGTGGGCTCTCTTTGGTCTGGGCGGACCAGGCGGCGGTGTAAAGGCCGCCCGCCGCGAGCAGCCCTTCGTGGGATCCCGACTCGGCGACCCGGCCGCGTTCAATGACGAAAATCGTATCCGCGCGCATCGCCGTGCTCAAGCGGTGCGTGATGATGATTGTCGTGCGCCCCTGCGCCGATTGCCGCAGCCGCTCCATCCAGTCGGCCTCCGCCCAGGTATCCATCGCGCTAGTCGGCTCATCCAACAGGAGGATCGGCGCCGGCCGCAGGAGGGCCCGCGCCAGCGCGATCCGCTGCCATTCCCCCACGCTCAACTCTGTCCCGACCCCCAGTCCTTTGCCGAGCACTGAGTCATAGCCGTCCGGCAGACGCGAAATAGCCTCATGGGCCCCCGCCGCCGCGGCGGCCGACTCGATCCGGGCCCCGGTGGGCGCGCCGGGCAGGTCACCCAGGGTGATGTTGTCCCGGGCGGTGGCGCAGTAGTGGACCGGGACCTGGAACAGCGGGCTGACCGCGCGTCGCAGTTCGTCGGGGTTGACCGCCCGCAGATCGGTGCCGTCGATCGTGATCCTGCCCGCATCGGGATCGTACAGCCGGCACAGGAGTTTGACCACCGTGCTTTTGCCCGATCCATTCGGCCCGAGGATCGCCGCGATCCGACCCGCCGGGACCTCCAGGTTGAAATCGTCCAGGGCCGGCCGTTCGCTGCCCGGGTAGCAGAAGCGCACGTGCTCGAAGCGGATGCTCCGCTCTACCGGCGGCAGGCGCACGGGATGGGCGGGCGGCACCACCTTCGACTCCAACGCCAGGAACTCGTAGAGCTTGCCGAGGAAGAGCAGGTTGGAAAAAGTCTGCTGGGTGTTGCCGAGCAGCGAGCGGAGCATCTGCTGCCCTTGATTGAAAGCCTGGTAGCACAGCGCCAAATCGCCCAGGACGAATGTGCCGCGCAGCGTTCGCCAGACGATCCACGCCAGCGCGCCTCCCGTGATCACATGCGACACGAGGGCGGCGTAGAGCTCACCCAGACTTTCCCGGCGCTTCAGCGCCAGGCCGCCCAAACGGAGCCGGAGGCGCACCTCCTGATAGGCCCCCCGAAAGCGGCCTTCAGTCCCGTAGACTCGCGCTTCCGCCGCGGGCTCGGCCGTGGTGAGCAGCGAGTCATAATACAAGGCCCGGCGCTCGTCCAAAACGACCTGACTGCGCCACGCGCACTGCAGCCGGGAAAAATGAAAGACCGCGTAGAAGGCCGGCAGCATCCTGACCACCAGCACCAGCGGCAGCCAGAAGCCGAGCGGGACGAGGACGGCGGCCATTCCCACCAGGGTCACGGCGCTCTGCAGCAGGCCGCCCAGGTTTTCCAGCAGCAGCTGGGGGCGATTCGCCGCGTCATTGCGCGCCTGATACATGAGATCATGGAACGCCGGGTTCTCGTAGAAGGCCAGGTCCACCCCCGCGCCTTTCCGGTGAATGAGGTCGGCGATATGGATCGAAACCAGATCCCCCTGGATCGTCCGGACCCAATCGTACAGGCTGCGGAGGACCGAGGTCAGAAGCAGGACTGCGCCGAGCGGAATCGCCACCACCAGGACGGCGTGGAGATGCGGCCAATCCGCGTGCGCGCCGGCTGCCGCGACGAGGGCGTTGACCACCGCCCGGACGAGGTAGACGACACAGATCGGCAGCAGCCCTTGGACGAGCAGGAGGACACCCCAAGCGGCGGTCCAACCGCGCGAAGCGGTCCACACCAAACGCAGCGTCCGGGGCAGATAGCGCGCCTCGGTGAAGGCGGAAAGGAGTTTGGCCCGGAAGGGGGACGGGGCGCCCCTGGGCGTCTCAGGCTGCATCGTGAACCTCCACCCGGGCGCCCGGGACTTGCTCGAAGATTTTCACCGCCGCCAGCACATGCCCGAGGTAAGCGCTCGCCCCGTTCTCCTGCCAGAACCCGAGCGCCACATCTCGAGCGGCAAGGGTCCGAAGAGCCTCGGTCGGCAGCAGCACCATCAATCCAGCTAGAGGCACGGTTGCGTCCAATGAGTCCGGATTGTTTTAGAGAACGGAGCGGACCACAACTTATTCTTGGCCGCGCCTTGCATAACCACGTCATGGCTTACGATGTGCCGCCGCCCCCGCCCGTAGTCCCCGCGGTGGAACCTGACATCCGAGGAGCTGTGACGCTGCGCCAGCAGCTTGATAAGCACCGCAATGAGGCCCCGTGCGCGGCCTGCCACGCGAACATCGATCAGCCGGGTTCGCCCTTGAAAATTTCGACGTCATGGGCGGCTGGCGGGACCGCTACCGGGGCCTCGACGAGTCGAAGCAACCGATCCGCGGGCTCGGCAAGAACGGCCAACCGTTCGAATTCTACTACGGCCTGCCGGTGGACGCCTCCGGCCAGCTCCCCGACGGCCGAAAGTTCAACGATGTGCGCGACCTGAACTTCGGGCGTAATTGCAATAACCTCGATCGGCATGGCGCCGAGGGCCGCAATTAGCAGAAATTTCTCGAAGAGCTGACGGTAGCTGCCCGGACGAGCCTGCGTCTGCCATTTCAACTCCTCATCCTGAAGAAATCCAAAGGCACTGCCGATGTGCTGACCGGGACCTTCCGCGGGCCGGTAAAATTTATAGAGGCTCCCATCCGCCTGTGCGACGAACACCCAGGCTTCGACTCCGCCACCGACCCTTCGCAATCGCGGGTTAGGCTCCTCCAGCAACGTGTCTGGCCCATGCTTACGGCGGCTCATAGCGTCTCAAAGGGCTACTTCCCGAGAACGGCCACTTGGCGAGAGCCCAAGGCTTATGGGCCGGGTGGTGGAATCTCGTAAATTTCTACCAGTGCGATCCCGCTTCCCCCAGCGTTTCCCGACACTTGGGCGGTGTAGGACCCGGGCGGCAAGGTAATGATCAGCGCCGCGTCATTGCTGGCGTTCGCCAGCGCAAAGGCTCCGACCGCCGCTTCGGCCGCTGCGATGTCAGATGCGCTGGCCACGTTCTGCGACGCAGTGACCGAGAGCGGCGTGCTCCAATTGTCGTTCTTCGCGAGCACGTTTCCGTTCGAATCCAGCACCGTCAGGAATGGATCCGCCAAAACGCCGGTGATTGCGAAGTTCGCCAGGGACGGCCCCACGCCTCGGATTAAGAGTTGCTTGGAGTTATTGCCCTCGATGATAAATCCGCCGGTCAGGGGCGCCGAAGTCCCGGCCACCTGTCCCCGGGAAGAAATATTGAGCAGCTCTTCGTACTGGTTGGTGGCTTCGGCTGTGGCGTCGTAGATCTCGATCAGAGCCCTCCCGCTGCCACCATTGGCGCCCGATAATTGAATGGTGTACACCCCCGGCGAAAGCGTGCTGGAAATGACCGCATCGGCGCTCGTTGGGGCCAAAGCAAATGCACCTACCTGGGTGAAAAGTGTCGCGAGGCTCGCGCTACCGCCCCAGCCCACATTTGTGGCCATGATCTGACCGGCGCTGTTGTACAGCTGCAGCATCGGATTGGTCAGCGTTCCCGTGAGGCCAAAAGCCGACAAACCCGGCCCAACGCCACGCAGCAACATGGGCTTGGAAGTCGATCCGCCTATGATAAATCCGCTTACCAAACTATTCTGCCCCGCTCCCACCGTTCCCAGCGTCGAGAGGTTTACCAAGCGGTCGGTCGGCGGGGTCGCAATGTCGAGACCCCCTGTGCTCACCGTGCCGCTGGCCGTCGTGATCGTTCCAGTGATGGTCGTCGTCGAGGGATTGACACTGCCGGTCACCGCCACCGCCGGCGAGGCCTGAACGCTGAAGCTCGTGCCGCTGACCGTTCCCGTGCCGGCCGCCACCGTATTCGGAGCCAAGGCCAGCACGAACACATCATCTTGAGTGCCGACAACTGAATACGTGGCTCCGTTTGCCGCCTGCAGCGATGACGATTGGTAAACCCCGGCGATGCCGGCCGAGGCGCCCGCCGCGGGGTCTACGACAAGCGAGAACGCAAGGTTCAGGCCTGCAATCGACCCGGTCAAGGTTCCGCCCGAAAACGAGCCGCTAAAGCTGAGCGTCGGTCCGGTGCTGTCGCTGCCCGTCAATTCCGGGGCGGTCGCCGTGAACTGCCCGGAGGTGCCCACCGTGAAATTTACCACGAAGCCGGCAGCGCCGCCCGGTAATACGCCAATCAGCGTCCCCGTCCCATTGGCGTTCAAGTAAGCGGCGAGCCCGGTCGAACCGGTCGCCGCCGGAACCATTCCCTTAGCCGCCTGACTGCCGGACGAGCCGCTGAACTGTCCGAAATAGACCTGCGGGCCGGGCACGGTGACGCTGAAAGACTGCGTGGCGCTCGCCGCCATGAAGGTCGCATTCCCCGCTTGGCTCGCTAGCACGGCCACCTGGCCTGCCGTCCCCGTCAAGGTCAGCGTGCTGCCGCTGACGGCCGCCGGCCCGCTTATCACCGTGAACGTCACCGGAAGTCCGGAACTCGCGGTCGCCACAAGCGCAACGGTGGCCACGCTCGCCGCCACGTTCGGCAGCGAGTTAAAGGTGACGGTCTGGCTTTGCTTCCCCACCGAGACAGTCATCGAAATGCTGGCCGCAGCGGTGTAGTTGGCGTTGCCCGCCTGGCTGGCCTGCACCACCACGGAGTTGGTATCCTGAATGGTTAGCGTGGTCCCAGAAAGCGTGGCATTCCCGCTCACCAGTGATAATGAGACCGGCAGGCCGGAGGTGGCCGTGGCGCTCAACGTGACCGGCACTCCAACCTTCGCGCCCGAAAGCGGCGTGAAATTGATCGTCTGGCCGGCCTGAGCAATGATCAACGATCCTGTGGCCGAACCGGCGTAGTTTGGGTCCGTCACGGTCGCCGTCACAACGTAGGTTCCCGCATTGATAGGGCTGGTGGACGGGCCGGAGTAGGCGATGGTCGTTGCCAAGCCAAGCGGCGTCGTCGTCACTATCGCCCCCAGCGCCGAACCGGTGTAGGTCTGATTCAGGCCGCTGAGGGCGACGATGGCATTCGCCTTGGCAATCGTGGCCGTCAACGTCGGTTGCGTCAGCGTGTAATTGCCCGAATCGGCGCCGCCGAGCGTCAGACCGGCGACAACCACAGTCTGATTGCCAGCGCTAGCGCTGGCAAACGTCGCCACCGCTCCTGCCGTGGAAAGCATGATCGAGTCACCAGAAACAACGCCGACGAGTGCGGCACCGCTGGTGTTGAGCGTGGCTGAGATAGTCCCATCGTAGACCTTGTTGTTGGCGACAAGGCCAGAGACCGTCAGCCCCTTCGCTGTCACGCTGGCGGCCAAGCCGCTGGGCTCGGCGAGGGAATAATTGGCAGCCTGCGCACCGCTCAGGCTCAAGCCGCTCACCGTCACCGGCAGCGCCGTTCCGATGGTTTTCGTTGCAAAGCTGCCGCTCGCCGTGCCGGCGAGGCTCAGCGAGTCGCCGGTGTAGGGCTTGCCGTCGCTTCCCGTCCCTGTCCCCACACTTTCCGACGCTTGCAGCACCGGCGTTCCGGTTAGGGTCGCTATCGTCGTTCCATCGTAAGTCTTGCTGCTCGCCGCAACCCCGCTAACGGTAAGGGTCTTCGCAGCGATGTTCGCCGTGAGCCCCGCCGGCTGCGGGAGGAGGTAGTCTCCCGCCTTAGCGCCCGAAAGGCTCAGGCCCGAGACCGTCACGGCGACCCCGTTCGAGGCGTTCTGGCTTGCGAATGTTCCACTAGCGGTCCCGCTGAGGCTGACCGCGTCGCCGCTGTAGGGACTGCCGTCACTGCTTGCTCCCGCGCCCGGGGTTTCCGCCGGTTGCAGGGCGGAGCCTCCTGTCAAGGTCGCCGCGGTGGTCCCGTCATAGGTCTTGTTGCTCGCGGCGAGGCCGCTCACGATAAGCGTCTTCGCGGTGATATTCGCGGTGAGTAGCTCCGGTGACGACAGAACATAGTTGGTCGACTGCGCGCCGCCCAGCGTGAACCCGGACACGAATACATTGATTGCGGTGGCGACATCCTTGCTCGCGAAAGTGCCGCTGGGGGTACCGGTCAGCGAAACGGCGTCACCGGTGTAGGGCTTGCCATCGGCCACCGTTCCCCCGCCCGCGCTCTCCGCGCTTTGCAAGGCCCCAGTGCCGGTAAGCGTCGCATTGGAAGTGGCATCATAGGTCTTGTTGCTGGCGCTCAGGACTGCAACGGTTAGCGCCTTTGCGGTGATGTTGGCCGAGAGTCCCGCCGGCTCTACCGCCACATAGTCACCAGCCTGCGCGCCGCTCAATCCCAGCCCGCTCACGATCACGGCGACGCCTGTGCCCGCGTTCTTGCTGATGAACGCTCCGCTGGCGGTGCCGCTCGCGTTCACCGTATCGCCGGTGTACGGCTTGCCATCGCTCGTCGTGCCGGTGCCTGGCGCCTCCGGCGCCGGCAGCGCGCCCGCGCCGCTCAACGGCGCGTTTGTCGTCCCATCGTAGGTTTTGTTCACTGCCGCCAGGCCGGTGAGCGCGATGGATTTCGCGGTGATGTTCGCGGTCAGTCCGGCCGGCGCGGTGAGCGTGTAGTCCCCCGCTTGCGCGCCGCTTAAGGTCAGTCCGGTCACAGTGACCGCCACGGCGGCTCCGACATCCTTGGCTGCGAAGGCACCGGCCGCCGTGCCGCCTAGCGCAACCGTGTCACCAGTATAGGGCGTGCCGTCGCTCGTCGTGCCAGTCCCGGCCGTTTCGGCGGTTTGCAGCGCGCCGGTGCCGTTAAGCGTCGCGGTGGTCGTTGCGTCATAAATTTTGTTCGCGGCGGTAAGTCCACTGACCGTCAGGGCCTTTGCGATGATGTTCGCCGTGAGGCCCGTCGGCTGGATCGCGGAATAATTGCTCGCCTGTGCGCCACTGAGCGTCACCCCGCCGACCGTAATCGCAATGGCATTGGCCACATCTTTGCTCGCGAACACACCCGTAGGCGTGCCGCCAGCACTTACAGCGTCGCCGGTGTACGGCAGCCCGTCGCTGGTCGAGCCGGTGCCGGCTGTTTCCGCACCCGAAAGCGCCGCCGTGCCGCCGAGCGGCGCGGCAGTCATGCCGTCGTAGGTTTTGTTGCTCGCAGTCACACCCAGTATCGTGAGCGCCTTGGCCGTGATGTTCGCAGTCACGGCGAGGCCGCCGAGCACGTAGTCACCGGCCTGTGCGCCACCGAGAGCGAGACCGGTCACGGTGATGGTTTTTCCAGTGCCAGCGTTCTTATCGCTAAAGGCTCCGCTCATGCTTCCGCTGAGCGAAACCGTATCGCCGGTGTAAGGCTTGCCATCGCTCGTCGCACCGGCACCGGCAGCTTCGGACGTCTGGAGCGCCGCGGTGCCGCTCAGCGCCACGGTCGTGGCGCCGTCGTAGATTTTGTTGCTGGCGGAAACACCGCTGACGGTCAGCGTCTTGGCGGCGATATTCGCGGTGAGTAACTCGGGTGAATACAGCACGTAGTTGCCGACCTGCGCGCCGCCGAGCGTGAAGCCCGTTACGTATACATTGATCGCGTTGCCGACATCCTTGCTCGCGAAGGCCCCGCTGGGCGTGCCGCTCAGCGAAACGGCGTCACCGGTGTAAGGCTTGCCATCGACGAACGTCCCCGTGCCCGCGCTCTCCGGGGTTTGCAGCACCCCAGTGCCAGTGAGCGTCGCGGCCAAAGTCCCATCATAGGTCTTGTTGCTGGCGCTGAGGCCCCCGACCTTCAGCGCCTTCGCAGTGATATTGGCCGTGAGCCCAGCCGGTGCCACCACGGAATAGTCTCCAGCCTGCGCTCCGGTCAAGCTCAGCCCGGTCACGATCACGGCGATGCCCGTGCCCGCGTTTTGGCTGGCAAATGCTGCGTTGGGGATGCCGTTCTCGCTCACCGTGTCGCCCGTGTAGGGCGCGCCGTCGCTCGCTGTCCCAGTGCCCGGCGCCTCCGCCGCTAGCAGCGTGATCGAGCCGCCCAACGGCTCGCTGGTCGTCCCGTCGTAGGTTTTGTTGAACGTCACCATCCCGCTAGCCGTGAGGGTTTTTGTGGTTATGTTCGCAGTCAGCCCGGCCGCCGCGCTGAGGGTATAGTCCCCCGCCTGTGCGCCGCTCAAGATCAGCCCGCTCACGGTGACCGCCACGGCGGTCCCGACATCCTTGGCCGCGAAGGCACCGGTTGCCGCGCCGCTCAGGGCCACGGTGTCGCCGGTATAGGGCGTGCCGTCGCTCGTCGTGCCGGTGCCAGCCGTTTCTGCGGTTGGCAGCGCGGCGGACCCGCTCAGCGTCGCGGTGGTCGTCGCATCGTAAACCTTGGCCGCGGCGGTGAGTCCACTAACCGTCAGCGCCTTTGCGGTGATGTTTGCGGTCACGCCCGTTGGCTGAATCGCAGAATAATTGCTCGCCTGTGCGCCGCTGAGCGTTACGCCGCTTACCGTAACTCCGATAGAGGTGCCGACGTCCTTGCTCCCGAACACACCCGTCGGAGTGCCGGCAGCGCTCACCACGTCGCCGGTGTAAGGCAACCCGTCACTGGTCGAGCCGGTGCCGGCAGTCTCCGCGCTCGAAAGCGCCGCAGTGCCGCCGAGCGGCGCCGTGGTCGTGCCGTCATACGTCTTGTTGCCCGCGGTCACGCCCGAAATCGTGAGCGCCTTGGCCGTGATGTTCGCGGTCACGGCCAGACCGCCGAGCGCGTAGTCGCCGGCCTGCGTCCCGCCCAGGGTGAGTCCGGTCACGGTGATGGTCTTTCCCGTGCCGGCGTTCTTATCGCTAAAGGCTCCGCTCATGCTTCCGTTGAGCGTAAGCGTATCGCCGGTGTAAGGCTTGCCATCGCTGGTCGCGCCCGCGCCGGCGGCTTCGGTCGCCTGCAACGCCGCTGTACCACTGAGCGCCGCGCTTGTGGTGCCGTCGTAGATTTTGTTGCCGGCGGAAACACCGCTGACGGTGAGCGTCTTGGCGGTAATATTCGCGGTGAGCAAATCCGACGACGATAGAACGTAGTTGGCCGCCTGCGCGCCGCCCAGCGTGAAGCCCGACACGAATACATTGACTCCGCTGGCCACATCCTTGCTCGCAAAGGTGCCGGTGGGCGTGCCGCTCAGCGAAACGGTGTCAATGGTGTAAGGCTTGCCGTCGCTTACCGTCCCCGTGCCCGCGCTCTCCGCGCTTTGCAATGCCCCAGTGCCGGTGAGTGTCGCATTGGAAGTCGCATCATAGGTCTTGTTGCTGGCGCTCAGGCCTGCGACGGTGAGCGCCTTCGCGGCGATGTTGGCCGAGAGTCCTGCCGGCTCGACCGCTACATAGTCCCCAGCCTGTGCTCCGCTCAAGCCCAGCCCGCTGACGATCACGGCGACGGCCGTGCCCGCGTTCTTGCTGATGAATGCTCCGCTGGCGGTGCCGCTCGCGTTCACCGTATCGCCGGTGTAGGGCTTGCCGTCACTCGTCGTGCCACTTCCCGGCGCTTCCGCCGCCGGCAGCGCGCCCGCCCCGCTCAACGGAGCGTTTGTCGTCCCGTTGTAGGTTTTGTTCAATGCCGCCAGCCCGGTGAGTGTGACGGATTTGGCGGTGATATTTGCCGTCAGGCCGATCGGCGCGGTGACCGTGTAGTCGCCCGCTTGCGCGCCGCTCAAGGTCAGCCCGTTCACGGTGACCGCCACCGCGGTGCCGACATCCTTGGCCGCGAAGGCACCGGCCGCCGTGCCGCTTAGCGCCA
>Ga0302314_10009847_pt1 | contig 16852 bp, 17 predicted proteins | sample III_Palsa_N2_3_FD_200533 | JGI IMG/M metagenome (GOLD analysis project Ga0302314, IMG submission 200533) | Peat permafrost microbial communities from Stordalen Mire near Abisko, Sweden - III_Palsa_N2_3 | ecosystem: Environmental > Terrestrial > Soil > Palsa > Peat permafrost | place: Sweden...
GGCGCTCGGCCTTGCGCCAGGCGGCGTTAGGCGGCGCTGGCGACATCGCCCAGCGGGAGCCCCAGGATCGCCGCCTCGAACCGCCGCGTATACTCCGCCACGTCGATCCCCTGTTGCAGCTCCAGCGCCGCGAGGTGCTGGCGCCGCCAGAGCGCGTCGTCGGTGAGCAGCCGGATCGACGCCTCGGCGAAGCCGGCCGGATCGCTGCGATGGAAGCCGGTGACGCCATCGATCACCCGCTCCGGCAGCGCCGAGATCGGCCCGATCACCGCCGGCGTGCCGAGCGCCTGGGCTTCAGCCAGCGACAGGCAGAACGCCTCGCACTTGTGGCCGAGGTAGAGCATCGCCCGGGCTGCCCTCATCGCCTCGATCAACGCGGCCTTCGAGACCGGCTGGTGCACCCGCACCGACGCCTTCACCTCGGACGACGCGCCAGCGGGCAGCAGGTCGCCGGCCCAGACCTCCCAGGCGTCCTGGCCCGGCCGCAGATTGTGCACGCCGTAGACGTCCAGCACCGCGTTCGGAACCCGCGGCAGGATCCGCTCGGCCCAGATTTCCACCAGCCCACGCAGGTTACGCTGCGGGTTCGAGGCGAAGATGGCGCGCGGCGGCGGCGGCTGCTCCAGCGGCGGGAAGCCGCGCACCTCGGCCGGCAGCGGCAGGTGGATCAGGGTGATGTCGCGGCGATGCGGCAGCACCGGCCAGTAGTCCCGCACCTGCGACTGGCTCATCAGGATCGGGATCGGCGGGTGCAGCCACATCCGCCAGAGCTTCTTGTAGTGGCGCAGCTGGTTGGCGCCCCAGAGCACCCAGATCACCCGCCGCTTCGGCCGCGGCACGAAGCCGAGCAGCTCCGGCTGATGCACCGCCACGTAAACGTCGCAGGCATCGTCGGGCTTGTCGCTCAGCGGCCGCCAGCGCACGCCCTGGTCGACGATCTCGCCGTCGCAGTGGCTGTGCACGGTGACATCGTGCCCGCGCTGAACCAGCTCCCGGGCGCAGAGGATGACGGTGCGTTCGGTGCCGCCCAACGGGCGCGTCTCCAGCGCACGGCCGTCGTAGCTTCCGGTGGCGTCGGCGATGATGATCTTGGCCATCGGCGGGTCTTTAGCGGAAAAAATCGCGGCGTTGGGAATAAGTCCGTGGGCGCCGCCGTCTTGCCTCCTGAAGTCAGATGGAGGCTCCGATGAGCGCGTTCGAGGCGGACGGCGAGAGCCGCCGCGGTTTTCTGAAATGCATGACCTGGGCCGGGACCGGCCTGGTCTGGACCCTGGCCGGCGGCGTGCCCGCCTCGATCGGCCTCGAGGCAGCGGCCGCGACGGCGAAGGCCGCGCCGTTCAGCTTCGTCCAGGTCAGCGACAGCCACATCGGCTTTTCCAAGCCGTTCAATCCGGACACGCGAGTCACCTTCCGCGAGGCGATCGCCAAGATCGCCGCCATGCCGGTGAAGCCCGATTTCATCATCCACACCGGCGATGTCAGCCAGCTTTCCAAGCCCGACCAGTTCGATGACGCCGACCAGATCGTCCGCAGCGCTGGCGTCCCGGTGTTCCACATTCCCGGCGAGCACGACGTGCTGGACGAAGGCGAGGGCAAGCTGTTCCTCGACCGCTACGGCAAGGGGACCAAGGGCGCCGGCTGGTACTCGTTCGACCACTCGGGCGTGCACTTCGTCGCCCTGGTCAACGTGGTGAACCTGAAGGCCGGCGGCCTCGGCAGCCTGGGCGCCGACCAGCTGGCCTGGATGAAGGACGATCTGGCCGCCCATCGGTCGTCGACGCCCATCGTGGTCTTCGCCCACATTCCGCTGTGGGCGGTCTATCCCGACTGGGGCTGGGGCACCGACGAGAGCGCCCAGGCGCTGGCGCTGCTGGCCAGGTTTGGTTCGGTCACCGTGCTCAACGGCCACATTCATCAGGTGCAACAGAAGGTGGAGGGCCACGTCGCCTTCTACACCGCCCGCTCCACCGCCTTTCCGCAGGCCGCGCCTGGAACGCCAGGGGCGACGCCAGGGCCGATGGCCGTGCCGGCGGACAAGCTGCGCAGCGTGCTCGGCATTCGTGAAGTCAGCTTCGTTGCGCGCGGCGAGTCCCTGCCGGTCCTCGACCAGACGCTCGCCTAACACTCAGACTCAAAAGGAATATCGGATGACCCGTCTTCGCATGACCGCCTGTGCGGCCGTCGCCGCCACGCTCGGTTTCGGCGCGATCGGCGCCGCACTGGCTGCCGCGCCCGGCGCCGCCGTCACCATCGACAACTTCGCCTTCGGGCCGACACCGATCACGGTGAAAGCCGGCACGACGGTGACCTGGACCAACAACGACGACATTCCGCACACGGTGCGGGCGGTCGACGGTTCGTTCCACTCCAAAGCGATGGATAGCGCCGACAGCTACAGCTTCACCTTCACCAAGCCGGGCGTTTACAGCTACTTCTGCTCGCTGCACCCGAAGATGGTCGGCAAGGTGGTGGTGAAATAACCGCGATGCGCGTGATCCGCCGATATCCAGCGCACGTATGACGGGTCGACTCCTTCCCTTCCGAAGGAGCCCGGCGCGCTCGACACCGAGCGGACCGGCAGGTTTCAGTTCGGCGCCGCGTGGGGAAACCCGCGGTTGGGCGCCGGGCGGGGCCGCGGCGTCTTCCTCCCGTCCCTCCGAGGCGCCGCGGTTCCGCGAACTGATCGCGCCGCACATGGATGCGGCCTATTCCCTGGCGCGCTATCTGGCCCGCGACGCCGCGGCGGCCGAAGACATCGCCCAGGAGGCGTTGCTGAAGGCCTATCGCAATATCGATGCCTTGCGCGGCGGCGAGGTGAAGCCCTGGCTGCTGACCATCGTGCGCAACGCCTATTTCGACTGGCGCCGGCGCGATAACGGCCGCACCGTCACCGGGCCCGCCGCCGAGGTCGCGATGGCCGAGACGCCGGCGGAAGACACCTCCGCCGAAGACGCCGTGATCCGCCAGGGCGACGTCGCCGCCCTGCGCCGGGCGATCGAGACCGTGCCCGAACCGTTCCGCGAAGCGCTGGTGCTGCGCGACCTCGAGGAACTCAGCTATCGCGAGATCGCCGAGATCACCGCCGTGCCGATGGGGACGGTGATGTCGCGCCTGGCCCGCGCTCGCCGCATGCTGGGCGAGCGGTTGGGGGTATTGGAGCCCATATCATGAGCGCCTGCCCCGACAAGGAACTGCTGCTCCACGCCCTGGTCGACGACGAACTCGACGCCGGCAACGCCCTGGCGCTGGAAGCCCACGTCGCCACCTGCGCCGGCTGCGCCGCCGAGCTGGCGGCGATCCGCGAGGTGAAGGTGCAGCTGAAAGCCGCGCCGCTCGCCTACACCGCCCCGCAGAGCCTGTTCGACCGCCTGGACGCCGCCATCGCTGAAGCCGAAGCGCCGCCGCCCCGGCGCCGCGCCGTGCGGGCCGAGACCTGGGTGATGAGCGGCGCGGCGGGGGCGCTGGCCGCCAGCTTGGCCCTGCTCGCCTTCATCCCCACCGGCGTCAGCCTGCAGAGCGAGCTGGTCGACGCCCAGGCCCGGTCGCTGGAGGCCCAGCACCTGGTCGACGTCGAGACCTCCGACCGCCACACGGTGAAGCCCTGGTTCAACGGCAAGATCGATTTCGCCCCGCCGGTGGTCGACCTCGCCTCGCAGGGCTATCCGCTGGTCGGCGGGCGGCTGGAGCGGATCGACGGGCGCCGGGTCGCGGCGCTGGTGTTCCACCGCCAGGCCCACGTGATCAACCTGTTCATCTGGCCCGGCGATGCGCCCGCGGAGGCCTCGATGCAGCAGAAGGATGGCTACAACCTGATCCGCTGGGGCCAGGGCGGCCTGGTGTTCTGGGCGGTGTCGGACTGCGACGCCGGAGCGCTGACGGGCTTCCAGAAAGACTTCGCCGCTGCGACCCGCTGAGGGCGCGCAAAAACACGCGCCTTAGACGGGCGAAAATTTTCGCGGCGGCGCTAGCGCCGGATGTAGCACCAGACCCCGGAACGGCCGTCAGCGGGCTCCCTGGGCGCGCTACAGGGCAGTCCAGGACTTCATCAGGGCAACGAACTTCCGCTTTTCCCCGCGTAAGCGGGGACCCAGGCTTTTTCTGTGAGAACGCGGATCGGTATCGAGAGGATTCTAACCACGAACCTCACGAACCACACGAACGGGGATGCGCAAGTCAGCGCCGGAAAATCGATCCGTTCGTGAGGTTCGTGAGGTTCGTGAGGTTCGTGGTCAAAAACTTTGGTCCCCGCTGCCGCGAGGAAGAGCGGCGGAGGGATTTAGTCTGCCCGCACCAGATGGTCCGCCAGTACCTGGGCCACGGCCAGGGTGACGGCCTTGCCCATGCCGATGTGCAGGAATTCGTTGGGGCCGTGGGCGTTGGAGTGGGGGCCGAGCACGCCGGTGATGACGAATTGCGCGGCGGGGAATTTCTCGCCCAGCATGCCCATGAACGGGATCGAGCCGCCTTCGCCCATCATCGCCGCCTCCCGGCCGAACGCCGCCTGCGAGGCGCGGTCGATCGAGGCCCGCAGCCACGGCGCCAGCGCCGGCGCGTTCCAGCCCTGGCCGGCTTGCTCGACATTGAAGGTCACTTTGGCGCCGTAGGGCGGGTCGGCCTCGAACAGCGCCTTCAACCGCTCGCCCGCTGCTTCGGCGTCCGACGTCGGCGGCAGGCGCATCGAGACCTTCACCGCGGTGGCGGGTCTCAGCACGTTGCCGGCGTCCTGGATCGCCGGCGCGCCTTCGAAGCCGGTGATCGCCAACGCGGGCCGCCAGGTGCGGTTCAGGATCAGCTCGGTGGGGTCGTCCTCCACCGGGTGCATGCCGGGGACGAACGGGAACTTGGTGTAGACCTGATCGCCCAGCGCCGCAGCGGCCGCCTTGGCCTCGGCGATGCGGCCAGGCGGGATCTGGTCGTGCAGCTCCGACGGCTTGATCTCGCCAGTGGTCTCGTCCTCCAGCCGCGAAAGCAGGGTCCGCAGGATGCGGAAACTTGACGGCACGACGCCCGAAGCGTCGCCGGAATGGACGCCCTCGGTCAGCACCTGCACCTCTAGCGATCCGCCGGTCATGCCGCGCAGGGAGGTGGTCAGCCAGAGTTGGTCATAGTTCGCGCAGCCGCTGTCCAGGCACACCACCAGCGACGGCGAGCCTAGCCGCGCGGCCAGATGGTCGACATAGAACGGCAGGTCGTAGCTGCCGCTTTCCTCGCAGGCCTCGATCAGCACGGCGCAGCGGGCGTGGGCCACGCCCTGCGCCTTCAGCGCCAGGATCGCCGACAGCGCGCCGAAGATCGCGTAGCCGTCGTCCGCGCCACCGCGGCCGTAGAGCTTGCCGTCCTTCAGCATCGGCTCCCACGGCCCCAGACCCTCAGACCAGCCGCTCATCTCCGGCTGCTTGTCGAGGTGGCCGTAGAGGAGGACCGGGTCGTCGGCCCCGGCTTCGCCACCCGCGCCGGGGATGTCGATGAAGATCACCGGCGTGCGGCCGGGCAGGCGCACCACCTCCAGGCTGGCGCCTTCGATGCCCGCGATCTTGCCCTCGGCCCATGCCGCGAACTGCTGTGTCGCCGCCTCCATGTAGCCGTGCGCCTCCCAGTCGGGGTCGAACGACGGCGACTTGTTCGGGATGCGGATGTAGCGGGTGAGTTCGGGGATCACCTCGGCGTCCCACAGGGCGTCGATGAAGGCCTTGGCGGCAAGCTGGTCCATGCAGGCTCTGTTCCGCTGAACTCAGGCGCTGGGTGGGGCGGGCGCTGGCTCGGCGGCGCCGACGTACTCGCCGTCGAGCACCTTGTCGCTGACGGCGTTGCGGGCGATCAGCAGGCTGCAGCCGATGTGATCGCTGATGTAGCCGCCCGCGTCGCCCGACCACCAGCGTTCCAGCAGATTGCGCTTGCGGTGGCCGACCACCACCAGGTCGGCCCCGACTTCCTTGGCGTACTCGCCGATCACCCGCGCCGGGTCGCCGACCGCCAGCTTCGACTCTGGCGTAAAGCCGAGCTTGGTCAGGCGATCGACGCCGCGCTCCAGCACCTCTCGGTAGCGGTCGAGTTCGTGGGCGACGACGCCGCCGTGGACCCCTTCGGCCACTTGCAGCCCAGCCAAGTGGGGCACGACGGAGAGCAGGAACACCTCGGCGCCGCAGCGCTTGGCCAGGATCGCGCCCTCTCTGAGCGCGATCGCCCCCTCAAGCGAGCCGTCGTAAGCCAGCAGGACCTTCGTATACATGCGGGTCGATCTCCGGCCTCGGTACGGCGCCGAAGCTTGCACTGGAAACGCCGGCGTTCAACTCCCCTCGTGTGGTAGGCGTGCTGCTGCCCGTCGCAGACGCTGCTCGTTGCTCCTCCCCTCACGTAGGTGAGGGGAGGTGTCGCAGGCGAGCCGAGCGACAGCGAGGCGATGCGCGACGGAGGGGAGACTCGCACCGGCGGCGGTGACAGCCCCGCGCCGCCGGTCCCCCATCGTCGCACGTCGCCCCTGGCGGGGCTCGTTTGCGACACTTCCCCCCGCTACGCGGAGGGAAGAGCAATCAGCAGCATGCCTACTTACCGATCGCCGCGTAGGTCAGGTTCTGGAACATCGGCAGGGCGGCTCTGGCGCCCATGCGCTGGCCGGTGGCCAGCTGCGAGGCGGCTTCGGGGCCGAGCGCCATGGAGTTCTGGATCAGGTAGATCATGATCATGTCCTCCGCCGGATCGCCGCGCCACCAGGTGCCGAACGCGCCCGGCCAGCCGAACGCGCCGTTGCTGCCAGCGCCCATCCAGGCCTGCTTCTCGACGTCGGTGATCACCGACAGCCCGAGCCCGAAGCCCTGGCCGGCCCAGAACGGGATGCCCATGAACGGGATCGCGCGCTGCTCGTCGGTCAGGCGGTTGGTGCGCATCAACGCCACGGTCTCGGGCTTCAGCAGCCGCACGCCGTCGACCTCGCCGTTCCCCAGCAGCATGCGGGCAAACTTCAGATAGTCGTCGAGCCCGGAAATCAGCCCGCCGCCACCACCGCAGAACGCCGGCGGCGCATCGACCAACGGGAAGGGCGCCACCTCCAAGCCGCTCTGGTCGTCCTTCATCCGGTACATCTTGGCCAGCCGGCCGCGCTTGGCCGGCGGGACCCAGAAGTCGGTGTCCGTCATGCCCAGCGGCTTGAAGATGCGCTGGAACAGGAAGTCGCGGAAATCCATCCCGGCGACGCGGCCGACCAGCAAGCCCAGCACGTCGGTGGCGTGGCTGTAGTGGAACCGCTCGCCCGGCGGATAGGTCAGCGGCAGGCCGCCCAATGCCGCCAGCCAGGCGTCGGGGCCCATGTTGTTGGTCAGCACGTCGCCGAGCGCGCGCTGATAGGTGTAGGCGATCGGCCCGATCGAGGTGAAGCCATAGGCCAGGCCCGAGCGGTGAGTGAACAGGTCTTCGACCGTGATCTCGCGCGGCGACGGATAGGCAGCCTCGACCGGACCTTGCGGGTCCTTCAGCACCTGCATGTTGCTGAATTTCGGCATCCACTTGGTGATCGGGTCTTCGAGCCGGAGCTTGCCTTCCTCGATCAGCATCAGCGCCGCGACCGAGGTGACCGGCTTGGTCATCGAGGCGATGCGGAACAGGGTGTCGCGCGTCATCGGCAGGCCGGCGTCGATATCGCGGTGGCCGAGCGCGTTGAACTGCAGCTCCTCGCCGCCGCGCCAGATCAGGGTCACGAACCCCGAGAGGTCGCCTGCGTCGATGACGCCCTGCAGCGCCGGCGGGATCTTCGCCAGAGCCGACTGATCGACGCCTTGCAGCGTCCCGGTTTCGCCATCCATGCCGCATCTCCGATTTTCGCCCGACGATAGCCGGCAAGTCGCGGCGGGCCTATGGCGCCCCAGCGTCAAGCCGGCCATGCTCAGCCAACAAAAGACGGGAGGACGAGATGGGACGCAAGCTTGAGACGGTGCTCACGGGCCTCGCCTTTCGCGAGGGGCCGCGCTGGCGGGACGGCAAGCTCTGGTTCTCCGACATGCATGCCCACGAGGTCATCGCGATGACCCCGGATGGCAAGCGCGAGACGGTGTTCTCGCATTCCGGCCCGGTCTCCGGCCTGGGCTGGTTGCCCGATGGGCGGACGCTGGTGGTCTCGATGGTCGACATGGCGCTGCTGCGCATCGAACCCGACGGCCGGGCCGTAGTTCACGCCGACCTTTCCGGCGTCGCCACCGGCCGCTGCAACGACATGGTGGTCGATGCGGCCGGCCGCGCCTACGTCGGCAACTTCGGCTTCGACTATCCGGACGGCGAGCGGAAGCCAGCCAAGCTGGCGCGCGTCGATCCCGATGGGACGGTCAGCCTCGCCGCCGACGAGCTGATGTTTCCGAACGGAACGATGATCACGCCGGACGGCAACACGCTGATCGTGGGTGAGACCTTCGCCGAGCGGCTGACCGCGTTCGACATCGGCGCGGACGGCGCGCTCTCGAACCGGCGAGTGTGGGCGCAACTGGGCGCCCAAGAATACCCCGACGGCGCCTGCCTGGATGCCGAAGGCGCGATCTGGGTCGCCTCGCCGTTCACCAGCGAGGTGATCCGGGTCAAGGAGGGCGGCGAGGTGGCTGAACGCATCAAGGCCGACCAGGGCGTGTTCGTCTGCATGCTGGGCGGCGAAGATCGCAAGACGCTCTACGTCCTCACCGCATCAGGATCCGACCCGGAAGACTGCGCCGCGCGGCGGCTGGGCAAGGTCGAGGTGGTGCAGGTGGACGTGCCGGGGGCGGGGCTGCCTTAGGCCCCCACTCCGCTTCTCCCCGCGAAAGCGGGGACCCAGGCTTTTCCGTGGCCAATCTTCCCTAACCGTTGAGCTTTGAGCGGTCAAAAAAGCCTAGGTCCCCGCTTTTGCGGGGAAGAGCGGATTTGATCGGACTTTATTCCGACGCCGCATAGGTCCCGATCAGCTCGCTTTCCGCCAGCACCCGGCCCTTCATCGCATCGACCAGGGCGCGGATGTCGGCATCGCTCTTCAGCGTCAGCGGGCCATCCAGGGCGAAGATCTGGATGTGATAGTGATGCACGCCAGTCCCAGCCGGCGGGCGTGGGCCGTAATAGCCGAACGACCCGTCGTCGTTCTTGCCCTGGATCGCGCCGTTTGGCGTGGCCGGGTGCTCTCCCGTCGGCACGCCTTCGGGCAGGGCGTCGAGACTGCCCGGAATGTTCCAGATCAGCCAGTGCACGAACGGCTTCTCCATCGGCGCGTCCGGGTCTTCGAGGATGATGGCGTAGGCCCCGGCGCCGGCGACGCGGGTCCAGTGCAGCGGCGGCGAGAGGTTGTCGCCGTAAGCGGTGTGGCGCAGGTCGATCGCCCCGTCGGTCTCGATCGCGGTGGAAAGCACTTCGAAGGCGATGCCAGGTTCGCGCGGCGTGATCCGGCCCAGGCTGAGGGCTTCGGGCGAGTGTTGGGGATGGTCCATGGTCGGCTCCTGGCGGGTGCGGCCGCATCCGGCGACGAGGGCGAGGATGGCCAGCGCAAGCAGTGGGCGCATGGGCGAACTCCGGCCGGGCAGACGCAGCCTACTTCAACACGTGAGATCGCGCAGGGTTCTTCGCCGCCGCTGCTTTGGTCTACAAGGCTGGAAAACCAGACCAAAGGAAACGACCATGGCTCCCATTCCCAAGCGCGGCGTCGTCGCGGTGACCGGCGCGGCCGGCTTTCTCGGCGGCTGGGTGGTGCGCGGCCTGCTCGACCGCGGCTATCGGGTCCGCGCCTGCGTCCGCAACGCCGACGACGCGGCGCGCGCCGGCTTTCTGAAGGCCCTGCCGGCCTATGCCTCTGGTCGGCTGACGGTGCACAGCGCCGATCTCGACCAGGCCGGCTGCTTCGACGAAATCTTCAAGGGCTGCCACGGCGTCGCCCACGTCAGCCACGTCAGCGGCTACGACGATCAGGACTACATCCGCCGCACCTGCGAGCACATCATCGCCAGCGTGAACGGCTCAGGCAGCGTCAGCCGTGTGATCCTCACCTCCAGTATCGCCGCGATCATCTCCGAGATGGATCTGCAGGAGGTCGTGCGCCGGCCGGTGTTCTACGAAGACCGCTATCCGGACGAGGCCAACCCTAAGCGCTCGCCGGAACGCGGCCAGGGCTATTCGATGGGCAAGCTGGTGGCCGAGCGCGCCTTCTCCGACGCGGCCGAACTGAGTGGCGCTTGGGATTCGATCACCGTGTGCCCAGGCGACAACGTCGGCCCGATCCAGTCGGCGCACCAGAAGGACATGGGGCCCTGGCAGCGGCTGATCGCCGGCATGCTGGGCGGCAAGTGCGAGCAGACCGGCGTCTACCGGCCCTGGATGACGGTCGACGTGCGCGACGACGCCGACTGCCACGTCGCGCTCTTGGAAAACGACGGGGTGTTCAACGGCGAGCGCTACATCGCCTGGTCGACCGACAAGCGCAACGTCGAGGACATCTGCGCCGACATCGCCCGCCTGCTGCCGGAACTGAACCACGACACGCCGGCGGTCACCGACCCGTTCCCCGACCGGATCAAGGCCCGCGAAGCCGAGTTCCGCGCGATCTGGGCCGCAACCGACCTGCGCAACGATCGCATGCGCGCCGCGACCGGCATCGAGTTCCGTGCGCTGGACGACTCGATCCGCGACTGCGTGGAGTCGCTGATCGCGGTCGCCGGGGTGAGCGTGAAGACGAAGACGCAAGTGACGGAAGTTGCTTAGCTTCTCCCCTCCCCCTTGCGGGGTGGGTCGGGGGTGGGGGTGCAAACTCGGTGGCGCCGGTTCGCCAGACGTACGCGGCGGACACACAGTTGATACCCCAACCCCCGACCCCTTCCCGCAGGGGGAAGGGGAGTTAGCGCAGCGCCCCCAGCACCGCCGCGATCTTCGCCTCCGTCTCCAACCGCTCCGCCACCGGATCGCTGTCAGCGACGATACCGCCGCCGGCGCGAGCCTCGAAGCGCCAGCCGCCGTCCGCTTCCGCGAATGCGGCCGTGCGGATCAGCACGTTAGAATCGAACGCGCCGTCGAACCCTGCCCAGAACAGCGCGCCGAAGAACGGCCCGCGCGGCGGCTCCAATTCCGCGATCACCTTCATCGCCTGCACCTTCGGCGCGCCGGTGATCGAGCCGGGCGGGAACGCGGCGGCGAGCAGGTCGATCGCGGTGTTGCCCGGCGCCAGCGTCGCGGTGACGGTCGAGACCAGATGGCTGACGTTGGCGAAGCGTTCGACGGCGAACAGGGCAGGGACCCGCACCGTGCCCGGCGTCGAGACCCGCGCCAGGTCGTTGCGCATCAGGTCGACGATCATCAGGTTTTCGGCCCGATCCTTCGCGGAGGCGGCGAGGGCGGCGGCCAGCGCCTCGTCCTCGTCCGGCGTGGCCCCGCGGGGCACGGTGCCCTTGATCGGCCGCGTCTCGGCGACGAGACCGCCATGGGTGGGCGTGACCCGGAGAAACCGTTCGGGGGAGTTGGACACCAGCGCCAGCTCCGGCAGGCGCAGGTAAGCGGCGAACGGCGCGGCGCTGGCGCCGGCGAGGCGACGGAACAGGTCGAACGGGCGCCGGCCGTCCGCCAGCCGGCCCGTCCAAGCCCGCGCCAGATTGGCCTGGAAGATCTCGCCGGCGGCGATCCGCTCGACAATTTCGGCGACAGCGGCTTCGTGACGAGCGGGATCGGGCGTCACGATGTCGGCGGCGAGCGGCCCGGAAGCACTCGCCGCGGGGTCTAGGTCGAGCCACGTCAGCGCTTCCGCCGCCCGAGGACCGATGGCCAGCACCTCGCGGCGGTGATGATCGAACGCAAGCAGGGTCTCGTACCTGCCGCAGATCAGATCCGGCCATCCCGCCATGCGGCCGAGGCCTAGCCGCTCGACCCGATCGCCGAGTTCGTAAGCGGCAAGACCGATAACGCCGCCCTGGAACGGCGGGCCGTCGGGGTCGGTCGGCCTCGCCGGCCCGATCAGCGCCGAGAGCGCCGCGAACGCATCGCGCGGATCGTCCGGTGCGACGGTCAGCGTCTCGGACGGCGCCCGCGCCACATAGGACCATCGCCCACGCTCGCCCTCGCCATCGGACAGCAGGCAAAGTGCGAACGGCTCGTCGGCGAAGATCGCTGCGACGTCAGCCGGGTTCTTCCAAGGCGCGCGGAGGATCACGGGCGGACTAGCGATGCAGGCCGATATCCTTCTGCCGCATCCGGGTGCGGATGGTGAACACGCTGTCGCCGCTCAGCACCCCGCCGCGCGCCAGCAGCCGCCCATGCTCCCAGTTGGAGAGCCCGAGTTCGGGGCGATTGAACGCATACTGACCGTCGACCCACCGCGTCATGCCGTCGCCGACGAAGCCGGCGTTGGCGTTGGCCCAGACGTAGTCGTGGGTCGCTTGTTGGTTTGCGATGACTGAGAGGATGAACTGCGGACTGTAGCGGTTGAACAGCGCCAGCGCCTCCTCGATCTCGCGAACGATGACAAGCGTAACTTCCGGCGTTGCTTCCCACTCCCACTCGCGCCCGAGCGCCGCCTCTTCCAGACGCTCAACCAGCGGCTCATCTTGATCGCCCTCCGCCCGGCGCACACGAGTCGTCGCGTCGATCCACGCCTTTGGCAGCCATTCATAGCCGCTGACGATATGGAGCTTGCAGCCGTGACCTCCGCGCTCGCCGGCTTCCTTGAGCGCCTCAAGGAAGGGCGTGAGGAGTCGCTGGCCGCCGACGAGGCAACAGACATTGAGCGTGTTGCACACCTTACGATCCAGGGAGTTGAGCACTGACGCGCGAAACCGTGTTTCGTCCGCGTCGTCGACCGCGATCATCCAGGCGCCGCCCGTGCCATGCAGCGAGACAGGCACCCCGGCTTGTCGCGCCACGGCGCCTAGTTGGGCGACTGCGCCGCCCGAACCTCGCGCGACCGCCAGTGCGACGCGGTGATCGGAGAACATCGCCCAGCCCGCTGCGCGCTCGGCGCTTTCCACCAAGACAGCCGCTCGTGCTGGCAACCCAGCAGCGTAAAGCGCGGGCTTCAGGGCATGCTCGGCGATGGCGCGCGCCGTGCCTAGCGCATCGCTACCTATGCGGAAGACCACGGTGTTGCCGCCGCGGATGACGCCGGCCGCATCGGCGAAGACATTGGGCCGGCCTTCGAAGACGAAAGCGACGACACCGAGCGGCGCGGTCACCTGTTCGACAGCCCATTCTTCATGATCGACCTTTTCGACGAGCCGTTCTCCGGCAGGCGCGTCGCGCCAGCGCCGCAGACCATCGATCATTTCCGCGCGCATTTTGGCTGTCGCCGCGAGGCGCGTCGTAGATCGGCCATGCTCTTTGGCCTTCGCGACATCGAACTCATTCGCTTTGGCGATCGGCGCCCAGCCCTCGTCGGCTTCTAGTCGCGCGGCGAACTGCTCGAAGAAGTCGCTTACCTGCTCCTTTGACGCCTGTTGCAGCGCCCCGAACGCCTCGACGGCCTGTCCCACTGCCGCCGCTGCCAGCGCATGCACGTCCGCCGGCACGTGCAGCAGGTCACCGGTTTCCTGCACCACGATCAGCCGGTCGCCCGGCCGGAACGCCGCCGCCAGCGCCTCGGAGACACGGGTGATCCGGTCCCCGCCGAACGGGATCGCCATGCCGGCCGTCAACGAAGTGAGTTGTTCGCAGCCCATCTCGCGGGCATTACCGCACCGCTGCTGTCGGGTCACGTCCGACGACATTCGAGGAAGCCCCACCGATGCAAACCCGCGCCGCCGTCGCCTGGAAAGCCGGAGCTCCACTCTCGATCGAAACGGTTGACCTCGAAGGGCCGCGGGCCGGCGAGGTGCTGGTGGAGATCAAGGCGACCGGGATCTGCCACACCGACGCCTTCACCCTCTCGGGCGGCGATCCGGAGGGCATCTTCCCCTCGATCCTGGGCCACGAGGGCGCCGGCGTGGTGCTGGAGGTGGGCGCCGGGGTCACCACGCTGAAGCCGGGCGACCATGTGATCCCGCTCTACACGCCCGAGTGCCGGCAGTGTAAGTCGTGCCTGTCGCGCCGCACCAACCTCTGCACCGCGATCCGCGGCACCCAGGGCCAGGGCCTGATGCCGGATGGGACCAGCCGCTTCTCGATCGGCGGCGAGAAGATCGCGCATTACATGGGCTGCTCGACCTTCGCCAACCACGCCGTGCTGCCGGAGATCGCTCTGGCCAAGGTCCGCGAGGACGCCCCGTTCGACAAGATCTGCTACATCGGCTGCGGCGTGACCACCGGCGTCGGTGCGGTGATCTGGACCGCCAAGGTGTGGCCGGGCGCTAATGTCGCGGTGTTCGGCCTGGGCGGCATCGGCCTCAACGTGATCCAGGGCGCCCGCATGGCCGGCGCCGACAAGATCATTGGCGTCGACCTTAATCCCGGCCGGGTCGAAATGGCCAAGGCGTTCGGCATGACCGACTTCGTCAATCCGGACGAGGTTGGCCGCGACAAGGTGGTGCAGGCGATAGTGGACCTCACCGGCGGCGGCGCCGATTTCTCGTTCGAGTGCATCGGCAACGTGAACACCATGCGCCAGGCGCTGGAATGCGCGCACCGCGGCTGGGGCGAGAGCATTATCATCGGCGTCGCCGGCGCCGGTCAGGAAATCTCGACCCGGCCGTTCCAGCTGGTCACCGGCCGGGTCTGGAAAGGCACCGCGTTCGGCGGCGCCCGCGGCCGCACCGACGTGCCGCGCATCGTCGACTGGTACATGGACGGCAAGATCGAGATCGACCCCCTGATCACTCACACCCTGCCGCTGGAACGCATCAACGACGCGTTCGACCTGATGCACGCGGGGGAGAGCATCCGCTCGGTGGTGGTGTTTTAGAACCTCCCCTCCCCCTTGCGGGGAGGGGTCGGGGGTGGGGGTGCAAGCTGTAAGTTGGCCGGCGATCCGGTCAGCACAAAGACGGTGGCGCACAGTTGATACCCCAACCCCCGACCCCTTCCCGCAAGGGGAAGGGGAGCAGCTGCTACGCTTCCACCAGCTCCGCCGCCCGGTACCGCGCCGCCGAATGCGCTTGCCCGAACCCCGGCATCATCGCCTTGCGCGCCGCGTCGTAGCCCTCCCACAATGCGGCGTCTGGCAGCGGCGGGATAGTGATCGGTTCACGGCGGTCGAAGCCGACCAGGGCGGCGTCGACCAGTTCGCCGACGTCCATCACCGCCGCCAGCGTGTTCACGTCGCGGCCTGAGCGTTCCCAGATTTCGGTGCGGGTCGCGGCGGGCAGCACGGCCTGCACGTAGACGCCCTTGCCGCCTAGCTCGAGCGTCAGCCCTTGCGAGAGGTACTGCACGAACGCCTTGGTCGCGCCGTAGACGGTCATGCCGAATTCAGGGGCGAGGCCCACCACCGAGCCGATGTTGACGATCGCGCCCGTACCGGCCTTGGCGAAGCGCGGCGCCACGGCGGCGGCGAGGCGGGTGACGGCGGTGACGTTGAGCGCGATCAGGTTCGCGGCGGCGTCCGCGGATTGTTCGGTGAAGCTACCCGGCAGGGCCGCGCCGGCGTTGTTGACCAGCACGCCGATGCTGTCGTCGTTGCGCAGCCAGGTCTCGACCTGCTCGATGTCGGCCGTCAGCGTGAGGTCGGCCTTCAGCACCTCGACGGCGACGCCGTTCTCACGGCGCAGGCGTTCGGCGAGGGCTTCGAGGCGGGCGGCGTCGCGGGCCACCAGCACGAGGTCGTGGCCGCGCTTGGCGAAGCGGTCGGCGTAGGTGGCGCCGATGCCGCTGGAGGCGCCGGTGATCAAGACGGTTGGCAGGCTCATATCTGGCTCCTATTCATGACAAACATCATGATTGCGCAGACATGATGATCATCATATATCTCGTCAAGGGAGGATTTGATGAAAGTCAGTCGAGAGCAGGTGGAAGCCAACCGCGGCCGCATTCTGGATGCGGCCGGGCGGCTGTTCCGCGAGCGCGGGTTCGAGGGCGTCACGGTCGCCGAGGTGATGCAGGCCGCGGGCCTGACTCACGGCGGGTTCTACGGCTACTTCAAGTCCAAGGACGACCTGATCGCCCAGGCGCTGGCAGCGCTGATGGGTGAGAACAAGGCCGCCAGCCGCGATCTCGCCGACTTCGCCGCCGCCTACCTGGCGCCGGACCACCGGGACGACCGCGCCGGCGGCTGCGGCGTCGCGGCGCTGGGGGCCGAGATCGGGCGCGGGACCGGTGAGGCGCGGGCCGAGATGACCTCCGCGCTGCGCCGGCAGATCGACGGCTTCAGCCGCACCGCGCCTGGCGCCACGCCGGAAGCACGCCGCCGGGCCGCGATCGGAAGTTGGTCGGCGATGGTGGGCGGCGTGATCCTGGCGCGGATGAGCGACGATCCGGCGCTGTCTGACGAGGTGCTGGCGAAGACTCGCGCCTTCATCGAGCGGGCGACCTGAGGGCATTCCGAACCACGACCGCCCGCCCGGCGTTCTACGGCGAGGAGGAACGCAGCATGACGGATCAGCAAGACAAGGTCGGACGAGGTCAACGCGTCGCCGAGGAGGGCCGGATCAAGACGGCGCCCGACGGCAAGTCCAAGGTCACCGCCCCACCGTTCGTCGGCGAATTGCCAGCCGACATGACCAGTGAGCGCGGCGCGGCCCCGGCCACCACGGAAGACGTCACGCACGTCGCTGAGACACCGTCTGCGTGGGAGGCGATCGAGGACGATCACAAGACGCCGACCACGCCGCCTCGCCGTGGCCGCGATCCCGTCCGGACGCAGGACAAGGCCAAGCACTGAGCGGCGATGCTCGGCGCCGCGCGCGGCCCGCCGTCTTGATCTAGAGTGCCCGTCGGGAGTCGCCCGGAGGGCCTGCGCGATCGACGACAAGGCCGTCATAGACCTCGGCGCCAGGCCGCAGCGGCGGCG
>Ga0302314_10009848_pt1 | contig 16852 bp, 13 predicted proteins | sample III_Palsa_N2_3_FD_200533 | JGI IMG/M metagenome (GOLD analysis project Ga0302314, IMG submission 200533) | Peat permafrost microbial communities from Stordalen Mire near Abisko, Sweden - III_Palsa_N2_3 | ecosystem: Environmental > Terrestrial > Soil > Palsa > Peat permafrost | place: Sweden...
TCAGCATTGCTGGCAGTGCTCGGCCGAGTGGAGGACGCGTGCGCGGAGACCTGGAATGGGGCACCGTCCCCCGGCTGGTGCAGGCTGCCGCCGAGCAGCACGGCGACCGCGAGGCCGTCGTCGGTCCACGCACCCGGATCAGCTACCGCGACCTCGGAGCCAGGGTCCGCCGCGCAGCCGCCGCGATGATGGCCGCCGGGATCCGTCCCGGCGAGCGGGTCGCCCTCTGGGCCCCCAACACCCCGGACTTCGTCGTGGCCGCCCTCGGCGCGGTCAGCGCCGGCGCCGTCCTGGTGCCGCTCGGCACCCGGCTGCGCGGGGGCGAGGTGGTCGACCTGCTGCGCCGTACCCGGGCCTCGGCGCTGTTCGTCACCGACACCTTCCTGGGCACCAGCTACGTCGCCGCCCTCCGCGCCGCCGCCGCTGCCGCCGAGCCCGCCGCTGCCGCCGAGCCCGCCCGCCGTCCCGGCGCGGATCGTCCCGGCGCGGATCGCCCAGCTGCGGACAGCCCACTGCCCGGGCTGCCGGACCTGCGGCTGGCCGTCGTGCTCGGCGACCGGCCGGAGAACCGCGAGGGATTCCAGCACTGGCGCGGCTTCCTGGCCGCCGGCGCCGACGTGCCCGAGCGGGCCGTCCGCAGCCGGATCGAGGCCGTCGACCCCGACGACCCCGCCGACCTGATGTTCACCTCCGGCACCACCGGCCTGCCCAGAGCCGCCGTCACCACCCACGCCCAGACCCTCCGCTCCTTCTCCACCTGGGCCGATCTCGCCGGACTGGTCCCGGGCGACCGCTACCTGGTGGTCAATCCGTTCACCCACACCTTCGGCTACAAGGCCGGCATCCTCGCCTGCCTGATGCGCGGCGCGACCATCCTGCCGCAGCCGCTGTTCGACCCCGAGGCCGTGCTCGCCAAGATCTCCGGCGAGCGGATCACCGTGCTGCCCGGCGCGCCCACCGTCTACCAGACCCTGCTCGACCACCCCGGACGGGCCGGTCACGACCTCGGTTCGCTGCGGCTCGCCGTCACCGGCGCCGCCGTGGTACCGCTCGAACTCGTCACCCGGATCCGCGAGGAGCTCGGCTTCAGCACCGTGCTCACCGCCTACGGGCTGACCGAGTCCTGCGGCCTGGTCACCATGTGCCGGGCCGGCGACGACCCGGGACTGATCGCCGCGACCTCCGGCCGGGCCGTCCCCGGCGTCTCGGTCCGGGTCGCCGACCAGGACGGCAAGGCGCAGAGCCCCGGCACGCCGGGCGAGGTCCAGGTGCGCGGCTACACCGTGATGCGCGAGTACTTCGAGGACCCGGACGCGACCGCCGCCGCCTTCACCGACGACGGCTGGCTGCGCACCGGCGACATCGGCGTGCTCGACGACGCGGGAAATCTCCGGGTCACCGACCGGCTGGGCGACATGTTCACCGTCGGCGGCTTCAACGCCTACCCCGCCGAGATCGAGCGGGTGCTCAGTCGGCATCCGCTGGTCGCGGACTGCGCCGTGGTCGGCGTTCCGGACCCGCGGCTCGGCGAGGTCGGCAAGGCGTTCGTGGTGCCGAGCGGTACCCCGGGTCCGGACGCGGCCGAGGAGATCATCTCCTGGGCGCGGCGCGAAATGGCCAACTACAAGGTGCCCCGCCAGGTCGCCTTCCGGACCGAACTTCCCCGGAACGCCTCCGGCAAGGTGCTCAAGGGGCAGCTCCGCCGGGAGCCCTGACCCCGCGCGGACCGACTCTCACGTCTGCCCTATCCACGCCACAGCCTCAGCACAGGACGGTGCCGAAGCCTGTCCGGCATGAGCAATTCGACAGCGCTGGCGGGACAACCCGCCCCCCGGACCCAGGCGGACGCGCAGGCCGAAACGCAGGCCCGGGCAGAACAGCAGCCGCAGCCGCTGCCGCAGCCGGGCGCCCGTGCCCGCCTCGTGGAGATCGTCGTCCCCGTCTACAACGAGGAGCACATCCTCGCCCTGAGCGTCAGACGGCTGCACGCCTACCTGGCCGAGAGCTTTCCGCTCCGGTTCCGGATCACCATCGCCGACAACGCCAGCACCGACGCGACCTGGCAGGTCGCCCGTGCGCTGGAGGCGGAGCTGCCCGAGGTCCGCGCGGTCCACCTCGACCAGAAGGGCCGCGGCCGGGCCCTGCGGCAGGTCTGGGGAGCCAGCGACGCCGATGTCGTGAGCTACATGGACGTCGACCTCTCCACCGGCCTCGAAGCCTTCCTGCCGCTGGTGGCCCCGCTGCTCTCCGGCCACAGCGACCTGGCCATCGGCAGCCGGCTGCACCGGGGTTCGGCCGTGGTCCGGGGGCCGAAGCGCGAGTTCATCTCCCGGACCTACAACCTGATGCTGCGCACCACCATGGCGGCCCGGTTCTCCGACGCCCAGTGCGGGTTCAAGGCCGGGCGCACCGAGGTCGTCCAGGCCCTGCTGGGCTCGGTCGAGGACCAGACCTGGTTCTTCGACACCGAGCTGCTGCTGCTCGCGGAGCGCAGCGGACTGCGGATCCACGAGGTGCCGGTCGACTGGGTCGACGACCCGGACAGCCGGGTCGACATCGTCCGCACGGTCAAGGACGACCTCAAGGGCATGTGGCGGGTGGCCCGCCGGACGGTCTCCGGCGCGACCCGGCTGCCCTTGCCGCCCCGCGTCCAGCAGACCGAACTGCCGTCCGGGATGCGCCGCCAGCTGTCCAGCTTCGCCGTCATCGGCGTCGCCAGCACCCTCGCCTACCTGGCCCTCTACCTGATCCTTCGGCAGCTCGCGCCGGCCGTCCTGGCCAATGCGGCCGCCCTGTTCGTCACCGCGGTCGCCAACACGGCCGCCAACCGCCGCTTCACCTTCGGCGTCACCGGCTCGCGGGACGCGCTCAAGCACCAGGTCGAGGGCGGGATCGCCTTCGTCATCGGGCTGGTCCTGAGCACCGTGACGCTCGCGGTCACCGACGCGGTCGCCCCGCACGCCTCGCACCTCGCCGAGCTCGGCGCGCTGGTCGGCGCCAATGCGCTGTCCACCGTCGTCCGCTTCCTGCTGATGCGGGTCTGGGTCTTCAACCCCGGGCGCCAGGCCCGACGCAATGCGCCGCAACCGCCCACCACCGGTCAGGGCACCACCGACCTTGCCACCCCCCAGGAGCTGAGCCACCGATGACCGCACCGACCGAGGCCCCGACGACGTCCGCGGAAGCGGAGACCGGCCCGGGCAGACGCAGGCCGACCCGGCGCGGCCGGTCGCGGCGCAGCCTGCCGCAGCGCATCCTGCTCGGCCACGAGAACGCCCCCCGCTGGGCCCGCCCCGCCCTGTGGGGCGTGCTGCTGCTGGCGACCGCCGTCTACTGCTACGGCCTCGGCCGGAACGGCGACGCCAACTCGTACTACGCGGCAGCCGTCCTCAGCGGCACCAAGAGCTGGTCGGCGGCGTTCTTCGGCTCGCTGGACACCGGCAACTTCATCACCGTCGACAAACCGCCGTTCGCGCTCTGGCTGATGGAGCTCTCCTGCCGGATCCTCGGCTTCGGCAGCTGGCAGATGCTGCTGCCGATCGCACTGTCCGGGGTCGCCGCCGTCGGCGTGCTCTACAGCGCGGTGCGGCGCAGCTTCGGCTACGCGGCGGCCACCGTGGCCGCACTGGTGCTGGCGATCACGCCGATCACCGTGGCGATCAACCGCGACAACAACCCCGACCCGGTGCTGGTCCTGCTCACCGTCGCCGCCGCCTGGTTCTGCCTGGAGGCGATCCGCAGCGGTCGCACCATGCCGCTGGTGTGGACGGCGGTCCTGGTCGGCTTCGCCTTCAACACCAAGATGCTGGCCGCCTACATGGTGCTGCCGGCCTTCTTCGTGGCCTACCTCTTCGCCGCGCGCGGCGCGCTCCGGTCCCGGATCCGCACCCTGCTGATCGCGGGGGTGGCCCTGGTGGTCTCCAGCGGCTGGTGGATGGTGACCGTGGACTCGATCCCCGCCGCCGACCGCCCCTTCGTCGGCAGCAGCACCAAGGACACCGTCTGGGACCTGGTCACCGGCTACAACGGCCTGGCCCGGATCACCGGCGGCAGCGGCGGTGCCGGCGGGGGCGGCGGTGGAGGCGGCGCCAACTTCGGTGGCACCGCGGGCGCCGGACGGCTTTTCAACGACATTCTCGGCGGCCAGATCTCCTGGTTGATCCCCTTCGCCGCGATCGCCTGCGTCGGCGCAGTGGTGCTGCGCGGACGCCGTCGGCGCACCGACGTCCAGCGGGCCGGGCTGGTCCTGTGGGGACTGTGGCTGCTGACGCACTACGTGACCTTCAGCTTCGCCGACGGGACCTTCCACCCGTACTACACGACCATGCTCGCCCCCTCGATCGCGGCGCTCACCGGTGCGGGCGGAGTGGCCCTGTTCCGGGCGTTCCGCAGCAGGTCGGTGGCGTGGGCCTGGGTACTGCCGCTGGCCGTCGCGGTCACCGCGCTGTGGGCGGTGGTGCTGCTGCGCCGCGACAGCGGCTTCGACGGCTGGCTCTGGCCGGTGATCGCGGTGCTCGCGGTGGCGGCCGTCGCCGTGCTGCTGGTCGCCCGAGTCGGCACGCCGTCGGCCGGGCGGGGCTCGCTCAACCGGGCCCGACTGCTGACGGTCGGCGCGGTCGCGGCCCTGGTCGCGCTGCTCGCCGGTCCCGCCGCCTATGCGGCGGACACCGTGACCGCGGGCAGCATCCAGGGTGTCAACCCGACCGGCGGTCCCGCCACGAGCGGCGGGATGGGCGGCATGGGCGGAGGCTTCCCGGGCGGCGGGGACTTCGCCGGCGGCCGGACCGGCGGCTTCGGCGGTGAACGCCCCTCCGGCGCCGGTGGCGGGTTCCCCGGCGGTGCCGGTGCCGAGCAGGGCGGTGGCACCTCGGCCCAGGGCGGCCCTTCCGGGGAGAGCGGTGAGATGCCCGGTGGCGGCGGGATGCCCGGGGGCACCGGTACGGCGGGCAATGCCGGTACGGCGGGCGGCACCGGTACGGCGGGCGGTGCTGCCGGTAGTGAGCTGCCCGGTCGGAGCTCCGGCGGCATGACCGGTGCACCGACCATGGGTGGGAGCGGCGGCGGTGGCGGTGCGCCCGGCGGCATGGGCGGTGTCTCCACGGCGCTGCTCAGCTACCTGGAGGCCCACCAGGGCAGCGCCACCTGGCTGGTGGCGACGGCCAGCGCCCAGTCCGCAGCGGAGATCATCCTCCAGAGCGGCGGCAAGGCGGCCATCGGCATGGGCGGCTTCACCGGCGACGACCCGGCGATGACGCTCGCCAAGCTGAAGGGCTACGTCGCCTCCGGCAAGCTGCACTACGTCCTGCTGGACGGCACCGGCACCGGCACCGGCACCGGCGCGGCCGGCGGCGGTGCGCCGGGCGGGATGGGCGGCGGCCAGGCGAACGCCGCAGCCACTTCGTACGTGACGTCGACCTGCACCGTGGTCAAGGCCTCGGAGTACGGCGGCACCAGCACCAGCACCAGCACCAGCACCAGCACCAGCACCGCTGCGGGCTCCGCTGCGAAGGCGACCACCGGTGCGACCGGCGGGAGCTCGGAGACGCTGTACTACTGTGAGTGATGGAGCGGCCACCACTGGTGGCCGCCGGGCCCGCCGTCCCCGAACTTCGGGGGCGGCGGGCCTCCTGGCGCGCGGGGAACCATCGCCAGGCGCAGACTCGTCATTGTCATTGGACGCATCGATCGATCGTCCCCGGTGCTCCGAGTCGCCCTTCGTGCCTCTCCGTGCATGCTCGGGTGGCCTTGGGTCACCGACCCCGGGGAAATCCGCCAGGATACTGCAACTGGCGAGAAAAAACGCCACCTTGGGAATGATGTCCGGATTCTGGTCGTTGCATCGTTACGAAAGGCAAGCCACGAAAGGGCCAGCCAGGCCCGTTCCGTCTTCGTGAAGGAGCCACGCATGGCCACCCGTGCCGTCGTCCGCGACAAGGCCGACCGGACCCGCAACGCGCGTCCGACCAGCGGCGAGGCCGACCGCGACCTCGTCGGCATGTACCTCGACGAGATCGCCAGGACCCCGCTGCTCGATGCCGCCCAGGAAGTCGAACTCTCGACCCGTATCGAGGCGGGTGTGTTCGCCGAGCACCTGCTGGAGAACGGCGAGACCGTAGGCGACGCGAGCGAGGAGGAGCTGAAAGCCGTCGTCGCGGACGGCCGTCACGCGAAGGACGTCTTCATCCGCTCCAACCTCCGACTCGTGGTTGCCGTGGCCCGACGCTACCCCCGGAGCGGTCTTCCCCTGCTCGACCTGATCCAGGAGGGCAACGCCGGCCTGGTCCGCGCTGTCGAGAAGTTCGACTTCGGCAAGGGCTTCAAGTTCTCCACCTACGCGACCTGGTGGATTCGGCAGGCGATCACCCGCTCCATCGCCGACCAGTCCCGCACGATCCGGCTCCCCGTCCACCTGGTCGAGGAACTCGGCCGGATCCGCCGGGTCCAGCGCGAGAAGTCCAAGGAACTCGGCCGGGATGCCGAGCACGAGGAGATCGCCGCCGAACTGGACACCACGGTCGCGCGGATCAAGGACGTCCTGGACTGGGCCCGGGACCCGGTCAGCCTCAACATGACCGTCGACGACTCCGGGGAGACCCAGTTCGGCGACCTGGTCGAGGACACCAGTGCCACCTCGCCCGAGGACGCGGTGATGGTCATGCTGCGCCGTGAGGAACTGGAGGGCCTGATAGGGCGGTTGGACGGCCGGACGGCCTCGATCATCCGGTCCCGCTACGGCATGGAGGACGGCCGCGAGCGGACTCTGACCGAGGTGGGCAAGCAGCACGGGCTCACCCGCGAGCGGATCCGGCAGATCGAGAAGCACGCGCTGGCCGAACTGCGCAAGATCGCCGATCACTCGGGATTCGAGGCGGCGTGAGCAGCCCGGACGAGCACGCGCCCGACACCGGGAGGACGGCGGGTATTCCCGCCTCCTACCCTGGTGCCATGGCAGACGACACGACGAACAACCGCCCGGCGCTGGTCTTCGATGACCCGCTGACCCGGCCCAGCCAGGACGACACCGACTCCGGCTGGGGCGGCGGCGAGGGCGAGTCGGGCCGCGACGAGGCGTGGTACCGCCGCGAGACCCCGCCGCACCACGGCGGTTGAGAGCAGCGCAGCAGTCGATAGCAGGGCAGGGGAGTAGCAGGGCAGTGCAGCGGTCGGGCACTGCCGAGGGGCGGGACGAAAGGGCCGGGGCCGGTGCCCCGGCCCTTCGCCGTGCCGGCCGGACCCGTGCGGACGGCCCGCCGCTGCAGCGGCGGCCTCAGCGCTGGTGCACCAGCAGGTCCCGGATCTCGCCGAGCAGTTGGACCTCGGTGATCTCGGCGGTGGCCACCGCGTCCTCCTGGGCCTTCTTCTTGGCCAGGTAGGTGGCCATGACCTTGTTGGCGGGCAGGACGATGCAGAAGTAGACCACCGCGGCGGTGATCACGAACTGCAGCACCGCCGCGAGCACGGAGCCCCACAGGATGTAGATGCCCTGGGGATGGGCGCCGGTGGTGACGCAGGGCCCCTTGAGGCAGGACTGGTAGCTGTTCAGGGAGGAGGTGCCGAAGGCACCGACGATCGGATTGATCACTCCGTTGACGATGGAGTTGATGACGCTGGTGAACGCCGCACCGATGACGACCGCGACGGCCAGGTCGATGACGTTGCCACGCAGGAGGAATGCCTTGAAACCCTTCACGGAACTGCTGACTTCCTTTTGCTGCCGGGGGACGGTCGGATGGGGCCCTGGGCCTGGGAACCTACGGCAGCGCGGGGCAGCCGACCGCGCTCCGTAGCTCCCCCTCCGACCCGTCCCCGACCACCCCGGCGCCCGCCGTCCTCCCCGCCCGCCTGCGCCTTCGCGCGCCCGGCCCGGACGGCGCACCTGCCGGAGCGGACCCGGGACGGCGTTGCGTTTTCACTCGAACGAAGGACCCCGGTCATCAGGGCTGTGCACCGCCAGGGGGGCTCGCGCGGCGGCGTGGACGCCGCCGGTGGCGGTCAGCGGACCGCGCAGCGAACCGGCGGCGAGGGTCGTCGCCGCGACCATCAGCCCGGCCGCGATCGGACCCGGCCTTCGCCGGACCGGCGCGGGCAGTCGGTGCCGGCCGCCACCGGCGCGGATCGGCGGGAAGAGGGCAACGGTGCGCGTGGGCGGAACGGCCGGTCCGCCGCCGACCAGCGGCGTGGCCGGCGGGGCCGGGCGTGGCGCGGGCACCGGGGTCGGCTCGTCCTCGACCCAGTGGTCGCTCCAGGAGTCCGTCCACCGTTCCTCCCGCTCCTGCTGCTGGTCGGGGGGCGGCGCCGCGGTGGGCTCGTCGGCGGCCCAGTCATTGGTCCAGCCGTCGGTCCAGGCCGGAGCAGCCTCGTAGGACGGCCCGACGGGCTCCGCTGCGAGCGGCTCGGCTGCGTACGGCTCGGCTGCGTACGGCTCCGCCGCGAGCGGCTCCAGGGAGCCTGCGCCGGCTGTGAGCACCCCTGCCGGGTCGGTCCCGGCCGCCGGGGCTTCCGCGTCCTGTTCCCACTCCGTGGCGGGCAGGGGGCCGGACAGCGGGTCGGAGAGGGCGTCCCGGGCCGGTCCGGGGGTCAGGGTGTGGACGCGGTGCCGCTGGAACGTGCGCGGGGAGGTGTCGATGGTCAGGGTCATGGGGAACCACCGCCTTTGCGAGGCTGTCCGGAGCTGGGTACCCCTCAACCTTGTCGCTCAGCGGTGGCCCAGGGCGGCGCGAAGACCTCTCCTGTGGATAAACCGGGGGGTGTGGATAACTCCGTCACCCGATCGAGCAGCGCGCTCGGCCCCGCACCGCCCGCCCGCCCTGCCCGCCCTCTCCCGCCCTCTCCCGCGCCCGCCCCGGCCCCGCTCACGGCCCGGCCCCGCTCACAGCCCGGCCCCGCTCACAGCCCGGCCCCGCTCACAGCCCCAGCCCGGTCTCCTGCCCGTCCAGGGCCTGCGCGCACACGCACGTGCGGTCCTCGGTCGCGGGCAGCCCGCCGACCGCCTGCAGCAGCACGCCGCGCAGCCGGTCGATGTTCTGCGCGAACACCTCCAGCACCTCCGCGTGGGTCACCCCCTGGCCGCTCTCGGCGCCCGCGTCCAGGTCGGTGACCAGGGCGATCGAGGTGTAGCAGAGGCTCAGTTCGCGGGCCAGGACCGCCTCCGGATGGCCGGTCATCCCCACCACCGACCAGCCCTGGTCGGCGTACCAGCGTGATTCGGCCCGGGTGGAGAAGCGTGGGCCCTCGATCACCACCAGCGTCCCGCCGTCGACCGGCTCCCAGTCCTGGTCCGCTGCGGCCCGCAGCACCGCCGTCCGGCCGCGCGGGCAGTACGGGTCGGCGGCGGAGACGTGCAGCACCGCCGGGGTGCGGCCGTCGAGGCGCTGCTCGCCGTCGTAGTAGGTCTGCACCCGGCCGGTCGTCCGGTCCACGAACTGGTCGGGCACCAGCAGCGTCCCGGGGCCGTAGGCGGCCCGCAGGCCGCCGGTGGCGCAGGGGGCCAGTACCTGGCGGACGCCCAGCGAGCGCAGCGCCCACAGGTTGGCGCGGTAGTTGATCCGGTGCGGCGGAACCCCGTGGCCGCGGCCGTGCCGCGGCAGGAAGGCGACCCTGCGTCCGCCGGTCTCGCCGACGAAGAGAGAGTCGCTGGGGCGTCCGTAGGGAGTGTCGACGATCACCTCGGTGAGGTCGTCGACCAGTGCGTACAGTCCGGTGCCGCCGATGACGCCGACCTCGGCGCCGGCGGTGCTGCTCGGGTTCGCCATGCGCAGCAGCATAGGCGGGCCCGGGCATGCCGAAGCCCCGCGGTCCCCTACCGGGAAGAGACAGCGCAGGGCTCGGCCGGAAGACTCCGGGTCAGGCAGCCGGGGAGGAGCTGCCCCCCGAGGACGAACCGCCCGAGGAGGACGTCGAGGCGGACGACGACGTCGAGGAGGCGCCCGAGGTGGTCGAGGGCGTGCTCGACGAGCTGGACGACGACGAGGAGTCGCCGGAGGACGACGTCGACTTCGACGCCCCCACCGTGCTGCTCGACGAGGAGCGGCTGTCGGTGCGGTAGAAGCCGCTGCCCTTGAAGACCACGCCCACGGCGGAGTAGATCTTCCGCAGTCGGCCGCTGCAGTCGGGGCAGACGGTCAGGGCGTCGTCCGTGAACTTCTGGACTGCCTCAAGACCGTTGCCGCACTCGGTGCACTGGTACTGGTACGTCGGCACTTGTATTCCTCCTGGCACTCTCGCCTGATGAGTGCTAACGACGGTCAATGATGCGGTATTCCCCGGAGATAGTCCACTGTGACCGGTGTGAGCTGCGGCTCCGTATACTCCGGGCGGTCGGCGGCAGCCGTCCGGAGGGCCGGGCGGTGACCTCGGGCGAGGTAGGAGACGGCTCCGAGAAGGGGCAGAAGCCGGGTACCAGTCCGCAGCGGTTCCGCTTCAGGTGTTAGCGTCGGCCCCGCCGCGTTAGCGTCGGCCCCGCCGCACTGCAGGGCGGCGGACGAGCCCCTGCCTCACAAGGACCCTGATGCCCCGCACCAAGAAGTTCCGCCGGTTCCGACTGCTGGTGATCCTGCTGGTGGTACTGCTGGTGGCGGGAGCCGCAGGCGGAGGCTGGTACGGCCTGCGCGAGGTCCGCGCCTCCTATCCGCAGACGACCGGCACGATCGAACTCCAGGGCCTGTCCGGCCCGGTGACGGTGCTCCGGGACGCCAACGGCATCCCGCAGATCTATGCCTCCTCCTCGGCCGACCTCTTCATGGCGCAGGGCTACGTCCAGGCCCAGGACCGGTTCTGGCAGATGGACGTCGACCGGCACATCACCTCGGGGACGCTGGCGTCGATGTTCGGCGCGGGCAAGAACAACGCCAACGTCCAGTCCGACGCCTTCATCCAGACCATGAACTGGCAGGGGGTGGCGCAGCAGGAGTACGACACCACCGTCGACGCCGCCACCAAGCAGTACCTCCAGGCGTACGCCGACGGGGTCAACGCCTGGCTGAAGCAGCACCCGGGCGGGGCGGGGGCCTCCGTCGAGTACGCGATGCTGGGGCTCTCCCACGGCGGCTACCGGCCGGCGCCGTGGACCCCGGTCGACTCGCTGTCCTGGCTGAAGGCGATGGCCTGGGACCTGAGCGGCAACATGCAGCAGGAGATCGACCGCTCGCTGCTGGCGCAGAACCTGAGCAGCACTCAGATCTCCCAGCTGTACCCGGAGTATCCCTACGGCACCAGTGCGACGATCGCGAACACCGGCACGGTCACCGACCCCGGGACCAAGAACGCGACCTATGTCCCCGGCAGCGGGGACGGCTCCTCGGGAACGACCCCCACCACCGCGACGACCACCTCGGACCGGTCCAAGGGCAAGGGCGCCGGTGGGAAGACGTCGAAGACCAGCGGCGCCGGCACGGCGGCCGAGGGCGGCACCGCCGTCCAGGGCCTCACCGGCGCGGCGACCCAGCTCGCGGCGAACATCGACAGCGTCCCGGCGCTGCTCGGCCTGCCGGGGCAGGGAATCGGCTCCAACTCCTGGGTGGTCTCCGGCAAGTACACGACCACGGGGCTGCCGCTGCTGGCCGACGACCCGCACCTCAGCCCGGGGGTGCCTTCGGTCTGGGAGCAGATGGGCCTGCACTGCAACACGGTCGGCCCGGCCTGCCCCTTCGACGTCACCGGGTTCACCTTCCCGGGGATGCCGGGCGTGGTGATCGGCCACAATGCGACGATCAGCTGGGGCTTCACCAACATGGGGGCCGACGTCCAGGACCTCTACCTGGAGCAGGTGACCGGCCCGAACACCTACGACGTCAACGGCAGCAACGTCGACTTCACGACCCGGCAGGTGACCATCAAGGTCGCCGGCGGCCCGAGCCAGACGATCACGGTACGCAGCACCCAGGACGGGATGCCGATCATCTCCGACCACGACACCACCGAGCAGGCGGTGGGTCAGAACGCCCCGGTGGCGGGCAACGCCCCGCCACGGGGCAGCGGCTACGCCATCGCCCTGAAGTGGACCGCGCTGCAGCCGGGCACGACCATGGACGCGGTGTTCGGGCTGGACAAGGCCACCGACTTCGCCCAGTTCCGGACCGCCGCCCAGGACTTCCAGGTCCCGGCGCAGAACATGATCTACGCCGACACCTCCGGCAACATCGGCTACCAGGCGCCCGGCCTGATCCCGATCCGGGCAGCCGGTGACGACGGCACCTACCCCTCGCCCGGCTGGGACCCCTCCTACGCCTGGAAGGGCTACATCCCGAGCGCCGCGCTGCCCTGGGAGGAGAACCCCAAGGAGGGCTACATCGTCGCGGCCAACCAGGCCGTGGTGAACGACAGCTACCCCTACGAGATCACCCAGGACTGGGACTACGGCATCCGGTCCGCGCAGATCACCAGCCTGATCAAGAGCCAGCTCGCGGCCGGCAGCAAGATCTCGCCGGACTCCATGCAGTCCATGCAGACCGACGACACCAGCGTGATGGCGAAGACCCTGGTGCCCTACCTGCTCAAGGTGCAGCTGGCCGGCGGCTCCTACTACACCGACGCCCAGCAGCTGCTCCAGGGCTGGAACTACGACCAGGACGCCGGCTCCGCCGCCGCCGCGTACTACAACGCGGTCTGGAGCAACCTGCTGCACCTGGTCTTCGACGAGCAGTTCCCGGCCTCGGTCCGGGCGACCACCGACTGCATCATGGTCAACCAGAGCAGCACCCTGCCTTCGGACAGCCTCAACGGCGCCCCCGACATGCAGCGGGTCTGCGGCACCCGGACGCCCGACCAGGCGATGCCGGACGGCGGCGACCAGTGGATGACCGTGGTGGCCGGGCTGCTCACCCAGCCGAACAGCCCCTGGTGGAGCTACACCTACGACAACGGGGTCCAGGTGAAGGGGATGGACAACGTCCTCGCGGAGGCCATGAAGGACGCCCGGCAGCAGCTCACCTCGCTGATGGGCAAGGACATGTCGACCTGGAGCTGGGGCCGGATCCACACGATGAACCTGGACGAGCAGAGCCTCGGCACGGACGACTCCTCGTTCTTCTCCGGCCTGGAGCACAGCCTGCTCGACCGCGGCCCCTACCAGCTGGACGGCGGTTCGTCGGCGGTGGACGCCACCGGTTGGAACGCCGCGGCGGGCTACCAGGTCGACTGGGCGCCGTCGATGCGGATGGTCGTCGACCTGAGCAACCTGGACGCCTCCCGCTGGATCACCATCGGCGGGGCCTCGGGCCACGCCGACGACCCGAACTACAACGACCAGACCGCGCTCTGGGCCGAGGGCAAGCTGCTGACCTGGGCCTACAGCAAGTCGGCGGTCCAGGCCGCGGCCAAGGACACGCTGACGCTGAACCCGGCCGGCTCCTAGCCGCCGCGGTCCGCTCCGGTCCGGGGCCCCGGCGCCCCGGACCGGAGCGGTCGGTCAGGCCCCGGTCCGGAACCGGTGCAGCCCGGAGGGCGTCACTGCGGCGTCCACCGCACGGTCGTGCGGCTCGGCGGGGACGTCCGCCAGCAGCTCCGTGTCGTAGAGCAGCGTCGCCAGCCGGGCCGTCGACCCGGCGCGGTCCAGCCGGGCCAGCACCCGGTCGTAGCTGCCGCCGCCCCGGCCCAGCCGGATCCCCCGCCGGTCCACCGCCAGCCCCGGCAGCAGCACCAGCCCGGCCGTGCCGACCGCCTCCGGGCCCAGCCGCGGACCGCCGGGCTCCAGCAGTCCGCGCCCGGCCCTGAGCAGGCTGTCCGCACCCTCGTAGACGCCCCAGTCGAGATCGTTGTCGGGCAGCAGCACCGGCAGCAGCACTCGTACGCCCCGCGCGCGGAGCGTGTCCAGCAGCGTGCGGGTGCCCGGCTCCGCGCCCACCGACACGTATCCGGCCACCACCGGTGCCGGCCCGGTCCCCGGCGCCACCGGGGGCAGCAGCTCCAGGGCGTGCCCGGCCAGCGCCAGCGCGGCCTGCTGCCGCTGCTCGGGTGACAGTGCGGCGCGTGCCGCGAGCAGCCGTGACCGCAGGGCGGTCTTGTCGTTCACCATCGGATGGGCGGCCTTTCGTGCCGGTGGACCGTCGGCCGTCCGCAGGGAGGGCGGACCGGGCGACCGGTGGTGGTCAGGGGAGAAGCAGACATGATGACCCAGCTCTACGACATCCTCGCCGCCCTCTGCCTGCCGGCGCTGCTGGCCGCCGCGCTGCTGCTGCGCGCACTGGGACGCGGGCGCCGCCGCGCCGCCGAGGCGGAGACCCGGCTCCGGCAGGAGGTGGACCGGCTGCGGGCGGCCCGGTCCGAGCTGGAACGGACCTCCTGGACCGACCCGCTCACCGGCGTGTGGAACTACCGCTACCTGCAGACCGCCCTGGACCGCGAGGTCGCCCGCTGCGCCCGCCACCCGCACCGGCCCGGGGCCGGCACCGGCGCGGGCGGGCGCTTCGCGCTGCTGCTGCTGGAGGTCGACGGCTTCGACGCCATCCGCCGCGAGCACGGCCGACGGCGCGGCGGCGCGGCGCTGCGGGACCTGGCCCAGCGCCTGGCGCTGGAGTTCCGGGAGGCGGACGTCTTCGGCCGCTACGGCGGCGAGGAGTTCCTGGTGCTGCTGCCGGACACGGACCGGGACGGTGCCGAGCACGCGGCCGAGCGGCTGCGCTGGACGGTCCGCCGGCACCCGCTGCCGCTGCCGGCCGGACCGGTCGCCGCGGGCAACGGCCTGACGGCCCACGTCGGCATCGCCGCGCTGCCGCAGGACGGCGTCCATGCCGCGCTGCTGCTGCGCGCTGCCGACCGCTCCCTCGCCGAGGCCAAGGAGCAGCGGGCCGGGGAGCGGGGAATGGAAACGGCGTACACGGATAATAGCGACAGAACGGTAGGGGCTGCCGCATATGTGGATCACAGCTCCCTGAGGACGGGCCATGAGCATCCGCAGAACTTTCGGGGCACGGTCTGACCTCGCCTTTGTGGCAAGTACAGTCGTCACCATGACGAATGCACGTTCGCGCCAGATCACCAAGGCCGTGATCCCTGCCGCCGGGCTCGGAACCCGCTTCCTTCCTGCGACCAAGGCAACTCCGAAGGAAATGCTTCCGGTTGTGGACAAGCCGGCGATTCAGTATGTCGTCGAGGAGGCCGCCTCGGCCGGTCTGACCGACGTGCTCATGATCACCGGTCGCAATAAGCGTCCGCTGGAGGACCACTTCGACCGCGCCTACGAGTTGGAGGAGCTGCTCATCCGCAAGGGTGACCAGGCCAAGCTCGACCGGGTGCGCGAGTCCAGCGACCTGGCCACCATGCACTACGTCCGCCAGGGCGACCCCAAGGGCCTGGGCCACGCCGTGCTCTGCGCCGAGCCGCACGTCGCCGACCAGCCCTTCGCCGTCCTGCTCGGCGACGACCTGATCGACCCGCGCGACCCGCTGCTGGCCAAGATGATCGAGGTCCAGCAGGAGCTCGGCGGCAGCGTCGTGGCGCTGATCGAGGTGGACCCCTCGCAGGCGCACCTGTACGGCTGCGCGGCCGTCAAGCCCGCCGAGTGGCACGGCACCCTCGGGGGCGACGACGAGATCGTCCGGATCACCGACCTGGTGGAGAAGCCGGCCCCGGGCGAGGCCCCCAGCAGCTACGCGGTCATCGGCCGCTACGTGCTGGACCCCTCGGTGTTCGAGGTGCTCCACGAGACCGAGCCCGGACTGCACGGCGAGATCCAGCTCACCGACGCCCTGCGGGTGCTCGCCCAGCGGACCCCGGGACGCGGCGGACCGGTCCACGGCGTGCTCTTCAAGGGCCGCCGCTACGACACGGGTGACCGGGGCGACTACCTGCGCGCGATTGTCCGGCTGGCGTGCGAGCGTGGGGATCTCGGCCCGGAGTTCCGGTCCTGGCTGAAGGAGTTCGTCGGCAGCGGCGAGATCGACGGCGACCAGGCCCTGGTGGCCGCGGTCGACGCCGTCTAGGGACGACGCCGTCTAGGGACGACGCCGTCTAGGGACGACGCCGTCTAGGACGACACCGCACGGGTGCGCAGGCACCGGGCCGACCAGGGCAGGACGGGCGACATGGAGGGGGACGCAGTGGCCGACCAGGAACACACGGGCCAGGGACACGCCGGTCAGGGGCACGCCGGTCGGGGCGGAGCGCCCGGGGCCGACCCCTGCTCCACCGACCGGGGACCGGAGCGCAGTTGGTCCGTGGAGGAGCACCTGGAGTCGATCCTCGGCGCGGTCGGGCCGCTGCCCCCGCTGGAGCTGCAACTCCTGGAGGCCCAGGGCTGCCTGACGGTCGAGTCGATCGACTCGCCGGGGGCTCACCCGGCGTTCGACAACAGCGCGATGGACGGCTACGCGGTGCGGGTCGCCGACCTGGTCGGCGCCACCGAGGAGTACCCCTCGGTGCTCACCGTGGTCGGTGACATCGCGGCCGGCGCCTCGACGCTGCCCGTCGTCGGCCCCGGTCAGTGCGCGCGGATCATGACCGGCGCGCCGCTGCCCCCCGGCGCGGAGGCCGTGGTCCCGGTCGAGTGGACCGACGGCGGCAGCGGCGGCCGCGAGGCCGCGGTGACCATGGCCCCCAGCAGCAGCTCCCCCGAGGGCGCCTCGGGCGAGGTGTGGGTGTTCCAACCGGCCGAGGCCGGTGAGTTCGTCCGCCGGATGGGCGACGACATCGAGGCGGGGCAGACCGTGCTGCCGGCCGGGAGCCGGCTCGGCCCGGCGCAGATCGGTCTGCTCGCGGCCATCGGCCTGGAGAGCGTGGCGGTCCGGCCCCGGCCGCGGGTGGTGGTGCTGTCGACCGGCAGCGAGCTGGTCCAGCCGGGTGCGAAGCCGGGTCCCGGGCAGATCTCCGACTCCAACAGCTTCGCGCTGACCGCTGCCGCGCGGGAGGCCGGGGCCAT
>Ga0302314_10009849_pt1 | contig 16852 bp, 19 predicted proteins | sample III_Palsa_N2_3_FD_200533 | JGI IMG/M metagenome (GOLD analysis project Ga0302314, IMG submission 200533) | Peat permafrost microbial communities from Stordalen Mire near Abisko, Sweden - III_Palsa_N2_3 | ecosystem: Environmental > Terrestrial > Soil > Palsa > Peat permafrost | place: Sweden...
GCAACTGGGGGGGGCCCCCCCGGGGGGTGGGGCCCCCCCCCGGGGGCCCCCCCGGGGCCCGGGGGGCCCGGGGGCCGCCGCGGCCCCCGAAGGCTGGGTCAGGGTGTCGGTGTGGGCGCCGTCGCCGTGGGTTCGTGGGCCTGGGCGTAGGCGATCGTGTCGGCCACCGCCTGCGGCACGCCCGGGATCAGCCGCGCGCTGATGTAGACGGTCGTCGAGCTGCCGCCGAGCTGGCACGGGTTGTGGGCCAGGACCTCGCTGCAGATCGGGATGTCGGGTGTGGCGTTGCTGGTCATGGACAGGATCTGCCCGGTGGCGGTGTCGATGGCGATCGTCCAGATGCCGATGTGCAGGACCGTTCCGGTCCGGCCGAGTGAGTCGGTGTACTTGCCCTCGACGGTGACGCCGGGGATCTTCGCCGCGTCTTCCAGGAGCGCCTTGCGGAACGCGGGCGACAGCGGCTCGGCGGTGATGATGTTCCAGATGCTCTGGAACAACAGGGACGCGCTCGAGTCCGGGTTCGCGGTATCCGAACCGAGGTTGCCCCCGGCGAATCCCTCGAGCAGAGGCCAGAGCTTGCCGGGGTTGGTGGGCAGCTGATCCACTTGCGCCTGCGTGAACTGCTGGTTCCCGAGCCGGTAGAAGTCGGCGGACCCGCTCATGATCGGGTACATGGGGTCGCCTCCCTGGTCACCGCAGCCCCGGCTGGCTCCCTCCCCGGCCCCGTCACCGGTGGGCGTCGTCCAGACGTTGTACGTGATCGTTCCGTCATCGCACGTGGTGACCTGCACCTGGTGGAAATAGGGGTCGCTCCAGTCGACATTCGGCTCCGGGACCGTGCCCGCCCGTGGGCCGACCGCGGCCGCGGCCGCGTCCAGGACGGCGGCGGCCGGGGTGCTGGAGGTCGCGGTGCCGATGGTGTAGCTCACCGAGGACAGGGTGACCTCAGCCCCGGGGCCGGCGGCCGGTCCCGAATCCGACGGGGCCGACGACGGCAGGACCACCGCGCCCGCGACCGCCGCGGCGGCCGCGACCGCCGCCGCGGCCGCGATGGCCGTCCTCCCGCGCCAGCCGCCCGGCCAGCGGAGGGCCGCCTTCCGGTGAGCCGGCGTCTGCTCCGCGCTCGCCGCCTCCAGCTTCTGGAGTCCGTTCCTCAGGCCTTCCTCCGAGATCTCGGGAACCCGGCCGGCCGAAGCGAGCAGGTTGTCGAGGGGGTTCATGATGCCTCCCGTTTCGCGTGCCCAGTCGTCACTACCGTGGAGCCGCCGCCCCGCTGGCCCTGAAGTGCCCTTATCGCCCGCGTGCGCGCGCGGTGGAGACGGCTCCTGGCCGCCGTCTGGCTGATGTCGAGGGCCGCGGCCGCCTCGGCGGGCGTCAGCCCTTCCCACGCCACCAGCAGGAGCAGTTCACGGTCGGAGTCCGACAGCCCGGACAGCGCCGCCCGGAGCCGCCCGCGCTCGGCCCGGGCGTCGAGTCGGTCGTCGACCGCGTCCCAGTCCATCGCGGGCCCGCCCGCCGCCCCGGGCACCGGCCGCGCCTTGGCCAAGTGCGTGCGCAGCACGTTCAGCGCGATGCCGTACAGCCAGGGCAGCGCGCTGCCGCTCTCGTGCGCGATGACCCGCGACGACGCGGACAGGGCGGCGATGAAAACCTCGGAAGCCAAATCTTCAGCGGCGGCCGGCCCGGCCCGCCGCGCCAGGTACCGGAATACCGACCGGGCGTGCCGCTCATAGAGCGCGCCCATCAGTTCCGGCTGACGCGGTAGGCGGGCGAGCAGCTCACCATCGGAGCGTTGATCGCCTGTCATGCCCCGCTTATGCGCCGAGAGCCCCATGCGTTGCAGGCTAACTTCAGGCGTCGATCGCGGCGGCTAGCCGACTGTCACTGTTTCGCGGGGCGTGCGCCGCGACGGCGGGGCAGCTTGTCGAAGATGGCCGCGAGCCGCTCGGCTTGGGCGAATGCGGCGTCCGGGCGGCTCGCGTCCTGGTCCAGGTGCGTGAGTGTCTGCATGCCGAGGTAATAGGCCACCGCGGCCCGGGCGATGACGGGCACGTTGACGTACCTGGCCATCGGCTTGCCGCGCAGCAGGTCCCGCACCACCTGTTCGACCAGGTCTTCCCAGCCGCGGGTCACGGCGTTGATCGCCGTGGCCAGCGGAGTGCCGGGCCTGGCCCCGGCGATTAGTTCCTTCACCGCCGCGACGTGCCCGGATTCGGCGTCCTCGGCGTACAGCCAGCGCAGCTGCCGGACCAGGCCGACGCCGCTGGTGATGCCGGTCACCGCGGACCGGTAGCGGGTCTCCCGGGCGGCGCTGGTGTACTGGGCGGTTGCGACCAGCAGCGCGTCCAGGTCGTCGTAGTGGTAATAGATGACACCGGGCGCGAACCCGCCGAGGGCCGCGATCGAGCGGGCGGTCGTCCCCGCGTAGCCGTGGGTGGCCAGGGCCAGCACCGCGGCTTGCAGGATCCGCTCGCGCGTATCGGTCACGCTGCCGCCGGCCTCGACTTGGCCCAGATTCTGAACACACGTTCAGAATGGACTCCGGGCGGTGATCGCGTCAAGGGCCGGGCCGGCGTGTCTCGCGATCCGCCGGACTGATTGACAGCGGCCAGTCGCGTCTCTACTTTTAAACATATGTTCAGAACGAATGTTCAGAGTCCGCCCGCCCCGTTTCCGGTCGCACCGTGACCGCGGGCTGACCGGGATGGAGGACGCCGACAGCTGGGTCAACCGGTTCCACATCGGGAGCGTCTCCGCGACCGCGTCCGGGATTGTGGACGTCGCACCGGGGACGTCATGGCCGGCCCGGGTGCTGGGCCGGCTCCTCCGCCTTCCCCCGGCCGCCGCGGGGCAGCCTGCTCGGCTCAGCATCGTGCGCCGGACTGACGGCGACTCGACGCACGAGAGGTGGATCCGGACCTTTGGCGCCGTCGGCCTGACCACCCGCGTGACCCGCACCGGCGAGCAGGTCGTTGAGCGGGCCGGTCCGCTGGAGATCAAGATGCGCTGCCGCGCGACGGCTTCCGGCGTCTGGTTCGTCCCGGCCGGAGCCGGCGTGGTTCTCGGCCGGCTCGGCTTCCGGCTCCCCGGTCTCGTCGCGCCGCGGGCTTACGCCCATGCCTGGCCGAGCGGCGAGGGCGCGTTCGATGTCGAGGTGTCGCTGCGGATACCGCTGCTCGGCGCCCTGCTGTCCTATCGAGGTCACTTTACGGAGGCCGAACAATGAAGACAGCGCTATGGCTGCTGGGCGCGCTGGGCCTGCTGGGCGCGTTCGACACCGTTTACTTCCACGAGATCCGCGGTCAGCTTCCAGCGCACCTGCCCGGGCTCAGCCCCGAGCTCACGCTGCACACCGGGCGCAGCCTTATCTACGTTGCCGTATTCGGAACGTTGCCGTGGTTCGCCTGGCGGGGGGCGTGGGCGCTGGCGCTCGGCGGCCTGCTGGCCGCCGAAATCGTCATCACCCTGGCCGACTTCATCGTCGAGGATCAGGTCCGTAAACCCCTCGGCGGCCTGCTGCCCGGGGAACGGGCCACTCATTCGATCATGGCCATCGTCTACGGGGCGATGATCGCCAACCTCATTCCGGTACTGCTGGCCTGGCGGAGATCCGCTACGGGCCTGCGCCTGGATCCGGCGGGCATGCCGCTCGCTTACCGCATCGCCCTGACCGCGCTGGCTGCCGGGACCTTCCTGTCGGCGGCGCGGGATGCCTACGCCGTCGCGGGCTTCCCGCGACGTTCCGCACGCTGGCCGTGGCGGGCGCAGTCCGGGCCGGCCCGGTGAAGCACCAGCGGGCGTACCGGGGCGTGTTCCTCGCCGCCGGCGCCTACAACATCGCGTGGGGCATCTACGCCGTGGCCGAACCTCAGTGGTTCTTCCGGCTGACCGGGCTGCCGCGCAGCAACACCCCTGAGATCTTCGCCACCCTTGGCATGGTGCTGGGCCTCTACGGGATCCTCTACCTCGACGTGGCCCGCCGCCCCTCCCAGGGCTGGCTGGTGGCCGCCGTCGCGCTCGCCGGCAAGATCCTCGGCCCGGTCGGCCTGGCCTGGCTGATCATCACCGGCACCTGGCCAGCAGACACCATCATCCTCGTGCTGACCAACGATCTCATCTGGTGGATACCGTTCGCCTGCTACCTGCACGATGCCTGGCCCGCTTTCCGCCGCGGTCAGCCGCCAGCCGGCCCGGCATCGTGACGGCCGCGGCGGCCAGGACGGGCGTCCACGCCGGGTCCCCGGCGTCACCGGCGTCACCGGCGTCACCGGCGAACAGTAACCGTTTGCTTCACGCGTGGGCTCCGGCAAGGCCACGCGTATACGCTCACTCTCAACGGTGAGCCGCTAGCGAAAATGATCCCAATCCGGCGCCGCCGGGCGGTCCCTAAGGCGGAGGTTCTTGCGATCTTCGCCACGGCCCCCGTGATTGACGCCGATGAGCTTCGCGCGGATCTGGACGAAAGCGTCAGCCAGGACCTGAGTGACCCGTATGAAGGGACCGGCCTGTGATGGTGCACGAGGCCGCTGTCGTGGACACCAACATCATTGCCGCGCTCCAGCTCTACGATCCGTCAGAGTTGCCCGACACGATCTTGATCACCGCGATCACCCTCGGCGAGCTGTCATACGGCCCGCACGCGACTGATGATCCGGTAGAGCGCGCCGGACGCGTGGCAGTGCTCCAGCATGTGGAAGCGACGTTCGACCCGCTGCCGTACGATCAGGGCGCGGCCAGGCTATATGGCCAGATCTGCGCAGCCGTCAGGATCGCCGGGCGCGAGCCGCGCACGCGCGCGGCCGACCTGATGATCGCCGCGACAGCGGCTAGTAATCAACTCCCGCTCTACACGGCTAATCCCGATGACTTCAAAGGTGTCGAAAGGCTCGTGGATGTCCTCGCCATCAGGGCGCGACCGAACAGCCTCTGAAAAGGGAGTCTCGGTGACCGCTCTGAACAAGGACACGACCCTGTGCATCTCGCTCGCGGGGCGTCCGTCCAACATCGGCACCCGGTTCCACAACTACCTGTACGACGAGCTCGGGCTGAACTTCGCCTACAAAGCGTTCACCACCACCGACCTCAAGGGCGCGATCGGCGGCGTCCGCGCGCTCGGCATCCGCGGCTGTTCCGTCTCGATGCCGTTCAAGGAGGCGGTGATCCCTCTCGTGGACGAGCGGACCGCGTCGGCGAGAGCGATCGATTCGGTCAACACCATCGTCAACGGCGACGGCCACCTGACCGCGTACAACACCGACTACGAGGCCACCGCCGAGCTCATCGGCCGGCATGCGCTCGACCCGGCCGTCCCGGTCCTGCTGCGGGGATCGGGCGGCATGGCCAAGGCGGTCGTCGCCGCGTTCCGCGACGCGGGCTTCGGCGATCTCACCGTGCTGGCTCGGAACGAGGGCGCCGGCCGGGCACTGGCCGACAAGTACGGCTACCGCTGGGTGCGGGATGACCCGGGACCGGGCGCCGGGATCATCGTCAACGTGACCCCGCTCGGCATGAACGGACCAGACGCGGACGCCCTCGCGTTCCCGCAAGCGCACATCGAGGCCGCCCGCGCCGTCTTCGACGTCGTCGCCTCCCCGTCCGAGACCCCGCTCGTTCGCGCCGCGCGGGCGGCGGGCAAGCCGGTCATCACCGGCGCCGAGGTTATCGCGCTCCAGGCCGCCCGCCAGTTCGAGCTCTACACCGGTGTCCCCATCACCGCGGACCAGGTCGAGCGCGCCTCCGCCTTCTCCCGGGAGCCGGTCGACGCCACGCCCGAGCTCCTGTCCGATCCGGCGGCGCAGCAGCGGATAGCGACGTCCCAGCGGGAGATCGCCCGCGGCGAGGGCCTGACTCCAGACGAGGTTGAGCAGTCCCTGAGAGAGCACTTCGGGAAGCACTGATGAAGCTGGCCCCCGCCGCGGGCAGGTAGGCCGGGTGCTCCGAGTCGGTGCTGGTCGGGATGATCCAGCTCACCGTGGGCAGGCTGCTTCGCTTCCCGGGCGGACGTCACGAACGGCAGGTCGGTCACTACCCGGTCGCCGGGGACAGCGAGGTCGCCGAATGGCAGGCATGATATCCGCCAGTCCAAAGACAACTGCGACAGTTGCCCGACGAACTCGGACATGCATTTGATGAGGCCGCTGATCTTCCCATTAATAGAGCCGGTCGTGTCGAATACAATACAGATATCCGCCATCGGCCGCGCGGTTTGAACGGACGATCCCGGGCGCAGCTCGACCGTCCGGCCATCGCCCAGATCAAGCACGGGAAGGGCGGCCGACCCGGTTTTCTCCAGGTCCCGTTTCCTGCTGATACCCGGCCAGTTCGGCATAAAGCACACCTCCGCGCGATCAGTTTATCCGCGCATACCGCTTTGGGTAGACTTCTGTGGCACGGGTGCCGCCGTCGGGGAAAGCCGGTAAAGCGGAGCCGTGCTTGGAGCGGAACGTGAAGCTGGATTTCGACCCGTACGCCGTTCTGGAAGTGCCCCGAGACGCCTCCGGCGCGCAGATCGTGCAGGCGAGGCGGCGCCTGAGCAGGAAATACCACCCCGACCTCAACAGCAGCCCCGATGCCGCCGAGCGCTTCGATGAGGTCCAGCGGGCGGCCGCGCTCCTGTCCGACCGGCGGGCGCGGGCCGAGTACGACCGGGAGCGGGCCAACACGGCCGAGGCCGCGCCCGGCGTGACCGTGCATCCCACCAGCGTGGATTTCGGGATCCTGCAGGCCGGCCAGCCGGGACGCGAGGCGGCGGTCACCGTCTCCTGGACCGGCGATCCGCCCGGGCGGATCGCCTGCACCCCGGGGAACGACTGGTGGACCAACATCCGGGCCGGCATGCCCGACGCGACCACGGTCAGCTTCGTCTTGCGTGCCCAGGTGCACGTCGGCCTGGCCAACGGCCCACGGTCCGCCCGGTTCGAGGTCACCATCGACGACCGGACCGTCGGCGTGGCTCTCACCGCCACCGTCCGCGGCGTGCCCCGTGCCCCCGCACCCGGCCCGATCCCGGCCGCCCGCACCCACACCCGATACGATCCCGCCCGCCGCCCCGCTCCCGCCACCCGTCCCATGCCCGGGCGGACGGCGGCCAGCATCATCTACGTCGTGGTGCTGGTGCTCGTGCTCGGCCTCATCTTCCTCGGCAAGGCAACCGGAGGCGGAGGCCAGGTCGTCAACCCGGTGCCGACGCCCCCGCAGGCCGTGACCGTCCCGCAGTCGGCGTCGGCGTCGGCGGCCGCGGCCCAGGTCAAGCCCGTGTTCCGGATCAACGCCACGCTGAGCGCGGACCTGCGGTTCGCCGATCCCGGCGACGGCATAGTAGCGGCACCGGTCCTGCACGGCCTCGAGCTGGTGGTGGAGGTGAATCAGTCGTTTACCGGGCTTGGCGGCGATTGCCTCGACATCCTGCCGCCCGGTTCGACCGCCACGACTGCCGTCCCTGGAGACGTCTATAACGAGTACCCGATGAGCATTGCCCTCGGCAGCGGCAAAGACTCCGCGCTGGCCCGCCTAACCTATCCGGCGATTCTGCCCGGTGCCTATTCATTCGATGTCAACTGCCTGCTCGGCAACCTTAACGATACCGCCTCAGGACCCATACTCGGCGAGGTCAGCGTGAGTCATGTTGGCCTAGTCGACGGCCTTACCACCGCGAATAGCATGGTCGTCTACAGCGTGCATTCGTCCGCGGCGGGCACCGTGGTCGTCTACGGTGCCGTCGGCACACCGGGCGATTCGCTCACGCCGCCGGCCGACAGCGCATGCATCGGCGAGGGCCCCGGGGGCGAGACGCAGCGTTACTGGCAGCCCAGCCAGGCGCTGGTCAGCCAGCAGGCGAACGCGAAACAGGAATGGTACGAGACGGGCTCGCTTATCTTCCCGGGCTCCGGCGCAGGCAGTCCGAACAACATGTTCTTCTACAACTGCGCGTTCTCGTCGTCAGCGTACGACCCGCCCGGCCTCTACCTCCCCTGAACCAGGCCGTCAGCGCGCGACCAGGGCTCAGATCACCAGGGAGTCGTGTCCCGCCCAGTACCGCTCGCGCAGCAGCCGCTTGTACAGCTTGCCGGTCGGCGAGCGGGGGAGCTCGGCGGTGAAGTCGACCGTGCCCGGGCACTTGTAGGTGGCCAGCTCGGCCCGGCAGTAGGCGAGCAGCTCGGCCCCGAGCTCGGGCCCGGCGGCGGCCGGGTCGGACGGCACGACGACCGCCCGGACCGCCTCGCCCATCTCCGCGTCGGGCACGCCGATCACCGCGACGTCGGCCACGGCGGGGTGGCCGGCCAGGACGTTCTCCGCCTCCTGCGGGTAGATGTTCACCCCGCCGGAGATGATCATGTGGGCCGCGCGGTCGGTGAGGTACAGGTACCCGTCGGCGTCCAGGTAGCCGATGTCGCCGAGCGTCCGCCAGCCCTGGTCGCTGGTGATGGCCTCGGTCTTCTCCGGGTCGTTGTGGTAGGCGAACGGGCGCCCGCCGGCGAAGTACACCAGGCCGGCCTGGCCCGGCGCCAGCTCCTCGCCGTTCTCGCCGACGATGTGGCACTCGGTCACGGGCCGGCCGACCGAACCCGGGTGGGCGAGCCACTCGGCGGCGGAGATGTAGGTGCTGCCGATGTCCTCGGTTCCGGCGTAGTACTCGTGGATGATCGGCCCCCACCAGTCGATCATCTGGCGCTTGAGGCTGACCGGGCAGGGCGCCGCGCCGTGGGTGACCGTCCGCAGGCTGGACAGGTCGTAGCGCTCCCGTTCGGCCCCGGGCAGCCGGAGCAGGCGGGTGAACATCGTCGGCACGAACTGCGCCTGGGTCACCCGGTAGCGCTCGATGAGCTTGAGGCAGTGCCGCGGGTCGAAGCGCTCCATCACCACGACGGCCGCGCCGAAGCGCTGCAGGGACATCGACCAGATGAGCGGGGCGGAGTGGTAGAGCGGCGCCGGGCACAGGTACACAATGTCGTCGCCGGCCCGGGCGCCGATGCCGCTGGCGACGATCACCGGGGCCGAGTCCGGGTCGCCGTAGGCGGCGCCGGGCAGCTGCTTGCGCACGCCCTTCGGCCGCCCGGTGGTGCCCGAGGAGTACAGCATCTCCCGGCCCTCGCGCTCGCCGTCCAGCCGGCCCGGCGGCGCCGCGGCGAGCACGTCGTCGTAGCGGTCGAAGCCGGGAAGGTCGCCGGCCGCCGACACCAGCACCGGGATGACCGACAGGTCGAGGCGCCCGATCACGTCGGCCATCGCCGCCGACGAGATCAGCGCCATCGCGCCGCAGTCGTCCAGGATGTACTGGGCCTCGGCCGGGCGCAGGTGGCAGTTGATCGCCGTGTAGCGGAGCCCGGAACGCTGCGCGGCCCAGGCGATCTCGAAGAACGGGCGGTTGTTCTCCATCAAGATCGCGATGGTGTCGCCCTCGGCCAGGCCGCGGTCGCGCAGCGCCCGGGCCATCCGCGCCGAACGGTCCTCGAGCTCCGCGTAGCTGACCGTCTCCCCGGTCGCGCCCATGATGATGGCGGGCGCGTCCGGCGTGTGCTCGGCGTACCAGCTCGGCGTCAGCGGGGGAGCACTCGTCACGGTAGCTACAGTTCCCGAAACTGAAAAGATAATTCTCAATTTCAAGATCAAGATTTTCATGAACGTGCCGGGCCGGCTCGCCCACCCCCCACTGCCGCCCCCGCGAGGTTCGCCCCGACCCGGACGATCGACGACCCGCGCCAGCGACTCAGGCGGTGCCGGGGCGGCGCGTCCACCAGAAGCAGGCCCCGGCCAGGAGCAGGGCGGCCCCGAGGAAGACCCCGGTTTCCGTCCACTGGAAGGCCCAGTACCGGCTGGCGGGCTGGTAGGTGACCTGCTCCCGCAGGCGCAGGCTGGCGATGTAGCTCTCGCACGCGCTGACCGAGGCCTTGACCTCCCCGCAGGCGCCGCGGGGCGCGGTGCTGACCGGCTGGCCGGACGGGAGGGTGATTTCGTTGGACATAATCCAGGCGCCGGGGGATGTTCGCGGGCTCGCTCACCCATAGCTGGCCGTCCTGGCTTCCCGTGCTCAGGTCGGCCAGGTCGAGGGCCAGGCTGGCGTGGGCCGGCGGGATGAGGTGGGGCCTGATCAGCTGGGGCATGACGTAGCCCTGGACGGCGGCGAAGATCGCCAGGGTGGCGACCATGGCCGGCAGGGTGCGGCGGATAAACGCGCCGGCGGTGACGCCCAACGCGAACGCGAACGCGGCATAGGCGACCGGGGCGATGCCGCGCGCGTCGAACGTCCCCACCGCGAGGGAGTTCATGCTGACCCGGTCGATCGGGCTGGACCACCAGGTCACCATGAGGCTGAACAGCCCGGCGGTGGCGATGCTGGCCATGCCGGCCAGGGCGAGCTTGACCGCCAGCCACCGGGTCCTGGTGATGCTCTGGGTCCAGGCGAGCCGGAGGGTTCCGGTTTCCAGCTCGCGGGTGATCAGCGGCGCGCCCCAGAAGACGCCGATCAGGCCGGCCGCGGGCACCGCCGGGTTACGCTGAGCCGCGGGGAGGCCAGCGTCGCGGTCAGCCTGCCCGACGGCGAACACGGAGGTGCCTGATGCCCGACAGCCCGTCAGCCCGGCCGGAAGATGTCCGGTTCATGTCCGGGGTCATCCTCGTTTCCCGGCAACCCGAGCGGCTGGCGGAGTTCTACCGGGACGTGCTCGGCCTTCCGCTGGCGGCCGAGCGGCACGGTGGCGCTGAGCCGCACTGGGGATGCGAACTGGGCGATACCCATTTCGCGATCCATCCCGCCGCGGACTACCCGGAGGACCCGGCTAGCGGACCGGGGCCGGTCAAGCTGGCGTTCATGGTCTTCGACCGGCCGGGCATGGTCGCCTGGCTCGATTCGCGCGGGATCGCACCGTGCTATCCGCCGGCCGATCTCCGTGCTGAGTCGCGGATCACCGCGGTGCGTGACCCGGACGGGAACCTGGTGGAGCTCACGCAGCTCGGGCCGGCCTGGCTTGACCATCTCAAGGCCCACCGCGCCGAGGGGCACGACCTGGTGACTCACTGGAACGAGCGCCTCGCCCGGTAGGCGCCAGGACGTCGTCGCCGGAATCTTTACGCTCAACTACTTACCGAGAGAATACTCTTGGAGTATTCTCTCGGTTATGAGTGTTCCACTGACGCTGCTTGGCCTGCTCGAGCGGGGGCCGAGCCACGGATACGACCTGAAGCGGGACTACGACGCCTACTTCGGCCTGGGCCGCCCGCTGCGCTACAGCCAGGTCTACGCGACCCTGTCCCGGCTGGCCCGGGACGGGAAGGCGGTACCCGGGCCGGTCGAGCAGGAGGCCGGGCCGGAACGCCGCCGGTACGTCATCACCGAGGCGGGCGCGGCCGAGGTGGAGCGGTGGCTGGCCGAGCCGGTCCCGCCCGAGCCGGACCTGGCCAGCGAGCTGTTCGCCAAGGTGGTGCTGGCCTTGATGCTCGAACGCCCGGCCGACGGCTACCTGGACGCCCAGCGGGCGGCGCACCTGCAGCGGATGCGCGAGCTCACCGACCTCAAGCGCGGCTCCGATCAGCTCGGCGTGCTGCTCGCCGACCACGCCCTGTACCGACTGGAGGCTGACCTGCGATGGATCGACCACACCGCGGCCCGGCTGGACCTGCTCGCCCGAGCGGTGCGCCAGTGACCGCGGACCGCCCCGCCGTCGCGGCGGCCACCGGGGCCGCGACGATCGTCGAGGCCCGGGACCTGTTCCTCTCGTTCGGCGAGACGCCGGCCCTGCGCGGCGCCTCGCTGGGCGTCAGGAAGGGCGAGATCGTCGCGGTCATGGGGCCGAGCGGCTCGGGCAAGTCCACCTTGCTGCACTGCCTGGCGGGCATCCTGGTCCCCGACGCGGGTGTGGTCTGGTTGGGGGGGCGGCGCCTCGACTCGCTGAGCGACGACCGGCGCAGCGCGCTGCGCCGGGACCGGTTCGGGTTCGTGTTCCAGTCCGGCCAGCTGGTCCCCGAGCTGACCGCGGAAGAGAACGTCGCGCTGCCCCTGCTGCTGTCCGGCACCCGCCGCGGCCTGGCGATGACCGCGGCCAGGAAGTGGTTTCCCACGCTCGGCCTGGACGGGCTCGGAGGCCGCCGGTCCGGTGAGCTGTCCGGCGGGCAGGGGCAGCGCGTCGCGCTGGCCCGCGGCTTGGTCGCCCGGCCCGAGGTGCTGTTCGCCGACGAGCCGACCGGGGCGCTCGACTCGGTGTCCGGCGAGCTGGTCATGGACCTGCTCACCGCGGCCGCCCGCGAGCACGGCACCACCGTCGTCCTGGTCACCCACGACGCCCGGGTCGCCGCCTACGCCGACCGCGAGGTCGTCGTCCGCGACGGCAAGGTCAGCACGCTCACCGGGGCCAAGCCGTGATCGGGCTCGGGGTGCGGCTGGCCCTCAGCGGCGGCCGCGAGGCGCTCACCCGGCTGCTGGTGCTGGCCGTCGCGGTCGGAATCGGCGTCGGCCTGCTACTGACCGCCGTAGCCGCGACCAACGCGGCCGTCACCTGGAACAACCGTCACGCCTGGTTCTGGACCGGCACAATGTCCGCGCCCGCGGACCCGGCGGCAGGCGCCGCCCCGCTGTGGTGGGACCCCAGCGCCGACCTCTATGACGGCCGGCCGGTCAGCCGCTTCGACGTGGCCGCCACCGGTGCCTCGTCCCCGGTGCCGCCGGGCATCCCCGGTGACCCGGGACCAGGCACGTACTACGCTTCGCCCGCGCTGGCCGCGCTGCTGCGCTCCACCCCGGCCAGCCAGCTGGCCGGCCGCTATCCCGGCCACCTGGCCGGGGTGATCGGCGCCGCCGGGCTGCCGTCGCCGGACTCGCTGGTCATCATCATCGGGCGCCCCCCGGCACAGCTGGCCCACACCCCGGGCAGCGTGCGGGTGACGTCGATCGCCGCGGCGGTGCCCGCCAACATGGGGGGCCAGGCGAACCCCGCGGGGCTGGCCTTCGTCCCGCCCGACCCGGGAGGCGAGCAGAGCGCGGTCAACCTCCTGCTGTCCGTCGTGGCGCTGACGATGCTGATCCCGGTGCTGGCGTTCATCGTCACCGCGACCCGGCTGTCGGCCGCCCGCCGCGAGCAGCGGTTCGCGGCGATGCGCTTGGTCGGGGCGACCCGCAAGCAGGTTTCCCTGCTCGCCGCCACCGAATCGACGGTGGCCGCGCTCCTGGGGGTGGCGGCGGGCTTCGGGGTCTTTTTCCTGCTGCGCGTCCCGGTCGCCGGCATCCCGTTCATCGGCCAGCCGTTCTTCCCGGCCGAGCTCACGCTCAGCCCGCCCGACGTGCTCGCGGTCGCGATCGGCGTGCCCGTGGCCGCCGCCGTGGCCGCCCGGCTGGCGCTGCGCCGGGTGCATATCTCCCCGCTCGGCGTCGCCCGCCGGGGCACGCCGCCGCCGCCGCGCGCCTGGCGCGCGCTTCCGCTGCTGGCCGGCTTCGCCGAGCTCGGGTTCTTCACCGTGCACGGCAAGCCGACGACCCCTGCGGGGGACGACCTGGCGTTCGTGCCCGCCTTCGCGCTCATCATCGTCGGCCTGATCATCGCGGGCCCGTGGCTCACCATGGCTACTGCCCGCGTCATGGCCCGGCGGACCAGCCGCCCGGGCACGCTGATCGCCGCCCGCCGCCTGGCCGACGACCCGCGGGCCGCCTTCCGCGCCGTCAGCGGCCTGGTGCTCGCCTTGTTCATCACCACCGTGGCCGTGGTCGGCATCACCACCTGGGATGCTCAGCAAGGCCACGTGCGGGTCGGCGCCGCCGAAGCGGCGGTGCTGACCGACCAGTTCGCGCCGTGGCAGCCCACTTCCGCGTCCCCGGCGAGCGCGGGGCCGGCCGCGCCCGCCGTGCCCCTGGCCGCCGAGCTGAACGGTATCCCCGGCGTCGGCGGGGTGCTCGTGGTCCGTGCCGACCCGGGGCTGACCATTCCCGCGGCGTTTCCCGGCCTCGGCGCCAGCGACGGCGGCACCGGCCCGGTGACGGCCGGCGTGGTCTCGTGCGCGCAGCTCGCGACGGTTCCGGTCCTCGGCCGCTGCCCGGCTGGGGCAACGGCGGCGGCGTTCCCGGCCGACGGGTTCGCCCGGTCCCTCGACGGCGTGGACGCCGCCGGGATCACCTGGCCGGCCGCGAGCGTCCCGGACTCGCGGCTTGACCGCCTCGCGGTGGACGCCATCAACGTGGCCACGAACGGCACCGTGCCCGCGGTCGAACAGGCCAGGACGGTGCTGGAAAACGCCCGCGCCTACCCCGCCCCCCAACTCGGTGATGGCTCGCCGTCCACCGAGGGCGAGCTGATCGCGGAGTCGAGTCCCACCTACGGCAGCTACCAGCAGCTCGCGAACACGGTCATCCTGGTCAGCCTGCCGATCGCCGGCTGTACCCTCGCGGCGGGCATCGCGGCCGGGCTCGCCGACCGCAAGCGGCCGTTCAGCATGCTCCGCCTCACCGGCGCCCGGCTGGCCACGCTGCGCCGCGTCGTCGCGCTGGAAACGGCCGTCCCGCTGCTCGCGGCGGCCGTCGTCGCGCTCGGCACCGGGTTCGGCGCCAGCGCGATGTACGCCCCTCTGGGGATAGGGCACCCGATGGTCGCGCCCGGCGCGGCCTACTACCTGCTCACCGCGGGCGGGATCCTGGCCGCCCTAGGCATCATCGCGGCCGCCTTCCCGCTGCTGGCCCGCATCACCGGGCCCGAGGTCGCGCGCAACGACTGACGCTTCCGTCCCAGGGAAGACCCCGGAAAGCACGTGAGGTGCCGCTCTCCGGAGGCCGCCTCATCGTCAGGCGGCGGGCCCGGCGGGTTTGTCCCTGGTTTCTGTCGTCACTGCGACAGAAACCAGGGACAAAGCGAACGGGCGGCACGCTAGTCGTTCCGTGGAGTGGCCGGGCGGGAGGCGCGGGCGACGGCGAAGAGGATCAGGCCGCAGGCCGCGACGATCAGCCAGCCGGGGTGCGACGCCCGGGCGAACCCGGCCGGGCTGGCCCCCGCGACCAGGCCGTCACCCGGACGAGTCCGCGGCACCGGTCCTCGTCTCCACCCGGAAATCATTCTCCAGGACCCGGAAATCACTCCCCAGGCTGACGCCCTCGCCGTCGGCGGGTCCGATGCTGGGCGTATGCGTGCGCTCGTGATCGAGGACCGCGGGAACCTCTCTCCGCACGTGGGTGAGCGGCCGGATCGGGCGAGCGCGCCGGTGATCGCCGGGCTGCTCGCGTTCGCGTTCATCGGCGGCCTGGCCGCGCTGGCCGCGCTGGTGCCGGTTGGCCAGGGGTTCGCGCCCACGGGGGGCGGCTGGTTCAAGCCGGAGGTCGTCGGCGGCGTGTTCACCCTGTATCCGCTGGCTGTCGCCGTCCCGTCGGCCGCCTGCTTCGTCCTCGGCCTGCTCGACTGGCGTCGCCCGGGGCGGGTCGAGCACCTGGACCTGCTGGCGCTCGCCGGGTTCTTCCCGGTGGCGATGCTGCTCAGCGACGGAGTGTCCCAGCCCGGCCTGTGGCTGGCCGCCGCCTGCCTGGGCTGGCTGCTGTGCCGGATGACCGGAGCGGCCCTCGGGCTCGGGCCGATGCCGGAGCTGCGCCCCGCCGTCAGCCCCCGGCGCATGCGCCGGGCGATCGGGATCCTGCTGCTCGTCCGGATCGCCAGCATCGTCGGCGGCAACATCGCCGATGTCGGGCAGGCGAGTTCGCTCGGCGCCTGGCGGATCCTGCACGGGCTGAGCCTGTACGGGCCGGTGTCCTGGCCCGGTCCCGGCGGGTTCGTCATCAGCCACCCGGACTCCTACGGCCCGTTCGCCTACTACGCGTACCTCCCGTTCGCGGCGGTCCTCCCGCGGGCGCCGGCGGTGATCGCGACGCTGCTGCCCGCGCTGTGCTTCGACGCGCTGACGCTCGCCGGGCTGCACACGCTCGGCCGGCGGCTCGGCGGGCGCCCCCTGGCTCGGGCGTTCGTGTTCGCGTACCTGCTCTACCCGTTTCCCGACCTGTCGCTGATGGCGGAGACCAACGACGCCCTGATCGCCGCCCTCTGCGTCTGGGCGGTCGTCGCGGCCGGGCGCCCGGCCGCCCGCGGGCTGCTGATCGCGGCCGTCGCCCTGACCAAGTTCCTGCCCGCGCTGCTCGCCCTGCAGTTCCTGGGCACCAGGCGGGGACGCTCGCGCTACGCGCTGGCGCTCGCCGCCGCGCTCGCGGCGATGCTCGCCTGGCCGCTCGCCACCTCCGGGCCGGCTCAGTTCCTCGACTCGACGTTCGGGTACCAGCTCCGGCAGCGCGGCGGCGGCGTTCAGTTCAGCATCTGGACCGACCTGCCGGGGCTGGCGATCGTGGCCCGGCCGGTACTCGCCGTCGCGCTCGTGCTGCTCGCGCTGTCGCCCGTGCTGCGTCCTCGGTCGCGGAGCGCCCGGGAGGACGCCGCCCTCGCCGCCGCGCTCCTCATCGGCGGCCAGCTGCTCCTCGGCTACTGGTTCTACAGCTACCTGACCTGGTGTTATCCGCTCATCGTGGTCGCGATCATCGCGGTGCCAGTGAGCGGACCGGCGTCGGGCGCGCCGCCACTGGGCACGCCGGAGGCGCGGCCGTGGGCAGTCGCCCCGGCTCGTTCCCCCAGAGAGCTTTTGTCTTGACCGGGGAGGAACGCCGGACTGGGGCTCCGGTCGCCCGGCGGGTGCCGCTCGGCCTCGTCGCCGCCATCCAGACCGGGTCGGTCGAGCGCGGGCTCGAGGTCGCCGACCAGCTCCACACCGGCATCGTGCACGTCAACGACCAGACGCTCAACAACGACGCCTTCGCCCCGTTCGGGGGGACCGGCGCGTCCGGCAACGGGAGCCGGTTCGGCTCGCAGAGCAGCCTGGACGAGTTCACCCAGTGGCAGTGGGTCACCTC
>Ga0302314_10009850_pt1 | contig 16850 bp, 15 predicted proteins | sample III_Palsa_N2_3_FD_200533 | JGI IMG/M metagenome (GOLD analysis project Ga0302314, IMG submission 200533) | Peat permafrost microbial communities from Stordalen Mire near Abisko, Sweden - III_Palsa_N2_3 | ecosystem: Environmental > Terrestrial > Soil > Palsa > Peat permafrost | place: Sweden...
GAGCGCTCGCGCGGGCCGCGCAACTCATGAGCGGCGATACCGGGCGGGCTGCGGGCGGCGATACAACCGTCGCCCGCACCGTCCTGCCGGGCGGGCTGCGGGTGATCACCGAGTCGCTGCCGGCGGTCAGGTCAGCCGCGTTCGGCATCTGGGCGGGCGTGGGGTCGCGTGACGAGGGCCCGGCGCATTACGGCGCGACCCACTACCTGGAGCATCTGCTCTTCAAGGGGACGCGGCGGCGCACCGCGCTGGACATCTCGGCCACCATGGACGCGGTCGGCGGGGAGCTGAACGCGTTCACCGGCAAGGAGTACACCTGCTACTACGCGCGGGTGCTTGACGCCGACCTGCCGCTCGCGATCGACGTGCTCTCCGACATGGTCACCAGCTCGCTGATCGAGCCGAAGGACGTCGACGCCGAGCGTGGCGTGATCCTCGAAGAGATCGCGATGAACGATGATGACCCGGCGGACACGGTGCACGAGGCATTCGCCGCCCAGCTGTACGGCGACACGCCGCTGGGCCGTCCCATCCTCGGCAGCGTCGACTCGATCAACTCGATCACCCGCGAGCAGATCGCCGAGCACTACGCCGCGAGGTACACCCCGGACAACCTGGTGGTCGCGGCCGCCGGCAGCCTTGACCACGCCGAGGTGGTGGAGCTCGCCCAGCGTGCGTTCGGCGCGCTGCTGGCCGGCCAGGCCGGGCCGGTGCCGCCGCGGCTTCCCGAGCCAGGACCTTCCTGGGGAGATCCCGGCACAGGGATACGGCTCGTGTCGCGCGGCATCGAGCAGGCGAACCTGGTGCTCGGCTGCGAGGGGCTTTCCCGGACAGACGACCGCAGGTTCGCCCTCGGCGTGCTGAATGCCGCGCTGGGCGGCGGCATGTCCTCCCGGCTATTCCAGGAGGTGCGGGAGAAGCGCGGCCTGGCGTACTCGGTCTACAGTTTCAGCTCGCAGCACGCCGACACCGGGATGTGGGGCGTCTACGTCGGCTGCCTGCCGGCCAAGGCCGACGAGGTGCTCGCCATCTGCCGGGAAGAGATCGCCAAGGTCGTGTCCGGCGGGCTCACCGACGGCGAGCTGGAGCGCGGCAAGGGCCAGCTGCGCGGCTCGATCGTGCTGGGGCTTGAGGACCCATCGTCCCGGATGAGCAGGCTCGGAAAGTCCGAGCTCGTCTATCCCCGGCTGGAGCCGGTCGAGGATATCCTCGCCTCGATCGAGGCAGTCACGCATGACGAGATACGCGCCGTCGCCACCGAGGTACTGGCGCGGCCGAAGGCGCTCGCCGTGGTCGGGCCGTTCGATGACGCGGACGCCTTCTCCGCCGCCGTCGCCTAGCGCATGGCGCGGTCGGTTCCAGAGGACGCAGAGGCCTGCGCGGGCGCAGGGGCCTGAGTCCGCGCCTGGTGACCCGCGCGAACTCGGTGGCATGAAGCCGCACGGCGGCCAGCGCGTAGTGCGGTGACCCGAGTCCGCGTGATGACCCGAGCCCGCGCGCGTTGAAAGCTTCCGCTACGAGCTCGCCGCAGGCTGATTACGGGCCTGGCGGCAGGCCGCCGACACGGCGCGAGTCCGCCAGCGCCGTGCTCGGCCTGATCTGCATCGGCAGGAATACGCGCGGAAGCACCCCATGTCGCCATGCGGTGCTCCGCTGCGTTTGTGAGATCATTCCCGTAGCTGTGAGCCCGAAGCTCTGGCCACGGTGTACAGCTGTGAGCCCGAAGCTCTGGCCGTACCAGATACAGTATCTCCAGAATAAGCGGGAACTCAACTCGCCCTAGCGGAAGTTTCCCTGACACTTCGCAGCCGCGGTTTCGGTGCACGCAAACCATGTGTGGCCACGTTTACGCGGTCCGTACGGACATGCTGAAAGCTCTGCACCCCGTAGGCCGCCGCTAGACGTGCTGCGATCTTGCCCTTGTGGGACGTAGGACTGGCAGTGTTGTTCGCCTGTCCGCGCTGATGCGCAACCGCGCCGGCGACCAGATCTGCGAGCTGGACGCCGTCATTGCTTGTGGAGTCCACGCATGCGACCGTTACCAGTGATGTCGCCTTCATCCTGCCGTTTACCATGTCACGGACTGTGTCGTCGAACGCGCATCCCTTGGGGGTGCTGATCTGGTCGATCAACGCCGAAGCCAGCTCGCGCCGGTTGATGATTCCGACGAGTAGCTTGGCGGTGATCCTGGCATGCGTGAGCCACGGAGCCTCGTCAGCGCAGAACGGATCGGTAGTGACGGCACGATCCACTACGCACGCGGCGATGTGCGGGTCGGAAAATTACATTGATGGATTTTAGCAGTCTGGCCTGGGGAGTGCCAGCGTTTACTGACGATGACGGCGGCGCGATGCGCATCGTGCGCCAGGGCATCTGTTTCGGTGGTGACCTGGCGGAGGGCGCGGATGGTGCTGCTATCTGTCCAGGACATGGACGTGCGGGCGATCGCGAGGGTCGTTTTCACCAGCAATGACCACGAGGGACTAAGTTCCTGGTCCGCGAGGAGAGCGTCACCAAATGCGGATAAAGACCCGGAAGGCCTCCAAGGACCGGGCAATGCCGTGGAGAAGGCCCGGGTAGAGCACCCGTACCCGATCACTGACGGCAAGGTGATCCCGCGGCCGGCGGTCTTTCGCCGAGGCGCCGGCGCGGCTCCTGAGTCGGCCGGACTAGGATCGGGCCGGTTGCGGACTGCCTGAGGCAAACCTTCACCGCCAGCGAGGTAGCGCGATGATCAAGGTAGGAGTGCTCGGCGCAAGGGGCCGCATGGGTTCCGAAGTGTGCCGCAACGTCGCATTGGCCGGCGACATGGAGGTGGCGGCGGCCGTCGATGTCGGCGACGATCGCGGGCCGCTGGCGGACTGCGACGTGATCGTGGACTTCACCCATCCCGGCGCGGTCATGGACAACCTCCGATGGTGCATTGCCGCCGGGCGCGACGTGGTCGTCGGCACGTCCGGGTTCGACGACGCGCGGCTGGCGGCGGCTCGTGAGCTGCTTGCTGAGTCGCCAGGCGTCCGGGCGCTGATCGCGGCCAACTTCTCCCTCGGCGCGGTGCTGATGATGCGCTTCGCGGCGCAGGCGGCGCGGTTCTTCGAGTCGGCCGAGATCATCGAGCTGCATCATGCGGGCAAGGCCGACGCGCCGTCGGGGACGGCGTCCAGCACCGCGTCGCTGATCGCGGCGTCGCGCCGTGCCGCGGATCTCGGACCGGCCCCGGATGCCACGGTCACGGCCCTCGAGGGCGCCCGGGGCGCGCAGGTCGACGGAGTGCGGGTGCACTCGGTCCGGCTGGCAGGACTAGTGGCGCACCAGGAGGTTCTGTTCGGCGGGCATGGCGAGGTCCTGACCCTGCGGCATGACTCGCTTGACCGGGCTTCGTTCATGCCCGGGGTACTGCTCGCGGTCCGGGGCATCGGGTCGCTCCCGAGCGGCCTCACCTTCGGCCTGGAGCCGCTGCTCGTGCTCGACTGACAACGGTAACCGGGCACTGACGCCGGCAGCATCGGCGTCAACGGCACCGGGCCCGTCTCCCATGGCGCAGGGGCCGTCAGGGTGCCAATGACGTCGCTGGGACTCCGCTGCGGCAACAGCGACAGCGGAGTCCAGCCATGCTGTTGGCCGAGCAGCGGGAAGCCGGGCATGGTTACGCCTGTGCGGCGACGATGGCTACGCCTGAGGCGACGTAAGAAAGGGCGAGGCTCCCGGCGGGACATCATGAACCCGCTGGAACCTCGCCCGTCTTCCCGGCGCCGCCTGCCGGCCGGTTGCGGCTGGCAGGCGGCGCCGGTCAGGCTAGCTCTTGGGCGGCGGAGGTGACGTGGCTCCGTCGGCGACCGTGAAGCCGTCGTGGTCGGAGTCCGGTGCCGACGGCGACGCGATGACGGCCGTGCCGGCGTTGTTGAGCATGAAGATCTCGTTGAGCGTGGCGCCCGTTACCACCTTGAGCAGCGGCTTCCAGACTGGCGTGCCAGGGGCCGCGGTGCTCAGTGAGCCCGGGTCGAACGTCACGTTGGTGGTGGTGGCCAGGTTGGACAGGCCGGTGTTGAGCTCAGGCCGCTCGTGGATAGCCTCGACGCTCAGGCCTGAAGAGCTGTAGGGGACGGTCCTGCCGCCGCTCTTGCCGGTCGTCAGGTCAAACACCGTCATCTTCCAGGTGCCGGCCTTGGTCTCCTGGACCAGGCCCTCCATGCTGTCGCCAGGCTTGATCACGAGGCCGGGGATGACGACCTCGCTGGCGGGCAGGATCTCCGTCCACGCGTCGTACTTCGCAGTGCCGCCGATGTTGTCGGCCTCGGTGCCGTCCTGAACAAGGCTGTTGTCGCTGAAGCCGCCGATTCCGACCCAGTCGGAGGAGTACTGGTCACCGGCCTTGGTGGTCACCGTGGGCACCGTCCAGTAGTCCTTGACGGCCGTGAACACGCCATCGGTCTTGGTGGACTGGGCGTAGCCCGACCAGTTGAAAGAACCCAGCTTGGTGAGTCCCTTGATCGCGCGCGCGCTCGCGCCGGGTAGCACGTGCGACCGCAGCATCCGGCCCACGCTCGGCGTGCGCGCCGCCGGCCTAGACGCCGAGGCGGACGCCGCGCCGCCGGCTAGCACCAGCGAGACGCTGCCCAGGATGGCGACGGCGGTGGTACCGAGCAATTTCGCCCTGATCTGCATCTATCCCTCTCTCTTCCTAGGACCTATGTCTAATCAGGCAGATTACCGTGATCATTGCGTGATCGTCTGGTTTCGTGCTGTTTACTACTCGATTGCTCCCCCTTGAGCAGAGGCAAGCCCCTGGCATACCGTCGTCTCATGTGCCGCAGCATTAAGACCTTGCGTGAGCCCTACGCCGAGAACGTGACCGACGAGGATGTGCGGGCCGCCGCCCTGCAGTACGTCAGGAAGGTGAGTGGCTTCCGGAACCCGGCCAGGCATAACGCCGAGGCGTTCAGTCACGCGGTCGACGTGATCGCCGGCGCCACGAGCGCCCTGCTCGGCCAGATCGAGGTCCGGCCGTCGGGCTCACCGGGGCGAGTTTCATGATCCCGGGGATTTCTCAGTCGCCATGACGGAGAAATCCCCGGGATCATGCAGGCGGACGCGGTTCCAGTCGGACGCGGTTCCAGGCGGACGCGGTTCCGGGCAGGAGGGGAAGCGGGCGCGGTTCCAGTCGGGCGCGGGAAGCGGGCGCGGTTCCAGGCGGGCGCGGGAGAGCACCGTCAGGCGGTCGCCGTCTCGCTCGCGGCCTGCAGGCCCAGCTCCGTGATCGATACCTCACGCATCTTGAACTTCTGCACCTTGCCCGTGACGGTCATCGGGAACTCGCTGGTGAACCGGACGTAGCGCGGCACCTTGTAGTGCGCGATCTTGCCGGTGCAGTAGGCCCTGACATCGTCGGCGGTCAGCTCGCCGCCCTGGCGCAGTTTCACCCACGCGCAGAGCTCCTCGCCGTACTTCTCGTCCGGCACTCCGATGACCTGGACATCCTCGATCGCCGGATGCCCGTACAGGAACTCCTCGACCTCGCGCGGATACACGTTCTCGCCGCCGCGGATGACCATGTCCTTGATCCGCCCGACGATGTTGAGGTAGCCGGCGGCGTCCATCACGGCCAGGTCGCCGGTATGCATCCAGCGCGCCGCGTCGATCGCCTCCGCCGTCTTCTCCGGCTCGTTCCAGTAGCCGAGCATCACCGAGTAGCCGCGGGTGCACATCTCGCCCGGCACCCCGCGGGGCAGCGCCAGGCCGGTCTCCGGGTCAATGATCTTCACCTCGACGTAGGGATGCACCCGGCCGACCGTCGATACGCGGCGCTCCATGTCGTCGTCCGCCGTGGTCTGCGCGGAGACCGGCGAGGTTTCCGTCATCCCGTAGCAGATCGTGACCTCCGACATGTGCATCTCGCTGACCACGCGCTTCATCACCTCGACCGGGCAGGGAGAGCCGGCCATGATGCCGGTGCGCAGCGTGGAGAGGTCATAGCCGGCGAAGTCCGGCAGGCCGAGCTCGGCGATGAACATCGTCGGGACCCCGTACAGCGACGTGCACCGCTCCTGCTGCACGGCGCGCAGCGTGGCGGCGGGCTCGAACCCCGGCGCGGGGATGACGATGCAGGCGCCGTGCGTGGTGCAGGCCAGGTTGCCGAGCACCATCCCGAAGCAGTGGTAGAACGGCACCGGGATGCAGACCCGGTCAGCCGGGGTATACCGGCACCCCTCGCCGATGAAGAAGCCGTTGTTCAGGATGTTGTGGTGGGACAGGGTCGCGCCCTTGGGGAACCCCGTCGTCCCGCTGGTGTACTGGATGTTAATCGGGTCATCGAAGGACAGGCCCGCTGCCCGCGCCGTGAGCTCGCCGGCCCCGCCGGCCCCGCCAGCTCTCGCCGTCCCCGGGGCCGCTCCCGCCGCCCCGGCCCGTGCCGCCAGCGCGCCGGCAGCGACCAGGTCGTCCCAGTCGGCCGTGCCCAGGTAGATCACCCGCTCCAGCTCGTCAAGGCCGCCGCTCACCTCGCCGACCATCGCGCGGTAGTCGCTGGTCTTGAAGCTCTCCGCGCTGACCAGCAGCCGCACGCCAGACTGGCGCAGCACGAAGCCGAGCTCATGGCTGCGGTACGCGGGGTTGATGTTGACCAGGATCGCGCCGATCCGCGCGGTCGCGTACTGCAGCAGCACCCACTCCGGGCAGTTCGGCGCCCAGATGCCCACCCGGTCACCGGCCTCGATGCCCGCGGCGATGAGGCCGATCGCGACGGCGTCGACGTCCGCGTCCAGCTGCCGGTAAGTCCACCGGCGCCCGGACGGGACATCGACAAGTGCCTCCTGGTCGCCGGCGGCGCCGGCCACCCGGCGCAGGTTTTCCCCGATGGTCTCGCCCAGCAGCGTGATCGCCGAGGTTCCGTGGCTATAGGACAGCTCAGTTGCAGCGGACATGACGCATCCTTCACGGTCGGGTCACACCATCGTCCCCGTTCTGGCTCCCGGGGGAAAGCGCTGCGGAACGCCAGCCAGGCCGCAATGGTGCGCTGAGGGCGGCGGCGGGGTTACTGTCGGGGAAAGGTACACATCGGATCTTCCCCCCGCCGGAGCAGTGATGGGGATCTGGATTGCCTGGCTGATCTTAGCCGCGGTGCTCGGGGTGGCCGAGCTGGTCACGATGACGCTGGCGCTCGGCCTGATCGCCGTCGGCGCGCTGGTCGCCGCCGGGGCGGCCGCCGCGGGCGCGGGCGGGATCGTGCAGTTCGTCGCGTTCATCGCGGCGTCGCTGGCCGGGCTCGGGGTGGTGCGGCCGATCGGGCTGCGCCACATCAGGCAGCCCCCGCTGCTCAGGAGCGGGACGTCCGCGCTGGTCGGACGGTCGGCGATCGTCGTCGAGGAAGTCAGCGCGCATTCGGGGCAGGTACGGATCGGCGGCGAGCTGTGGTCGTCGCGCCCGTACGACGAGACCCTGACCATACCCGTGGGCGCCGCCGTCGACGTCTTTCTGATCGAGGGCGCAACTGCCCTTGTCCATCCCCGGGAGTAGCAGTGGAACTGGCTGTCCTGATAGTCGCTGCCGTCATCGTCGCCCTGATGGTCGTGCTGGCGATAAAGACGGTGCGGATCGTGCCCCAGGCGCGGGCACGCAACATCGAGCGGTTCGGCCGGTACCGCAAGACGCTGGAACCGGGGATGAACTTCATCATCCCGTTCGTCGACCGGGTCAAGCCGTCGATTGACCTGCGGGAGCAGGTGGTGTCCTTCAAGGGACAGCCGGTCATCACTGAGGACAACCTGGTGGTCCTCATCGACACCGTGCTGTTCTTCCAGGTCACCGACCCGCGCGCGGCGGACTACGAGATCGTCAACTACATCCAGGCGATCGAGCAGATCACCGCCACCATGCTGCGCAGCGTCATCGGCAGCATGGACCTGGAGCAGACCCTGACCTCCCGGGACAAGATCAACACCAGCCTGCGCGGCGTGCTTGACGACGCATCGGGCAAGTGGGGCATCCGGGTGACCCGGGTGGAGATCAAGGCCATCGACCCGCCGAAGAGCGTCATCGAGGCGATGGAGAAGCAGATGCGGGCCGAGCGGGAGAAGCGCGCCGCGATCCTCAACGCCGAAGGCGTGCGCCAGTCCAAGATCCTCACCGCGGAAGGCGAGAAGCAGAGTCAGATCCTGCGCGCGGAGGGCGAGCGGCAGGGCTCGATCCTGCGGGCCGAGGGCCAGGCCCAGGCCATCGAGACGGTGTTCCAGGCGATCCACGAGAACGACCCGGACCCGAAGCTGCTCGCCTATCAGTACCTGCAGACCCTCCCGCAGCTCGCGCAGGGCGAGGGCAACACGGTCTGGGTTATCCCGAGCGAGGTGACCAGCGCGCTCAGGATGGTGACCAGCGCGTTCGACGGCTCGAGGCAAGCATCCGGATCCGCGCCCGGCGACGGGCCGCCTGCCGCGGCGAACGGCCCGGTGCCCCGGCGCCGCCCGGCAGAGCCCCGCGCGCCCGCGGCCGCCGGATTGCCCCCGGTACCGGCCCAGGCGATCTCTCCAGAGGCCGCCGGCCAGTCGGCCGTCCCGGGGCTGGCCGCCGGCCAGCCGGCCGTCCCCGGGCTGGACGGGCTGCTCCGGCCGCCAGGGCCGCCCGGGGCGCCTGCATCAGAGCCGGATCGCCAGGCCGACGGTCAGTAGCGCGCCGAACGCCAGCTGCAGCCGCCCGGTCTGCCCGAGAGCGGTGATCAGCCCGGGGCCCGACGCGCCGGCCCGCACGAGCCGGATCGGCGCCAGCGCGAGCGGCACGGCGGCCAGGGCGAGCAGCGCCAGCGGCCGCACCGGCGCCATCGCTGCTGCGGCCGCGAACGGCAGCAGGGCGCAGGCCGCGTAGAGGAGCCGGGTCCGCTGGTCACCGGCGACCACGGCGAGCGTCCGCTTGCCGGTGGCCGCGTCGGTCGGGATATCGCGCAGGTTGTTGATGACCAGCAGCGCGCAGGCGAGCAGCCCGATCGGCACGGCGGCGGCCAGGGCGAGCCAGGCCACCCGGTCCATCTGCACGTACGCGGTCCCGGCGACGGCCGCCAGCCCGAAGAACAGGAAGACGGAGACCTCGCCGAGGGCGCGGTAGCCATACGGCCGGTCTCCGCCGGTGTAGAACCACGCCGCCGCCACGGCCGCGGCGCCAAGCGGGATCAGCCACCACGACGTCACGATGGCCAGCACGAGCCCGGCCACGCAGGCGGCGGCGAAGCAGCCGAGTGCCGCCGCCAGCACGCGCCGCGGCGGGACGAGCCCGGATCCGACCAGCCGGACCGGGCCGACCCTGCGCTCGTCGGTGCCGCGCACGCCGTCGCTGTAGTCGTTCGCGTAGTTGACGCCGACCTGCAGGGCGAGGGCCACGAACAGCGCCAGTATCGCGTGCCACGGCTCCAGCCGTCCGTAGCCGATCGCGACGCCCGAGCCGACGACGACGGGGACGATCGCCGCGGGCAGCGTCCGCGGGCGGGCGCCTGCCACCCAGTCCCGTACTGCGGCCACGGCCCGCCCTTCGTCGCTTACCGGCCGGTCACAGCCTAGTAGGAGCGGTGATCTCCGCGGCCCGCGCGCCCGGTCAGCCGGCCCGCCCGGTCAGCCGGCCCGCCCGGCCCGCCGGCCCGCCCCGGCCCGACCGCCAGGGTCAGCTTCCGCCGCCGGTCAGGTCGGCGCCCGGCGGAAGCACCTGCTCGGCGGCCTCCTGGATCACCCTGATCTGCTGCTCGTCCAGCCGCTTCGGCCGGCGCGCCCTGAGCTGGCGGCGCAGGTACTTCCGCAGCCGGCTGCCGCTGAGCACGTCGACGCCGAGCAGGCCGATTACCTTCCACGGGATCTTCGGCCCGTAGATCACCATCACCGGGCGGACGTCGATCTCCAGCTTGGTCGCGTCGCTCAGCAGGCGGGCGGCCTGCGCCGCCTCCCAGCGCGCGTGCTCCAGCCGGTGCCGCTGGCTGAACGGGCCGTGGTAGAGCTGGCCGCCGACGGCCAGCCGGACCGGCAGCCGGCGGTCCCATCGCTCGGAGTCCACCGCGAGCACGCCGGCCGGGCCGATCACGAGATGGTCGATGACCTGGTCGCTGCCCGGGATGGGCCGCGCGTTCAGCGTCACGTAGCCGTTCATCCGGAGCATGGCCAGCCGCCGCCGGGTCCGCCGCTGCGCCGAGCTGACCCGGGCGGCCGCGGGAACGAACGCCGTCGTCTTCGAGCGGTAGATCGTGTCGGCGATGGCCACCAGCGCTGCCGCGGTCACGCCGAGCCGCCAGTTCAGCCAGATCGCGATCGCGATTCCGGCGACCCCGGCGGCCACTGCCCTGGTGATCCAGCCTGGCACCCGCGGGTCGGCGGCAAGCCCGGTAGCCGGCGGGCGGTGGCCAGGAGCGGGCCCGCCGCGGGCCTGGTCCCGCTGACCGGGCTGGGCTGGTGATCCGGCAGCGCCCGCATCCGGCCCGGTATCCCCGTTCACATCTCTGAGAGTAACTGACCGCACACTAAGCGAGGCAGCAACTCCGGGCCGGAGGCCACGCTGGACCCGCTACCCGCAGCCGTCTACTGTTCGGTAACATGACTGCGATCCACGACCTGACCGTGACCGAGCTCGCCGCCGCGATCCGGGCGGGCCAGCTATCCCCTGTCGAGATCACCGAGCATTACCTGCAGCGCATCGATCGGCTGAACGAGCAGGTGGGCGCCTTCTACACGGTGACGCCCGAGCTCGCCCGCGAGCAGGCCGCCGCTGCGGAGAAGGCCGTCGTGAGTGAGCGCAGGGCCGGCCACGGCGGGCCGCCGGCGCTGCCGCCGCTGACCGGCATCCCTGTCCCGATCAAGGACCTGAACATGGTCGCCGGGGTCCGTGTCACCTACGGCTCAACGCTGTTCGCTGACAACGTCGCCGCCGGGGACGACTACGTCGTCGCCGCGCTCAGGTCTGCCGGGACGGTGATGACCGGCAAGACAGCCGCCCCGGAGTTCGGCCTGCCGTGCTACACCGAGACGCAGATCGGGCCGCCGGCCCGGACGCCGTGGGATCTGAGCAGGTCAGCCGGGGGGTCAAGCGGCGGCGCTGCCGCGGCGGTCGCGGCGGGGCTGACGCCGGCCGCGCAGGGCAGCGATGGCGGCGGGTCGATCCGGATCCCGTCCAGCGTCTGCGGGCTGTTCGGGATCAAGCCGTCCCGCGGCCGGATCTCCGGCGGCCCGCTGCTGCCGGACCTGGCCGGGCTGTCCACCGACGGCCCGATCGCCCGCACCGTCGCCGACGCCGCGCTGCTGCTCGACGCCATGGCGGGCAACTACCCGGGCGACATGTATACCCAGCCGCCGCTGCCGGCCGGCCAGACGTTCGCCTCCCACGCGGGCCGCGACCCCGGCAGGCTGCGCATCGGCCGGTCCCTGCAGCACGCGATCGAGGGCGCGGAGATACATCCCGACTGCGTCGCCGCCTACGAGGACGCCAGCGCGCTGCTGGCCAGCCTCGGGCACGACGTGCAGGACATGGAACTCCCGTTCGGCCCCGACGTCGTCCCGATGTTCGAGATCCTCTGGTACTCCATGGCGACGCTCGCGCCGATTGATCCCGCGCGGGAGCATGAGCTACTGCCGCTCACCCGCTACCTGCGCGGCCGCGGCCTCGCGGTCAGCGCGCCCGAGCTCATCTTCGCGCAGGCGTACCTGCAGGCCACCATGCGCCGGGCCATGAAGATTCTTAACGGATATGACGCGGTGCTCAGTCCGACACTGGCATCACCCCCGGTGCCGGTGGGGTACTTCGACGAGGTGGAGCCCGCCGAGAACTTCGAGCGGCAGAAGCGGTTCACCCCCTATACCGCCCTGTACAACCTGTCCGGGCAGCCGGCGGTCAGCGTGCCGCTGCACTGGAACACGGCCGGCCTGCCAATCGGCGTGATGCTGGCGGGGCGGATGGGCGAGGAGTCCACCCTGATCTCGCTGTCGGCGCAGCTCGAGGCCGCCCGGCCCTGGAAGGACCGGCACCCGCCGATCTGGCAGGACCCAGGCCGGCCCGCGGCGGCGGGAGCGGCGGCGGAGTGACCCCCGGGACGTGCCCGTTCACCGTGGACAGGCCGGTCATGCGGCAGCGCTGGGAGCGGCTGACGTTCCTGCACTGGCCTTTCGACCCGCCTGCCGTGCAGCGGCTGCTGCCAGCAGGCCTGCGGGTGGAGACCTTCGGCGGGGCGGCGTGGGTCGGGCTGGTGCCGTTCTTCATGCGCGTCGCCAGCGGCGGCGGCCGCCGGGCACCCTGGGTGTCCGATTTCTGCGAGACCAACGTGCGGACGTACGTCACCGACGGCGAGGGACGCTCCGGGATCTGGTTCTTCTCGCTGGACGCCGCCCGCCTGGGCGCCGTGGCCGTGGCCCGCACCAGCTACCGGCTGCCGTACTTCTGGTCCTCGATGCGGATCTCCGGCAATGCGCCGGAGGTCTCCTACTCCTGCCTCCGCCGGTGGCCGGGGCCCCGGGACGCGACCAGCCAGGTGCGGATCAGGATCGGCGAGCCGTTCGGGGCCGGCGAGCTGGACGAGCGCGATCATTTCCTCACCGCGCGGTGGATCCTGTTCAGCGTGGCCGGCTCCCGGTACCGGTTCGCCCGGGCGTGTCACCAGCCGTGGCCGCTGCGCCGCGCCGAGGCCCTGACCGTCGACGACCGGCTGGTCACGGCCGCGGGGCTGCCGCAGCCGCCGGGCCCGCCCCTGGTGCACTACTCGCCCGGCGTCGATGTCCGCATCGGCCGGCCGGAACGGCCCGGCCCGGCCAGCCGGTTGTCCCCCCGCGGCGCGGCCACGTCATGACGAGCGCACGGCACTGGCGCACGGCGCTGATCGGCGCACGGCGCTGATCAGGCCGCGCAGGCGTGGCCAACGCAATCAGGCCGCGGCGAGGCAGAATGGATCGCATGAGCGATGACGCGTTCGACCTTTCCAGCACCTATGTGCACCTCGGGCTCGGCGCCCGGGCGGTGCCGCTGCCCGGCTTCGAGTGGAGCTCCGGCTACCTGGCCCGCTATGAGGATGAGCACGCGGCGGACGGCGACGAGGGCCGGCTGGTCATGATGAGCCCGCAGCAGCACACCTGGACGAGCTGGGAACGGCATCCGGCGGGCGAGGAAGTGGTGGTGCTGCTGTCCGGGCGGGTGGATCTGGTCCAGGACAGAGACCGCGAGGACTACGTGATCGAGCTGCGGCCGGGCTTCGCGGTGATCAACCCGGCTGGGGTGTGGCACCGCAGCGTCGTGCACGAGCCCGGCCAGGCGCTCTTCATCACCCCCGGGCGCGGGACGGAGCACCGGCCGCTGAGCTGAGACCTGGTCGGCCGCGGGCCGGCGGCCCACGGGCCGACAGGCAGCGACCTCGCGGGCAGCGACCTCGCGGGCAGCGACCTCGCGGGCAGCGACCTCGCGGGCAGCGGCCCGGCGGGCCGCGAGGCCGTCGGCGGCGAGCAGCGGAAGGCTGCTCAGCGTGATGCCCGCGAGGACGGCCGCGCCGCCGATGAGCTGCCGCGGGCCGGCCGGGTCGCCGAAGACGAGCACGCCCGCCACGGCGCCGACGAGCGGCTCGAGGTTGAGGAAGGCCCCGGCGACCTCGGCAGATACCCGGCTCTGCCCGTAGGCGAAGAGGGTGAAGGGCAGCAGCGTGCCCCCGGCCGCCAGCGCGACGGTGGCCAGCAGGGCGCCGTGACCGCCCGGCGCGGCGGGGCTGCCCTCGGTGATCACGGCGACGGGCAGCACGGCGAGCGCGGCCGCCAGGAACTGCACGGCGGTGACCGCTACCGGGTCGCGGCCGCGCAGCAGCCGGACCTGCGCCACGGTGAAGACGGCCGACAGCAGCACGGACGCCAGTACCAGGCCGTCACCGCCGGCCGTCGCGCCGCCTCCCGAGCCGCCCGCGACAAGGCCGACGCCGGCCAGCGACACGGCGAAGCCTGCCCACGCCACCGGGCGTGCCACCGTGTGGTGCCACCCGGCCGCGATGATCGCGACCAGCACGGGCGCCGCGCCGATCAGCAGCGCCGCGTGGCTGACGCTTGTCCGCGCTATGCCGGCGTTCTGCACGACGACCGACCCGCCGTATCCGACCGCGCCCAGGATCAGCACGGCCGGGGTGCAGGCGGCGCGCAGCCGGGACCGGGCGATCACCAGGAGGACGGCGGCCGCCAGGCCGAAGCGGGCGAAGGCGAGCCAGGCAGGCGGCAGCCACTCCAGGGCCAGCCGCGACAGCGGGACCGTCGTTCCCCACAGCAGCCCGGCCGCGGTGAGCGCGGCGATGGCGGGACGGCGGTTGATGTTCATGAATCCATCGTCACCGATGGCTGCACGGAGTTCGCCGCTCAGGCACTTCAGCGATATTATGTCTCGTAATATGGCTGTTGAACTTGATGAAGTTGACGTGCAGCTGCTCACCGCACTGCAGGCTGACGCGGACCGCACGAACGTCGAACTCGCCCGCCTGGTCGGATTGTCCCCGGCGGCGACCCTGCACCGGGTCCGCTGGCTGAAGGAGTCGGGCGTCATCCGCATCATCAGCGCCCGGCTCGACCCGGCCGCCGTCGGTTTCCCGCTGCAGATGTACGTCGCGGCTTCCCTCGCTCGTCATGACCCGCGCTCGACCCGCGTCTTCGAGGATCAGGTCCGGGCGCTGCCGCAGATCATCGCGGCGGACAACGTCGCGGGCGAGACCGACTACATGCTCAGCGTCGTGGCCAGGGACGTCACCGAGCTCCAGCAGGTGCTGGCCGCGCTGGCCACCCGCGGCGGGCAGCGGCTGGTGACGTACCTGCGGCTGGAGGAGGTCAAGCCGCCCTCCCGGCTGCCGCTCGCGCCGACAACGCCGGCCCCCGGCCGCGCATCCCGCCAGCGTCGCCGGCCTCCAGCAGGATCGGGAACGGCAACGCCCCCGTCAGAATCGCGAACGACACTATGAGAAGGCCCTGAGGCTCATCAGGAAGCCTGAGGCTCATCAGGAAGCCTGAGGCTCATCAGGAAGCCCTGAGGCTCATCAGGAAGCCTGAGGCTCATCAGGAAGCCCTGAGGCTCATCAGGAAGCCCTGAGGCTCATCAGGAAGCCCTGAGACTCATCAGAAGCGCTGAGACTGGCGCGGAGGCCCGGGGACTGGCCGGCGAGCTCGGGTCCCCGACCTGCTAGACGGGCAGCAGGGCGGCCGGATCCTCGGCCGGCTCGGCGGGAGCGCGCCCAGCCCGGCGCAGCAGCCGGATCGCGGTGAAGATCGGCCCGGCGACCCCGGCGATCAGCAGGATCGCCGTCAGCGAGATGGCCAGCCAGGCGGGCAGACCGCCGCCCGTGGTCGAGCAGCTCCCGGCGACGTGACGGAGGAAGTGCCGGCCGGTTGCGGTCATCCCGGTTTCGGTATAACCGCCCGAGCACGACGTCCCGGAGGACGGGATAACCGTCGCGGCGCCAGCTCCGAGCAAGAGCAGCACGGGCGCGAGCAGTCCTCCTGGCCACACGAGGGTGCCGAGCAGCTTCTCGCTCCTGCGCCAGCGTGGCGAGACCCACAGCAGGATCACGCCGACGACCCAGCCGACAAACGGGATCACGACTCCGCCGATGAGCAGGAAGATCACCGCGGTAATCTCCAGGGCACCGGCCCGGCCGCCGCCGGCCCCGCCGCTGCGACCGCCGTGCTCGTTCGCCCCGGCGGGATAGCCGGTGTCCGCATAGCCGCTCTCTGCGTAGCTGCCGCTCGGGTAGCCGCTCTCTGCGTGGCTGCCGTTCGGGTAGCCGCTCTCTGCGTGGCTGCCGCTCGGGTAGCCGCTTTCCGGGAAGCCGGATGCCGGGAAGGCGTCGAACGGCGGCTCGGCCGCGGTGCGGACGATGTCGGCGGGATCGCCGAGCCGCTCGAGAATATTGCGGACCGCCGAGGCGTCGCCGACCGCCGTGGGTCCCGCTGCCCGTGCCTCGGCTATATGGGCGGTGATCTCCTCAATGAGCTCATTGCCGCGGCCGGCGGGCAGCACGCTGGCCGCGTCGCGGAGCCGCCTCAGGTAGTCCGCCACGATCTGGTCGTCGTCAGCGCTCATCGTCCGATCTCCAGTCCGGAGCAGGTGACTGCCGTAGCGGGCACAGCCGCCGGCAGGTGGTCGGATTGCATCAGAACGGGTCCTCGCCCGAGCTGGCCAGCAGGTCATCAACGCTGTTCCGCAGCCGCTGCCAGGATCCGGTGAACTCGGCGAGCGCCTCGCGGCCGGCCGGAGCGAGGCGGTAATACCGGCGGGGCGGTCCCGTCGCCGACTCGCGCCAGGTGGTCTCCATCAGGCCCTGCCGGCGCAGCCGGGCGAGCAGCGGGTAAATAGTGCCCTCGCCGGTGACCATGCCGTCGATGCTGCCAAGGGCGTGCACAAGCTCGAACCCGTATCGCTCCTTCTCGCCCACCATGGCGAGGACGCAGTAGGGCAGCACGCCGCGGCGGATCTGCGCCACCAGGTTCCCTGCCTGGCCAGCTATCATGCACCGCATAGTAGTAATCGGGCCGGCCGCCCGTCAACACTCCCGGACCCGGGATGGAGCGCCCCAACCCGCCCGATGCCACATCCAACGGCTTCCAACCCGCCCAATGCCACATCGCGCGGGTCCGGGGTCCGCACCCGAACCAGGACCGCAGTTCCGCGGTCCGCACCCGGACGCCCGGGTCCGGCAGGCATCGCCGGGCCGCCCGTCCGACCCGGCGGCACCCTGCAACGACGTCGCTGGGACTCCACTGCGGAAACAGTCGTCGGTGTGCCTGGGTGACGCCGTTGCGGCGTGAAAATTTCGGGCAGCTGATCCGTTGTCCCCGGGTGGAGCCCGGCTGCGCCGGGCGCTGCCGCGCTGATGTGCGGGCAGGCAAGGA
>Ga0302314_10009851_pt1 | contig 16850 bp, 14 predicted proteins | sample III_Palsa_N2_3_FD_200533 | JGI IMG/M metagenome (GOLD analysis project Ga0302314, IMG submission 200533) | Peat permafrost microbial communities from Stordalen Mire near Abisko, Sweden - III_Palsa_N2_3 | ecosystem: Environmental > Terrestrial > Soil > Palsa > Peat permafrost | place: Sweden...
CGCGCGCTGAACAGCACGCAAGTCGCCCAAGTTGCCTGGACCCTGGCTCAGTTGCCGGTCCAGGAACGTGATGCGACCTGGGCGGTGCGCACGTCCATCACGACGATGCGCGATCTGGCTTATAAATTCACGCAAATGAAGAGCAAGCCTGAGACCAAGGCTGCCACGCTGAAAAAAGCGCTCATCAGCGTCGACCCGGCTGACGAAAAAGCCGCCAAAATCGCCCTGAAGCACGCCGTAGCGCTGGCCAACGGCACCGATTTGACGCGCGACCTCGGTAATTTGCCGGCGAATATCTGCACTCCGACCTATCTGGCCGATACTGCCAAGAAAATGGCGCGCGACTGGAAGTTGAAGGCTGAAGTGCTGGGTCAAAAGCAGCTGGAAGCGCTCAAAATGGGCTCGTTCCTGTCCGTGACCCGCGGTTCGGTCGAACCGGTGCAGTTTATCGTCCTGCATTACAACGGTGCTGGGGCGAAGCAAGCGCCGGTGGTGCTGGTCGGCAAGGGCGTTACCTTCGACACCGGCGGCATTTCGCTGAAGCCGGGCGACGGCATGGACGAAATGAAGTACGACATGTGCGGTGCGGCTTCGGTACTCGGCACGATGCGCGCGATTGCCGAAATCGGCATCAAGCTCAACGTGATTGCCGTGGTGCCTGCCTGCGAAAATATGCCGGCCGGTAATGCGACGAAACCGGGCGATATCGTCACCAGCATGTCGGGGCTGACCATCGAAGTCCTGAATACGGACGCCGAAGGCCGCCTGATCCTGTGCGATGCCTTGACCTATGTCGAGCGCTTCAAGCCGGCAGCCGTGATCGATGTGGCAACCCTGACGGGCGCTTGCGTGATCGCTCTGGGCCATCATAATTCGGGGCTGTACTCGAAAGATGACGTGCTCGCGGGCGAATTGCTCGACGCTTCGAAGGAAGCCGTCGATCCGGCCTGGCGCATGCCGCTGGACGAGGAATACCACGAGCAGCTGAAGTCGAATTTCGCCGATCTGGCGAATATCGGCGGACGCCCGGGCGGCAGCGTGACGGCAGCGTGTTTCCTGTCGCGCTTCACCGAAGCCTACTCCTGGGCGCACTTGGATATCGCCGGTACTGCCTGGAAGGGCGGTGCGGCCAAGGGCGCTACCGGACGTCCGGTGCCGTTGTTGACGCAGTTCCTGATCGACCGCGCAGCGTAAGTTAATATCTAAGCCGGTACGCCATGCCCCACGCTTGCGCGGGGCATGGCGTTGAACTCCGGCATACGGTTGTAGTCGTAACTCTTATTGCACCACAGGAATGGATAGCACCATGACCCAGGTCGATTTCCATACCAATGTCGGCGACAAGCTGAATTACGCCTGTCGTTTGACGCGTAAAGCGTATCTGGCCGGCCAGCCTTTGCTGGTGACGGGCGAGGTCGAGATTTTGCGCGAGTTCGATGCGCGTTTATGGACCTTTTCACCGCTCGATTTCATTCCGCATTGCGGGCTGGATAGCGAGCTTAGCGCACAGACTCCGGTGGTTTTGGCCGAAAATCTTGAGGCTGCGCCGCATCATGGTATTTTATTGAATCTTGGAACTACGGTTCCTGAGCATTTCGCCCGTTTTGAGCGTTTGCTTGAGGTGGTCGGCGATCTGCCCGATGATCTCAGTGCCGGTCGCGACCGCTACCGGTTTTACCGTGACCACGGTTATCCGATGAACACTTATAAGCCTACCGCCCGTGTTTAAGCGCGCCGAACCCCTGCTACGCCGGCTTGCCCCGACCTCCGCCGAGCGCGAGGTGCCCGTGTTGACCGAGGTATTGGCCCCGGGCGACCCGGCCAAGAGCCGCGTGACCATGATGAGCGAGGCGGCGGCTCGGCCCCCGGAACCCACTTTGCGGACGCAGCCGGGCTTGAGCCTGGACGATGCCGGGGAGTTTGCCGAACGTCTGCGCGCGCAGCTCAACGACTATTTGCGCAAAGACGGCCGCGACCTGATCGAGCTGCGTTGCCGCAAGATACTCGATGAGCACGCGGCGAAAATGGTCGACGGAATTGCCGCTGAAGTTACCTTGATGCTGGAAATCCAGATCCGCCAATGGGTCTACGAAGGCATCGTCGAAGCGCTGGAACGTACCGGCGAGTCGCGTTAATTCAAAGGGCCGGGCGCGTGCTGCGCCCATGCCGGACCGGCATGGCGCCGGTTTTCTTCTAGTTGACAGCGCCTTGGCGCCATCAACTATCCTGATCGTACTGCTTACCCCGTAATCGCCCCTTTGTTGGCCGGCAATGCAAGCGCTGCATATTTGGCCAGGACGCCACGCGTATAACGCGGCGCCGGTTGCTTCCAGAGTGCGCGGCGGCGTTCGATTTCGCTGTCGTCGACATTGAGTTGCAGCAGCAAGCGATGCGCGTCGATGGTGATCGAATCGCCTTCCTGAATCAGGCCGATGGTGCCGCCGGCATAGGCTTCGGGCGCCACGTGGCCGACCACCATGCCCCAGGTTCCGCCCGAGAAGCGGCCGTCGGTGATCAAGCCGACCGACTCGCCCAGACCCTTGCCGATCAACGCTGAAGTGGGCGCTAACATTTCCGGCATGCCGGGGCCGCCCTTGGGGCCGAGGTAGCGCAGCACCAGCACGTCGCCGGGCTTGATCTGATCGGCCAGGATGGCTGCCAGTGCGCTTTGCTCATCTTCAAAGACGCGCGCCGGGCCGGTGATGACGGGGTTCTTCAAGCCGGTAATCTTGGCGACCGCGCCGTCCGGAGCGATATTGCCGCGCAGGATGGCCAGATGGCCTTGCTTATACAGGGCCTGTTCGATCGGGAAAATCACATCCTGGTCGGCGGCGGGGGCATCCGGCACGTGCGCCAATTCTTCGGCCAGGGTCTTGCCGGTGATGGTGATGCAGTCGCCGTGCAGCAAGCCTGCGTTCAGCAAAATCTTCATCACTTGCGGAATCCCGCCGACCCGGTGCAGATCGGTGGCCACATATTGGCCCGAGGGTTTCAGATTGCAAATCACCGGCACGCGTTGCCGCACCCGCTCGAAATCATCGATATTCCATTCGACTTCCGCAGCGTGCGCGATGGCCAGGAAATGCAGCACCGCATTGGTCGAGCCGCCCGTCGCCATGATCACGGCCACGGCGTTTTCGATCGATTTGCGCGTGATGATGTCGCGCGGCTTGAGATCTTGTTTGACGGCTTCGACCAGTACCCGGGCCGATTCGGCGGCCGACACGACTTTCTCGTCGTCGGGGTTGGCCATGGTCGACGAATACAACAGCGACATGCCCAAGGCTTCGAACGACGAACTCATGGTGTTGGCCGTGTACATGCCGCCGCAGGAGCCGCTGCTCGGGCAGGCATTTTTCTCGACGCCCTTGAAATCGGCTTCGCTCATGCGGCCCGCGGTAAATTCACCGACGGCTTCGAACGAGGACACGATGGTCAAGTCCTGGCCTTTCCATTTGCCCGGTTTGATGGTGCCGCCATACACGTAGATGCCGGGCACGTTGCTGCGCGCCAGGGCAATCATGCCGCCCGGCATATTTTTATCGCAACCGCCGATCACCACCACGCCGTCCATCCATTGGCCTTGCACGGCCACTTCGATACAGTCGGAAATCACTTCGCGCGACACCAGCGAGTATTTCATCCCTTCGGTACCCATCGACATGCCGTCCGAGATGGTCGGCGTGCCGAAAATCTGCGGATTGGCTTCGGAGTTTTTGATCGCGGCAACAGCGGCATCGGCCAGCTTTTGCAGGCCGGAATTGCACGGCGTGATGGTCGAGTGACCATTGGCGATGCCGATCATCGGCTTGTCGAAATCTTCCTCTTTATAGCCGAGCGCGTAGTACATGGAGCGATTGGGCGCGCGGGCGACCCCTTGGGTGATATTTTTTGAGCGCCGGTTATAGGCCATATAAGTCTCCTTGAGTGCCGTCCGCCATTTAGGTTGAGCGGGCGCGGACATGATGCGAGCAAGAATGCGGTTTCTCGTGATGCGTGTCAAATATATTATTTATGCGGTATTAGGTCGTAAAAAGTATTAATCGATCGGCCGGGCGTTATCGGCAGTTGATTCAATGATCTTATGTTAGGCGATCGGCTGCCGGTAGGCTCTCGATCTCTTGAGGTTTAGGACAAGGGTGGGCTCGCAGGACCGCCGTAAAACGTTTTCCGGGCCTGAGGGCGGCGGCCGGAATGTATGCCCTGGGGCATTATGTTGAGCGTCTGGCGGTGGATCATGCCAATGCGCCAAAATTGGCGCTTGGTTTGTCTGCCCACGCGGCGCTGAGCGTGACGCAGGATTTTTTTCTCAGCCGCTAATTTGCTTAGTTGCGTGGCTTACATGCCGTGCTTCATGAGCAGCAGGAGCAAGGGCAATGTGAGCAGCGAACCCAAGGTCGAGAACAGAATCGTCTGTGAGGTGAGCACGGCTTCACGCCGATAAAATTCCGCCAACATAAAGGGGCCGGTGCCGGTCGGTAGCGCCGCCAGTAACACGGCGACTTGGGCGGAGGCAGCGGGCAGGGCGAACACACGATACGCAAAAAACCAGGTCAGGGCGGGTTGCAAAACGAGTTTTGCGCCGGCCAGCCAGAACGGCAGGCGGCCGTGGCTGGGCGAGGCCCGACGCGCTTGGGCGAGGAATAAGCCCAGCCCCACCAAGGCACAAGGGCTGGCTGCGCCGCCCAGCATTTGGAAAAAAGTATCGGCGCTGCCGGTTATGTGCAGGCCGCTTGCCGCATACAGCGCTCCCAGCAAGGGGGAAGCCAGCAGCGGATTGCGCAATAGCGCCCAGCCGACTTTGCGTAGCAGACGCACGCGATGTTGTTCGGTCTGCAAACTAATTTCGATGATCACGATGGCGATGGCGAACAAGACGCAGACCGTGATGATGGTGGCGATCGTGACACTCGTCAGGCTGCTGCGCCCGAACACAATCAGGCACAGCGGAAAGCCGATATAGCCGGTGTTGGCGTAGGCGGCGGCGATAGCGTCGACGGCGGCGTCCGCGAGATGCCGGCGGCCGCGTGCGCGCACTGCCAGCGTCAGCACAAACACGATGCCGGCGCCCAGGCCGAAGGCCGCAATCAAGCCGGGTTGCGCCAATTGACTCCAACTGGCCTTGGCCATGATCTCGAACAGCAGCGCCGGCAGTGCCAGATAAATCACGAAGCGATTCAGTTCCGTGGCGGCGTTCGGGCCCAGCAGATTCAGCTTGCGGCTGAGATAGCCGGCGAAGATCAAGGCGAAGATCGGCAGCACGGTGGTGACGGTGGAAAACATGGCGGTACGGCGTCCGGCGAAAGAAAAGGTGGCGCAAGCTTATGGGCGATCGACGATATAATCCAATGCAGATTAATTGTCTGATTAATACTTTTTTTGCATCGCCGTCCGGCGCGCGAGTGACCCCTTGTGATCGATATCAAGCATCTACGTTATTTTGTCGTACTTGCCGAAACCCTGCATTTCGGGCGCGCCGCGATGCGCTTGAATCTGTCGCAGCCGCCCTTGAGCCGGCAGATTGCGGCGCTCGAAAGCGAGTTGGGCGTGGCTTTGTTCGAGCGCGGCACGCGTGCGGTGACGCTCACGGCGGCTGGCGTGCGCTTTCGCATCGATGCATGCGCGATACTCGCGGCGCTGGATCAAGCGACGCGCAATGCCTTGGCGGCCAGCCGTGGCGAGCAGGGGGCGCTGGCGGTGGGTTTTACCATGTGCGCGGCCTATAGCGTGGTGCCTGGGTTGGCGCAGGCGTACAGCGCGAGCTTTCCCGGCGTGAGCCTGAAGATCCGCGAGTTATTTGCCGACGATATGCTGAGTCAATTGCTGGACGGCAAAATCGATGCGGCGATTTTGTTTCCGATCGAGCCGCAAGCGGGACTGCATTTGCAGGAGCTCCATCGTGAACCGTTGTGCGCTGTTTTGGCCTGCGACCACCGCTTGGCCGCGGCCACGGAAATCGGTATTGGCGAGCTTGCCGGCGAGGCTTTCGTGCAGGCGCCAAGAGAAGTTTCACCGACGCTGCACGATGCGATCCTGGGCTTTTGCCGGGCTGCGGGCTTCGAGCCCCAGGTGCGGCTGGAGGCCCGCTTGCAGCAAACCATCCTGACCTTGGTGGCGGAGGGCGTGGGGGTGGCGCTGGTGCCGCAATCGATGCGTCGCACGCAGCTCGACGGCATCGTCTTCAAGCCGCTGACGGACGCGCCGAGCATCCAGCTGATGATGGCCTGGACCGAGCACAATCGTAACCCCTGCCTGCCGGGTTTTTTGAGCGTGAGCGAGGCCTCCGGGTTGATTGCCTGACGTCGGCCGTGCGAGGCGAGACGCAGGCATGCCGTATGCGCTTGAGCGATCGGCAGTTACGCGGCGGGCGTAGCGCTTGGGCTGGGGCCGACGTAGGCGGCGCGTGGCCTGATCAGCCGGTGGTTTTCGCGCTGTTCCAGCGCATGCGCGATCCAGCCCAGGGAGCGGCCCAGAGCGAATAAGCCAAAGGCTGCGCCGACCGGGAGTTGCAAATGCCGGCGTAAGGCCACTAAAGCAAAGTCGATGGAGGGCGCTTGTCCTACCAAGGCGGACCCCGCCTCGACGAAAGCCTGCCATGGGGCGTGCTCGGGCAGAATCCGTGCGAGCAAGGCAGCGGCGCGCGCATCGCCGGCCGGGTAGAGGTGATGCCCGAAGCCCGGCAGATCTTCGCCGCGGGCCAGCCTTTGTTGCAGCTTCAAGGCGACCTCGGTATCCGCCACTTCGTCCCAGAGTGCTTCGACTCGTGCCGTGGTGCCACCATGCTGGCCGCCGGTTAGCGCGGCCAGGCCGCCGACAATCGCGGCGCGCACACTGGCGCCCGTCGAGGCCACGCAGCGCGCGGTAAAGCTTGAGGCATTGAGCTCATGATCGGCGCATAGGATCAAGGCCATACGGACCAAGTCAGCGCCGGCCCTATCGAGTCGCCAGGCCTGTGCGCATTGTTCGTGGATGGGGGCCGGGCTTGGCGCCGTGCCGAGCAGGCAGGCCATGAGTAGCCGCACCAGCGCGCCGCAGCCTTCGGCCAGGCGCTCCGGCGCTTTCTGCCATAAGGCGGTGGGCGCATCTTCGCTGGCAATCGTGAACAAAGGTAATAAGGATTCCTCTGCACGCCGTCCCGCGTAGCTGCTTTGCATCATGCTCAGGGTGGCGGGGGCTGGCGCGTGGCCCTCGCCGAATGCCGCCGACAGCGGGCATTGCCACAGCAAGGCGGCGACAGTTTCCACGGTGTTGGAGGTGGCCAGCGAGATGGCATTGCGGCCCCGGTAAAACAGCTGGCCATGCTCGATCAGGGTGATGGCCGATTCCAGTACCGGCAAGCCCCAACTCAGCGTGGCCTTGGCTACTTCCTTGGGCTTGCGACCCCGGGTGCGCTGTCGCGCCAGCTGCTCGACATCATCGGCCAAGTACCGGCTTTCTCGCGGATTTTCACTCGGCTGCGCCCGCAGCAGGCCGCGGCTGACATAGGCATAGAGTGTCTGGCGCGATATGCCGAGTCGCAAGGCCGCTTGTTCCGAGGTCAGATAAATTGCCATCAATAGCCGATAAAAGAGGGGGCTTGATTATATTAATCAACGTTGACAATTGATTCAAGGCGCCTAGACTGCAACGCACATCACCACACGAGATATGAGGTTGCCATGTTTCAAGAAAGCTTGGTTCCGATTTCCCATACTGCCGATACGAGTCGGGTCGAGCATTATTTGCGCGAGATATGGTGTGCAGTGGATGGCCACCCCGATCATCTTGCGCATCTGACGTACACGGGTGCCGGCGACTTGCCGTCGGTGTTTGCCGTGACAGATCTGGCGACAGCCTCGATCGGTGCGGCCAGCTTGGCGATCGGCGAGATGATTGCGATTGCGGCAGCAGGCTTTCCGCAGGTTGGGGTAGACCGCCGTCTGGCATCTTATTGGTTTCGCTCGTCGATCCGGCCGCAAGGCTGGAGCATGCCGCCGATCTGGGATGCGGTTGCCGGCGATTATCGCGCGGCGGATGGCTGGATACGCTTGCATACCAACGCCGTGCATCATCGCGAGGCGGCCTTGGCTGTGTTGGGTACGCCGGCCGACAAAGCGGCGGTGGCGCGAGCGGTAGCGACATGGCAGGCGTCCGATTTGGAGACTGCGATTGTCGAGCAGCGCGGTTGTGCGGCGGCGATGCGTAGCCTGGATGCATGGGCCGAGCATCCACAAGGCCGGGCCGTGGCTGCCGAGCCCTTGCTGCATCGCAGCTTGGCGGCGGCCGGGTCGAAGCCGCCGTGGCCGGTCGCAGGCGAGCGGCCTTTGCAAGGCATTCGTGTGTTGGACCTGACGCGGATTCTGGCAGGACCTGTCGCCACGCGTTTTCTCGCCGGTTTCGGCGCCGACGTCTTGCGCATCGACCCGCTGCTTTGGGAGGAGCCGAATACCGTGCCGGACGTGGTGCTCGGTAAGCGTTGCGCCCGGCTGGATCTGAAGAATGTCGCGCACCGGGCGCAGTTGGAGTGCTTGCTGAGCCAGGCCGATGTGCTGGTGCACGGCTATCGCTCCGATGCCTTGGCGCAGCTCGGGCTGGATGCCGAGTACCGGCGCCGGCTCAACCCGGCCTTGGTCGATGTGTCACTCGACGCTTATGGATGGAGCGGGCCCTGGCAAGGGCGTCGCGGTTTCGATAGTTTGGTGCAGATGAGCTGCGGGATTGCCGATGCAGGTATGCGCCGCATGGGAGCCGAGGTGCCGACGCCGTTGCCGGTGCAGGGGCTCGATCATGCGACGGGTTACATCATGGCGGCAGCCGTGGTGCGCGGTCTGACGCAACGGCTGACTACGGGCGCCGGCTGCGAGGTGCGTGCCTCCTTGGCGCGTACCGCAAAACTGTTACTGGACGGCAGCCCGACAGACTATCGCGCCGCGCCGCTGGCCGCCGAGACGCGCGACGATCAAACCGATATCGATGAGTTGACTGCCTGGGGGCCGGCCCGGCGCGTAAAACCGCCGGCAAGCGTCGAGGGCGCGCCGATGTCTTGGGATTACCCGTCGACCACTTTGGGCAGTTCGCCTGCGGCTTGGTAACCCGGCGTCAGTGATGTTGATGGGGGCTTGGGCTTAAGATGGCTTGGGCAAGATCGAGGCGGGGCCGTGAGACATACACCGGCCCCACCTCACTCGGCTTCCGCCGTGCTAAAGCTTATTGCTTCGGCAACAACGCGACGGTGGCCTTGGGGTTGATCAGGTGCCGCCGGCCATCGGCGCTGGTGTCGGCGCCTTGCTTGATCAGGGCGATGGCTTGCTCCGGGGTCAAGGACGGATCGAGAGCGAATAATTTCCCGGCCAGATTCGCGACATTGGGCGAGGCCATCGAGGTACCCGACTCTTTCATCTTGGTGCCGCCCGGTACATAGCTTTCGACACGATAGCCGTCCGCATCGACCACCACGGTGTCGCCGTAGCTGGTGAACGAGGTTTCGTCTCCGGCCTGGTTGACCGCGCCTACCACCAGCAGGTTGGGCAGATGCAGCGATGCGGGAACATCTTCATCGAAGCCGGCGTTGCTGTCGGAGTTGCCGGCAGCCGCGACGAACAGCGTATTCGGTGCACTCTTGATTGCCGTCTCGACACCCTTGCGCCAGTTCCGGTAGATTTCCATCGCGAGTTTCTTGCGTGCCACCGGGTCTTTCTCCGAGGTGGTCTTGGCCAGGCTCTCCTCGAATTCAGCGACAGTGTCGCCCCAGCTCATATTCACGACGCGCACATTATGCGTACGGAAATAGTCGCCCATGGCTTCGAAATTGCCGGCGAATTTGTCGGCCCATGCAGGCGTCGGCGCAAACGGCAAGTTGGGAATGTTGTCGTTAAAGCGTGCCACCACCAAGCGCGCTGCCGGGTTGCCGCGTACCGCGATGCCTGCGACATGAGTGCCGTGCATATAGTTGCCGAAGTAGTCGAGCTCCTTGAGCGTCACGGCAAGTTGATCGGCGGGCGTATTCGCGGCGAGTGCGCGCATCCGCTGGGCATCGGCCGAGTCGACTTGGTTATCCAGGTCGTCCAGCCCTTGGAACAAGCCCAATAGTTCGGGATAGCGTTTGCGTTGCGCGTCGGTGATGGGTTCGAGATCGCTGTTCGACAGTGCGCCGTGCAGGTCGAAGGCCAGACCATGCACGCTATGCGAGCCGGGGTTCGGATCGGTATACAGTTGCTGCGGATACAAGGCCGTGTCGACTCCCGAATCCCAGATGCCGATGAGTACCGGTGTCAGTTTTTGTTCGGATGTCAGCGTGACGTCGCGTGCCGCCCAGATATCCGGCTTCACCACATTGTGCGTGGTGATATAGGTTTTGATGATGGGGATCAGTTGCGTCTTCAGCGGCAATAGAGCTTGGATTGCTTGGTGCCCACCGATCACGCGGGCCGCGCTATCCTGGTCCAGCATGCCGGATTGCGCCGTGATCGGGTCGATATTCTGTTTGACGTCGCCGACGATCAGGTCGGTGGAGATCAGCTCCAGATACGATTCCTGTTCCTTGATAATGTCCTGAACCACATTCCACGGCAAGGCATTGACGGCTTCGCTATAGTTTTTGAGGACGGCTTGTTGGTAAGCCGGGCCGCTGCTCGCGCCGCTTTGCACGCGGGCTTTGAGGATCGCTTCTTCGGTCAGGCCGGTGGTCAGTTTCGCATCGGGCTTGTCCTGCAAGTTACGCAAGTCGGCGAGTGTCTTCAAGGCCGCTTGATTGTCGCCGGCCAGATCTTCGAGATTCAGTTTCAACTTCGTGAGCTGGCGCAAGGTGGCGCGATCTTGAACGTCATACCCGGACAATACCAAGTCGAGATTGGCGCGCACTTTGGTGAGCAGCGGTTGAATCGCGGCATTGTCGGCGCTCAGCAGGGCGCTGGCCGATCCGCTAATCGGGTAGTTGAAACGCGGCAGATCGTTTTGGCTAACGACTTTCTTTTTTGCCTGCGGCACGCTTGGCGCTGTTTGTGCCTGCAAGGGAAGTGCTGTAGCGCTGCCAATCAGTGCTGCGAGTAGCCATGCTGCAGAGCGCGTCTGATATGTCATACAAACCTCGTGGGTAACTTGGTTGGAGTAAGCCGCTTGAGTCGGGAGTCGAGGGCGGCAGGCCGGATAAGGCTGTGTGCGGCAGTCTAACGTGGATCAATTCGCCTCGCAATCGAGGCGGCAGCGCGGCGCTCGACGCACGATATCGATTCGGGCTTATCGCCGGTCTGATTCGCGCTTGCGCTCAGCGTGCTTGCCTGGCGCAGCTATACAGTACTGTACGTTAGACCGAGGTTCATGTACCCGACTATCCATCGCCCAGCCAATTTTCCGGCCTGCATCCCAGCGCTTGAAGCGCTTCACTTATAAGGAACAAACTATGACAGTGTTATCCCGGCGGCGCGCGATAAGCGCCGCACTCCTTACTTTGCCTTGGGTTTCGGCCTGTGGCGTCCTGCGGCCGGCTCGCGTCCCGCAAGCGGCCGGATCGGCCGAGCTCGCGTCCCGCTTCGCTCTGTTGGAACGAGATTCGCGTGTGCGCCTAGGGGTGGCAGCGCTCGACACCGGCAACGGCGCGCGTATCGCGTATCGTGCGAACGAACGGTTTCCAATGTGCAGTACCTTTAAAATGCTCGCCGGCGCCGCGGTGCTGGCGCGTAGCGTCGGCGATAACGGCCTGATGGCGCGACGCATGCCGATACTCGAAGCGGGCCTCTCGGCCGGATACACGCCCATCACGGCGCCGCGCGTGGGCACCGAGATGACGCTTGAAGAGCTTTGTGTCGCAGCCGTCAGCTATAGCGATAATCTCGCGGGCAATCTGCTGCTGGAAGTGCTGGGCGGCCCGGCCGGGTTGACAGCCTATGTACGCTCCCTGGGCGATTCCGTCACTCGGCTCGATCGCATCGAACCCGAGCTCGATACGGCGATTCCCGGTGACCCGCGCGATACCACCACGCCGGCCGCGATGCTGGGCGTGATGCAGCAGATACTGCTGACGGATGCCCTGCCTGCCGCAGCCCGCCTGCAGCTGCAAACGTGGTTGATCGGCAATACGACAGGCGCGCTGCGAATTCGCGCCGGGGTGCCGGCAACTTGGCGCGTCGGCGACAAGACGGGCAGCGGACGTAACGGCGCGGTCGGCGATGTTGCTATCATGTGGCCACCGGGCCGCGCCCCGATTCTACTGACCGTCTATGCCGGTCCCACAATGGGCCGCGACACACCCGGTACACTGATCGCATCGGCCGCGAAGCTGGTGGCAAACGCCTACGCCTAGCTCTGCTGGGGCAGGGCACTTGCTGCGGGCCGCCGCTTATGGATAAACGCGATTTTTGCCGAGACTTCGAGAGCCCTGCTTATGTCTTTTGATTTACGCCAACTACGCTACTTTGTGGCCGTAGCCGAAGAATGCCATTTCGGCCGCGCGGCGCTCAGGCTGTCGATGACCCAACCCCCTTTGTCGCAGCAGATCCGCGCACTTGAGGAGGCGCTGGGCGCGGCCTTGTTTTTGCGCACCAAGCGTTCGGTCGAACTGACTCCTGTGGGGCGCGATCTTTTGCCCGAGGTGCGGCGTTTGTTGGCGGCGGCCGACGGCTTGCAACCGATGGCGCAAAGCCTGGCGCGTGGCGAGGTCGGGGTGTTGTCTCTGGCCTTTGTTTCGACCGCCGATTATGGTGTGTTGCCGCCTTTGCTGCAGCGTTTTGGCGAGTGTTACCCCGGAGTCCGGTTGCAATTGAGCGAGGCGACCAGCGATGTGCAGTTCGAGGAGTTATGGGCTGGGCGGGTCGATGCAGGCTTGATTATTCCGCCCGTGCCGGCGCGTTTTGCCAGCCAATTAGCGTATTTGCCGCTGGCTCGCGAACCGCTGGTGGTGGCCATGTCGGAGGCTCAGGCGCGCTTGCTGGGCGGCGCAGAAAACGCGGCGGTGACCTTAAGCGAGATTGCCGATGCGCCCTTGATCGTGTTTCCCCGGCGTCTGGCTCCAGCCTTCTATGACCTCATCATGGATTGTTTCAGCGCCGCCGGCATGACACCGCGCATCGGCCAGGAAGCCATTCAGATGCAGACCATCGTCAGCTTGGTCTCGGCCGGCATGGGCATCGCCTTGGTGCCGCAATCGTTACGCAACCTGCGGCGCACCGGGGTGGTCTACCGTCCCCTGGCGGCGGCGCTGCCGGTCGTCGAAACCGGCCTGGTGTGGCGCGCTGCGGAAACCGGCCCGGTGCTGCAAGGTTTTATTGCAACAGCGCGTGCCTACGCCCAGGAGCGCCTGGTCACGGCGGGCGCATGAGCGCATGGCGATTTCCCCGGCCGGAATCTCGGCAATCATTGATATGATGGCGAACATTCGTGTTTAAGCCGATCCTTTAACCCTTTTAGCCGAGTTCCGCCTGCCGATGTTTATCCATCCGAATTTCGATCCCATCGCCTTTCATCTGGGGCCGCTGGCCGTGCGCTGGTATGGCTTGATGTACTTGATTGGTTTTATCAGCGCGATCGGGCTGGGCCGTTTGCGCTTGCGGCAGCCGCATGTTGCCAATGCCGGATGGCGCGTCAGCGACATCGACGATCTGCTGTTCTATTGCGTGCTGGGCGTGATTCTCGGCGGACGGCTGGGCTATGTGCTGTTTTACAAAGCCAGCTACTATTTCGCCAACCCGCTCGATATTTTCAAAGTGTGGCAAGGCGGCATGTCGTTTCATGGCGGCTTTCTGGGTGTGATTGTCGCGGTGCTGGTATTTTCCCGGCAGCGCGGCCGCCCCTGGCTTGAAATCGCCGACTTCGTCGCACCGTTGGTGCCGGCCGGTTTGGCGGCGGGCCGCTTCGGCAATTTTATCAATGGCGAGTTGTGGGGACGCGTGACCTCGCCCAGCGCGCCGTGGGCGATGGTCTTTCCGTCGGCCGCTCCCGATGACGCGCTCTGGCTGCATGCGCATCCGGTTGCCGCCTTGCACCAAGGTCTGCTGCAAGCCTACAACATCTATCACGGCCTGCCGCGCCATCCATCGCAGCTTTACGAAATGGTGCTGGAAGGCTTCACCTTATTGATCGTGCTGTGGTTGTTCACGCGCAAGCTGCGACCCGTTGGGGCTGCGTCCGCGGTGTTCTTGATCGGCTATGGCTGCGCCCGCTTCATTGTTGAATTCGCGCGTGAACCCGACGACTTTCTCGGCCTGCTGACCTTCGGTTTGTCGATGGGGCAGTGGTTGTCGTTGCCAATGATTGTGGCTGGTGTGGTGATGCTGGTCTGGGCTTATCGCCGCGGCAAGTTGCCGAGCGCGCCTGCCGCTCAGGCAAGCTGAAGTCGCGGTGGCGGCGAGTATGAGTCTTGAAGACTCGTCGCCACCGGCTTTTTAATGCGTCATGACGATCGAGCCGGAGACCGTGACGGTCACGGTTTCATTGCCGGATTCGACCGGGATGCTCTCGGCCGGCGCACTGCCGGCCACCATGCTGCGGGCGCTCATCAACATCATCGGGCGCGGTATCGGATTATTGTTGCGCGACAAATTGACCTCGCGCACTACGTAACCGTTATAGCCGAAAGCCTGGGTGGCGGCCTGCGCCTGTTGCCGGAAGTTGGCGATAGCCTCGCCGCTGAGCTTGGCATGCGCGGCACGCTGGGCTTCAGGCGACAGCGAGAAATTGACGCTGCTGATTTGCATTTCGCTATTCAAGCGCCCCGCGAGTTTGGCGGCGGCAGCAAAGTCGTGCGACTCCATCACCAACTCGGAGCGGCCACGCCAACCCGAAATTTTTCCATCGCGATCCGTCGAGGGCGATACCGACAACTGCGTGGTATGCAGGGTGACGCCAGGGTGTTCGGTAGCGTTGGCATCGCGCAAGGTTTGTGCGGTACGTTGATTTAACGATTCGGAAAGCTGAGCTGCGTCGCTGGCCTGCTGTTCATAAAATAGCGTGATGTGAATCACATCTTGAGGGACATCGGCGCTGGCTTGCGCGTCGAGCGACAAAATGCCCGTCTGACTTTGCTCGTCCGGCGCTTTATGGTTTTGCGCTTGGGCAAGCGGTATCGAGAGAGCTGTGGCGCACAGCAGCAGAACTAGTGCGGTTTTTTTCATGGCGGAATCCTGAGGTAAGTAGCCGCAAGGTAGCGGCGAAGTCGTGGCAAAACGCTGGACGAGCGTAATGCGCAGTGTAGTGCGATCACTTGATTTAGTGTCGGATACCCGTGATGAGTTCCCGCAATAGCGGTGCTGCGTAACATTCAATTGACCTACGTCAATCTGACAAATTTGAAAGTTTATGCCGGCGCCAGTTTGCCGGTGATGAAACGCCATTCGGCCGCGGTGACCGGCGTGATCGACAGGCGATTCCCTTTGGCCAGCACGCGCATTTCTTCCAGCTCGGGATGGCTGCGCAAAGCAGCCAGCGGCAGAAGGGCAATCTTGCGCACGAAGCTGACGTCAACCAGCAGCCAGCGCGGGGTTTCGGCGCTGGCCTTGGCATCGTAATAGGGGCTGTCGGGATCGAATTGTGTCGGGTCGGGGTAGGCGCTCGACGCCACTTGCGCGATGCCGGCGATACCGGGTTCGGCGCAGCTGGAGTGATAGAACAGTACGCCGTCGCCGACCTGCATGGCATCGCGCATGAAATTGCGTGCCTGATAGTTACGTACGCCTGTCCAGGCCAAGGTGGCGTTGGCTGCCGTGGCCAGATCGTCGATGCTGGCTTCCTCGGGTTCGGACTTCATTAACCAGTAACGCATCGGAGATTCGTCGCACGTAGTGGGTTGGGCTGGGTGCTTTTGAGCAGCAGGGGACAAGTAGAATGCTATCGTACAGCACACGCCGTCCGGCAAATAAAAACGGCATCGGAATAATTTCCGATGCCGTCAGATAAGATCCCCACCGTGGCCGCCAGGCCGGCATCCTGAACCGGGGTTCAAGAGTGGTCGCAGTTAGCAGCGCTTCGGGTTCGTCAGACAGAGTGACGATCACGCCCGCACTACAATATCCCGCAACCGTGCACAAGGCATTGGTTCAAGGAATATATGACCTTAGCGTACCAAGCAGGGAAACCGTCGAAACAAAACTTGTAAAACGAAATCCCGTTGAGCACAACTATACATCGCAATCGGAAATTGTGCAGCGGCTTTGGAAAATTTTTACTTTTTTTCAAGTCTGTCGCTGCATTTTGTATGCCATAAATGTTTCGCTGGCCCAGCGTCATCGGGCCTGTCCGGCCAGGCGCGGCAGCCACCGACTTCGATCGATAGCGGCCGTGTGTAACGATTGTCATTCCAGGTCCGCCCGCATCGTTATGCCGCAGCGAATAAATTCGACCGAGCATCGGCAGCAGTGTGGCCGCGGTTGGCGTGTGCCTCGAAATTCCTTGAAACATAGTGCGTATAACGCGATGCGACCGACAACATAGCGGCGTTGTCGCGCAGTTTGTCGGCGGCGTAAGCGCGCGTGGACTCGAACAGGCGATAGGTCGCTTCCGATTCATCGAGGCTGACGTTGACCAACGATTTTGCGACTAACTCGCCGATGCCGTCGATCACGTTTTCTTCGCTCAGTTCCGTATCGCATACGACCGCGCGCATTGCCTCAAAGGTGAATGGATTGTTGAATATGGATAGGCGCTGGAACAGGTGTTGAGCGGATTTGCTAAGCAATGCGAAGCTTGTGTCCAGTGTCGCGCGCAAGGTTCGATGGCGTGGCATGGCGGTACGGTAGCCGCCGGTCAGGATTGCCAAGCAATCGTCCAGTCGCCGCCGCACACCTTCGACGCCGAGCGCTTCGACGCGGGCTGCTGCCAACTCGATCGCAAGGGGGATGCCGTCGAGTCTGCGGCAAATTTCTCCAATCAACCCGATTTCGTGA
>Ga0302314_10009854_pt1 | contig 16849 bp, 20 predicted proteins | sample III_Palsa_N2_3_FD_200533 | JGI IMG/M metagenome (GOLD analysis project Ga0302314, IMG submission 200533) | Peat permafrost microbial communities from Stordalen Mire near Abisko, Sweden - III_Palsa_N2_3 | ecosystem: Environmental > Terrestrial > Soil > Palsa > Peat permafrost | place: Sweden...
TGAAAATATAAAGTGCCAGGAATCCGTCAAGCATGATCTCCCCCCGCCAGAGCGCCAAAGTACCTGCATCATACGGACGCAGGTCAACCCGTGCGAGCCCGCTGCGTTGAACAGCAAAGCCGACCCGAAGGAGCCCGTGCATGAGCCTCCGGCTGACGGATCAAACATGACCAGCATGGCGTCCCCGTTCTCGACCAATCCACTCCAGGCCGACTTGTCGCTGGAAGAAGCCCGTGCGACCCCCGCTTCGCTGGATGCGTTTCTTGCGCAGACCGAGCGCCGCGCCTTCCGCATGGCCGAGATGCATCTCGGCCACCGCGAGGACGCGCTGGACGCGGTGCAGGACGCCATGTTGCGGCTGGTGAAGCATTACCGCGACAAGCCGGCTGCCGAATGGGCGCCGCTGTTCTGGGGCATCCTGCGGCGGCGCATCGTCGACCTGCAGCGCCGTCGCAAGGTCCGTTCGATCGTGGTCGGCTGGCTGGGCGGCGGACGCGACGACGACGGCGACGAAATGCCCGCCTGGGACCCTGCCGATACTGGCCCCGGACCGCTGGATCGGCTGCAGGATGCGCAATCCTATGCCGACATGGCCGTGGCGGTGAAGAAACTGCCGCAGCGCCAGCGCGAGGCTTTCATGCTGCGCGTGCTGGAAGGCCTCGACGTCGCCGAAACGGCACAAGCCATGGGCTGCTCCGAAGGGAGCGTCAAGACACACCTGTCGCGCGCCATGCATCATTTGCGCGATCACTTGGAGGAATGGCGATGAATGCGCCCAAGAAAGATCCGGAACTGCAATATCTCGAACAGCGCGCCCGTGCGCTTTACCTGAAAGCCGGCGCCCAGCTCGATGCCCATACCGCCGGCCGGCTGCGCGCCGCGCGCCGCGAGGCCTTGCAAGCGGCGCAGGCCAAGGAGCACGCGCACCCGGTTCGCATGCTGCTACCGGCCGGCGCGTTCGCCGTGCTCGCACTGGCCGTGACAATGCTCTGGCTGCCGCAGCAGCACGGCGCGCCGATCACCTCCGCATCGTCCACCTCGGCAGCGTCGCCCGAGGCCGACAGCTACCTCCCGCCGGACGCCGAGAGCGCCGATCCCAAGCTCTACCAGAATCTGGATTTCTACGGCTGGCTCGCCAGTAACGATGGTCAGTCGAGCGGGACCACCACGTCACAATGAGCACTCGACGATTCGCCCTTTCGCTGGCGTGTGTTGCGCTGCTGGCGATGTCCGGTCTACCTGCTGCGCATGCGCAGCAGGGTGCGCCGGCCGGTGAGGCGGGCGGGCGGCCCTGGGCCTCGCTCGATGCCGGCCAGCGCGACATCCTCGCGCCGCTGCAGGGGCAATGGAATTCGCTGCCGCCGCGCCAGCAACAGGACATGCTCGATCGCGCCAAGCACTGGAGCGAGCTGCCGCCCGATCGCCGGCAGGAAATCCGCGAGCGCATTCAGCGCTGGCAGCAGATGACGCCTGACCAGCGCGAGCAGGTGCGCCAGAACCGGGTCAAGTTCAACCAGCTGCCGCCGGAACAGCGGGCCGAGCTGCATGCGGCCTACATGCGCTTCCAGCAGTTGCCGCCGCAGCAACGCGACAGCTTGATGCGCCGATGGGAATTGCAGGCGCCCGAAGAGCGGCGCCAGTGGCTGGATCATCAGCGCGAGATGAACCCCCGGGCGTTTGCGCCGCCGGTGATCAACGGCCGGCCGGCGGGACACCGCGGCGGCCATTGAGCCGAGCGTGCGTCGCCTCATGGCAACGCACGTAGTGATTGATTCAAGCGACCCGCATCAACCCTGGAACACCGTTTCGCCGTTGCGCGTGATGCAGCTCTTGGCGATCAGTTCGTCATTGAAATCCGGATGCAGACCATCGTCGCGGATCAGCAGCTCGACGAAGTTGTAGACGTTGCGCGCATACATTTCCGAGGCGTGCAGCGGCGTGCCGGCCGGCAGGTTGAGCGGCCCCAGGATGGTCACGCCGCCCTGCTCCACTCGCTCGCCGGGCTTGGTCAATTCGCAGTTGCCGCCGCTCTCGGCGGCAAGGTCGACGATCAGCGCGCCGGGCTTCATGCCCTGCACCATCGCCGCGGTGATGATCTTCGGTGCCGGTCGGCCAGGCACTGCCGCGGTCGTCACGATCACGTCGACTGCCTTGAGATGCTCGCCCAACGCCTGCTGCTGCGCGGCGCGCTCTTCCACCGACAGCTCGCGGGCATAACCACCGCTGCCGGCCGCGCTCACGCCGAGCTCGATGAACTTCGCGCCGAGCGACTCGACCTGCTCGCGGGTTTCCGGGCGTACGTCGTAGCCCTCGGTCTGCGCGCCCAGCCGCCGCGCGGTGGCGATCGCCTGCAGACCAGCCACGCCGGCACCGATGACCAGCACGCGCGACGGCCGGATGGTGCCGGCGGCCGTGGTCAGCATCGGGAAGAATTTTGGCGCCGACTCGGCGGCGATAAGCATGGCGCGGTAACCGGCCACGGCAGCCTGCGAACTGAGCACGTCCATCGCCTGCGCGCGGGTCGTGCGCGGCAGCAGTTCGAGCGCGAACGCACTGAGCTTGTGCTGCGCCAGCACGGCGATCCGTGCCGCAGCGCCATATGGTCGCAGCTGGCCCACGACCACGGTCGCCTCGCGCAGCTGCGCCAAGGCGGCATCTTCGGGCGGCAGCACGCAGGCCAGCAGATCGGCCTGCGCCAGCACCTGCGCTGAAGGCGCGAACTCGACGTCGGCATAGCTGCTGTCCGGAAAGCCCGCCGCGGTGCCGGCACCTTGCTCCAGCAACACGCGCAGTCCCTTGCCGCGCAGCTTCTTCGCCATTTCCGGTGTAATCGCCACGCGCCGCTCACCGGCGGCGGTCTCCCGCAATGCGGCCACGGTGATCGGCATTCGGTGCCCCCTGCAGAAAGGATGCCCCATCCTAGCCGATGCGAGCGCAATGGCGAACCATCGGCATAGCTGCTCCCCAGGCGGCCTGATAGACTGTTCCGCCGCTACCGGAACGGCATGCAGGTCAGCCGTTTCATCGGGGTTCCCGTTGGAGATCCCGATGTCCGCTCATCCATCCGCAGGTTCCCCGCTCGACCGCTCCCTACTGGAACTGGCTCGCAGCGCACGCGAAAACGCCTACGCGCCGTATTCGAAGTTTCGCGTCGGCGCCGCCCTGATCACCCGTGACGGCCGCCGGTTCGGTGGCTGCAATGTCGAAAACGCTTCGTACGGGCTTTGCCTGTGCGCCGAGCGCACGGCGCTGTCCAGCGCCGTAGCGGCCGGTTGCAAGACCGGCGATTTCCAGGCGATGGCAGTGATCGGCGATACCGCCGAACCGATCAGCCCCTGTGGCGCTTGCCGACAGGTGATGGCCGAGCTGTGCGACGAAGACATGCCGGTGCTGCTCGCCAATCTGCAAGGCGATCTGCAGGAAACGACGGTGAGTGCCTTGTTGCCGGGTTGGTTCCGACTGCCGATCGCGCGTTGACTGATCGATGGTGCGGTCATCGGGTGACCTGTCGATCATGCAGATCGCATCGCTGATCAACGATGCCGGCAGGTAGTACGATGCTCGTTTTGCCGCAGCCCTCTATGTCGAACGCTCTTGATCCGCTGTTGAAACGCCATTCGGTTCCCTCGCGCCAACTCGGCGAACCGGCTCCCGACGAAGCCCCCCTGCGTGCCCTGCTCGAAGCGGCGATCCGCGTGCCCGATCACGGCAAGCTCGTGCCGTTCCGGCTCGTGCTCCTGCGCGGCGCGGCCAAGCTGCGCTTCGGCGAACTGCTGAGCGAACGCGCGATCCGCCGCGACCCCGAGCTGCCCGAATCCAATCGCGAGAAGGAACGTCTGCGTTACACCTTCGCACCGCTGGTGGTCATTGTGATTTCGCGTATCGATCCGAGCAGCAAGGTGCCGCCGATCGAGCAGCAGCTCAGCGCCGGCTGTGTCGCGCACAACCTGCTGCTCGGCACCAGCGCGCTCGGCTACGCCGCGCAATGGCTGACCGGCTGGGCCGCCTACGATCCGGAAGTTGCCGCGCTGCTGCAGTTGACCGAGCACGAGCAGGTCGTCGGCTTCGTGCATATCGGCACGCCGCAGATCGACGTGCCGGATCGCGATCGCCCGGTGCTGGCCGATCTGCTCAGTAGCTGGACGCCCTGAGCGATGATCACAGATGCCGCCCATCTGATCGATGGCAGCCTCTACGTATTCCGCGCCTGGCATTCGATGCCCGATGCGTTCTTCGATGCGGATGGCCACGCCGCGAACGCGGTCCACGGCTATGCACGCTTCCTGTGCGAGCTGCTGGAACAGGCGCAACCCGAGCACGTCACCGTGGCGTTCGATGCCGCGCTGACCAGTTCCTTTCGCAACGCGATCTACGCGCCGTACAAGGCCAATCGCGAGCTGCCGCCACCGGATCTGGAACGCCAGTTCGTGCTCTGCCGCGAGGTGACCGAGGCGCTTGGCGTCAGCGTGCTGATCGATCACACCTACGAGGCCGACGACCTGATCGGCAGCATCTTGTGGAGCCTGCGCGGACACGGCATGCGCAGCGTGATCGTTTCGGCCGACAAGGATTTCGGCCAGCTGCTCGGCGAACGCGACGAACAATGGGATTACGCACGCGGCGTGCGCTGGGGGCCGGCCGGAGTGCACGAGCGACTTGGCGTGCATCCACACCAAGTGGCCGATTACCTCGCGCTGTGCGGCGATGCGGTGGACAACATCCCTGGTGTACCCGGTATCGGCGCCAAAACCGCCGCCGCCCTGCTCGCTCATTTCGGCGATCTGGACAATCTGCTGGAACGGATCGACGAAGTCGCCTACCTGCGCTTGCGCGGCGCGGCCACGTGCGCACTAAAACTGCGCGAGCATGCCGAAAGTGCGCGGCTGTATCGACGGCTCACCCGCATTGCGCTCGACGCGCCGGTGCCAGTCGACACCGCGGCACTGCAACGCCAGCCCGGCGATGCCGCACGACTCGATGCGTTATGCGAACGCTTGCGCTTCGGTCCGCTGACCCGCTCGCGGCTGCGCGCTCTGCTGCGCTAGCTTCCACAGTGGCCGCACAGGCGTAAGACCCACCCACCTATACTGCCTGCATGGCACTCGGCATTTTCTACGCATTGATCGCCGGCCTGATGTGGGGCCTGGCCTTCATCGCGCCCTTGCTGCTGCCGGAGTATCCGGCCGCCTGGCTGTCGGTCGGGCGTTATCTCGCCTTCGGCATGATCGCATTGATGCTGGCCTGGTTCGATCGCGCCAGTCTGCGCCGGCTCAGTCGCAGCGACTGGCTGCAGGCGGTCAAGCTCGCCGCGATCGGCAATTTCCTCTATTACCTGTGCCTCGCCAGCGCGATCCAACGCATCGGCGCGCCGCTGCCGACCATGATCATCGGCACGCTGCCCGTGGTGATCGCGATCTGTGCCAACCGGCGCAATGCGCAGCGTGACGGCCTGCTGCGCTGGCGCTCGCTGCTGCCTTCGCTGTTGCTGATCGCCGCGGGCATTGCCTGCGTGAATCGGGCCGAGCTGAGCAGCGCGATGCAGCAGACTCCGATCAATGGCATCCGCTATGCGACGGGCATCGCGTTGGCGATCGTCGCGGTCGCCTGCTGGACCTGGTATCCGCTGCGCAATGCCGATTGGCTGCGCGCGCATCCCGATCGCCGTCCGCGCGTATGGAGCACCGCGCAAGGCGTGGCGACCCTGCCGCTGGCGCTGGCCGGCTATGCGCTGCTATGGATTTTTACGCGCACCAGCGGCGACACCATGCCACTGCCGTTCGGTCCGCGCCCTGCATTGTTCATCGGCGTGATGGCAACGATCGGCCTGCTCACCTCGTGGCTAGGCTCGCTGTGCTGGAACGAAGCGAGTCAACGCATGCCGACCTCACTGGCCGGTCAGTTGATTGTGTTCGAAACGCTGGCTGCGCTGGGTTACGCGTTCGTGCTGCGTGGCCGGATGCCCGAGTCGTTGACTATGCTCGGTATTGCGCTGTTGGTTGCCGGCGTGGTGTGGGCCGTGCGGCTGAGACCGGAACCGGTGGTGGCACAGGAACACGGTGCCTGATTGCCGCTGCGGTTGTCGCGCCGAGACGGACGCGGCAACATGCCGGCTCCCTCAACGCATCGACAGCCCATGAATCCTGTTTCAGCCGAGCCCCACGCCGACGCCCACCTGCCGGTCGAAACGCTCTACCAGGGCCGCTGGCTCAGCCTGCGCAGGCGCGGACGCTGGGAGTATGCCGAGCGCAACAATCCGGGCGGCGCGGTGATCATCCTGGCGGTGACCCCGGCCGACAAGGTGCTGTTCGTGGAGCAGTACCGCGTGCCGATCCAGCAGCGCACGATCGAGATGCCGGCCGGCCTCGTCGGCGATCTGGCAGATCAGGCGGACGAAGGCGCGCTACTGGCGGCACGTCGCGAGCTGGAAGAGGAAACCGGTTATCGCTGCGGGCGCATCGAGTTCATCCATGAAGGCCCCTCGTCTGCCGGCATGAGCAGCGAGATGATCGCCTTCGCGCGCGCCTACGATCTTGAAAAAGTCGGTGCGGGCGGCGGCGATGAAACCGAGAACATCATCGTGCACGAAGTACCGCGGCGCGAAGCCGGCGCCTGGTTGTTCGCGCGTGCGACGGCCGGCTATTCAATCGACCCGAAACTGTTCGCCGGGCTATGGCTGATCGAGCATTCCAACGAAGCGGCTGGCTGAGAGCGCTTAGACCGCCAGGCTGCGGCTGAGTACAAACTGCCACAACAGCAGTAGAGCCATCGCCAGCATGACCAGCCAGGTCAACGCGATACCCCCGGCGCGGCCGAACGAAGGGCCGGCATGGTGCGACAAGCCCCATGCATGCAGCACGCGTCCCAGCAGCAAGGTGATGCCGAACAAGTGCAGCAGGCTGGGCCGGGTCTGGTCTAGATCGAGCAGCAACAGCAGCAACAGTCCGATCGGCAGATATTCCACCGCGTTGGCATGTGCGCGAATCGCCTTGGCCAGCTCGGGAATATTGCCGTCGCCCAGACCAACCTTGCGCCGGTTGCGCATCAGCACCACCCGTGCGGCCAGCAGCAGTACGAGCAAGGCGGCGAGCGCGGTGTAAAGGCCGGTTATGTGCATCGGTCATGCCCTCGTCGAATCGGCGGGATGGCGACTGCGCCACTGCCAGATTGCGATCATTGTGGTCATCAGCGCCAAACCAAACCAGCTGGCTGCGATGGCGTTGCCATGGCCCAGTCGCATCACGCCAGCCAGCACGGCCACTGGCGTTATGCCCAATGAAAGCAGCAATAGCATCCCGTTACGGAAACGACCCAACAATAGCGCACCCACCATGGCCAGCAGCATGGCATCGATCAAGCGTGTTGACGCGAATGGAGGTGGCGGCGGCACATCGGACAGCACGTCGCTCATCGCGCGATCACCGACCTCGATACTGTAGACCTTCTCGTTCGCGCTATCGCTCGTCGGCACCAGCTGATCGCCATCGATGCGCGCGAACACTGTCACCGTCTGCAGCGGCACAGCTTCCCAACTCACCCGCAGATCGCCGAGCTGCGGCGAATTCGGGCTCGCGCTGGTCAGCAGCGTATTGCCGGACAGACTGAAACTGGCCGCCAGATTCACCGGCAGATGGCGCATGTCCGGTAGCACCGGCTGGCTGCCCGGCAAGGCCTGCAGCAACTGCGGCGACAGGATGAAGCCGGCCACGCGCACCTGGCCGGCGTCGAAACGATGCCCCTCGATCGGGAAGGCACCCGGATTCGTATGGCCGTCCGGATGCTTGAAGCGGCTGGCATCGAGCGGATGATCGACCCAGTCCAACTCGTAATGCACTTGGCCGCCCACATCGACTTCGCGCCACTGGAACATCTCCACCTGGCGGATCAGCACCGGTGCGTCGACCTGCAGATTGAAATCGGGATCGCGCGGTTGCTGCACCACCTGGGGCACGCCGCTAATGCGCGCGAGCGCGCCATGCTGGCCCGCTTCCGGCTGTGCATTGCTGCCCAGGTCGAGCACCTCGCCGCCATGACGCATGATCGCGTCGTGGTGATCGATCAGGTCCTTCTCGGTCACCGCCGCCAGGATCATGCCGATAATCAACAGCAAGCCACCGGCGATGCGCAGGGCAAGTGGCAGAAAATTCTTCACGCGGTCAGGCAGCGAGATCATTCGCGCACCGCGCCCGGCCATGCATGCAGTTCGCGCTGTTCGTGCGCCGTACCGAAGCGGCCGCGCTCGTCGCGCACCAGTTGGGCCAGCGCGCATTCGTGATCATGGGTGAAGAACAGCTGCACGTCGCGCGCGAGCTTGTCTTCCAGGAAGACGCGCTTTTCGTCGATCAGTTTTTCCGGCCAGCGGTCGTAGCCCATGGTGATCGGCAGATGGACCCACCAGCGGCCCGGAATCAGGTCGGCGCAGAACACCACGCCGGCCACCTCGGCCAGCATAAGGCCGGGCGTATGGCCGTCCGAATAGGAGAAACGCACTGCCGTGCCGAGCGCCTGCGAATATTCGCCGTCGACCAGCTCCAGCCGTTCGCTCTGTTCCAGCAGCGGCTGCAGTTCGGGCACGAATGAGGCACGATCGCGCGGATGCGGTTTCAATGCGCGCCGCCAATGTTCCGCACCGACCACGAAGCGCGCGTTCGGGAACAACAGCTTCGGTGGCTCGCCTGCCTCCCATGCGGCGAGCAATCCGCCCGCATGATCGAAATGCAGGTGCGACAACACCACCACGTCGATGTCCTCGTGCGCAAGGCCGGCGTTGGCCAGCGAGTCGAGCAGGACATGGCGTTCCTCGACCACGCCGTAGCGTTCGCGCAGAGCGGGCTCGAAGAAGGCGCCGATGCCGGTTTCGAACAGCACATTGCGGCCATCCAGATCTTTCACCAGCAGGCAGCGGCAGGCTAGCGGAATGCGGTTCTGCTCATCCGGCACGATCCAGCGCGACCACAGCGCCTTGGGCGCATTCCCGAACATAGCCCCGCCATCGAGCTGTTGCGAATTGCCGAGAATGGAGAACAGTTCCATGGCGAAATCAGCTCTTCGTTGCCACGGATTCGTGCGGAACGAATCCGGACGCCGCAGGCGGCCCCGCGCGCCGCGCGAGGTGAGGCCCATGTATGGGCCGAGCTAACATAGCCCCGCCATCGAGCTGCTGCGAATTGCCGTTGAGCGACCAGAGTTCCATGCAGACTCTCCGCTACTGCACCTTGCCCAGGCCCGAGGGATGCCGCGGGTCGCTGGCCGCATCGAGCTTATGCGTACGATGGTCCCAGGTCACCACGTTCATGAAGCCCCAGGATTCGCGCTGCTTCAGCGTATAGCCCATCGCGGTCAACGCGTCGCTGGTGGCCGCGTCGAAGGTGCCCTGCTCAGTCATCACCGTGTCGGGCATATATTGGTGGTGATAGCGCTTGTGCGCGACGATCGCGGTGGCGCTCTCGCCATCGATGAAATCCAGGATACCCTCGAGCACCTGGGTGATGATGGTGGAGCCGCCGGGTGAGCCGATCACCGCGGTGCGCTCCGCGCCGATCACGAAGCTTGGCGACATCGACGACAGCATGCGCTTGCCCGGTTGCGGCGCATTTGCGCTGCTGCCGAGCAGGCCGTAGACGTTCGGCTTATCCGGCACCAGCGCGAAGTCGTCCATCTCGTCATTGAGCAGCACGCCGGTGCCCTTGGCGACGAAGGTGGAGCCGAGCACGTAGTTCACCGTCGAGGTGATCGCCACCATGTTGCCGTCGGCATCGATGATGGAGAAATGCGTGGTATGCATGCCGGGATCGAGCGTCGTGGACGCCGGCAGCATCGACGAGGGCGTCGCCTTGTCCGGCAGAATGCTCTGGCGCAGGCCGGCCGCGTAGTACGGCGACAGCAGCATATCCAGCGGCATCTTCACGAAGTCGGGATCGCCGAGATAGTCGTTGTGGTCGCGGAACGCGCGACGCATCGCCTCGACGATGAGGTGGATGCGGTGTGCCTGATCGAACTTGGTCAGATCGAAGCCGGAAAGGATATTGAGAATCTCGGCGATCGCCACACCACCCGAGGACGGCGGCGGCGCGGTGACCACGCGATAGCCACGGTAGTCGAGGCTGATCGGGGCGCGCTCCTTCACGGTGTATGCGGTCAGATCGGCCGCCGTCCAGCGACCGCCTGCCTCGTGCACCGCTTGCACGAGCGCAGCCGCGGTGTCGCCGCGGTAGAAGCCATCATTGCCCTGCTCGGCGAGCTTCTCCAGCGTGCGCGCCTGGTCCGGATCGCGCCACAGCGCACCGGCGACGGGCGGCTGGCCACCGGGCAGATACTTGCTGGCTGAGGCGGGCCAACGCTGGAGCTCTTTCTGTCGGTCGCTGATCGCGCCGAGCAGACGCGGATCGGGCTGGAAGCCGTCGCGGGCCAGGCGGATTGCCGGTGCCAGCGACACTTTCAACGGCACCTTGCCATAGTGCTTCGCCAGCCACACCAGGCCGGCCGGTTCGCCGGGAATGCCGGCCGAGAGTGGTCCGTTGAGCGAGGCATCGCGATTAGGCGTGCCGTCAGCGTTGAGATAATCCTTGCTGTCGACCGCGCCCGGTGCAGTTTCGCGCGCGTCGACGAACACGTCGCGACCGTCGGCCGCGCGATGCAGCAATGCCATGAAACCGCCGCCGATGCCCGAGCTTTCCGGCTCCACCACCGACAGCGTGGAAGCGACCGCGATCGCCGCATCGAAGGCGTTGCCGCCCTTGCCGAGCACTTCGAAGCCGGCATTGGTGGCGAGGAAATTCGCGCTGGCGATCGCGGCATGGCCCGGGCGCTGAGCTCGCTGCGCCGTCGCGGCCTGTTTCGACTCGACCCGTTGCGCGCCATCCGCGGCGGAAACACCACTTACCAGCAAGAGACTCAACAACGGCATGCATCGGAGCCAAACACGCACACGCGGGATAAAGCTCATGCCTTGGTCTCCATCAACTGCCGGTATTTGAGTTCGAGCTGTTCGTTCGATTCGAGATGGCCTGGGTCCACGATGATGCATTCCACCGGGCACACTTCCACGCACTGCGGTTGATCGAAGTGCCCGATGCATTCGGTGCATAGCGACGGATCGATCACGTAGTACTCCTCACCCAGCGAGATCGCCTTGTTCGGACAGGCCGGTTCGCAGACGTCGCAATTGACGCAGGTGTCGAGGATCTTCAGGGACATGGATCGATCTTACATGCTGCGCCGCAACTTGGCGCAGAACGCCGCCCGCTCCCGGCAGGAAGCAGGCGGCATTTCATCGCCATGGCTGGCGCGAAACCGCCTTACATGGCGACGAAGCGGATCTTCGCGGCAGTCGGCTGCAGTACCGCTTCGACGCGCTGCTGGTCAGCCTGATCGCCGATGAACAGCACGATCACGTCCTTGAACGAACCCGGCTTGGCGTCCTTGAACGCGGCAACGATCAGGTCGGCGGTCTTGCCCGAATCCGGGCCACCGAACGCCAGCAGATTGCCCGGTAGCACGCCGCGCGCCACGGTGTCCTGCACGTTCTGCAACTGGCGGTCGCGCTGGGCCTTGGCGTCGTCGGTGTCGCCGGCCGGCACCAGGTAGGGGTACGGTTGGTCAGCGGTCATGCCCTGCATGTTCTTCGTCACGATCTGGCCAAGGTAGGCGTTCCAGCCCTTGGTGTCGTTCGGATCGGTGGGCTTGGTGACCTGCTGCGTCTGCTGCGTGGTCTGCTCGCTGTCGTCCTGCTTGTTGCAGGCGCTCAGCGTCAGTGTGGCGGTCAACGCGAGAGTGGCGACAAGAATGAGCTTACGCATGATGATCCCCTTTCGGTGGCGTTTTGAAGTTGGGTGCGGCGGGCCTTCGCACGTCGGCAAGCCGATCGCGCGGCGAATCCGCAGCCGCGGCCCGCAGAGTGTATGTCAATCCGGCGGCGAATAAGCCTGCATGAGTCACACGAGCGATTCAGTCGTCGCCCCGCGCCTGCCGCTCGCGCCAACGCTGGCGCATGGCCTGCTGCACGGCCGGATGCACGAAACCGGTGATGTCGCCGCCGAGCCGGCCGATCTCGCGCACCAGGGTCGAGGAAATGAAGCTGTACTGCTCGGCCGGTGTGAGGAACAGCGTCTCGACGCCGGGGATCAGATGCCGGTTCATGCTGGCCAGCTGGAATTCGTATTCGAAGTCCGAAACTGCCCGGAGGCCGCGGATAATCACGCCGGCGCCGATCTGCCTGACGAAATGCGCGAGCAGGCAATCGAAGCCGCGCACTTCCACGTGTGGCAGGTCGGCCAAGGCCAGCCTGGCCAGCGCGATGCGCTCCTGCAGACTGAAGCCGGGGCCCTTGCCTTTGTTCGGGCTCTCCGCCACCGCCACCACGATGCGTTCGAATAGGGGCGCCGCGCGCGCCACCAGGTCGGCGTGACCATTGGTGATCGGGTCGAACGTGCCTGGATAGACGGCTAGACGCGGATTGACCGACGGAGAATTCACTGGGAGCCCGGATCACTGCAGTAGTGGCGCGCAGCTTAGCCGAACGTCTTGGAATCTGTGTAGCGTCGATAGAGCGCGTAAGCCACCTCGCCCGCCTGGCCGTGCCGATGCGGTTGCCAGTTCGCCGGCAGGGCCAGGGCCGCCTCGCGCGGTGATTCGACATAAATCCACGCGGACGGCGCCAGCCAGTCGCCCTGCTCCAGCTGCCGCGCCACCAGCTCCCACAGGTTCTGCGCGAACGGCGGGTCCAGGAAGGCCACGTCGAAGCGTTCGCCCAGCCCGATCGGCCGGCGCAGAAAATGCAGCGCATCCAGTTCGCTCAACTGAGCGCGATCCAGCTTCAGTCGTGCCAGATTCTCGCGTAGTCCTCGCGCCGCACGCGGCTCCTGCTCGATCAGGCGCGCCGATGCCGCGCCGCGCGAGATCGCCTCGATGCCGAGCGCGCCCGTACCGGCAAATAGGTCCACGCAGTGTGCGCCGGCAATCACCGGCTCCAGCCAGTTGAACAAGGTCTCGCGTACGCGCTCGGCGGTAGGCCGCAGACCCGGCAGGTCAGCCACGTCCAGTCGCGAATTGCGCAAGGTGCCGCCGATGATGCGTACGCGGCCCGCCGCGGCGCGGCGCGATGACTTGCCATGCGTGCTCATGGGCAGGTCTGCGGCTCAGCGGGCAGTGCGGATCGAGGTGTTAGCATGCCGGCATTGTCTTTGAATCCCCTCCCCAATGCTCAAGTTCTGGAAAAAGAAACCCGACGACGAGGCCAGCCAGCCTGGGGCCGCGCCGGAACCAGCGGTAACGGATCAAGCCATCGAGGCGCCGGCCACTGATATGCCGGAATCGCCGGCCAGCGCTGAAGTCACCGCGTCCACCGCCGAAACGGCCACCGCCAAGCGCAGCTGGCGCGAACGCCTGTCCGGCAGCGGCTTCGCCAAGAACCTGTCCTCGCTGTTCGTGCGCCATCCGAAGCTCGACGACGAACTGCTCGACGAACTCGAAACCACGCTGATCACCGCCGACGTCGGCATCGAGGCCAGCACCGCCTTGGTGGAAGACCTGAGAAAGCGCATGCATAAGCGCGAGTTCGCGGATGCCGGCGCACTGCTTGCGACCTTGCGCCAGTTGCTGGTCGCCCAATTGAAGCCGGTGCAGCAACCGTTGGACGTGGCCCGGCATAAACCCTTCGTAATCCTTACCGTCGGCATCAACGGCGTCGGCAAGACCACCACGATCGGCAAGCTCGCACGCAGGTTCCGCGATGAAGGCCGCGACGTGCTGCTGGCCGCCGGCGACACCTTCCGCGCCGCCGCCGTCGAGCAGTTGAAGACCTGGGGCGAGCGCAACCGGGTGCAGGTGATCTCGCAGGGCCAAGACGCCGATTCGGCCAGTGTGATCTTCGATGCGCTGCAGGCCGCGCGTTCGCGCGGCACCGACGTGCTGATCGCCGATACCGCCGGCCGCCTGCACACTCAGGGCGGACTGATGGACGAGCTGGGTAAGATCGCCCGCGTGCTGAAGAAGCTCGACGCGGATGCGCCGCATGAAGTGCTGATGGTGATCGATGGCACCACCGGGCAGAACGCGATCAACCAGCTACGCCAGTTTCGCCAGATCGTCGGCGTCACCGGCCTGGTGGTCACCAAGCTCGATGGCACGGCCAAGGGCGGCGTGATGTTCGCGCTGGCGCGCGAGTTCGGCCTGCCGATCCGCTTCGTGGGACTGGGCGAAACCGCCACCGACCTGCGCGAGTTCGATGCGGAATCCTTCGTGGACGGCCTGCTGCCGCGCAGCCTCGGTCATGCTTGAGCGGGCCACGCCAACCCTTGCCATGACCGGCTCGCCCGCCACGGCGTGGCGCCAACCATCCGGCATGTGAGGAGAGGCTTCGGGATGTCGCGTCGACTGCGCCTGCTTCTGTTCGGTTTCGCCGGCCTGTTCGCACTGTTGCTGCTGGCGCTCGGCGCGGGGCTGTATCTGCTGCGCCCGGACAGTTTCACCGCGATGCTGCAGGCTCAGGCACGCCATGCCGGACTGGAACTCACCCTGACCAGTCCGGCCAATCCGACGCTGTTCCCGCGCCCCGGCTTGCAGCTGCAGGGGCTGACGCTGAGCGCGCAAGGCGCGACCGCGCCGATTCTGCTCGCCTCGCATGGGCGGCTGGTGCTGCCGTGGCGCACCCTGCTCGGCGGCCCCACGATCATCACGCGACTGGAAATCGATGCGCCGCGGGTAGACCTCGACGCACTGCAGGCGTGGCTGGCCGATCTACCGACGCAGCCAGGCCACTCCACGCCGACGATTCCGCGCATCGACGCCGGTGTCAGCATCCGCAACGGCAGCCTGGTGCGCGGCAACAGCGTGCTGCTGCGCGAGATCGCGCTGGAAGCCGGCAGCCTCGCGGCCGGCCAGAATTTTCCGCTCAGCATCACCGCGCAGGATGCCGACGGTGGCCCAGTGCAGCTACGCCTGTCGGCGACACCGCGCATGCAGGCCGACTCGCTGCAACTGGACCATATCGACCTGCATTTCTCGCGCGGCGACGCACTCAGCCTGCAGCTTGGTGGCACGGCGAACTGGCGCGGCGCCGCCAATGCATCGCTGCAGCTTGCCGGCAAGCTGGTGCACTCGCGGATCAGGCAGACCGCCGCCGCGGCCTACGCGGTCAATATCACGCTGACCCCGGCGAACCAGCATGATCCTTTGCTGCTGGCGCTGAAGATGGACGGCCAGTCGAACGACGTCGACGTGAAGCTGCCGCCGTTGGCGCTGGCCGACTGGGCGGCGCAACTCGGCAGCAGCCATGGCCCGCAGTTGGCCGTGCCACCTGGCAGCGTACGCGTGCAGATGGATCAGCTCGATGCCGGCAGCGTCCACATCGAGGGGCTCGCGATTCAGGTCGGCGACAATGCGCCATCCAGCGACTCCAGCGCCGCGGCTCCGGCGCAGAGCGCCGTACCGAAGAACGCTTCGCCGCAATGAATGCATTCGCCGATGCGCTGCTGGCCTGGTTCGATCGCCATGGCCGTCACGATCTGCCGTGGCAGCTGAGCACGTGGCAGGGATCGCGCGACGCATATCGCGTGTGGCTATCAGAGGTGATGCTGCAGCAGACTCAGGTAGGCACGGTCATTCCCTACTTCGAGCGTTTCATCGAGGCGCTACCGACCTTGCCCAGTCTTGCCGCGGCTTCCGAGGACACCGTATTCGCGCTGTGGTCGGGGCTGGGCTATTACCGTCGTGCACGTTTCCTGCACCGTGCGGCGCAGCTGTGCGTCGAACATCACGGCGGCGAGCTGCCGCGCGATTTCGACGCGCTGCTCGCCCTGCCCGGTATTGGCCGCTCGACCGCAGGCGCCATCCTCGCGCAGGCCTACGGCATGCGCTTCGCGATCCTCGACGGCAACGTAAAACGCGTGCTCGCCCGCTATCACGGCATCCATGGCCACCCCAGCGAAAGCGCCGTCGACAAGCAACTCTGGCGGCATGCCGAAGCACACACGCCGGCCGAGCGCGTGGCCGATTACACGCAGGCGATCATGGATCTCGGGGCCACCATCTGCACGCGCTCGCGTCCGCGCTGCGACGTATGCCCGCTGCGCGAAGACTGCGTGGCGCGGCGCGAGCAGCTCACCGCGCTGCTGCCCAGCGTCAAATCCGGCAAAGCACTGCCCACCCGCGAAACCCTGATGCTGATTCTGCGCGACACGCGTGGCCGCGTGCTGCTGGAACGACGTGGTCCGCAGGGCGTCTGGTCCGGACTGTGGAGCCTGCCCGAAGCCGCCGACAGCGATGCCGCCTGGCGCCTCGCGCGCCATTACGCGCGCATCGACGATGCGCAGGAACTCGCCTCCTTCGTGCACACCTTCAGCCACTACCGGCTCAAGATCGAGCCACTGCTGTTCGATCAGGCGACAGCCGAGAACGCGATCGCGGATAATCCATCCGCCCGCTGGTGCGATGTCGCCGACCTGGCATCGCTCGGCCTGCCCACGCCCGTGCGCAATCTGCTGCGGCAACTCGATGCCGCCACCTGAAGCAGATCCGCAGCGACCCAGCCCTACGCCATGCGATCAGACGCCTGGCTGCATTTGGAACCCACCATGACCCGCACCATCCACTGCACCAAGCTGGACCACGATGCCGAAGGGCTCGACTTCGCACCCTGGCCCGGCCTGCTCGGACAGCGCATCTATGCGGAAATATCCAAGCCCGCCTGGCAGCAATGGCTGGCCCACCAGACCATGCTGATCAACGAGAACCGCCTCAACCCGCTCGATCCGAAGGCCCGCCAATTCCTCGCCGCCGAGATGGAAAAATTCCTCTTTGGCGACGGCGCCGAGAAGCCCGCCGGCTACGTCGAACCGGACAGCCAGCCTTGACG
>Ga0302314_10009855_pt1 | contig 16848 bp, 15 predicted proteins | sample III_Palsa_N2_3_FD_200533 | JGI IMG/M metagenome (GOLD analysis project Ga0302314, IMG submission 200533) | Peat permafrost microbial communities from Stordalen Mire near Abisko, Sweden - III_Palsa_N2_3 | ecosystem: Environmental > Terrestrial > Soil > Palsa > Peat permafrost | place: Sweden...
GGTGACAGGGCGCGATGGGCTCCCGACGCCGGTGCTCGGCGTTTATCCGCAGGGTCGCAAGCAGGTCTTCCGGGTGCGCACCCAGGACGGGGCCTCGACGCTGTGCTGCGCTGAGCACCTGTGGCAGGTCTACACGGCATCCGACCGGCGCCGGGGAAAGCCCGGTCGTCTGCTCGAAACCCGGCAGATGATCGGTCGGCTCCGCGCGGCCCACCAGCACCGGTTCGAACTTCCCCTCCTTTCCGCCCCTGCCCAGTTCGAGAGTCGTGAGGTTCCCATCGAGCCCTACGCGCTCGGGCTCCTGCTCGGGGATGGATGCCTCACGACCACCACGACCCCTGCCTTCGCCACCGCAGATCCGGAGCTCGTGACGGCCCTCGAGTCGTCGCTGGATGGGATCGAGCTGCACCCCAAGGGCGGCTTCGATTACGTCCTTCGTCACGTCGACGGCCACCGCGGCGGCGTGATCGTCGCCAACCCAGTGACCGCCGCGCTCCGTGAGCTTGGGCTGGCGGGGACCAGGTCGCATACCAAGTTCGTGCCCGAGGCTTACCTGCACAACTCGGCCGACGTCCGGCTCGCGCTCCTCCAGGGTCTGCTCGACAGTGACGGCGGCCCGGTGTTTCAGTCCGCCCGCACCTGCCGGATCCAGTACACGACCTGCTCAGAGCGCCTGCGCGACGATGTCGTCTACCTCGTCCGTTCGCTCGGAGGCGTCGCTTACTCGCGGCGCCGGGCAGCTCTGGGGCGAACTCCCGGGCGGGCCGGCGGTCGGCCGGTGGAACACCGGCACGACTCCTTCGTGATGGACATTCGCCTCCCGGCCGGCGTCGAGCCCTTCCGTCTGCAGCGCAAGCAGGATCTCTATGACCGCTCGGGCGGAGGACGGCCGAGGCGCTTCATCGACGCGATCGAGCCGGCCGGAGAGATGGAGACGGTGTGCATCCAGGTGGGGGCCGCGGATTCGCTCTACATCACCAACGACTACCTGGTCACGCACAATACCCTCAACGACTCCTTCATCATCCTCGACGAGGCGCAGAACACGAGCCCGGAGCAGATGAAGATGTTCCTCACCCGGCTCGGCTTCAACTCGCGGATCGTCGTCACCGGCGACATCACGCAGATCGACCTGCCCCGCGAGCATGACTCTGGGCTCGTCGTCGTCAGCGAGATCCTCGAGGACGTCGAGGGAATCGACTTCGTGCGCTTTGGCGAGGAGGACGTGGTGCGGCATAAGCTCGTCCGCCGGATCGTCGCCGCGTACACCGAGCACGCGCAGCGATCCGCGCCCGAGCTGCGGCCGCGCAAGCGGGCGTGACCCTCGAGATCGAGGTCATCGGCGTCGATTCTGGACGCTACGAGGGCCTGACCACGGGCGAGGTCGAGCAGCTGTGTGCCCTCGCGCTCGCGTCCGCGGGGATCGAGGATGGGCACGTCGCCGTCGAGCTCGTCGACGAGTCGCGGATGCGCGAGCTCAACCGCGAGCACCGCGGCGCCTATAAGCCGACCGACGTGCTCTCCTTCCCCGTCGACGAGGACGGACTCACCGCCGGCCCCCGCGAGCTCGGCGACGTCGTCATCTGCCCTCCCTACGCATCAGACCTGCGCGAGGCCGTCGTCCACGGCGTCCTCCATCTGACCGGGATGGACCACGAGACCGACGCGGGCGAGATGCTGGCACTGCAGGCCGAACTTATGAGTTGGGTGCGCAGTCCGAGTGGGCGAGCGTGACCGACGACGCCGAACCGTTGCGTGCGCACTCGGACCTCGCACCCGACGAGTCCGGCCGATCCGGAGCCCCGACCCGCTCAGGCTTCATCGCCCTAGCGGGCCGTCCCAACGTGGGCAAGTCGACGCTCACCAACGCGATCGTGGGTTCCAAGGTGGCGATCGTCTCCGACAAGCCGCAGACGACGCGGCGCGCGATTCGGGGCGTCGCCAGCGCCGCCGGCTGGCAGCTCGTGCTCATCGACCTTCCCGGCGTCCAGCGGCCGCGCGACGCGCTCACCGGGAGGATGCAGCGTCGCGTGGAACGGGAGCTCGGAGACGCCGATGGCTGCCTGCTGGTAGTCAACGCCGAGCAGGGCATCGGACCCGGCGATCGCTTCATCGCCAATCTCCTGCGCGGTGCCGCGGTCCCGGTAGTCGTCGCCGTCAACAAGATCGACCGCTGCCATCGTGCCGGCACCGCAGCTACGCTGCAGGCAGTCGCCGACCTCGAAGTCGGTGAGGAGATCTTTCCCGTCTCCGCGCGCACCGGCGCGGGCCTGCCCCAGCTCGTCGAGCGGCTTGTGGAGCTGCTGCCCGAGAGCCCGTTCTTCTTCTCGCCGGGTCAGCGCTCGGACGTGCCCGAGTCGGTGTGGCTTGCCGAGCTCGTGCGCGAGCAAGTCCTCTCGCGGGTGCGCGCCGAGGTGCCACACGCGGTCGAGGTCGAGGTCGAGGCGATCGAACAGCGACGTGAGGACCTGATCGCCGTAGTGGCGGTTGTGCTCGTCGAGACAGAGTCCCAGAAGGGGATCCTGATCGGCGCCGGGGGAAAGATGGTCAAGGCCATCGGCACTGCGGCCCGCCGGGCCATCGAACGAGAGCTCGACTCCAAGGTGCATCTGGAGCTCTCAGTTCGGGTACGACGGCATTGGCGCGGTGACGAGCGGCTGCTCGACCGGCTCGGGATCGAATAGGACATCCGCCTAGAAGCAACCCCGACGCTAAAGGGTGGGCATAAGGTTTTGCTCGCCAGGAGCCGATAAGAACTCTGCAGGAACGGGCACCGAGACACCCAACGAGGAGAAGGACGATTGAGAAGGCGAGAGGCCGTTCTTGCGCTCTACGCGGCGGGGCTCATCGTGCTGGCCCTGTTGACGGTGTTCGCGATCGAGCTCTCCAACACTCAGGCCAAGTCCAAGCAGGACGTCGAATCGCGCGTCCACGAGCGCGGTGTGCTCGCCGGCGCGCTGATCGACAGCCTGTTCCAATCGGTCCAGCAGGAGGTGCCGCGGGATGACAGCACGTACGGCACCAGGACAGTGAGCGAGCGGACCATGAACAGCGTGCGAGCGAGGAACTCGTACACGGTGCTGCTCGACGCGCACGGCAACGTGATCGCCCATTCCGCCGGCTTTACGGCACAGGCCCGCACTAACCTCGCGCGCTCGGCCGCCCTGTCGCTGATCCGCACCGGTCACCGCTTCGCGCTCGGGAATCTAACCCCATACGGGAAGACGGGAGCGATCGACTTCGCCGTAACGTTGGCCACTCCCTACGGCGTGCGGACGATGCTGACCGGATTCTCCCCGGCGGCTCTCGGCACGCTGTTCACCGGAGACCTGCGCGAGATCCCCGGGGTTCTGGGCGCACGCAATTACATCCTCGACGGCAACGGAGCGGTGCTCGCGTCGACCAACCCTGCGATCCCGGTGGGACAGCCATTCGGACCCCCAGCCGTGATGGCAGGGCTGGGGCATTCCTCCGCCAACATGGGCGGCCAGTATTACGACCAGATTCCCCTATCCAACTCGACCTGGCGGATCGTGCTCGTGGCCCCCGACGGTCCGCTCTTCGCGAGCGTCTCGGGGTTGCGCAAGTGGATTCCGTGGTTGATCTTCATCTGCTTCGCGCTGTTCGCGATCGCGGCGCTCGCGCTCGGCCAGCGGGTGCTCCGATCCGCCAAAGAGGTCCGCGAGGCCAATGCCAGGCTCGCGCTCCTGAATACCGAGCTCGAAGCCACGAACGAGACCCTCGAGCGCCGGGCGCGCGAGCTCGCACGTTCCAACGCCGAGCTCGAGCAGTTCGCCTCCATCGCCTCGCACGATCTCCAGGAGCCGCTGCGGAAGGTCCGCACGTTCACCCAGCAGGCAGCGGTGATCGAGGCAGACAGTCTCTCCGACCGGGGGCGCGATTACCTCGAGCGGGCCAACGCCGCCGCCGAGCGCATGCAGAAGCTGATCGAGGACCTGCTCAAGTTCTCGCGCGTGGCGACGCACGGCCGCCCCTTTACTCGGGTCGATCTGGCGCAGGTGACCAGGGAGGTGCTGGAGGATCTCGAGGCGCAGGTCGAGCACTCGGGCGCGCTCGTCCATGTCGGGGCGCTGCCGACGATCAGCGCCGACGCGCTGCAAATGCGTCAGCTGCTGCAGAACCTGATCTCCAATGCCATCAAGTTCCGCCGCGCAGGGGTGACACCGGAAGTCTGGGTCGATGCCACCCTTCTCGACGACCGCGTGCGGCTCACGGTGCGCGACAACGGGATCGGCTTCGACCCGCAATACAGCCGTCGCATCTTTCGCGTGTTCGAGCGGCTCCACGGACGAGGCGAGTACCCGGGAACGGGGATCGGGCTCGCGCTGTGCCGCCGGATCGCGGAGCGGCACGGCGGCAATATCGTGGCTGACTCCGAACCCGATACCGGGGCCACATTCACCGTAACCCTGCCTACGCGCCAGCGCGACGAGGTCTTGATTATCTCCGAACACGCCGAGCACGAATCCGAGGAGGCCACGAACATTCATGCCTGAGTCGCACGGGAAGTCCGTCACGATCCTGCTCGCGGATGACGACGAGGAGGATCGGGAGCTCGCGCGCGACGCGCTCCAGGACTCGAAGCTCGCCAACGACATGCATTTCGTCGTGGACGGCCAGGACCTGATGGATTACCTGCGCCGCCAAGGGCGCTACGCGGATCCGTCGGTGGAGGCACCGCGGCCCGGGATCATCCTGCTCGATCTCAACATGCCCAAGAAGGACGGGCGCGAAGCGCTCGCCGAGATCAAGGCCGACGAGTCGTTGCGGCGGATACCCGTCGTCGTGCTCACGACCTCGAACGACGAGCAGGACGTCCTGCGCACCTACGACCTCGGCGTCAACTCCTTCATCACCAAGCCGGTCACCTTCGGCGGGCTCGTCGACGCGATGAGCGCCTGGTCGCGTTACTGGTTCGAGCTCGTCGAGCTCCCCAACGGGGAGGTCGGCAATGGCTTCTCGCACTGAGCCGACGCGGGTTCTCCTGGTCGAGGACGACGAAGATGATTATCTGATCACGCGAGACATGCTCGCCGGCCAGGATCGTGCGCGCTTCGTGCTCGAATGGTGCGCCGAGTACGGCAAAGCGCTCGAGGCCATACGGCGTCAGGCTCACGACGTCTACCTGATCGATTACCGCCTTGGCGCGCATACCGGCCTCGACCTGGTGCGCGAAGGGTTCGCCGCACGCCCGCGGGCGCCCGTGATCATCCTCACCGGGCAGAGCGACTACGAGATCGATCTCGAGGCGACGGCGCTTGGCGTCACCGACTATCTCGTCAAGCAAAATCTCGATCCCGCCGGCCTGGAACGCTCGATCAGGTACGCCATCAGCCATCAGCGGGCGCTCGCCGACCTGATCCAGAGCGAGGAGCGCTACACGCTCGCCGTGCGCGCGGCCAACGACGGGATCTGGGATTGGGATCTGCGCAAGGATCGCATCTACTTCTCCCCGCGCTGGCACGCGATCCTCGGATACCCCGAGCGCTCGGGCGACGAGGATCCCTCCACCTGGTTCGATCTCGTGCACAGCGACGATCTACTGCGCCTGCGCGCAGCGATCGACGCCCACGTCGCCGGACAGACACCGCACCTGGAATCCGAGCACCGGATGCGGCACGCCGACGGAACCTGGCGATGGGTGCTCAGCCGGGGCCTGGCGATTTTCGGCGACGACGCCGACGTGACGCGCATGGCGGGCTCGCTCTCGGACATCACCGATCGCCGCAGCGCCGAGATCCGCCTCCAGCACGACGCGCTCCACGACGCGCTCACCGGCCTCCCCAACCGGGCCCTGTTCATGGACCGTGTGGACCAGGTGGTGCGGCGGACATCGCGCGAGCCGGGGGCCGGGTGCGCGGTCCTGTTCATCGACATCGACCGCTTCAAGCTCGTCAACGACAGCCTGAGCCACGCCGTCGGCGACCACCTCCTGGTGGCGCTGGCCGGGAGGATCGCCGGGGTGCTGCGTCCCGGCGACACGGTCGCGCGGATCGGCGGCGATGAGTTCACGATTCTCCTCGACGGCGCCGTCAGCGAGCGGGAGGCGGCGATCGTCGCCGGGCGCGTCCAGGGCGCGCTCGGTCAAGCCTTCACCGTAGACGGCCACGCGCTGGTCGTGACGGCCAGCATCGGAATCTCGCTGAGCGCCCCGCAGATCGATCCGTCCGAGCTGCTGCGCAACGCGGATATCGCGATGTACGACGCCAAGCGCCGCGGTCGCGCCGGCTGCGCGCTGTTCGACGAGAGCATGCACCGCCGGGTCGTGGACCGTCTCGAGCGCGAGAACGATCTTCGCCATGCCGTCGACCATTCGCTGCTCGAGATCCACTATCAGCCGATCGTCGATCTTGCCACCGGCCGCATCCGGGCGCTCGAAGCGCTCGCACGATGGCCGACCGGCTGGCCCGAGGTCTCTCCGCTCGATTTCATCCCCATCGCCGAGGAGACCGGGGTAATCGGTCCCCTCGGCCTCCTCGTCCTCAGGGGCGCGCTCGAGTCGCTCAGCCGGTGGCGTGGCGGTGGCTTGGTCGGCGAGGACGTGCGTATGAGCGTGAATGTCTCCGCCCGTCAGCTCGAGGATCCGAGCCTGCCGGCGAGCGTGCGCGCGGCGATCGCATCCGCGGGCGTCGAGGGTGACGCCCTGCGCCTCGAGATCACGGAGAGCACGCTGATGCAGGAACCTGAGCGGATGCAGCAGATCGTCAATGAGGTTTGCGCGACCGGCGCCGGGCTTCATCTCGACGACTTCGGCACCGGGTACTCCTCGCTGGCCGCTCTGCATCGGTTCCCGGTCGACGCGTTGAAGATCGACCGCAGTTTCGTGGCCTCGATCACCGGCAAGGCCGGCGGCAGCGACGTGATCGTTCGCTCCACGGTCGCGCTCGCCCACAGCCTCGGTCTGCACGTCATCGCCGAGGGGATCGAAACCGCGAGCCAGCTCCGGCGCCTGCGGACGCTGGGGTGCGAGTACGGGCAGGGCTTCCTTTTCGGGGCGCCGCTGAGTGCCGCCGACACCGAGGCATTGCTCGTCAGCTGGGACCCCGCGCGCGTTGCCGCTCTGGGCGATCACGGCGCCGTGGAACTGGCCGGCACCGATTCCCCTGAGGGATTTGGCAGAGCCGAATCGCCCCGGGACAGGCCGCCGACCTGATCTCAGGAGGGGGAGTACCTCGTGGGAGGCCCACTAGAATCTCCCGCCCGTGGACGACGCCGAGATCGCCTTTGACGAGCGCGGCCTGGTTCCGTGCGTGATGCAGGACTGGCGCACGGGCGAGGTGCTGACGCTCGCCTACATGAACGCCGAGGCGCTGCGTCGTACGCGCGAGACGGGCGAGATGCATTTCTTCAGTCGCTCGCGCCAGGAGCTGTGGCACAAGGGCGCCACGTCAGGAAACACGATGGAGGTGAAGGCGATCCGCTACGACTGCGATGGCGACGCGGTGCTGGCGCTCGTCGAGCCTCGCGGTCCGGCGTGTCACACCGGCGAGCGCACGTGCTTTCATCGAGGGCAGCTCGATCCCGTCGCTCTCTACGAGGTCTTGCCCACGCTCGAGCGCACCATTGCGTCACGGGCGGCGGCCCGGCCCGACGGCTCCTACACCGCGACCCTGCTCGCCGAGCCCGGTCGCATCGGCGAGAAGGTCCAGGAGGAGGCCGAGGAGGTGGCGCGCGCGGCCCGGGAGGAATCGGACGAACGGGTCGCCGAGGAAGCCGCCGACGTCATCTACCACCTCGCCGTGCTCCTACGTAGCCGCGAGCTGACGCTCGCCGACCCGGTGCGGGTACTCGATGGCCGTCGCCGGCAGTGAGGCCGCGTCCGCGGCGACGCCGTCGCTCGAGCAGGTGCGCGAGCTCGCGCGCGAGTACAACCTGATCCCCGTCCGCGAGACGTTTGTCGACGACTGCGAGACGCCGGTGTCGGCGTTCCTGAAGCTGCGCGAGGACGGTCCCGCGTTCCTGCTCGAGTCCGCCGACCAGGGGCGGGTGGGGCGCTACTCCTTCATCGGCTTCCGCCCCCGCAAGGTGCTGCGGTGGTCGCTCGGGGAGCCTGGCGACCCCTACGCACTCGCGGCCGCCGAGCTCGGCCGGTACCGGCCCGCCCCGCTCGCGGACCTGCCGCCGTTCGCCGGTGGTGCCGTCGGCGTGTTCGCCTACGACCTGGTGCGCACGGTCGAGCCGCTCGGCGAGCCAAACCCCGATCCCCTCGGCGTGCCCGACCTCGCGCTGATGTTGACAGACACCCTCGTCGTGTTCGATCACCTCAAGCACAGCGTCACGGTGCTGGCCAACGTGTACCCCGAAGGGGACATCGAGGCGTCCTACGCGGCCGCACTCGAGACGATCGCCGAAGTGCGCTGGCGCCTGTCCGGACCTGTTCCGCGGCCGTCGCGCCGGCCGGGAACGGGGAGGACGGTCCCCGAGTTCGTCTCGAACATGTCTCAGGCCGGATTCGAGTCGATGGTGGCCCGGATCATCGAGTACATCTACGCGGGCGACGCATACCAGGTGGTGCCGTCGCAGCGCTGGTCAGCGCCGGTCCCGGTCGAGGCCTTCTCGATCTACCGCGGCCTGCGGGTGGTGAACCCGAGCCCGTACATGTACTTTCTCGACTTCGGCGACTTCGAGGTCGCGGGGGCGAGCCCCGAGCCGCTGATCACGGTCAGCGGCCGCGACGTGTCGACCCGGCCCATCGCCGGTACTCGCCCGCGAGGTGCGACCGCCGAAGAGGACCGCCAGATGGCGGAGGAACTGCTCGCCGACGCCAAGGAACGCGCCGAGCACGTGATGCTCGTGGACCTCGGACGCAACGACCTCGGGCGCGTATGCGAGTACGGAAGCGTCAGCGTCGAGAGCTTCATGGCGGTCGAGAACTACAGCCACGTGATGCACATCGTCTCGAGCGTCGTCGGCCGGTTGCGCGAGGGGGTGGGCGCGCTCGAAGCGCTGCGTGCCGTCCTGCCGGTAGGCACGCTCTCAGGTGCGCCCAAGGTGCGGGCGATGGAGATCATCGATGAGCTCGAGCCGGTCAAGCGCGGCGGCTACGGCGGCGCGATCGGTTACGTCGCCTACACGGGAGATCTCGACACCTGCGTCCACATCCGCACCGTCGTCGTCAAGGACGGTGTCGCCCACGTCCAGGCCGGGGGCGGCACCGTAGCCGACGCCAAACCGGACAACGAGTACCGCGAGTCGGTGGCGAAGTCCCAAGCCGTGATGCAGGCGATCAAGGTGGCGGTCGGGCAGCCGGACTGGCCTTAGGGGGGCGGGCGCCCCCCGTCGGCCAGTCGCTTCCTGGCGTGTGGAGTGGGCTCGGGCGTGGGGTAGGGCTCGTCAGCAACTGGCCGGCGGGGGACATCCCGCCCCCCAGCCTTGCCGGACGTGCGGCGGATCTAACGTGGCCGTGGCTCGGTTACCGTTCTCCCTCTTGTGCGTGTCCTTGTGGTCGACAACTACGACAGCTTCACCTACAACTTGGTGCAGTACCTCGGTGAGCTTGGTGCCGAGGTCGAGGTCGTGCGCAACGATCAAGCTTCGGTGGAGGACCTGCTGGTGCGCGGGTATGACCGGGTGATCGTTTCGCCGGGGCCGTGCACGCCGAACGAGGCGGGCATCTCCCTAGAGGTGGTGCGCCGGTTCCCGGAGGCTCGCATTCCCACGCTCGGGGTGTGCCTGGGGCACCAGGCGCTCGTGCAGGCGTGGGGGGGGAGGGTGATCACGCACGAGCCGATCCACGGCAAGACGTCGGACATAGACCACGATGGGCGCACCATCTTCCGCGGCCTGCGGACCCCGCTCACGGTCGGGCGCTACCACTCGCTGGTCGCCGATCCACAGTTGCCTGAGGTGCTCGAGCGCAGCGCCGTGGGGGGCGAGGTGGTCATGGCCGTGCGCCACCGCGAGCTTCCGGCCGAAGGCGTCCAATTCCATCCCGAATCGGTGCTGACCGAGCAGGGCCGGGAGCTGCTGGGGAATTTCCTCGAGGCGGGGGGACGGTGAGCGATCATCTGCTCACGGGCGCGATCGATGCGCTCGCGTCGGGCCGGGACCTGAGCCTGGACGACGCGGCGGCGGTGCTCTCGGAGATCATGGCGGGCGAGGCGAGCGAGGTTCAGATCGCAGGCTTCCTGATCGCGCTGCGCACGAAGGGGGAGACGGTCGACGAGCTGGCGGGGCTGGCACGGACGATGCGCGGATTCGCGGCCCACGTCACCGTTGATCGCGACAACCTCCTCGACACCGCCGGAACCGGTGGCGGTCGGCAGACGTTCAACGTCTCGACCACGGCGGCGCTGATCGCCGCGGGAGCGGGATGCACGGTCGCCAAGCACGGCAACCGCTCCGCCACCGGCCTGTCGGGCTCGGCGGACGTGCTCGAGGCGCTCGGAGCCCGGATCGACCTGCGTCCCGAGGCGGTGGCGCAGTGCATCGAAGACGTCGGGTTCGGGTTCATGTTCGCGCCCACCCATCACCAGGCGACGCGCTATGTGATCCCCGTGCGCCGTGAGCTCGCGGTGCGCACGATCTTCAATTTTCTTGGCCCGCTGACCAACCCGGCCGGAGCGACGCGCCAGCTCATCGGCGTGTCCGACCCGGCCTACCTCGACGTCCTCGCCGGCGCGCTCGCGCGCCTCGGGGCCGAGCGCGCGCTCGTCGTCTCGAGCGAAGACGGTCTCGACGAGCTCTCGATCTCGGCGCCGACGTCGGTCGTCGAGGTAACCGGCCCGCAGACCCGGCGTTACACGGTCGCCCCTGAGGATTTCGGGCTCGACCGGGCGCCACCCGAGGCGGTGAGCGGCGGCACCCCGGAGCACAATGCGCAGACCGCTCGCCGCATCCTCGCCGCCGAGCGTGGCGCGCCTCGCGACATCGCCGTGCTCAACGCGGGCGCGGCGATCTACGCCGGGGGCGTAGCGGATACGTTCGCCGACGGAGTCCGCGCGGCCGCGGACGCCATCGACACCGGCGCGGCGCTCAGCGCGCTTGATCGCTTCGTCGCCCGCACCCAGGAGCTGGCGCCGGCATGAACGCCCTCGAGCGGATCGTGGCCATGAAACGGGAGGAGGTGGAGCGCCGACGGCGCGAGGTGCTGGTCTCCGAGCTCGAGGCCGTGGCGGCACAGCGGCACTCAGAGCTGCGGCCCTTCGCCGCGGCGCTCGCCCGGCCCGGGCTCTCGGTGATCGCCGAGCACAAGCGTCGCTCGCCCTCGGCCGGCGTGATCAGGGAAGGCGTCGCCATCGAGGAGGTCGTCGCCGCCTACGAGCGTGGCGGGGCGTCGGCGCTCTCGATCTTGACCGAGGCCCCGAGCTTCCACGGCGCCCTCGCCGATCTCCAATCCGCGCGCGACGCGACCGTGCTTCCGCTCCTGCGCAAGGATTTCATCGTCGATCCCTACCAGGTCATCGAGTCGCTTGCCGCCGGTGCCGACGCGATCCTCCTGATCGTCGCCGCGCTCACTCCCACCCAGCTTTCGACGCTGTACACGTCGGCGCGCGCGGCCGGACTCGCGGTCCTCGTCGAGGTGCACGACGCCCACGAGCTCGAGCAAGCGGCAGCGGTCGGCGCCGAGATCATCGGAATCAACAACCGCGATCTCACCACCCTCGTGGTCGACACCGGCCGTACCTTCGAATTGCTCGCGAGCGTGCCCCCGGGAGCCACAGTGGTGGCCGAATCCGGGTTTCGCACGAGGGCCGAGCTCGATCGGCTCGAGCGCGCCGGCGTGCATGGCGTGCTCGTGGGTGAGGCGCTGATGCGCTCGCCGGAGATCGAGGCGACATGCCGAACGCTCGCCGGCGGACGGCCGCTCGCGGACCACGTGCATTGAGGTCCGATCCCGTGCCGTCACGGGATCGTACGATGTGGGTATGTCCGCTCCCTTCGTCCCGAGAGTCAAGCTTTGCGGCATCACCACTCCCGAAGATGCCGAGCACGCCGCCTCCCTCGGCGTGTGGGCGATCGGCCTGAACTTCTGGCCGCGGTCCGCGCGGCGCTGCGATCCGGACACCGCGGCGGAGATCGCGGCTGCGCTCAAGCGGCGAGTAGAGGTGGCCGGCGTGTTCGTCAACCCGACCCTCGAGCACGTCGCCGCCACCGCCGAGGCCGTCGGCCTGACGATGATCCAGCTTCACGGCGACGAAGGCCCGTCGTTCTGTGCCGAGGTGGCGCGGCGTACCGGCTGCAGGGTGATCAAGGCGGCACGGGTGCACAGCGGTGCCGACATCCAGGCGCTGGCCGTGTTCCACGTCGATTACCACCTGCTCGACAGCCACGTGCCGGGGCAGCATGGGGGAACGGGAGAGACATTTGCCTGGGAGCTCGCCCGCACGCACCGGGGCCGGGTGCCGTTGATCCTGAGCGGGGGCCTAACGCCCGAGAACGTCTCCGCTGCCATCACGGCGGTACGACCGTTCGCCGTCGACGTGGCGAGCGGCGTCGAGTCCAACCCGGGCCGCAAGGATCCGGCGAAGATGGAGGCCTTCGTGGCCGCGGTACGGGGGGAGTCGACTGGCGTAGACTCCCTTGAGAGTTCGGTCGAGGGCTCGGGCGGGGGTGGCGATTTTGGCGCCGAACTCCCGGGTCCCGGGGTCCCCGCATGACGGTAGTCGAGCATCGCTTCGGGCCCTACGGCGGCCAATATGTCCCCGAGACGCTGATGCCGGCGCTCGAGGAGCTCGAGCGGGCGTGGATCGCCGCGCGGGACGATCCCGGCTACCGGGCGGAGCTCGACTCGCTCCTGCACGACTACGTGGGTCGGCCCACTCCGCTCTACCACGCTCGGCGCTTGAGCGACGCCGCCGGGCACCCCATCTACCTCAAGCGCGAGGACCTCAATCACACGGGCGCGCACAAGATCAACAACGCTCTCGGACAGGCCCTGCTGGCCGTGCGCATGGGCAAGCGGCGGATCATCGCGGAGACCGGTGCCGGACAGCACGGCGTCGCGAGCGCGACGGCGTGCGCGCTCCTCGGGCTCGAATGCGTGGTCTACATGGGCACGGAGGACATGCGTCGCCAGAAGCCCAACGTCGAGCGGATGGAGCTCCTGGGCGCGCGCGTCGAGCCCGTCGAAGCGGGCGCGCGGACGCTCAAGGAGGCGGTCTCGGCGGCCATTCGCGACTGGGTTACCAACGTCGCCACCACGCACTACATCATCGGCTCGTGCGTCGGTCCCGCGCCCTACCCGGCGCTCGTGCGCGACCTGCAACGGGTGATCGGAGACGAAGCGCGCACGCAGGTGCTGGAAGCCTGCGGGCGGCTGCCGCAGCGGGTGGTGGCGTGCGTCGGCGGCGGCTCGAACTCGATCGGCATATTCACGCCGTTCGTCGCTGACTCTGACGTTGAGCTGATCGGCGTCGAGGCAGCCGGAGATGGACTCGAGAGCGGCCGCCACGGGGCGCCGCTGACCGCGGCCGGGCTGCCGGGCGTGCTTCACGGCGCCTACTCGGCGGTCATGCAGGACGAGGACGGCCAGATCCTCGAGGCGCATTCGATCTCCGCGGGGCTCGATTACCCGGGGAGCGGCCCCGAGCACGCCTGGCTGCGCGACTCCGGTCGCGCGCGCTACGTCGCCGTCACCGATCAGGAGGCGCTCGAGGCGTTCGCGCGGACCGCGCGGTTGGAGGGCATCATCCCCGCTCTCGAGTCCTCACACGCCATCGCTTGGACGCTGGCCAACTCCTCCAGCGAGCTCGATCTCGTCTGCCTGTCGGGCCGCGGCGACAAGGATCTCGCGGAGGCGATCGCGCACCTCGAGCCGCGCTTGCGGGGCCGGGCCGACCCCTGATGCTGGCTGCCGACCATCCCGGAACGAGCTCCGGACTCGAACGGATCGCCGAGGCGTTCGCGGCCGCCGGCGCCGACGGCCGCCGCGCCGCGCTCATGCCTTACATGATGGGGGGCTTTCCGGATCTTGCCTGTTCGCGTGAGATCGCCCTCGCGTATGTCGAGGGGGGAGCCGACCTCGTCGAGCTCGGCATCCCCTTCTCCGATCCGCTCGCCGACGGGCCGGTGATCCACGCGGCGGCCACCGCCGCCCTCGGCGCCGGGGTACGCCTCCAGGATGTGCTCGAGCTGGCGAGCACGATCGCGGATCGCGTCCCCGTGGTCGTCATGTGCTACGCCAACCCGATCTTCGCGCGCGGCCTCGAGCGGTTCGCCGACGCGCTCGCCGCCAGCGGCGCGAGCGGCCTCATCGTCCCCGACCTGCCCCACGAGGAGGCGCCCGAGGTGCTCGCGGCGTGCGAGCGTCGTGGGCTCGCGCTCATCCCCCTGGTCGCGCCGACCACCCCCGAGGCGCGGCTGACGCGGATCGGCGAGCGCGCCCGCGGCTTCCTCTACACCGTGTCCCTCACGGGGACGACGGGGGAGCGGGCCGGGCTCGCCGAAGGCCTGGGTGGCGTGATCGCGCGCGTCAAGGCCCTGACCTCCGTGCCCGTCGCCGTCGGGTTCGGCATCGCCACGCCGGAACAGGCCGCGGCCGCCGCCGGCGCCGGCGCCGATGGCGTGATCGTCGGATCTCGGCTCGTACGCGCCGCGGGCGAGGCCGCCGATCCCGCCGCCGCGGTGCGCGACCTCGTCCTGGCCCTCGGCCGCGCGCTTCGTTAGGATCCGCGTCGACATGGTCATCCTCTTCACCTCGGTCGCCGGGCTCATGATTTGGATCATCATGTGGGCCCTGGGCGTCAAGGGCGTCGTGGGTTTCTCGGCGGGGCTGTTCTTCGTCGGGATCGCGGTCGGTATCCAGCGCATCGTGGCCTCCCTGCCACCCCGCAGCGAGTAACCCGGACCGGCGCTGCCATGCGAATGCGCAACCGGGCACTGACCGGGGCTGCTTGCGTCGCGCTCATAGTCGCGCTGGCGGCATGCGGCGCGACCACGGCGACGAGCACGACGATCACCGGATCGACGCTGACGATCTACGCGAGCCTGCCCCTGAAGGTGAACGGCCCGGAAAGCTCAGAGGCGCACGACGTCCTCGACGCCGAGCAGCTCGCGCTCAAGCAGGCGGGCGGCAAGGTCGGCCGCTACACGATCGACTTCGTCGCCCTCAACGATGCCGCCGGCGCGGGGTGGAGCCCGAAGCTGATCGCCGACAACGCTCGCAGGGTCATCCAGCACGACGACGCCATCGCCTACCTGGGAGAGATCGATCCCAATGCCTCGGCCCAATCGATCCCGATCACCAACGCCGACGACCTGCTCGAGGTCAGCCCCTACGACACGGCCATCGGCCTGACCCAGGCGACCCCGGTGGTCTCGGGGTCCCCCGACAATTACTACGAGTCGTTCAGCACCTACGGGCGGACCTTCGCCCGGGTCGTCCCCAACGACAATTACCAGGCGAAGGCACAGCTCCAGGTGATGCAGGGCCTCGGTGTCAAGAAGCTCTTCATCGCCGAAAACGGCAAGGCCTACGGCGACGAGATCGCCATCGCCGTCGAGGAGGATGCGTCCAAGTACGGGATCACCGCGACCGCGCCGGCCCGCTCGAGCTCCGGCCTGGCGCAGTCGGGCGCCGACGCGTTGTTCTACGGTGGCGTAGCGAGCCCTGCCGCGGTGCAGCTGTTCAACGGCGCCGCCGCCGGCAACCCGAAGCTGAAGCTGTTCGGTCCCGGCGGCCTGTACACGAGCGCCTTCGCCACCGGGCTGAGCCCGGCCGCCCAACGGGTCACCTACCTGAGCGAGCCGGGGCTGACCACGGCCGAGCTTCCAGCCGCCGGGAAGGCGTACCTCTCGGCCTTCGAGGCCGCCTACCATCATGTGCCTTGGACGCAGGCGATCTTCGGCTACGCGGCGATGCAGGTGGTGCTGGACACGCTGCACCGGGCCGGGGCCAACGCCGACAATCGAGCCGACGACCTGGACAATCTCCTTGGGGCCAAGAAGTTCAGCTCCGCTCTCGGCAGCTTCTCGATCGACAAGGACGGCGACACGTCGCTCGCGCCTTACTTTTTCAGTCGGGTCAAAGACGGCAAGCTCGTCGTCTTCAAGGGCCTGATAGTCAAGTCCTGAGCACGCCGGCGTTCGCGCTCCGTGAGCCTCGGGTTAGCGTCTCTTGGTCGTACCCGCACCCGGGCGCGAGTCCGTCGGGCCGATCCATACGATGCATTGGTGTCCACGTTTGCTGCGGAGGGGGATGCGCGCACCCGCGCGCTCGTAGTCGCCGTCACGGTGCTGGTCCTCCTCGGAGCCCTCGCCGGCTGCGGCGGGGGATCTGCCTCCAGCGCCCGGATCTCTGGCCACAGGCTGACGATCTACGCGAGCCTCCCCGAGCAGGGACAGTGGAGCTCGGAGGCGCTCGCGGTCCGGCGTGGCTCGGAGCTCGCGCTTGCGCAGGTGCACGCCGCGGTGGGCAAGTACCGGATCTCCTATGTCGTGCTCGACGACTCGACGGCCAAGGCCCAGACCTGGGTTCCCGGCTTGATCGCGACCAACGCCCAGGCCGCGGCTGCGGACAAGACGACGATCGGCTACCTCGGCGAGTTCAATCCGGATGCGAGCGCGATCTCCATTCCGGTCCTGAACCGCGCGGGCATCCCGCAGATCAGCCCGGCCGACGGTGCGGCGGGACTGACGAGCGCGCCGGTTGGGGGCTTTCCCGGTGAGCCGGAGAAGTACTACCCGACGGGAGCACGCACTTTCGCTCGCGTAATCCCCTCCGACAGCGTCGAAGCGGTGGCACAGGTCGATCTGCAGCTCCAGCACGGATGTGCGAAGACGTACCTGCTCGACGACGGGTCGGTGTACGGGACGGACCTGGCGAGCATGTTCCAGCACGACGCGGAGATCTCTGGACTGAAGATCGCCGGCTCGCAGGGCTACGAC
>Ga0302314_10009857_pt1 | contig 16845 bp, 14 predicted proteins | sample III_Palsa_N2_3_FD_200533 | JGI IMG/M metagenome (GOLD analysis project Ga0302314, IMG submission 200533) | Peat permafrost microbial communities from Stordalen Mire near Abisko, Sweden - III_Palsa_N2_3 | ecosystem: Environmental > Terrestrial > Soil > Palsa > Peat permafrost | place: Sweden...
GAAACAATCTGCGCACGCCTGCGCATCGCACTGATACCGCCTTCGTTGATTTCATAATGCAAACCGATTTCGGGCAGATTCGCGCATTCCGAATGCTCCATGATGCGCAGGAACAAGTCGAGGTCTTCGGCCGCGCGATAGGCCACTCGGTAGTTACCCGCCTCTCGCACCGCTTGCGCGCGCAGCATCATGGCCGGATGTACAAAGCAACTGCGAAAAAACCGCTGGCGACGGATTGTCTCGGGCTGCGTAGGTGGAGTCAACACAAACACTTGCTCGCCGTCGCGTTTCACCACTGCTACCCATGTGCCCACGGCGCCTACGTGAGGGTTTGCCTCCAGGAACGCGCGCTGTTTCGCGAGCCGTTGCGGCGTAGCCAGGTCGCCCGCATCGATGCGCGCGATATAACGCACGCCTTGCTCGAACAGCCGTTCGCAGCCGATACGCAAGGCGTGCTCGATACCACCGTTGGTAGTGAAACGCAGTACTTCGATATGCAGGCCGGCGAATGGCGGTACAGCGATCGCCGGCGTGCTGCCGTCGTCCACTACCAACACGCGTACGGGGCTGACTTCGCGTACCGACGCCAGTGTGCGCTCCAGGTCGTCCTGGCAGTTGTACGCGGGGATCAGGACGACTACGTCGTCGAGTACCCGTTCGCCGTTGGCCACGCTTGTGTTATCGGAAAATTCTGAAACCATGGTCATGGATGCAGCCGCATGCGGAAAAAATAAAGATTGACGGCGATCGCGCTCAGATAACCACATGCCAGGCCCGTTAACGCGCCATAAGCGCCCCATATCGGAATCAGTGTCGCATCGACAGCGAGCGCCACCAGCAGTGCCAGCAGCCACTTCACCAGCAATATATAGCGAGCCTGGAATTTGAGTACCACCAGATTGCCCATCGCCTCGACAGAGGCTGGCACCGATAGCCACACAGCCCAACGCAAAATCGGAATGGCCGCCTCAAATGCCGGCCCGAAGACATGACGGATGATCGGTCCGGCCAACAGATCCAGGACTATCGCGCCGACGGCCATCACCAAGGCCGCCAGGCACATCAGCCGCATCACGTTACGCCGCAGTTTGAGCAGATTCTCCACTTGATAAATGAATGCCGGCGCTAATGTTTGCGCTAGCATTAACGCGAGTCCAATCCAATTCTCGTTAACCTGCTGAGCGGCGGAATAGTGCCCCAGATCAGCATAAGAAATAAAGCGCTGCAACATCAGCCGATCAAGTTTCAAAAACAGATACATGCAGATCAGGCCCAGCCAGAACACCGTGCCAGCCGAAACAAAGCTTTTGAACAGCGCCGGCTCTACGCGCCAGCCGAGGCGCCCGCCATGACGTCGCATGAAGTAGACAAGCAGCGCTGCGGCGATCAGCGCTGCCTCCACCGCCCACAGCCAGCCGAAGTGCCTTGGCGCAACAGCAATGCGCACCAGCAGATAGACCAGCGCTGCTTTCAGTAGCGCAGTGCTCAGGCTGATCAACAGCGCCGGCTTGCTATACGTTTGGCTTTGCAGCCAGGCGGTGACCACGCCGAACGGTTCACGAAACAGCAGTGCCACGACCAACCCGCCGAGCATCGCGCCCACCATCGGCTCAAAGAAGCCAGCGGCAAGCGCACCCCAGCACAGCAACACGGCAGCTAGAGATACGGCGAAACGCAAGACGAAGGCGCTGCCCAGGATCGCGCCCAACGCCTCGTCAGGATTGGGTCGGGCACTTTCCGGCAGATGCCGGGTCTTTACAATAGTCGGCACCAAGATCTCGGCGCCGCAGACCCAAGTCAGCGGCGCTATCACTGCCAGCAGCGTATTGGCATATTGCCATTTGCCGAACAATTCGGGCCCGAAGTAACGCGCTAACAGACCCCCGATCGCAATAGCAACGGCAGTCTGTACGAGGCGTTCGAGCCCGAGCCAGACCAGATTGCTTAGTGCTTTGGTAACATCGGGGTGATTGAGTTTCTTCAGCATGCGCTCTGCGAGGGGGCTATGGAGGCAAGATTTCGCCCTGGGCACTGCAAGTGTCAAGCTGGCGCCGTCGTATCATGGCTGGCAGTTGCCCGCAATTATAAGTTGAACTCGGACCCAGTTCCGGCTATCTGGATAATTACAAATGATTTCGCAATCGATTTTCAAAGCCTACGATATTCGCGGTGTGGTCGGCAGCACGTTGGACGCCGGCGTGGCGCGGCAAATCGGCCGTGCGTTCGGTAGCGAGATTCGCGCCCAGGGCGGTACCGCCGTAGTGGTGGCACGCGATGGCCGCCTATCCGGCCCGGAACTGACCGCGGCATTGGCCGAGGGCCTCCAGGCGGCGGGCGTGGACGTGATCGATATCGGCATGGTGCCGACCCCGATCGGTTATTTTGCGACCCAGATTCCGCTCGACGGCCGCAGTGCCGATTCCTGCATCGTCGTCACCGGCAGCCATAACCCACCCGATTACAACGGCTTCAAAATGGTATTGCGTGGCGCCGCCATTTTCGGCGAGCAGATCCAGGCACTCTATCGCCGCATCGCCGACGGCAATTTCACCACCGGCGCCGGCACCTATAGCGAACACGACGTGGTCGACGCCTACTTGGCGCGCATCGTCGGCGATATCAAGCCGGCTCGCCCGATCAAGCTGGTGATCGACTGCGGCAACGGCGTCGCTGGCGCTTTCGCGCCGCGCCTGTTCCGCGCACTGGGCTGCGAAGTGCACGAACTGTTCTGCGACATAGACGGAACATTCCCGAATCACCACCCCGACCCGGCTCATCCCGAAAACCTGCAGGACGTGATCCGTGCACTGCGCGAAACCGATGCCGAAATCGGCTATGCGTTCGACGGAGACGGCGACCGTCTGGGCGTAGTTACCAAGGGCGGCGACATCATTTATCCCGATCGCCAGCTCATGCTCTACGCGCAAGACGTGCTGTTGCGCAACCCGGGCGGCCAGATCATTTACGACGTCAAATGCACGCGTAATCTGGCGCCGTGGATTCGCGAGCACGGCGGCCAGCCGCTGATGTGGAAAACCGGCCATTCGCTGGTGAAAGCGAAACTGCGCGAAACCGGCGCACCGCTGGCCGGTGAAATGAGCGGCCATATCTTCTTCAAGGACCGCTGGTACGGCTTCGACGACGGGCTGTATACCGGTGCGCGTTTGCTGGAAATCCTCAGCCGCGTGAGCGACCCCAGCGCGCTGCTCAATGCCTTACCCGATTCGCTGTGTACGCCGGAGCTGCAGCTCAAATGCGCCGAAGGCGAAAACTTCGAGCTGATTGCCAAGCTTCAGGCCGAAGCCAAATTCGAGGGCGCCGATGACGTGATTACGATCGACGGGTTGCGAGTGGAATATCCGGACGGCTTCGGACTGGCCCGTTCGTCCAACACGACCCCGGTGATCGTGATGCGCTTCGAAGCCGATAGCGAAGCGGGGCTGGCGCGTATCCAGCAGGATTTCAAACGGGTGATACTCGCGGCCAAACCGTCGGCGCAACTGCCGTTCTGAGCCGCCGTTGTGTGCGCTTAGCCCGCTTGGTGGCCCGTCGGTAGCGCGCTTGGTGGCCTGTCTGGCAGCCCGCTCGACCGTACACGCGGCCCAACACCACGCCAAGTAAGCGGGGTCGCCCCCTTCTGGGGCAGGTATCATAGGGGTCTTGGCCCGGCTGACACGCCGGGCATTCGTTTGCGCCTTTCCGGTATGCCTGCTTTGAAAATACTGATTGTCCGGGTCTCATCGCTCGGTGACGTAGTGCATAACATGCCTATGGTGTCCGATTTGCACCGTCATTTCCCCGATGCCAGTATCGACTGGGTCGTCGAGGAGGCGTATGTCGATCTGGTGCGTTTGCACCCCGACGTGCGACGCGTGATTCCCTTCGCGCTGCGCCGCTGGCGCAAAAGCTTGCTGTCGGCAGCCACGCGCGCTGAGATGGCCGGTTTCCTGCGGCAATTGCGCAGCGAACCGTACGACTATATTTTCGACACCCAGGGGCTGTTTAAGACCGGCGCACTCATGCAGATGGCACGGCTGGCTCCTAACGGATGCCGGGCCGGCCTGGCCAACGCGACCGAAGATTCGGGCTACGAAGGCCTGTCGCGCATTTTTCATCACATCTCGGTGCCGGTCGGCGTGCGTACGCATGGCGTGACGCGCTCGCGCGAAGTGGCCGCCGCGGTGCTCGGTTATCAGGTAGACGGTCGCGTCGAATTCAAGCTGGGCACACCGCAGCCCGAACCGGTGCCAGCCTGCCTGCCCGATGTGCCGTTTGCGATGCTGTTTCATGCGACCGCGCGCGCGGCCAAGCGCTGGTCCGACGACAGTTGGGTGGAGCTGGCGCAGCATCTCGCCGCGCGCGGTTTGCGCGTGCTGCTGCCTTGGGGCGACCAGGCGGAGCTGCTGGCCGCAAATAATTTGGCCGCACGCATGGATAATGCCGAGGTACTGCCTAAAATATCGGTATTGGAGGCTTTGGCGTTGATTCGCCGCGCTACGCTGGTGGTGGGCGTCGATACCGGGCTCACGCATATCTCGGCCGCGCTGGGGCGCCCGACCATTGAGCTTTACTGCGATTCTCCGCGCTGGAAAACCGAAGGATTCTGGTCCCCGCAGATCGTCAACCTGGGTGACACCGGCACACCGCCCACGCTGACGGAAGCACTTGCCGCGGTGGCGACGGTGCTTGACCACCCAAGCGGCGAGCGCCGCGCAGCGATTTTTAGCGAAATACCAGCCGTCTTTTCTAAAGAGTCCCCATGAGCTCGCAAATCATTGAACTGGACGCACAGGACTGGGCGCTTGCCGATGTCGACGACGCCGTCAAAGGTGCGGCGGTCAGGGAACTGGAGGCCGGGAAGGTGCTGTATTTCCCCAAACTCGGTTTCCCGCTGAGTGAAGGCGAACAGCGTTTTCTGACGCCCGAGGTGCGCGACCCGAAAGTACGGAACATCAGCCTCGATGCAAAGGGCCGCCTCAAAGGCGCGCAAGGGGGGCACGCGGTCCAGACCGAACTTGCCGTGATGATCGGCCGTTTTCGCGCTCAGTCGCAAACGCTGATTCACTCGCTGGTGCCGCATTACACTCCGGCGCTGCGTCTTGCGCCGACCAGTTATCGGCCGATGCAGGTCGAAACGCGCCGGCAGTCGGTGCGCGCCGACGATAGGCGCTTGCACGTGGATGCTTTTCCGTCGCGTCCGAACTACGGCGAACGTATCCTGCGCGTGTTCACCAACGTCAACCCGGCCGGCGTGCCGCGCGTGTGGCGCGTGGGCGAACCGTTCGAAGCGGCCGCGCAGCGTTTCCTGCCGCGTATCCGGCCGCAGTTGCCGGGCTCGGCCTGGATGCTCAATACGCTGCACGTCACCAAATCACCGCGCAGTGCTTACGATCATTTCATGCTTGGTCTGCACGACGCGATGAAAGCCGACGAGAATTATCAGCGCGATTGCCCGCAAGAGACCATGCCGTTTGCACCGGGCAGCGTCTGGGTGTGTTTCTCCGATCAGACCTCGCATGCGGTGATGTCCGGCCAATTCATGCTGGAGCAAACGCTGTTTTTGCCGGCCAGCGGCATGGTGCGCCCCGAATGTGCGCCGCTAGGCATACTCGAGCGGCTCACCGGCCGCGCGCTGGTCTGACGCGTAGATGCTCCATACCCTGTATCGACTGTTATGGTGGCTGATTGCGCCGAGCGCCGTGGTGCGTTTGCTGTGGCGTTCGCGGCGCGAGCGCGGCTATCGCGAGCATATTGCCGAGCGCTTTGGTTTTAGCGATCGCCCCGACGGAGTGACCGGTCAACTGATTTGGGTACACGCGGTTTCGGTAGGCGAGACGCGTGCCGCGCAGCCGTTGATCGAAGCGTTGCTCACAGCCTATCCCGACGTGAAGATCCTGCTCACGCATATGACGCCGACCGGTCGCTCAACTGGCGAGCAGCTGTTCGGCGATCGGGTGCTGCGCTGCTATTTGCCTTATGACTTGCCCCAGGCGGTGCAGCGCTTCTTGCAACGCTGGCAGCCGGCGCTGGGCGTGCTGATGGAAACGGAGGTGTGGCCTACGCTGATCGCCGAGTGCGAACGTGCGCAGGTGCCGCTGGTATTGGCCAATGCGCGCATGTCGGCGCGTTCGGCGCGACGCGGCGCCAGGTTCGGAACGGCGGCGCATCGGGTGTTCGGTGGGTTCTCCAAGGTGCTGGCGCAAAGCCCTGCGGATGCGCAGCGGCTCACGGCGTTGGGCGCGCGCGAAGTGATGGTGCTGGGCAATTTGAAGTTCGACATCACGCCGCCACCGCAACCGCTCGAATTGGGCCGGTTGTGGCGCGCCGCTATCGGTGCGCGGCCGGTGTGGGTCGCGGCCAGTACGCGCGAAGGCGAAGAGGTGGAAGTGCTGGCCGCCTTCCGGAAGGTGCTGGACGCGGGCGCGCAGCATCCGGCTTTGACGCGTGCTTTGCTGATTCTGGTGCCACGTCATCCGCAACGGTTTGCCGAGGTGGCAGCGCTGGTCGAGCGCAACGGTTTGCGTTGCATGCGGCGTTCCCAATGGGGGGCGTTGCCCGATGGCGATGTGCCCGCGGATGTGCAGGTGTTGCTCGGCGATTCGATGGGGGAGTTGCCGGCGTATTACGCGGCTTGCGATCTCGCGTTTATCGGCGGCAGTCTGTTGCCGCTGGGCGGTCAGAACCTGATAGAAGCCTGCGCGATCGGTGTGCCGGTGGTGTTCGGCCCGCATACTTTTAATTTCACACAGGCAAGCGCCGATGCGCTGGAAAGCGGCGCGGCACTGCGCGTGGCCGATGCGGCCGGGCTGGCACGGGCGGTGCAGGATCTGTTTGTCGACTCGCCACGGCGCATCGCAATGGGGCAGGCGGCTGCGGCATTTGCCGCGCGCCACCGTGGCGCGACGCAGCGCACGGTGGCCGTGTTGGGCGCTTTGCTGGGGATGACTTAGGCAATAACCGACCCGCCGTTCAAGCCACAAGCAAACCCTGTCGCTCGATAAACTCGATCACTTCGGCCAAGCCAATTCCAGCCTTGGTGTTGCACATCACGAATGGCCGCGCGCCACGCATCTTGGCGGCGTCGGCGGCCATTACCTCGAGCGAAGCGCCAACCATCGGCGCGAGGTCTACCTTGTTGATCACCAGCAGATCCGATTTGGTAATGCCGGGGCCGCCTTTGCGCGGGATTTTTTCGCCGCCCGCCACGTCGATCACATAGATCGTCAGGTCCGATAACTCGGGGCTGAAAGTGGCGGCCAGGTTGTCGCCGCCCGATTCGATAAAGACGATATCCGCATTCGGAAAGCGCGTCAGCATCCGGTCCACGGCTTCGAGATTAATCGACGCATCTTCGCGGATCGCCGTATGCGGGCAGCCGCCCGTCTCCACGCCCATGATGCGCTCGGCCGGCAGTGCGCCTGCCACGGTCAACAGACGCTGGTCTTCCTTGGTGTAGATATCGTTGGTGATCACCACCAGATCGTAGCGCTCGCGCAATGCCTTGCAGAGCATCTCAACCAGTGTGGTCTTGCCTGAGCCGACAGGGCCGCCGATGCCGACGCGCAGCGGTGGCAGGCTTTTGGTGCGGGCGGGATAGAGTGCGTTCATGGCGTTGAATGAGTTGAGTAAATGGTGTCATGCGGTGGAGCGACACGGTCAGTTGCGATTGAGGCTCAAGAGCGGAACAATCGGGAGTATTGCGACTCATGGCGCGCCGATAAAATGCCCAACAAGGGCGCGAACGTGGATAGTTGCTCGGGGCCGATCTCGGCGGCGCGTGTTGCGGCTGCAGCGATCGGCGCGCGCAATCCGTACAGAATGCGTTGGCCGGCCAGTTGCCCTAGTGGTACCGCCTTCAGCGCGGCCGCCACCTGATTTTCAACCCAACTGAACGCATAAGCAGTCAGGCTGGCTTGCACCTCGGCGCCATGCGCGGCAGTCACAAAAGCAAATACGGTCGGCAATGCCACCGGCTTGAGCGTCATCAGGGCGGCGCGTTGATCTGCCTCGCCCCATTCCAGCGAATTGCACAGCGAGGCCAGCGACCAGCCCATTTGCTCGGTTTCCTGCCGTAGCTCGGCCGACTCGCGGCTGGCCAAATACCAGGCATTGGCGCTGGCGAGCGCCGGGCCGGCCGCTGCATCGTGTGCCGCGTGCGCATGCCAGCGCTGCATTTGCTGCGCAATAAACGGCAGCTCGCAGCGCGCGAGCACGCCTTCGAGTCCGGCAGCGATCCACTGCTGCGCGGATTGGGCGTCATGCACTTGTCCGGTTTCCACCGCGGCTTCCAATCCCTGCGAATAGCTGAACCCGCCGATCGGTAACGCCGGCGATGCCAGATGCAGCAAGCCGATCAGTTCAGTCAGTTGCATCGTGTGAGTGTGGATGGTTGTGCTGACAGTTTTCGTCATGCTTGTGCGCGGACTCGTGACCGTGCTTATGCGCTTTCTCGTGTTCGTGTTCGTGCTTGTGGCCGTGGCTGTGCTCATGGTCGTGCCGATGTCCGGACTCATGCTCGTGCCCATGATCATGCTCCTTCGCATGCCCATGGTCATGCTCGGCATACACCTTTTGCGCAAGCGCATAGTCCTCGGCAAAGGTTTCGTCGTGGCCATGCTTATGACCGCCGCCGTACGCGCCAGCCTCAGGATGAAACGGCGCGTCCACCACTTCGACCCGCATGCCAATACCCTGCAACATATCCCGCAGCACGGTATCGACTTCAAGCTGCAGATAACCGTCGCCGAGTTCGACCGGAGTATGCCGATTCCCAAGGTGATAAGCGGCCCGCATCAACTCCGCGGCGCTAGAAGCGGTAACGCGCATCAACGATTCGGGCGCGGCCACCACACGGATCAACGCGCCATCGTCGGCGACCAGGACATCGCCTTCGGCCAGCACAGTACCGCGCGGCATCAACAGCGCCACCGCCTCGCCATCATCGAGGTGAGCTGCGAGCCGGCTCTTGCATCGCGCTTCATACGGCAGCGTCAACGTAACAGCCCGCGCCACCAGCGCACTCGCGAGCTTGACGTCACTACCGATACGCTTGTCGATTTTGCGCATAGTCGTAGTCATCAGAACAGAAAGTAACGTTGTGCCATCGGCAGGCTCTTGGCCGGCTCGCACGTCAGCAACTCGCCATTCGCGACCACCTGATAGGTTTCCGGATCGACCGTAATCGTGGGCTGCCAGGCGTTATGGATCATCTGCGATTTGCTGATCTGCCGCGTGTTCTTCACCGCGACCACGCGCTTGTTCAAGCCGTAGCGACCTGCAACATCGGCATCGAGCGCCATCTGCGAAACGAAGCTCAGCGAGGTCTTGCCCAGTGCGCCGCCGCGGGTCGCGAACATCTCGCGGTAGTGCACCGGTTGCGGTGTCGGAATCGATGCGTTCGGGTCGCCCATCAGCGCAATCGCGATCATCCCGCCCTTGAGGATCAGCGTAGGTTTGACGCCGAAGAAGGCGGGATCCCACAGCACCACGTCAGCCCATTTGCCGACTTCAAGCGAACCCACTTCATGCGAAATACCGTGCGTGATCGCCGGGTTGATCGTGTACTTCGCGATGTAACGCTTGACCCGGAAATTGTCATGACGCGGCGTATCCTGCGGCAGCGTGCCGCGCTGTTCCTTCATCTTGTGAGCGCTCTGCCACGTGCGCAGTATCACTTCGCCGACTCGCCCCATCGCCTGGGAGTCCGACGACAGCATCGATAGCGCGCCGAGGTCGTGCAGGATATCTTCCGCGGCGATCGTCTCGCGCCGAATGCGCGATTCGGCAAACGCAATATCCTCGGCGATCGCGGGGTCCAGGTGATGGCAGACCATCAGCATGTCGAGGTGCTCATCCAGCGTATTCACGGTGTACGGACGCGTCGGGTTGGTCGACGAGGGCAGCACGTTCGATTCGCCGCACACCTTGATGATGTCAGGCGCATGGCCGCCACCGGCGCCCTCCGTGTGATACGTATGGATCGTGCGGCCCTTGAAGGCGGCGACGGTTGCTTCGACAAAACCCGCTTCGTTCAACGTATCGGTATGGATCGCCACCTGCGTGTCGGTGTCGTCGGCCACCGACAGGCAGCAATCGATCGCAGCCGGCGTAGTGCCCCAATCTTCATGCAGCTTCAGGCCGATCGCGCCCGCGGCGATCTGTTCGAGCAGCGGCGCGCTTTGGCTGGCGTTGCCCTTGCCGAGAAAGCCGATATTGACCGGCCAGCCGTCCGCCGCTTGCAGCATGCGTTCCAGATGCCAGGGCCCGGGCGTGCAGGTGGTGGCGAAGGTGCCGGTAGCCGGGCCGGTGCCACCGCCGAGCATCGTGGTCACGCCCGAGGCCAACGCTTCGTCAATTTGCTGCGGGCTGATGAAATGGATGTGCGTATCGATCCCGCCGGCCGTCGCGATCATGCCTTCGCCGGCGATCACTTCGGTCGCCGGTCCGATCGCAATCGTCACGCCCGGTTGGATATCGGGGTTGCCGGCTTTGCCGATCGCGGCGATCCGGCCGTCCTTGATGCCGATATCGGCCTTGACGATGCCCCAATGATCGATGATCACGGCGTTGGTCACAACGGTATCGACCACGTCGGCATGCACGCGTTGCGACTGGCCCATGCCGTCGCGTATCACTTTGCCGCCGCCGAATTTCACTTCTTCGCCGTAAATCGTCGCGTCGTGCTCGATCTCGACGAATAGCCCCGTGTCGGCCAGCCGGATGCGGTCACCGGTGGTCGGGCCGAACATTTCCGCGTAGGCGCGGCGTCCAATCCGAAGAGTCATCTGCAAGTCCTTGTTGTACTGCGCTTGTTGTGTTTCCGTTACTTTGAGTCACGTCGGCGAATCGGAATTCGAAAAATGGATTTGCCCAGCGAGTTGCCTTAGAGCGCTGCCTTCGAACGCCCCTTTAGAGCGGTCCCATGATCTTTCCGTTGAAACCGTAGACGATGCGGTCCCCAGCGAGCGCCACCAGTTCGACAGTGCGTTCCTGGCCCGGCTCGAAACGCACGGCAGTGCCGGCGGTGATGTTGAGCCTGAAGCCGCGCGCTTGCTCGCGATCGAAACTCAACGCCGTATTGGTTTCATAAAAATGGAAGTGCGAGCCGACCTGGATCGGCCGGTCGCCCGTGTTGGCGACCGTCAGTGACACGGTTTCGCGCCCCACGTTGAGTTCGATTTCGCCTGGTTCAGTCAGGATTTCGCCGGGTATCATCGCTGCCTCGCGTGCTAAGTGTTAAGGAATCGGGTGATGCACGGTCACCAGCTTGGTGCCGTCGGGAAAGGTGGCTTCGATCTGGATGTCGGGGATCATCTCGGGCACGCCTTCCATGACATCGTCACGGCCCAGCAGTGTGGTGCCGTAATGCATGACCTCGGCCACGCTTTTGCCGTCGCGCGCAGCTTCCATGAGCGCGGCGCTGATAAAGGCGATGGCTTCCGGATAGTTGAGCTTCAACCCGCGCGCTCGGCGTCGTTCGGCCAGCAAGGCGGCGGTGAAGATCAGCAGTTTGTCTTTTTCGCGAGGCGTCAGTTTCATAAGCAACTCATGGCGTTCAGGGTCGGGGTGTGGCGATTTGGAGTCGGTCGACGGGTCAACGGGTCGACAGGTGCGGCAACAGGTAGGTCAATTCAGCCATCGTTCGGATAGTCTCAGGTCGACCACAATCTTAGCGGTTGCGCGGGCGCGCCGTGCAGCACCGGTCGTAACAGGTTCCAGCACGCTATCTGCAGCGCCTGCAGCGCTTGCATCTGGCGGGCTACGGCGCGAATCAGCAGCACTCCGCCGGGCAAACAGGTAAAGCCGCTACGCAGGTTCGCATCGAAGCCGAGCAGGGCGGTCAGTTGTTCGTGCAGCGCCGCATCCGTTTGCTCGCTGCGCACCGGGCCGATTGCCCATAATGTGCCGAACGCCGGCCAGCCACCCAGGCCCTGCGGGGCGTCGCGCAGCGGGTCGTCGGCGGCGAGGATGGCGCGCTCGGTCCACAGCAATTCGCCGTTCGGACGCATCAGCGTGGTCGTGGCGTGCAGGTGGCCGGCGTTCCAGCTTTCCCCCGCGGCCTGACGACCCAACTGAGTGGCTTCCCAGCCAATCGCGCTGCCCGATGCGGCAATTACTAGCGTCAGGTCGAGTTCGGCTCGGGCGTCGTCGAACACGATATTGTTTTGCGGCAGCCAGTCGAGATGCGCGTCCTCATGCACGCGCAGGGTTACCTGCTGCCGAGCGCTGCGCCGATTCGATTTGTACCATTTGGTGGCGCCCGGTGTGGCAAGCACCGCATGGCTGGCCGCGCCCACGTCGACTTCTATCGTCAACGCGTCGCCACCGGCGATGCCGCCGGGTGGATGCACGATCACCGCATGGCAGATCTGGCCGCCTTCCGGATACAACGGCTTTTGCACCCGCAGCGGTCCACTATGGCGCCGCTCAGTCATGAAACTGCCGCCGGGACGCGCGGCAAATGCCAGTTTGAGGTGAGCCTGCCAGCCGGGCTGGATCGTATCGTTCAGGGCGCTGGTCGGCATGGAGCGGTGAATCGCGTGATTAATTCGAAATAGATCTGCAATCTATCACGGCAAAAAAACAGCCGGTATTCTTGCCCACCTACGTCGCGGTCAAGTGGTCGGCACCAGCTTGCCGGTATACACCACCGGGCCCGTGGGACCATTCGGATTCGGAGAACCGCCGCTCGGTTCCACGGAAACGGCCAGGACCGGATAGTTTTGCGGCCGCTCAGGCAGTTGCACGCTGTAGTGCGCATCGGCATGGATGACGCCGAGCGAGACCGGATTGCCCTGTGCGGGCAAGCCCCACAACTGCAGCGCCTGGTTGCTTTGCAGCGGATAGCGGGACAGCTTGTCCAGCGTCAGCGTGCTGTGCGCATCATCCCAGGTTATCAACAGCGTCGATTGCTGCGAAGTCTGATCATGCAGCACGGCGACGTAGCCGATCCGGGCGCCGTTCGCGCCGCCAGCCGGAGCTTCGGTCGGAAGCAGCGGCCGCAGCGCGATGCCCAGTGCCACCAACGCGGCGGCGCTGGCCACGAACGCCCAGCCGCGCCAGAAATTCAGGCTTTCGAACCAGCGCACGACGCGCTCGCCCGTGTCTTGCCGGACCGTCGCGGGGCGCGCAGCAGTTTGCGGCCGGATCTGCGGATGCAGGCCTGTTTGCGCATTGGTTTGCGGCCCGCGTTGTGCTTCGATCCGCGCTTCGATTGCGTGCCACACCGAGTCCGGCGGACGTTGTCCCGGTGTCAGTTCGGCGATCGTCTCGATGCGGGTACGCCACAGTTCGATCGATCTCTGGATGACCTTGTCATTGAGCGCGAGGCTCTCCAAACGACGGCGCGAGCCGCCGCGCAGCGTGCCTAGCGCATATTCGGCCGCAAGCCGGTCGAGCAAGCCGGGGTATCGATGGGGATTCATCGCCTGGCCTCCGCTAGGCAGGTCTTGAGCTTTTCAAGCCCGCGACGGATCCATGATTTCACCGTGCCCAGCGGCACCTTCAACGATAGGGCGACCTCGCTGTGACTTTGATCTCGCAAATAGGCCAGCGACACCGCCTGGCGCTGATTCGGTTCCAGCCCTTGCAGGCACAGCGCCAATCGCTTGGCGTGCTCGCTGAGCAAGGCTCTGTCCGACGGGTCGGGCCCGCCCGCTGGCAACAGGTCGTCCAAAGTTTCGCTCCATTCAATTTCGGCGGAATTGACGCGCCGCAGATGGTCGAGTGCCCGGTTCCGGACGATGGCCGCCATCCAGGTCATCGGCGCGGAGAGGCCCCGCCGGTAATCGCCGGCGAAGCGCCAGATATTGATAAAACTATCCTGAAGCACCTCTTCAGCCCATTCGCGCTTCACCAATATACGCAGCGCCAGGCCAAACAGTTTCGACGAAGTCAGTTCATAGAGCCCGCGCAGCGCGGCCGCGTCCTCGCCGGCAACGCGTTCGAGCAGTGCCGCCAGTACGTCTGGCGTGGGTTCGGAACGGATGGGTGTCATAAAACCCCTGGTGAGTTATAGCGCTATCTTAATTATCCTGTATTGCGCAAGCCCGCCGCTATCCCGTTGATGGTCATGTGTATGCCGCGTCTGACGCGCTCATCGGTAACCCCCGAGCGATGCCGGCTCAGCAGCTCCACTTGCAGGTGGTTCAGCGGGTCGAGATAGGGGAAGCGGTTCTTGATCGAACGCGCCAGCAGCGGGTTATCGGCGAGCCGCTCGTCGTTGCCGGTGATTTCCGAGAGCAAGTGTGAGGTTCGCTCCCATTCTGCGACGATTCTGCCGAACACGTGCTTGCGCAGTTTCTTGTCGCTGACCAGTTGCGCATAGCGCGACGCCACCGCCAGGTCGGACTTCGCCAGCACCATATCCATATTCGACAACAGTGTCGAGAAGAACGGCCAGGTCTTGTTCATTTTCTTCAGCAATGCGAGCCGCTTGTTGCGCTCGACGGGCGTCGCGGCCTGATCCAGATAGCCCTGCACGGCGCTTCCGAAACCGAACCAGCCTGGCAACAGCAGTCGGCACTGGCCCCACGAGAAGCCCCATGGAATGGCGCGCAAGTCCTCGATTTTGCGTTGCGCGGGATCGTTGAATTTACGCGAGGCCGGTCGGCTGCCGATATTGAGCTCGGCAATTTCGGCGATCGGGGTCGAAGCGAAGAAGTAATCGGTGAAGCCGGGGGTTTCGTACACTAGCGCGCGGTATGCCTGCATCGCGTCGTCCGAGAGCTGTTGCATAAGGTGCTCGAACGCCGCGGGCACGTCCAGCGTTTCGGGGTCGCTTGCGAGCGACGCTTCGAGGGTCGCCGCCACGACGGTTTCAAGATTGCGCCGGCCGATTTCCGGGTTGCCGAATTTGGACGCAATCACTTCGCCTTGCTCGGTCAGGCGGATCTGGCCGTCGACGGTGCCCGGCGGTTGCGACAGAATGGCCTGGTAGGTCGGACCGCCACCGCGTCCCACGGTGCCTCCGCGGCCATGAAAGAGCCGCAGCCGCACGCCGCGGTCTTTGAACAGCGCGACCAGCGCCAGCTCCGCCCGATATAACTCCCAATTCGAGGTGAGAAAACCGCCGTCCTTGTTGCTGTCGGAGTAGCCCAGCATCACTTCCTGCTCGTTGCCCTGCGATTCCATCAGCGTATCGATGCCGGGCAGCGCGAACAGGTCGCGCATGATCTGGGGCGCCTGGCGCAAATCGGGGATGGTCTCGAACAGCGGGATCACCATCAGGCCCGGTTCCACCACCTCGGGATCGGAGGCTGCTTGATCGGTCGATTCAAGCTGCTCGTCCAGCGGCACCATCCGCGCCTGCATCAGCCCGGTTTCCTTTTGCAGCAGCATCAACTCGACCAGGTCGCTGACCGTCTCGGTGTGCGAAATAATCGCGTTGCGCACGGCCCGCGTGCCAAAGCGCGCCCGGATCTCGCGCGCGGCCACGAACACCGCCAGCTCTTTGCGGGTGAGTTCCGAGTATTCCAAATAATGCGAGAGCAGCGGCCGCGGCTGCGCCAGTTCGGCTTGCAGTACCTGCAACTTGTCGGCCTCGCTCAAACCCGCGTAGTTGGGCACGACACCGGCGCGCTGCAGCAACTCCGTGACCACCGCTTCATGAATGTCGGAGCTTTGCCGCAGATCGATGCTGGCCAGATGGAAACCGAATACTTCGGCTGCGCGCAACAGCGGTTCCAGGCGTGGACGCGCGAGCGACGCGCCGTGATTCGCGCGCAGCGAGTCAAGCAGGGTCTGCAAGTCGACGATAAAAGCTTCGGGGTGCGCATAGGGCTGCAGGTCACGTGCCTGCACGCCAGGCGTTTCGCGGGTGCTCGGGGCGGTTGCACCCAGCAGATGGCGCGCAGTGGCGGCCAAGCGCGCGTACACGCCAATCAGCGCGCGGCGATAGGGCTCGTCGGCGCGGTGTGGCGATTCGTCGGGCGAGGCGTCGGCGAGCTGTTTGAGCGCATCGCTCGAACCGCACAGCAGTTCGGACATCGACAGCTCCGCCCCCAGCTTGTGGACCTGAGTCAGGTAATGCTCAAAAATTACTGCGGCTTGATGGGTGATTGCATATTCGAGCGTCGCCGCGGTCACGTTCGGATTGCCGTCGCGGTCGCCGCCGATCCAGCTGCCCATTTGCAGGAAATTGGGCAAACGCGCGGGCAACCCATGGGCGCTGACAGCCTTTTCGATATCGGCGTACAGCGCGGGAATCTCGCTGAGGAAGGTTGCGCGGTAATAAGACAGCGCGTTTTCGATCTCGTCGGCGACCGTGAGCTTGGATTCGCGCAGCATCCGCGTCTGCCACAACGCGGTCACCCGCGCGCGCAGCAATGCTTCGTTATGCTCACGCTCGGTGCGCGTGAGCGGCAAGTCGCGCTCGGTCAGCAGGTGGGCGATATCGTGCTGCGCGTCCAGGATGCTTTTGCGTTGCACTTCGGTCGGGTGGGCGGTCAGCACCGGCACGATCAAGGCGTGGTCGAAGAAATATTGCAGCGTCGGGGTTTTGCTGGCTCCGCTGCGAGCCAGGCGCGCGAGCGCGTGAGCGATGGTGCCGGCGGGCGCGGGAGACTCCGCCAGCATGTGGACGCGGCGGCGGCGAATATGGTGACGATCCTCGGCAATGTTGGCGAGATGCGAGAAATAGCTGAACGCGCGCACCACCGAGACGGTCTGGTCGCGGCTGAGCGCATTGAGCAGCTTCTCCAATTGCGCAGCGGCCGCGCTGTCGTCCTCGCGGCGAAATTTGACGGCGCGCTGGCGGATCGTTTCCACGACATCGTAGACGGCGTCGCCGTCCTGTTCGCGCACCACGTCGCCGAGCAGGCGGCCCAGGAAGCGGATGTCCTCGAA
>Ga0302314_10009858_pt1 | contig 16844 bp, 13 predicted proteins | sample III_Palsa_N2_3_FD_200533 | JGI IMG/M metagenome (GOLD analysis project Ga0302314, IMG submission 200533) | Peat permafrost microbial communities from Stordalen Mire near Abisko, Sweden - III_Palsa_N2_3 | ecosystem: Environmental > Terrestrial > Soil > Palsa > Peat permafrost | place: Sweden...
GCCATGCGGTACCAATGGCATTTGCCTCGGTTAGCACCGAATCGCGCCGTCCCTCGTAACGGGCCTGGGCGAAGCTGATCGTCAGCCCAAGCGTGAAGCCCAAAAGGCCGAGCATGCCGGCGGTAAGGGTAGAAATGCCGTCCTTATCCTGTTTGCCTTCTCGGGCGACCCGCCGCAACCCAATGCGGAGGCCACATTCCACCGCCGCGGCCTGGGCAGCGAAAATGGCGGCGAATAAGGCGATGAACCCAGTACCAATCAGAAAATTCACAACCGAGGAGTAAGCGTGCAGCATGGGACGCGCATCCTTGTAGTATCACGCAGCAGTGCCGGGACCGGGCCGGCGCTACGCGAGGTTCCGGCGAAGCATGCCCGATCTGATCAAACGAGCGGCGCGCGGGCAAGAGTTTGGGATGGCAGTTCGTCGAAAGCGGCACGATATGTCGCCGCGAATCGCCCCAGATCAAGAAAACCGTATCGCCGCGAGACCGTGGAGATGTTGATTGTTGCCGGTGTGGCGGCGAGCAGCGCCTTGCGCACCTGTGCAAGCCGGTACAGCCGGAGATAGCGATACGGGGCCACACCGAGTTCGGCATAGCAATAGTCTTCCAGGGTTCGTGGCGGCACATTCAGCCTGGCGCAAATGTCTTGAATGTGCATTGGCTGCTCCGACCAGCCGGCGAGGTTTCTCTGAAATTGCAACATGGCTGTGTTCCGGCGGCGATTTGCGATTGTCGGACTAAGGAACCGCGCGGTTTTCAGACAGTCCGTCAAAAACCCAAACAGCTTTGCTCCCATCAGGGTCGCATTCTCTGGTACGTATTCATTGCCCAAAGTTGGCATTGCCGGTGCGATGATGTTATTGAAGATTGAGAGCAAGGCGTGATGCAACTGCGGCTCCGGCACGGCAATATACTGGGGGAATTCGACATTATGAATGCCGCCCCCTCCATGTTCGCCAATGCTGCCAAGGATTTCGATGGGAACATGGATCCTGCCCCATTGAGTGCCAGACATGCTTCGTTCGTGAAATTGAGCGCCCGGCGGGTGCCATGCGAGCTGGCCAAAGAGAACTGGCTCGCCACACAGGATAATCGTCGACTCCGGATGCGTTGGAAATGAGAACACGACGCGCTCACTGCGCAATGCGACAAATGCAACACGTGGCTGCTGTTCCAGCCCCCAGGCAATCTCAAGGGCCCCCAAGGGGGCACGCGCGCAATGGCCCTGGAATGGGCCACCGCCCGTGGTCAGGAGTTGAACCTCCCCAGAGTCAAAGCCTGCCAAATAGTCGCCGGAGTCGAGGATACGATACCTCTCGATGCTGTCCATTTAACCTTGGTGCCGCGGGGCGATGGTTTCTGAATCTGTGTCGGGCCATCAGGATCGCGCCGATGTGCAGCGTACGGCTATGCAATTTCGCCCAGGGTGCGGTTAACCGGCCTCTTGCCGAATTTGCATAGCGGCCGACGGCTTGGCATGGAAAGGCTGGGCGCCAATCGGTAGGGCGGTATTCAGTGTCCAAATCGGATGCCCATAGGCGCCATGTCGCAGCATAGCGGCCCACGCATGCATGCGCCGATGGATCTGCGGCCGGCCGCCGGTGGGGCGGCGGCGGCCCAGTACGCCACGCAGGCACGGCTTGTCGAATGCCACTATTGCGGTCAATTCGAGATGTTGCCTTCATTGGTGCCTGGGCAGTCGGCGCGATGCTTCCGATGCGGAAGCCTGTTGCGCCGGGCGCGAACGGATACGCTGAACCGTGCGCTTGCGCTGTATTTCGCGTGCGCGTCGTTGTTTGCCATTGCCTGCCTGCTGTCGCTGATGACCGTCAGCACGGCCGGCATGACCCTGAGCGCCAATTTGTTCTCGGGTCCCGAAGGGCTCGGGCGCAACGGTCTTTGGGAACTGTCGGTGGTTGTGCTCGGCACGACGTTCGCGGCGCCATTCGCCAAGCTTCTCTGCATGGTATACGTGCTTGTTGGGCTGCGGCTGCCGCATCCACCACGCCATCTGCGTTCCGTATTCACTTGGGCGGAACGGCTGCGGCCGTGGTCGATGATCGAGGTTTATCTGCTCGGCGTATTCGTTGCCTACACCAAGTTGGTGAGTCTGGTGCATATCGACGTGGGCGACGCGCTCTATGCCCTGGTTGTGCTGATGCTCGTAACCATCGCCGCGGACGCCGTACTGGACCGGCAGGCGGTGTGGGAAGAGATGGAGCGGCGCGGTATTCCCGATGCCATCATCGAACATGCGGCGATGGCTCGCGCGAAACCCGGCCAGCATGCGATCGGCTGCGAGGTCTGCGGCCTGGTCAGCGTGGTTGACCGCGGCGCCCCGATGCGTTGCGTTCGCTGCGGGTCCAGATTGCACGAGCGCAAACCAAACAGCATTGCGCGCACCTGGGCGCTGCTTTTCGCAGCGATCATTTTATACATCCCCGCCAACGTCTATCCTGTACTGCAGGTTATACAGTTGGGCAGCGGCGAACCCAGCACGATACTGGGCGGCGTTGAGGAATTGTTGGCCGCCCGCATGTACCCGCTGGCGGCCCTGGTGTTCTTCGCCAGTATCATGGTGCCGATGCTGAAGGTGGTCGGGTTGAGTACGCTTCTGCTGACGACACAGTTCGGCTGGAGCGAGCGGCTGCGCGACCGGACACGGCTGTACCGAATCGTCGATGCCATCGGCCGCTGGTCGATGATCGACATTTTCATGGAATCCATCCTGGTCGCCCTGGTGCAGTTTGGTTCCGTCGTCAGTATCGAACCAGGTGTCGGCGCCGTCGCGTTCTGCGGCGTGGTGATTCTCACGATGTTCGCGGCGGAAGGTTTTGACCCGCGCCTGATCTGGGACGCGGCCGCGCCGCGGTTACAAGAGGCTGCCGCATGACAGACAACATCCATCCGCAGGCATCGGTGAAGACGAAGGTCGAAAAGAGCCGGCGTATTTCGCTGATCTGGGCAATTCCGGCGGTCACGCTGCTGATCGCCGCGTGGCTGGTGTGGGACACCTACTCCAAGCGCGGGCCGACCGTCACGGTGACGTTTCAGGCCGGCGAGGGTTTGCAGGTAAACCAGTCGCATGTGAAACATCGTGATGTCGACATGGGCGTGGTGCAGTCGATAGTTCTCGCCAGCGACTTCTCCCATGTTATCGTCACCTTGGCAATGAACCCGGAAGCCGCGCCACTTCTCAACGATAAGGCACGGTTCTGGGTGGTCCGGCCACGGCTGTTTGCCGGAACCATCTCGGGCCTCAATACATTGGTCAGCGGCTCCTATATCGAGTTGCTGCCGTCCACCGTTGGCGGCACCGCGCAACGCAGCTTTACTGGCCTGGAGGATCCTCCGGTGCTGCAGACGCAGGAGGCAGGGCATACATTCCTGCTGAAAACTGCACGTATCGGCTCAGTCAGCGTCGGGTCTCCGGTATTCTATCGCGACCTTTCGGTTGGCGAAGTTCTGGGTTGGGACCTCGCACCGGACGCAAACAGCGTGACGATCCATGCTTTTGTCCGTGCGCCATTCGACAAATTCGTGACCGACCAGAGCCGTTTTTGGGACGCGTCGGGCATCGCGCTCGAAATGGGTGCCAGCGGCATACGCCTGCAATTCGAATCACTGAAAGCATTGCTCCTAGGCGGTATTTCGTTCGCGGCGCCCGCTGGCGCGCCGGCCGCGACACCGAGCGAGAGCGGTACCAGTTTTCCGTTATTTGCGAGCCAGACCGACGCCACAAACGCGGGTTTCGTCCGGCACGTGCAGTTCGTTTCGTACTTCACCGGGGCGGTAAGCGGACTCGAACCGGGATCGCCGGTGACGTTCCAAGGCCTTCATGTCGGACAGGTTACAGCTGTGGATCTGGAATACGATATGGCGACCGATACCGTACGCGTTCCCGTCCACTATGAGGTCGAGCCGGAGCGCATCGCGAACATCAAGGTCGCTTCGGCCCGTGGTCCGCTGGAAAATACACGGTTGCTCGTGGAGCATGGTCTGCGCGCGGAACTGCAAAGCGCCAATCTGCTCACGGGACAAATGCGCGTGGCGCTGGAAATTGATCCGAATGCCGCACCGGCCGAACTGGGCATGGAGGGCAACGTGCTGGTTATGCCCGCCATCGCCGGTGGCTTCGCGGGTATCGAAGCCGCTGCCAATCAGTTGCTGAGCAAGCTGTCGCGAATGCCGTTCGAAAAAATCGGCAATGACCTCGACAGCACGCTGCATGGTGCGAGCGGCATTGTGAATGGAACCGCACTCACGGAATCGCTGACGGCGCTGCACGCGACGCTGAGCAATGCGGAAGAACTGGTCAAGAGCCTGAATACCGGGGTCGGGCCCGCCATGAAGCAGTTGCCGGCAATTGCCGCAGATCTGCAGGCCACGGTGGCAAAGACGGACAAGCTCGTCGGGTCGGCGAATGCTGGCTATGGCGAGGATTCGAAATTCAACCGCGACGTCGATCGGCTAATGGTGCAGCTCAATGACACCGCGCGGGCGCTGCGCGCGCTAGCCGATCTGCTGACGCGCCACCCCGAAGCGCTCGTGCGTGGACGACCTAGCTCGGGACCGGAGTAGAACGATGCAGCCAATTTCTCGGAGCTTGATCGCCGTGCTGCTGGTGCTTTCTGCCTGTTCCTCGCCCAACCCGGCACTCTACACGATCAGGCCGGTGCCAGGGGTGGTGCAGACGGGGCCGCGCCGCGTGATCGTCCTGCGGGAGGTGGGTGTGGCCCGCTACCTCGATCGCTCACAAATCGTGCGATCCGGAGAGGACTACAAGCTGGTTGTCTCCTCCAACGATTGGTGGGGCGAACCTTTGGCAGGGATGATCACGCGCGTGCTCGTCGACGAGTTGTCCCAGCGCCTGCCAGACGCAACAGTGACGAGCGAAACGAGTGTCGTCAGCACCTCACCGGATGCAACGCTAGAGGTCGATATCCACCGCCTGGACGGGACCGGCGGCAATGCGGTGACACTTTCGGGCGAAATAGCCGTGGATTTCGCGAAAGGTACACCGACGGCACAGACCGTCAGTTTCACGGTGCCGCAACCTACACCCGATACGCGTGGCTTTGCGGCGGCGGCGAGTACGGCGGTTGCCAAGGTCGCGGATCAGCTTGTTGTTATGCTGCAACGGTAAGTGCCGTTTCAGAACATAGTTTGGCCGATGCTGGGGTGGTGCCACCGGTAGGACGATTTCACACCCCGGCTCGCCGAACATCCCAGCCATGAAGGTTGACGTGCCAAATCGGGCAATCGGGCGACCGTCATCCTCGCAAGGAGCGAAGCTGCAGGGGCGTAAGACGATGGCGCGTTGCGAGGCCCGTCTACCGCCCGCTTGCCGCGGGCGCTACGCCACGTTCCGGTGATGCCCGTTCAAATGTGTTGAGCGCGCTCAGATTGGTCCGGCAAAGGGGCCCCTTCAGCAAAAACGGCTCCGAAGGACCGCTTTCAACTTCTCGATTTGCCTGAGAAAATTGGGAGCGGGCGAAGGCACTCGAACTCTTGAGCACAGCCTTGGCAAGGTTGGACGCCACCTTGGGCGCGCCGCCAGTCTAGCCTCTCAGTTCCGAGTTCGGTAAAGGTGACTCATGCCCTGGACCCCGCCAAGGACAAGCCCTTAGAACCTGCTTGTTTGGTTGCGGGCTTGGGCGGGGGGCGCCAACACGGTTGATACGCCGCACGTGCCCTCGCCCGAGCCCTCAACCAAACAAATGGGGGTCTGGAGCCCCATGCCCCAGCGGGGCCGGGCGGAGAGAGCCCCTGGCCTTCCCCCTTCCCCAACCGACCGCCGGACACCCATTCATGCGCGCAATGCTCTATCTGTCAGTCGCCCTCTTTGCTGCCACCGCCGCCGCCCAGGCGGCGGACCCGGCCCCCGTGCCCGCCACGCGCGGCATGGTGGTGACGGCGCAGCACATCGCTTCCGATGTGGGGGTGGACATCATGCGCCAGGGCGGCAACGCGGTGGATGCGGCGGTGGCCGTGGGCTACGCGCTGGCCGTGGTATACCCGCAAGCGGGCAATATCGGCGGCGGCGGGTTCATGACGCTGCGCCTGGCCGATGGCCACAGCACCTTTCTGGATTTCCGCGAAAAGGCGCCGCTCGCCGCCACCGCCACCATGTTCCAGGACGCAACGGGCAATGTGGTGCCCGGCCGCTCTACCTCGTCCTGGCTGTCCGTCGGCGTGCCTGGTTCCGTCGCCGGCCTGGAGGCGGCGCGTGTGAAATACGGCACGATGTCGCGGGCGGCGCTGATGGCGCCGGCGATCAAGCTGGCGCGCGACGGGTTTGTGCTGACGCAGGGTGACATGCCGGTATTCACGGTAATGGCACCATCGTTGCGAAAGGATCCGGCGACCGCCGCCATTTTCCTGCCCGGCGGCACCGTGCCCAAACCCGGCGAACGGCTGCGCCAGCCGGAGCTTGCGCAAAGCCTGTCATTGATCAGCCAAAACGGTCCCGACGCGATGTATCACGGCCCGATCGGGCACGCGATCGTCGCCGACAGCTATGCCAGTGGCGGCATTCTCACACAGGCCGATTTCGATCATTACAAGGTACGCGAGTTACGCCCGGTGGAATGCGATTATCGCGGCTACCACGTGATTTCGGCGCCGCCACCCAGTTCCGGCGGTGTGATCCTGTGCGAAATGCTTGGAATTCTGCAAGGCTATGATCTGGCCGCCATGGGGTTTCATTCCGCGGACGAAGTGCATGTGCTGGTGGAAGCCATGCGCCACGCCTATTTGGACCGTAACAACCGGCTTGGCGATCCCGATTTCATCAAGAACCCCGTTGCCGCGATGATCGATCCCGCCTACACTACTTCGGTTCGAGAAGCGATCGACCCCGAACGCGCCACGCCTTCCGTTACACTGCATGTGCCGGCGCCGGAACCAGAGGGCGCCAACACCACGCAGTATTCGATCGTGGACGCCGCTGGCAATGCGGTTTCCGTGACTTACACACTGAATAACTGGTTCGGCAGCGGCCATGTAGCGGCCGGCACCGGCATCGTCATGAACGACGAAATGGATGATTTCACGTCCAAGCCCGGCGTGCCGAACATGTTCCACCTGATCCAGGGCACCGCCAACGCCATTGCTCCTGGCAAGACACCGCTAAGCTCCATGGCACCCACGATCCTCACGAAAGACGGCCATCTGACCATGGTGGTGGGCAGCCCCGGGGGATCGCGCATCATCACGATCACGCTGGAGGCGATCATTAACGTGATAGACCACGGCATGACCATTCAGGAAGCGATCGACGCGCCCCGCATCCATGAGCAGTATCTGCCGGATAAGGTGCAACTGGAACGGTTCGCGCTGTCACCGGATACGCGCCATTTGCTGGAACAACGCGGCTATAATTTTGTCGACGGCCAATATTGGGGCGTCGCAGAGGCGATCCTCGCCGGCGGCCCCAGCCTGAGCGCTTCACACCCCGGCGGTGATGAGGACGCATTGCCGCTAGGCACGCTGGTGATGCGCGGGGCGTCGCTATTTGGGGCGCATGATGTGCGGGGCGAGGCTGGGAAGGCTGCTGGGTTGGACTAGAAGCAAGAAAGCACTTCTTTTTGAAAAAAGAAGCAAAAACTTTTGACTGTTGGTGTAAGCGTTGGATCCACCGCGCACCCCAAGTAGCAAAAGTTTTTTGGTTCTTTTTTTCAAAAAAGAACTGCTTCCTTAATCTTGTGTGAGTCGCCCTCAATGCCAATTGGTAAGCAAAACGGGAGCAGCCAGATGCAAATGGCGATAGACGCGGTGCCGCGTGTGCTGATTACGGACAAAGCCAGCGAGGTGGTGACCAAGCTACGCGCCCTGCACGGCGACCTTCTGTTCCACCAATCCGGCGGCTGTTGCGACGGCAGTGCGCCGATGTGCTACCCGCGGCAGGAGTTCCGCGTGGGCGCACAGGATGTGTATCTGGGTGAAATCGCTGGCACGCCGTTTTACATGGGCGCCGCACAATTCGACTATTGGAAGCACACGCAACTTACCATCGACGTGGTGCCTGGCCGCGGCGCCGGCTTTTCGCTGGAGGCGCCGGAGGGCGTTCGTTTCCTGACGCGCAGCCGCTTGTTTTCGGACGAAGAATGCGCGGCACTGGAGCAGCAGGGACCGCCGGCAACCGGTGCATGAAGGCTGGGTGGGTTGAAGGCTTACCGATGCAGCCCCACCCGCCGCATCTTGCGATGCAAAGTCGCCCGGCTCACCCCCAGGGCCTTGGCGGCCGCGGACACATTCCCGCCTGACCGGGCCAGCGCGCGATGCAGCACGCCGCGTTCCGCCGTGCCCAGCTCCTCACCGTCTCCGGCTGCGTCGCTCAGGATCGCGGCGGCTGGCAGCATGCGGTCCAGCATGGCGTCGGTGATGCCGCAGGCGATGCGGGCGGCGGAGGTGGCGCCGATGATCAGATCGTCCTCGCCGATGGCGAGCAAGGCGCCGGATCCCCAATCGGCTTCCGGTGCCAGCACGATGCGCGCACCTGGAAACGCGGTTCGGAAGTTCCGCGCCTCGATCCGGCGCGCAGCGTCGGCGACGGTGGCGGCGATGAGGCGGGCGAAATCCTCCGTCAGGTCGTCGCGGCAGGACGAGACGTCCAGCGCCGCCGCCAGGCGCCCGCGGTGATCGTGGATCGGCGCCACGGTGCAGCTGAGGCCGGTGTTGCGGGTGTGGAAATGCTCCTCGCGATGGATGGTCAGCACGCGATCCTCGGCCAGGCAGGTGCCGATGCCGTTGGTGCCTTCGTATTCCTCGCTCCAGACAGAGCCGGTCCATAGCCCCCAGCGCCGGAAGGTGATGTCGTCGCCGCAGGTGCCACGCCGGTCCAGGGGCACACCGTGCTTGTCGGTGAACAGCACACAGCAGCCGGTGCCGCCGACGGCCTGAAACAGCCGGTCCAGCGTTCCGGAGGCCGACAACAGGAGCGGCTCTACACGTTCGCGTGCTTCCCGAAGCTCCTGTTCGCTTAGCTGGTGAGGTGGCCTAGTATCCAGCGGGTCCAGTTTGTAACGGGTCATGGACCGCGCCCACGACGCGAACAGGGCAGACCGGCCCGATGCGGACGGATCCTTGGCGATCGCGGCGACTCTCTCGGCGTGCTTCATGTGCCTGCCTCTTGAACTGTTTCCTGCCACTCTTCGGGCCCCAGTCGGCGGGCAACGCGGTGGCTTGCACCTTAGTATGATATCAATACTCCCCGTGCGACCAGGAGGGAAATCGGGATGTTCGCCATTAAAGGGGCGTCCGTCGGCTCGCCTGTCGCACAACTGCGACAGTTCGCGGCATGTGATGGCACAGCCCCATTGCTTGCGCGCGCGCACCGTCGGCTAATCCAATCCACGCCGAGCGTTATATGAACGCAATCGCACTAACCTGACCGGCGAGCGAACGAAGAAACCGTTAGCACGACCAAATGTTTCGGAGAAAACACATGTCCCAGAGTCGAACGCGGCTTTTCCTGGCCTCCACCTGCGCCCTGAGTGGCGCGCTGGTTGCCGGCTTGGCCATCCCAGGCACAGCTACTGCGCAAGCCCCGGCGGCCACACACGCGGCAGCCGCGCCGGCAATGACCGCCCCGGCCATGGCCGCCTATGTGCCCATCACCGATGCTCGCCTGTCGGCTGCCGCCACAGACCCGGGCTGGCTGATGTACCGCCACGACTACACGAGCTCGGGCTACTCCACGCTGGACCGCATCAACGGCGGCAATGTGGCGCAGCTGAAGCCGGTGTGGGATTTCAAGAGCAGCTACGATCAGGGCCACGAAGCGCCGCCGGTGGTGAACGGCGACTACATGTTCATCACGACACCGAAAGATGAGCTGCTCGCGTTCCAGGCCAGCACCGGCAAACAGCTTTGGACTTATCAGCAGGATCTGTCGCAGGTGGGCCTGAAAACCATCTGCTGCGACGTCGTGAACCGCGGCGTCGCACTGTATGGCGGCAACGTCTACATGGCGACGCTGGACAATTATTTGGTAGCCCTGAACGCCACCACCGGCAAGCTGGTGTGGAAGCAACAGCTCCAAACCGCCGATCTGGGTGGCGCCATGACGCTGGCCCCGCTGGTGGTTAAGGGCCAGGTGATTGTTGGGGTTTCGGGCGGCGAATACGGCAACCGCGGCTGGATCGAGGCACGCGATGCCAATACCGGTGCGCAGACCTGGAAAACCTACACGATCCCGGCACCGGATGAGCCGGGCGGCAATACCTGGCCGAAGGGCGATGCCTATAAAACCGGTGGCGGCGGTGCCTGGCTGACCGGCACCTACGATAGCGATACCGACACGCTGTTCTGGGGCGTTGGCAACCCAGGCCCGTGGTTGGCCACGCTGCGCCCTGGCGACAACCTGTTTACGGACTCGGTGGTGGCGCTGAACCCCAGCACCGGCGCCATTAAATGGCATTATCAATATACGCCGCACGACACATGGGATTACGACGGCACCAATGAAACGGTGATGACGGACATCACCTATAAAGGTGCGGCGCACAAAGCGATCGTTTCGGCGAGCCGCAACGGTTGGTTTTACGCCATCGACCGTGAAAACGGCAAACTGATCTATGCCGAAAAATTCGCCACGGCGACGTCCGTCAGCGGTTTCAAGAATGGCCGCGCCGTCACCAATCCCGCCAATCGACCTGATGTGGGCAAGGAAGTTTTCACCTGCCCGAGCTTTTTGGGTGGCAAGAACTGGTGGCCCATCGCCGTGGACCCGCAAACCCATTTCGCCTACGTGCCCACCATGCACACTTGCATGAAGATCAGGGGGACGTCCGTCAGCTACAAGGCAGGACTGCCGTTCCTGGGTGAGGCATTCAACGTGATGCGCGATCCCAAGAACCCCGATATCTGGGGCGATGTGCAGGCGATCGACGTGAACACCGGCAAGCAGGCCTGGCATTTCCCGTCCACGCTGCCGTGGAATGACGGCATGCTGGCCACGGCCGGCGGGTTGGTGTTCTCGGGCAGCGCTGAAGGGTATCTGTATGCCTTCGACGCGCAAACCGGGGCGGTGAAGTGGAAGAGCCCGCAAATGAGCTCCGGCATCATTGGCGTGCCCAGCACGTGGCAGGTGGGCGGTAAGCAATATATCGGCATCTGGGCCGGCTGGGGCGGTGCTACACCGATCTGGGGGGGCGACATGGCCAAGGATAAGGCTGTGCGCAATATCCCGCTCGGCGGCCATTTGTACGTGTTCGCGCTGTAGAGGAGCTGACCCATGAGAATGCCCGGCCCAGGTCGTGCCGTTCTGCTGGCAAGTGCCGGCGCCGTGCTTCTGCACGGCGCCGCGTCGGGGGCGACTAAACCGCCGGCGCTCTATACCGCCGCGCAAGCCACCGAGGGTGCCGCGAAATATGACGACGATTGCTCGCAATGCCACGGCCCGCATTTGGAAGGCCGCGCTGGTCCTGCCTTGAAGGGACCGAACTTCGCCTCGGCAAAGGCAGCTTACAAGGTGAGCGACATCTTTAACTTCGCGTTGCAGAACATGCCCGCCACGCAACCCGGCAGCTTGCCACAGCCTGAGTACGTCGTGATCATGGCGTTCCTGCTGCAGCAAAACGGCTACCCAGCCGGGACCCACAAATTGACCTATAGCATAGCCAGCACATCGAAAGTGCCCTTGTTATACCAAGGCCCGTGACAGGAGGGCCCGATGTCTCCAGGGAGCAATAGATAAAAGTTTTTTGGTTCTTTTTTTCAAAAAAGAACAGCGCTTCTTTTTTGAAAAAAGAAGCAAAAAACTTTTCCTCCTTGGGGCTTCGGTTTGAACGGTTAGTGCCAACGAATGAAGAGGAGACCGACCAATGGTTAGTCAAATACTTAAGGATGTCTCTCAGCATATCGCCATCCGGCCGCGCTACGATAACTACATCGGCGGCAAATGGGTGGCGCCCGTGCGTGGGCAGTATTTCGACAATATCTCGCCAATCAACGGGCAGGTGATTTGCGGGATCGCACGCTCCACCGCCGAGGATATCGAGCTGGCGCTGGACGCGGCCCACGCGGCACGCGAAGCCTGGGGACGCACGTCGCACACTGAGCGCTCGCGCGTGCTGCTGCGTATCGCGGACCGGATCGAGGAAAAGCTAGATCTGCTGGCGATGGTTGAAACCATCGACAACGGCAAGCCGATCCGCGAAACCACACTGGCCGACCTGCCCTTGGCGGTGGACCATTTCCGCTATTTCGCCGGCTGCCTGCGGGCACAGGAAGGCGGTATCAGCGAAATCGATCACGACACCGTGGCCTATCATTTCCACGAACCGCTGGGCGTAGTAGGGCAAATCATCCCGTGGAATTTCCCGCTGCTGATGGCGGTGTGGAAATTGGCGCCCGCGTTGGCCGCCGGCAATTGCGTGGTGCTGAAACCGGCCGAACAGACGCCCATGGCAATCATGGTGCTGATGGACGTGCTGGAAGGCATTGTGCCACCCGGTGTGCTGAACGTGGTGAACGGCTTTGGCGTGGAAGCGGGCAAGCCGCTGGCGCAAAACAAGCGCATCGCCAAGATTGCCTTTACCGGTGAAACCACCACCGGGCGGTTAATCATGCAGTATGCCAGCGAAAATATCATTCCGGTAACGCTGGAGCTGGGCGGCAAGTCGCCGAACATCTTCTTCGCTGACGTAGCGGCCGAGAACGATGATTTCTTCGACAAGGCGCTTGAAGGCTTTACGATGTTCGCCCTGAACCAGGGCGAGGTATGCACCTGCCCCAGCCGCGCGCTGGTGCATGAAAGCATTTACGACCGCTTCATGGACGCCGCGATCAAACGCGTGGAGAAGATCAAAATGGGCAGTCCGCTGGACATGTCCACGATGGTGGGCGCCCAGGCTTCCAACGACCAGCTGGAAAAGATTCTCTCCTACATCGACATCGGCAAGCAGGAGGGTGCCAAGGTACTCACCGGCGGCGGCCGTGCCGATCTGGGTGGGGATTTGACCAACGGCTTCTATGTGAAGCCGACGGTGCTGGAAGGCCACAACAAGATGCGGGTGTTCCAGGAGGAGATCTTCGGGCCCGTGCTGTCCGTGACCAAATTCAAGGACGATGCCGACGCTTTGGCACTGGCCAACGATACGCTCTATGGCCTGGGCGCCGGCATCTGGACGCGCGACATGAACCGGGCCTACCGGTTTGGGCGTGCTATCCAGGCTGGGCGGGTCTGGACCAATTGCTATCACCTGTATCCGGCGCATGCGGCGTTTGGCGGGTATAAGCAATCAGGCATCGGGCGTGAAAACCACAAGATGATGCTCGATCATTACCAGCAGACGAAGAACATGCTGGTGAGCTACTCACCGAAGGCCATGGGGTTCTTCTAACGTAAAATGGGTCAGGCGCTTGCCTGGCCCCGCACGGAAAATGCCGCGCCCGATGATGGGCACGGCATTTTTTTCGACTCAAGAAAGCACTTCTTTTTGAAAAAAGAAGCAAAAACTTTTGTCCATTGGCATCCGCGTTAAACCAGTAACGGTACAACCAATGGAAAAAAGTTTTTTGGTTCTTTTTTTCAAAAAAGAACTGCTTTCTTCTCCCTACCGTCCCAGCGCCGCCATCATCTCCGTCCACTCCCGTTTCGATAGCCCACTTCCGGCCTGCTCCACCGCCTCGCCGGATAGCAACCGTTTCAGCACGTCCACCATTTGCGCCGAAAATGTCACCGCGCCCAGCCGGTAATCGCGGAAGGCATCATAAGCGGCTGGCACCCAGTCGCGGACAATGTCCAGGATCGCGTCGGCATAGACGCGGATTTCGTACTGGGCGTGGGCGTCGGCGCGCAGGGCGCAGAAATGGAACAAATTGTGGAGGTCTGTCTTCCAGTACCACTGCGTGTAGGTGTTCAGCGTCAGGTTCATGCGGGCCAGTTCGCGGGCCAGGCCTTGGCGCGCGGGGTCCGGCACGCTGCCGTCCGGGTTTTCGTTCAGCATGTCGGCGTAATGGTCGTAGCAGGTTTGGGCGTCGTGGCGTAGCAGGGCCAGCACGTCGGCGGCTTCCTGGCCTTGCAGCACGTCGCCGCGGCCTTGGCGGTTGGCGGCACTTTGGGCGGCGAGCTGGGCGGGTTCGGGGATGTAGAACTCGCGGTCCAGCACCGAGTAGCGGGCGGAGTATTCATTCACGTTGGCGGTGCGATGGCGGATCCACTGGCGGGCGACGAAGATAGGCAGCTTCACGTGCAGCTTCAGCTCGCACATTTCGAATGGCGTGCTGTGGCGGTGGCGCATCAGGTAGCGGATCAGCCCGGCATCCTCGGAGACACGGCGGGTGCCGCGGCCGTAGGACACGCGGGCGGCCTGCACGATGGCCGCATCGTCGCCCATGTAGTCGATTACGCGGACGAAGCCGTGATCCAGCAGCGGGACGGCCTCGAACAGGCGGGCCTCCAGCGCGGGTACGGTGGCGCGGCGGGTTGGGCTCGTGGCTTCGCGCTGGGCGGTGATTTCGGCGAGTTGGTCTGATGTGAGCGGCATGGGGTCCCAGGCAGAAAGGAAGGCTGGGTGGGACGAAGCCGTCCCCCCCAGACCCCCCGGCGAAAATTAGGCGGCGCCCCATGAGTGACGGGGGGTCTGAGGGGACAGGCGTCACGCGTAAGGCGTGCTCCGCACTGTCCCCCCAGCGCTTCCTTTGCCCCTAGCACCCCCGCCGAGTCCGTCCTATATGTAAGGGGCCAGCTTCGGCTGACTATGGCGATAAACGGTAGTTGGAATAAGCGTTGTGGACCCGGGGGCAGTGCCCGGCGCCTCCACCATCTATGGGGGCGAAACAGTCTCGACACGCGTGGTAAAGACCTATCTTTTGCTCGGCATGATACCGCCGTTATCGGGTCAAATCACAGGTGCTAACGATAACTTCGAAGCACTCGCGATCGCTGCGTAAGCAGTGACACGCGCGGTTAGGGGGGCCCCGGGCAACAGAATGCCCCCCACTTCGCGGCCTATTCGAGAACGCGGCCTAGCGGCCATCTGACGCGCATTTGCTGCGCTCCGGTGCTCGTGGCCACTAGAGGCCACTCCGCTCCGGTGCTCGCAAACGCACGCCAGCTGACTCGCCATGCCGCGTTCTCGAACCGGCCGCCCGGCTGGGCATTGCGATAGAATGGTTGGGCGGGTGCGACCTGGCGGACATCTGACGAGCGTTTGCTGCGCTCCGGTGCTCGTGGCCATTAGAGGCCACTCCGCTCCGGTGCTCGCAAACGCACGCCAGCTGACTCGCCATGCCGCGTTCTCGAACAGGCGCCCCGCTGGGCATTGCAATAGAACGGTTGGGCGGGTGCTTTTTATGTTCTACGTTGAGCGCTTGAACTGTTGCCTTCGGCAGGGGGCGCGGTATGGAATGGGCGTGGTATGGAATGGGGTTGATGGAAGACGATAGCGGCGACGCGGCAGAGAGCTTGCTGCCTTATGATCAGTGGATGGAGGACAGCCTCCGCTACGTGGTGGTGCGCGCCCTGAACCACGCCGCCACCGAAGGGCTGCCGGGCAAGCACCATTTCTACATCACGTTCCGCACGGATTACCCGGGTGTCGTGATTCCGGCGCGGCTGCTGGAGAAATACCCTCACGAAATGACGATCGTGCTGCAACACCAGTTCCGCGACCTGGTGGCCGATGAGCGTACGCGAATCCTGGGGGTAACGCTTTCCTTTGGCGGGGTTTCCGCCACGCTGACCGTGCCACTGGATGCGGTTTCGGCCTTCGCCGATCCGTCTATCCAGTATGGGCTGCGGTTTACGGTAAAGATGCCGGAGCAGCCGACGCCCGCGCCGGTAGTGGAACCGCCGGAGCCCGCCCCCGATTCGACGCCACAGGTGGTCAGCCTGGACGCTTTCCGCAAACGCCGGGAGTAGCCGCGTGAGTGCGCGGCTGCTGCTGGTGCCATTGGCCGCATTGACCTTGATGGCGGGCGTGTTGCCGCTGGGCGCCGCGGCCTATGGTGGCTGGATCGGCCTGCAGGCTGGTTTGGCGGATCCCGCTTTGGCACACGCCCTCCGCTCAGCGGCTTTGGGGGCGGCTGTGGCGGCGCCCGTGGCCGTGGCACTTGGGCTCGCCGCTTCACTGGCGATTTGGCGCGCCTCTGCCTGGGTGCGGTTGGCCGTGGGCGCGCTGGCAGTGATGGTGATGCTGATGCCGGCGCCTGGTTTTGAATCCCTGGACTTTCTAGTGCCGCCGCGGCCCGGCATGGCAATGGCATTCGCGTGTTGCGTGGCGCGGGGTGCAGCCCTGGCGTCGCTCGTGCTCGGTGCCGGGCTGCGGCGTGTACCTGAAGGCTTGCAGCGTACCGCTGTGCTGGCGGGGGCTTCCCCGGTGCAAGCTTGGCGGCATGCCGTGCTGGCGCCGTTACGGCCCTATTTGCTGTTTGCGCTAGCGGCGGCGGGGGTCGCCGCTTTGGTGGAAGGGCCGGCCGGCGAGGTGCTGGCGCCGCATCTTGATCTGGCGGAAGCGTGGGTGGCGCCGGCCGCGTTGCTGCTGGTGGCCAGCAGCGTGGTCGCGCTGGCCGTATTGACGCGCCGCCGCCGCACGTGACGGCCAGCCTCACCACGCGGCAGGAGTCTGGCGCGGTGGTGTTGGTGTTCGACGGGAAGCTGGATCTGGCATCGGTCGGCGACATCTGGGAGCCGGCATTAACCGCTGCGCGCCATGCCGCCGGCGATGGCGTAACACTGGATGTAAGCGGCGTGCCCGGTTGCGACACCGCGGGGGCTACCTTGCTGGCCGAGGCGGCCGATGCCGGCGGCGAGGCCAGCACCGTGCGCGGGGCGAATGCGGAAATCACCGCGTTGCTGGCGCGTGTGCGGCGGGCGCGTGCCGTGCCGGCGCC
>Ga0302314_10009859_pt1 | contig 16843 bp, 14 predicted proteins | sample III_Palsa_N2_3_FD_200533 | JGI IMG/M metagenome (GOLD analysis project Ga0302314, IMG submission 200533) | Peat permafrost microbial communities from Stordalen Mire near Abisko, Sweden - III_Palsa_N2_3 | ecosystem: Environmental > Terrestrial > Soil > Palsa > Peat permafrost | place: Sweden...
TAGAAGGACTGACTCATTTTAAACTCCTGATCGCAGCCGGGCTCGGCGGCCGGCTCGCGGGGCGCAAATTATAGACCGGCCGCGCGCCCTGCGCAGACTCAACTGGACAGCGCGCAAGCCCAGGCGATTGCGATGGAACCCAGAGCCGCCACGCCCGGGAGCCACTGCGGCACGCGCCGCAGCGCGCGCTCGAACTTTGGCAAGGCAACGCCGGCTCCGAGCACCGCGCCGACCACGAATCCCAGTGCATGGGCGACGATGTCAGTTCCCTCCCCCGCCGTGCCGAGCCAACCGAGCAGCACGGCGCCGCCGACTAATGGGGCCCAGCGCAATGCCCATCGTTGCGGCAGATGAAAGCGCGTACGCCAGGCGTGAGCGGCCAGCAACCCAAGGGCGGTAAACACGGCCGTCGAGGCGCCGACGGCTCGATGCGTGGCCGGACCGAGCAGTGCTTCGATCAGATTGGCCAGCGCCGCGCCGCTGACGATGAGCAGCCAGGCGATGCCATTGCCGATCTGGCGCGCAGCCAGGTAACCGAACCAGACGCCCGCGGCAAGATTCGACGCCAGATGCGCGCCGTCCAGATGCAGCGTGAGCGCAGTCCAGGCGCGCCACCATTGTCCGCTTTGAACACGCCCGGCGTTGAGCTCGCCCAGCTCGAAGGCATCGAGGCGCCATAACCCATTCGCGACGGCATAACCGACGATCAGCAGCACGAGCGCGTAGATCAGGCAACCCGATATGGCATTTGGATAGGGTTGCGGCGGTGCCGGTTGCGGCGGCGCACGTCGGGTCTCTGTTTCATAGAGGCGCAGATGCCGCAGCGCCTGCGCCGCATCGATGCCCTCGACGCGCAACAGATACTGCTCAGCCTCGAAGTCGATGACGCTCGCAATACCGACCGCTCGCAGCATGAAGGCGCGCTCATCGCAAGCCGACCTCGATGCAGATCGAAACACTTCAATCAGGACATCCGACATGGGGCCCGCTGGACTGTTGTTGCCCAGCATTCTAGGCTAAGCCCAATGAACGAACGCTGGGCGCTCGGATGGCTGGCGGTTGGCGCAGTATTGACCATCCTGTGGCTCGCACTGCCGTTCGCCACGGGCATTTTGTTCGGGACCCTGCTGGCTTTCACGCTCGAACCCGTCTACGCCTGGCTGGCGCGGCGCACCGGCCGACCTCTGTTGGCATCGCTGATTACCGTGGCGAGCTCGGCCTTGCTGATCCTGGGGACATTGTCGGCGTTTGCAACTCAGTTCGTGACGCGGGTCGTGCAGTTCGCCGATACGGTACGCGCGCAACTGCGCAGCGGCGGGCAGCTCAGCGCCTGGGTCGATACGGTAACCGGCTGGCTGACGCATTTTGGCGTCTCCACGGCCAGCGTGACGGCGCAGCTGGAAGCCGGGGCGGGCGAGATTGCATCACGCTCGGCGGGCATAGCGGGCGAACTGGCCTCGCGTACCTTTGCTGCAATACTCGGTATGTTCTTCGCCGCGCTGGCGATGCACCTGGTATTGCTGCACTGGTCGCGCATGGTGTCGGCGGTGGTCGTGGTTGCACCGCTCGAGCCTCACTACACCCGATCCCTGCTCGCTGAATTCCGGCGCGTGGGGCGCACGACGGTGCTCGGGACTGTGCTCACGGGAGTCGTACAGGGCGTGCTTGCCGCCATTGGCTTCTGGTTGACGGGCGTACCCCATCCGATTTTCTTTGGTATCGCAACGATGCTGGCCTCGCTGGTACCGGCGGTCGGCACGTTATTGATCTGGGTACCAGCGGCGATTTATCTGTTTGCCACCGGGCATCCGGCCGCAGCCATCGTCGAGTTCGCGTGGGGAGCGCTGCTGGTCGCGGCGGCCTGCGACTATGTGATTCGGCCGCGCGTCGCCGGCGGCGCCGCTATGCCGACCCTGCTGACATTCATCGCGCTGTTCGGGGGACTAGCAGCGCTCGGAATTCCGGGCTTGATCGTCGGCCCGGTGATCATGTCACTGGCCGTGGCCGTATTGCGCTTTTATGCGGCTGAGGAGTCGCGCAAGCGCTCCGCACACTAGTGGCCGGAATCGCGCGGCTCGAGCACGCGCAATAAGCCTTCCTGCGCCGTGCTGCCGACCAGCCGGCCATCGCGCATGAATACGCTGCCGCGCGCGAAGCCGCGTGCACCTGAGGCGCTCGGACTGTCGATCGCGTAGAGCAGCCACTCGTCGACACGCATCGGCCTATGAAACCACATGGCGTGATCAATGCTCGCCCGCAACACCGTGCCGCTCAGAAAGCTCTGCGCATGCGGACGTGCCGCCGCATTGAGCAGATGAAAATCCGAAACATAGGCAAACAGGCAGCGGTGCAACGCGTCATCATCGGGCAGCCGGTCGACCGCTCGGATCCAGACGTGCTGCAGCGGCGGGGCGTTGCGCGCCTCGAGCAGATCGTCGGGCTCGCAGAGGCGAAACTCGAACGGCTGAGCACGCTCGTAATAGCGGCGCATCGCTGGCGGCAAGCGCTTCACCGTCTCGTTGGGCAGCGCCGCCAGATCGGTCAATGTTTCCGGCTCAGGCACCTGGGGCATCGGCAGCTGGTGCTCGACGCCGGACTGCGGCAATTGGAACGACGCGGCCATATTAAAAATCTGCTCGCCATGCTGAATAGCGGTGACGCGCCGATTCGTGAAGCTGCGCCCATCGCGGCTGCGGTCCACGAAGTACACGATCGGGGCGTTGAAGTCGCCGCGCAATAGAAAATAGGCATGCAGCGAGTGCGCCAGACGCCCGGGCTCGACCGTGGCGTAGGCAGCCCTCAGCGCCTGTCCCAGAACCTGCCCACCGAACACCTGCGGACTGCCGATGTCACGGCTCTCGCCACGAAACAAATTGACTTCAAGCCGTTCGAGCTCGAGCAGTCGCAACAACTCGGCCAGTGCTGCTTGCATCAGACGTTGGTGACACCGAGGCGCCTTTGCATCGCCGGACTGGTGGTCGTGTACTGCAGGAACTGCTTTTTCGCCGGGTACAGATAGTGTTGAACCGCGAAGGCCGCGAGCGCCGCTTCGTGGAAACCCGAGAGGATCAGCTTCTTCTTGCCCGGGTAGGTGTTGATGTCGCCGATGGCGAACACGCCGGGGATGTTGGTGCCGAATTTTTCGGTATCGACCTTGATCGCACGTTTGTCGATTTCAAGGCCCCAGTCGGCAATCGGCCCAAGCTTGGGCGCCAGACCGAAGAACACCAGCAGGTGCTCGGCCTCGAGCAGCTCGACTTCCCCGCTCGCGCTCTTGATGTGCACGCCGCGCAGCGCGCCGTTATCGTTGTGCAGCGCATGCGCGAGGCCCTCGATGAAGCGCAGCTTGCCGTGCGCCGCGAGCTCCTGCATGCGCGCGACCGAGGCCGGCGCCGCGCGAAACTCCGCGCGCCGGTGCACGAGCACGATGCCGGCCGCATCACTCGCCAGCGCGAGTGTCCAGTCGAGCGCGGAGTCCCCGCCGCCGAAGATCACGAGTTTGCGTCCGTGAAAGTCGCTGACGTTCTTGATTCGATAGTGCACCTGCGAGCCCTCGAACGCCTCGACGTCCGGCACCACGAGCCGACGCGGCTGAAACGAGCCGACGCCGGCGGCAATCACGACGGCGCCGGCATCAAACACGGTGCCCGCGCCGGTCACGACGCGAAAGCGCCCGTCGTCCTTGCGTTGCAGTTCGATCGCCTCCTCGCCCAGATGGAACCCGGCGCCGAAGGGCTTGATCTGCTGCATGAGCCGATCGACCAGCTCCTGCGCGCCGCAGATCGGCAGCGCCGGGATGTCGTAGATCGGCTTATCCGGGTATAGCTCGGTGCATTGGCCGCCGGGCTGACTCAACGAGTCGAGCACGTGAGCTTTGATGCCAAGCAATCCGAGCTCAAAGACCTGAAACAGACCGGCCGGCCCGGCGCCGATCACGAGCACTTCGGTAGTTATCGAGGCGTTGCTGGTGTCGTTCAAAGTGTATTCACCGGCTTGGAAAATAAGGGCGCGCGATTCTAGCGACCTGCCCGCGTGGCGGGCAACAAACGCGGTGCGCGCGCTCGCGCACTAAGATGATCTGGCGCGCCCGACTAAAGGCAAAATGGCGAGCCCTGCTCGCCTAGGCCCGGCCCGCGTTGGCATCGGTCGGTGCATGGAAGTACTCGCTCTCGGCGGCCAACTGATCCATGAGCCGCTTGAGTTCCGCGAGGCGCGCCTCGGCGGTGTTGATCGGCACGCAGTCTTCGCAGCGTGGATCCCCGCAGGGCTGGCGCGTGTACAGCCAGAATTGAATCGCCCCTGCCAGCAGGCCGTCGGCAATGTCCCAGAGATCGGCCTCCTTGTCCTTGCCCGCCAGGCGATTACCCAGGTCGACGGCCCTGGAAAATGCGGAGTCGAAGGTGTCGGCTTCTTCCATAGACGCTAGTGTACCTGCTCGCGTTGCGTGTGGGGATCCGGTGCGCGCGATGCGCTGCTTATCAACGATAGCCACGCGCCTGCAGCGCAAACAGATGGGCATAATGCCCGCCGAGCGCCATGAGCTCCTCGTGGCTGCCCTGTTCAATGATACGGCCCTGATCGAGCACCGCAATCCGGTCGGCCATGCGCACGGTCGAAAAGCGGTGTGATATCAGAATCGTAATGCGCTCGCGCGCCAGGGAACGAAAGTGCTCAAAGATCTCCGCCTCGGCGCGCGCATCCATGGCGGCGGTCGGCTCATCGAGCACCAGCACGTCGGCCTGCGTGCGCATGAAGGCCCGCGCCAGCGCAACCTTCTGCCATTGGCCGCCCGAGAGCTCCTGGCCGTAGCGAAACCATTTACCGAGCTGCGTTTGATAGCCGCCGGGCAGCCGATCGATGAATTCCGCGGCTCGCCCCTTGACCGCCGCATCGCGCCAGCGCTGCTCGTCCTCGAAGTAGCGCTCATCGCCGGCGCCGACGTTCTCTCCGACCAGCATCTGATAGCGCGTGAAGTCCTGAAAAATGACGCCGATTCGTGCCTTGAGAGCCTCATCCTGCCATTCGGGTAATGGCAGCCCGTCGAGCAGTATGCGGCCGGAATCGGGACTGTAGAGCCGCGTGAGCAGCTTGATCAGCGTGGTTTTGCCCGAGCCGTTTTCCCCGACCAGCGCAAGGCTGCTGCCAGGTGGCAGGTGCAGGTTGATATCCACCAGCGCGGGGCTCGATGCGCCCGGATAAGTAAAGCTGACATGTTCGAAGCGCACGCCATCGGCGCGATCAGGGCCATGCACGGCGCTGCCCGCCGGCGCCTCGACCGGCGTTTCGAGGAATTCATAGAGCGTGGAGAGATATAAATTGTCCTCGTACATGCCGCCAATGGCCGAGAGGATCGCGGTGACGGCGCCCTGTCCCTGCCGGAACGACAGCAGATACCTCGTCATCTGTCCGAGCGTGATGGCGCCGCGTACGGTGGCGACGGCGATCCAGGCGTAGGCGCCGTACAGCGTGGCGGTCGCAATGACACTGAGCGCAAAACCCCAGCTGTCGCGGCGGATCGACAAGGCGCGGTCTTCGCGATAGAGCCTGGTGTAGATATCGCGATAGCGCTGCAACAGGCGCGCACCCAGCCCGAACAGCTTGACCTCCTTGGCGTGATCCTCGCGTGCGAGCACGGTCTCGAGATAGGTCTGCATACGCGTCTCTGGAGAGCGCCAGCGAAACAGGCGAAAAGCGTCGCCCGAGAACTTCGCTTCGGCGACGAATGCGGGCAGTCCGGCCAGCAGCAGTATCAACACCGTCCAGGGCGAGAATCGCACCAGCAGCGCGCCGTAGCTGAGCAGCGAGATCGCGTTTTGCACCATTCCGAAAGTGCGCATGACGAGACTCAATGGTCGGCTCGAGGCCTCGCGCCGCGCGCGCGTGAGCTTGTCGTAGAACTCCGAGTCCTCGAAATGCGTGAGCTCGAGTGTCAATGCCTTCTCGAGAATCATGACGTTGACGCGCTGGCCGAGTTGCGCGCGCAACAGTGCCTGGCACAGCGAGAGGCCGCGTTGCGCGCCGGCCAGCAACGTGACGAGCGCGCCCTCGATGCATACCAGCCGCAGCACACGCGCCGCGCCATGGCCGCTCAGATTGCGTGCTGCGACCACGGCATCGACTATCTGTCCGCCAATCCAGGCGACGCCTGCCGGCAGCAGGCCGGCCAGCAACGTCAGCAGTGCGAGCGCGACCAGGAGCGCACGATTGGTGCTCCAGACCAGATCGATGGCGCGGCGGCTGTAACGGAATACGCCGAAGAACCCCTGCAACAGGTCTGCCCCACGGCCCGCGGGCGCCGCCTCGGCGGGCATCGGCGGCCGACCTGCGTGATTCACGCTGGCAGCAATTGCGCCGGCTCTGGCTCGTAGCCGAGGTTGGGCGCGAGCCAGCGCTCGACTTCCTCGAGCGTCATGCCTTTACGCCGCGCATAGTCGAGGACCTGGTCGCGATCAATGCGCCCGACGGCCAGGTAGCGCGCCTCGGGATGAGAGAAATAGAAACCGCTGACCGCCGCGGTCGGATACATCGCAAAGGACTCGGTCAGCCGGATGCCGGCGCGTTGCTCGACGTCGAGCAGATGCCAGATCGTTGCCTTTTCGGTGTGGTCCGGACAGGCCGGGTAGCCCGGCGCCGGACGAATCCCGCGATACTCCTCGCGAATCAGCTGCTCATTGCTGAGCTTTTCCTCGGGCGCGTAGCCCCAGAACTCGCGCCGCACGCGCTCGTGCAGCCGCTCGGCGAAGGCCTCGGCGAGCCGATCGGCCAGCGCCTTGAGCATGATGGCTGAGTAATCATCGTGCGCCGCCTCGAAGCGCCGCAGCGGCGCCTCGATCCCCTGGCCGGTGCTGACCGCGAAGGCACCCAGGTAGTCGCGCAAATGGGAGGCCTTGGGCGCGACGAAGTCCGCCAATGCCACGTGCGGCTTGCCCTCCGGCAAATCCTTCTGCTGGCGCAGAAAGTGCACCCGTGAAAGCATGGTGCTGCGCGCTTCGTCCGCATACAGCTCGACGTCATCATCGAGCGAGTTGGCCGCAAAAAAACCGAAGACCGCGCGCGGCTGCAGCCAGTGCTCGCGAATGATCGTGCGCAGCATCTTGCGCGCATCGGCGTACAAACTGTCCGCCTGCTCGCCGTATTGCGCATCGGTCAGAATATCCGGATATTTTCCGCGCAGTTCCCAGGCCTGAAAGAACGGCGTCCAGTCGATATAGCGCGCCAGCTCCTCGACCGAGTAGTCCTCAAAGCTGCGCACGCCGAGCATGCGCGGCACCGGCGGCACATAGCCGCTCCAGTCCAGCCGCGGTGCGTTGGCTCGGGCCTGTGCGAGCGTGTGTTGCGGCGACTTGACGCGACGCGAGCCATGCTGAGTGCGTCTTAGGGCGTGCTCCGCCTTGACCCGCTCCGTAAAGGCACCGCGCGAGGTCGGCTCGATGAGCTCCTGGCAGACTCCGACCGCGCGCGAGGCATCCTTGACATAGACGACGGGACCTTCGTATTGCGGATCGATACGCACCGAAGTATGGGCCGGGGATGTGGTCGCACCGCCAATCAATAAGGGCTGCGTGAATCCCTGGCGCTGCATTTCGCGCGCGACGTGCACCATCTCGTCGAGCGAGGGCGTGATCAGGCCCGACAGGCCGATCATGTCGGCCTGCTCGCGGCGCGCCGCCTCGAGGATCTTGTCGCAGGCGACCATGACGCCCAGATCCACGACCTCGAAGTTATTGCACTGGAGCACGACACCGACGATGTTCTTGCCTATGTCGTGCACATCGCCCTTGACGGTCGCGATCACGATGCGGCCAGCCGAGCGACGCCCCTCGCCGCCGTTGGCGGCCTTCTCCAGCTCTATGTACGGAATCAGATGCGCCACGGCCTTCTTCATCACGCGCGCAGACTTGACCACCTGGGGCAGGAACATCTTGCCCGCGCCGAACAGATCGCCCACGACGTTCATACCCGCCATCAGCGGTCCCTCGATGACCTGCAATGGCCGCTCGAACAGTCCACGCGCCTCCTCGGTGTCCTCGACCACGTACTCGTCGATGCCGCGCACCAGGGCGTGCTCGAGACGCTTGGCCACGGGCCATTCGCGCCAGGCCAGATCCTCCACGCGCCTGCCGCCCGCTTCGCCGCGATAGCGCGCCGCGATCTCCAGCAAACGCTCGGTGGCATCGGCGCGCCGATTCAGAATCACGTCCTCGACGCGCTCGCGCAGTTCCGGCTCAATCTGCTCGTAGATCGCGAGCTGTCCGGCATTGACGATGCCCATGCTCATGCCGGCGCGAATCGCGTGGTACAGAAACACCGAGTGCATGGCCTCGCGCACCGGCTCATTGCCTCGAAACGAGAAGGACACGTTGCTGACCCCGCCGCTGATCAGCGCGTACGGGCAGCGCGCGCGAATCGCCGCCGTGGCCTCCAGAAAATCCAGCGCGTAGCCGTTGTGCTCCTCGATACCCGTGGCGACCGCAAAGATGTTGGGATCGAAAATGATGTCCTCGGGCGGAAAGCCGGCCTTATCGACCAGCAGCCGATAGCAGCGCTCGCAGATCGAGACTTTGCGCGCCACGCTGTCGGCTTGACCCTGCTCATCGAATGCCATGACGACCACGGCGGCCCCGTATGCACGCACTAGCCGCGCCTGCGCGAGAAACGATTCCTCGCCCTCCTTCAGGCTGATCGAATTGACGATGCCTTTGCCCTGCAGGCATTTGAGCCCGGCTTCGATGACCGACCACTTCGAGGAGTCGATCATGACCGGTACGCGCGCAATGTCCGGCTCGGAGGCGATCAGGTGCAGGAATCGCACCATGGCCGCCTGGGAATCGAGCATGCCCTCATCCATGTTCACATCGATGATCTGCGCGCCGCTGGCCACTTGCGCGCGCGCGACATCCAGTGCGCCCGCGTAGTCATCGGCTTCGATCAAGCGGCGGAATTTCGCCGAGCCGGTGACATTGGTGCGCTCCCCAACGTTGACGAACAGGCTCTCCGGACCGATATCGAGCGGCTCGAGCCCGGACAGTCGGCAGCGCGGCGCTCGTCGCGGCACAACTCGCGTGGGCAATGCCGCGACCGCGTCGCGGATATGGGCGATGTGTTCGGCGGTCGTGCCGCAGCAGCCGCCGACGATATTGACCAGACCCTGCGCGGCAAACTCGCGAATCAGGTCGGCGGTCTCGCAGGCCTGCTCATCATATTCGCCGAACGCATTGGGCAGCCCGGCATTCGGATAGGCGCAGACCGCGACATCGGCGAGGCCCGAGAGCTCCTCGACGTAGGGGCGCAGCTGCTTGGCGCCAAGCGCGCAGTTCAGGCCGACGACAGTCGGTTGGGCGTGCCGGATCGAATTCCAGAACGCCTCCACGGTCTGACCGGAGAGCGTGCGACCCGACGCATCGGTGATCGTGCCGGAAATCATGATCGGCAGCTCGGTGTGGGTCTGCTCGAACGTGCGGCGCACGGCAAACAAGGCGGCCTTGGCGTTGAGCGTATCGAACACGGTCTCGATCAGCAGCAGATCCACGCCGCCTTCGATCAAGGCTGCCGTCGCCTCGCTGTAGGTCGCGACCAGCTGATCGAAGGTGATGTTACGAAAGCCCGGATCATTCACGCTCGGTGAGAGCGAAGCCGTGCGACTGGTCGGGCCGATCGCGCCGGCGACGAAGCGCGTCTGCCCGGTACGCTCGGCGTAGTGATCAGCGATCTCGCGCGCCAGTCTCGCGGCCGACAGATTCAGCTCTGTGACCAGGCCCTCCATGCGGTAATCGCTGAGCGAGGGAGCGCTCGAATTGAAGGTGTTGGTCTCGATGATGTCGGCGCCCGCGGCCAGATACTTGCCGTGGATGTCACGAATCAGCGCCGGCTGCGTGAGCGTCAGCAGATCGTTATTGCCCTTGAGGTCGCTGGGCCAATCGCGGAAACGCTGGCCGCGATAGGCGGCCTCGTCCGGCTTGCTGGCTTGGATCATCGTGCCCATGGCGCCGTCGAGCACGAGGATGCGCTGCAAGAGCAGGCGCCGAAAGTCCTCCAGCCGCTGCGCGCGGGTCATGCGCGCTGCTCCAGCCGCGCCGGCGGCTCAGCCGCAGGTGCGCGTACGCCCAACGCGTGGCAGATGGCGTAGGTCAGGTCGGCGCGATTGAGTGTGTAGAAATGAAACTCATCCACGCCCTCGCGTGTCAGTGTCTCGACCTGTCCGATCGCGAAGGCCGCGGCGATCAGGCGGCGTGTCTCGACGTCTTCGTCCAGGCCGTCGAAGCGCTGACACAGCCAATCGGGCACCTTGGCACCGCAGCGGGCTGCAAAGCGCAGCATCTGCGGAAAGCGCGTGATCGGCAGAATTCCGGGCACCAGGCTGGCATTGATTCCGGCCCCTGCGCAGCGATCACGGAAGCGCAGGAACACGTCAGTGTCGAAGAAAAATTGCGTGATGGCCCGCTCGGCCCCGGCATCGATCTTGGCCTTGAGGTTGGCCAGATCAAACTCCGCATTCGGCGCCTCCGGATGTCCTTCGGGGTATGCGGCCACCGAGATCTCAAAGTCCCCGACACTCTTGAGCCCACGCACCAGATCCACCGCGTAGGCAAAGCCCTGCGGATGAGGCCGGTAGGCACCGCTGCCCTGCGGCGCATCCCCGCGCAGCGCCACGATATGGCGAATGCCGGCCTGCCAGTAGCCGCGCGCGATCTCCAGGATGTGCTCGCGATCCGTGCCGATGCAGGTCAGGTGCGGTGCCGGCGTCAGCGAGGTCTCGCGCAGCACGCGCGTCACCACCTGATGGGTGCGCTCGCGCGTCGAGCCGTCGGCGCCATAGGTGACCGAGACGAAGCGCGGCGCAAGCGGCAGCAGGCGCTGAATCGATTGCCACAGTGTCAGCTCCATTTTCTCATCGCCGGGCGGAAAGAATTCGAACGAGACCTGCACCGGGCGAAGCAGCGTGCTCAGGCTGCTGCCGATGCGGCCGGCAAGGCTCGAGGCGTTCACGCGCTCTCCGAGCGTTGGCGGGAGACGACGATCTGCTCGGGGCGCCGCAAAGTGTCAGACACCGCATCGGCGGGTTGCGCAAATTGCGCCAGCGCGACAATGACATGGCGCCCGGACAGGTCGCAGGGACGCAAGCGCGCCGTATCGAAACCGGCACATGCCAGCCAGCGACGCAGGTGCGCGAGCGGATTGTCGATCGCGCAGGCGGCCAACTGCTCAAAATCCTCGATCACTACGAGGCGGCCTGAGCGACGCAGCACGCGCGCGGCCTCAATGACGGCGTCAATGGGTCGCGCGGCTGTGGCCAGTACCCGGTCTATGGTCACGGTATCGAAGCTACCGTGATCCCAGGTCAGGGCGTACATGTCGCCGCGCCGAAACTCGCAGTGACTCAGGCCCGCGCCGTGAACGCGCGTGCGCGCCAGCCGCAGTGCCGGCGTGGAAATGTCGATGCCGGTGGCGTGCTGGGCGCACGGGCCTAGAATCTCCATCATGAGCCCTGAGCCGGTACCGATATCGAGCATTTCCCCGATGCTCGAGGGCCCTAATTCCGCATGCAGCACGGCAGCGAGCTCCCCGCGCGGCGCGGCCTTGGCCGCACCAGAGGCTGCAGGCCAGCTCGCGCTGCCCTCGGTCTGGCTTTGGATCAATTGCTGGGCTGCAATAGCAGCCCGCCGCCCCACGACCTCAGCGGCTCGTTCGCGGTCGCGCTTGAGCATGACGGTGTCCGGGTGAGTCATCGACAGCAGCTGGCGCAGCCATTCGAGGTTGCGGCCACGAACTGGCGCCCGGTAGTAAACGCACTGCTGCTCGCGAAATCGATCCAGCAGGCCGGCTTCCGTGAGCACGCGCAGGTGGCGCGAAATACGCGGCTGGCTCTGGCCGAGCACCTGACACAGCTCGCTGACTGTCAGCTCACCGTGGCTCAGCAGTACCAGCAGGCGCAATCGGGTCGGCTCGGCGGCGCTCTTGAGAGCACGCACGACCTGGCCCAAATCGTAACTGGCCACCGAAGCTTTAAACATATAAACATATCCTTATCATTCTTCGTTAAATAGTCTAACAGCGCCCCCAACGTTCTGCTACCCTCGGCGCCCTTTTTGAGCCCAGCTCCAGCTTCTCCAGCCCGATGCAACGCCCGATCCGTAATATCGCGATTATTGCCCACGTCGATCACGGCAAAACGACGCTGGTCGACTGCCTGCTCAAGCAATCAGGCACTTTTGAAGCGCACGAGCACGTCGGCGAGCGCGTCATGGACTCGAACGACATCGAGCGCGAGCGCGGCATCACCATCCTCGCCAAGAATTGCGCCATCGAATACGGCGGCACCTGCATCAACATCGTCGACACCCCCGGTCACGCGGACTTCGGTGGCGAGGTCGAGCGCGTACTGTCCATGGTCGACGGCGTGCTGTTGCTGGTCGATGCGGTCGAGGGACCGATGCCGCAGACGCGCTTCGTGACCCGCAAAGCGCTCGCGCTCGGCCTCAAGGCCATTGTTGTCGTCAACAAGATCGACCGGCCCAGTGCGCGGCCGGGCTGGGTTGTCGACCGCACCTTCGAGCTCTTCGACAAGCTCGGCGCCACCGACGCGCAGCTTGATTTCACGGTCATCTACGCCTCGGCCTTGCAAGGTTGGGCCAGCACAGACATGACGCGCCGCGACCCGGACATGACCGCGTTGTTTGATGCGATCCTGCAGCACGTGCCGCCGCCGCCCACCGACGTTGAGGCGCCGCTGCAGCTGCAGATCTCCACGCTCGACTACAACTCCTATGTCGGTCGCATCGGCATCGGCCGCATCCGGCAGGGCACGCTGCGCGCCGGGCGCAACGTCGCACTGCGCGAGGGCGCGCAGGATCGCGGCGTGGCCAAGATCGGCCAGGTACTGACGTTCAAGGGATTGCGTCGTGTATCCGTAGAGGAAGCGGCCGCCGGAGACATCGTCGCGGTCACAGGCATCGAAGACGTCAACATCGGCCTGACCATCTGCGATCTTGAAAACCCGCAAGGCCTGCCGCCTATCCTGGTCGACGAGCCGACGCTCGCGATGAATTTCCAGGTCAATACCTCGCCGCTCGCGGGCCGCGAGGGTAAGTTTGTGACCAGTCGCCAGATCGGTGAGCGCCTGCACCGCGAATTGCAAAGCAATGTCGCTCTGCGCGTCGAGGACACTGCCGACGCCGACGTCTTTCGGGTACTCGGCCGCGGCGAATTGCACCTGACCATCCTGGTCGAGACCATGCGCCGTGAGGGCTACGAGCTCGCGGTCGGCAAACCACAGGTGCTCAGGAAAATCGTCGACGGTGAGGTGCTCGAACCATTCGAGGCCCTGACCGTCGACATCGACGAAGCCCATCAGGGCGGCGTCATGGAGGCACTGGGCAAGCGCCGCGCCGAGCTGACCGATATGGTCATCGATGGCACGGGTCGCGTGCGCCTGGAGTATCGCGTACCGGCTCGCGGGCTGATCGGATTTCAGGGCGAATTCATGACGCTGACGCGCGGCACGGGCCTGATCAGTCATGTCTTCGACGGCTATGCGGCCGTGAAGGGTGAGATTCCCGATCGGCACAACGGCGTGCTCGTCAGCAACGAGGATGGCGAGGCTGTCGCCTACGCGCTGTTCGCATTGCAGGAGCGCGGGCGCCTGTTCGTAAGTCCTGGCGAGAAGCTCTATGAAGGCATGATCATCGGCATTCATAGCCGCGAGAATGACTTGATCGTCAACCCGATCAAGACCAAGAAACTCACGAACATCCGCGCTGCCGGCAAAGACGACGCCATCCTGCTGACGCCGCCGATTCCGCTGACGTTGGAGTACGCGGTCGAATTCATCGCCGAGGACGAGCTCGTCGAGGTGACGCCTCAGAGCATCCGCATTCGCAAGCGGCGTCTGTCGGGGCACGAGCGCAAGCGAGATGCGCGCGAGGACACGATCTCGGCCTAGCCGCGCGTAGGCGGCGGAACATTTCTGAGCCGGCGCGGTCCACCTATCGGACCCTTACAACGTTTTACACGTTGGATGCACAGGCTTTCAGAGGTAATCGAGATTATGAACAATCGAACGAAATGGCTGATGGCCACAGTGGCCAGTGTCGGCCTGGTTGGCGGGGTAGTGGCCGCGACCCCCGGCGACTTCAGCACGAATGTACCTGCTACGCAGGACTCTCATGACGGCTATAACCGGGGCGGCTATGACGGTGACCATGGCTGGCACCATCGAGGCCACAGGGGCCACCGGGGCCATCGCGGACGTTTTCATCGCCGCGGCTTCCTGCTCGGCGGTGCCTTACGCCGATTGGACCTCACGCCGGATCAGAGGACGCAGGTGCGTCAGATCCTGAGCAGCGCGCGCTCACAGAACGCTTCGCTGCGGCAATCGGTCGCGCAGAATTTCGCTGCGTTGCACAATCCTGGTGATCCCAACTACGCCGCCGCGCTGCAGGCAGCGCAGACGCGAGCCAGCAACCTGGTCGCGCAGCGCAGCCAGATCGACAAGCAGATATACGGCGTATTGACGCCGGCGCAGAAGTCGCAGTTACCGCAGGTGCTGGCTTCGATCCAGACGAGGATGCAGCAGCACGCCGGCGCGCACTCTGCTCAATAGTCGTCTCGACTGCGCAACCTTAGGTCACAGGCCGGCGCGGCCGAGCAGATCGATGAACTCCCGCAGGCTCGCGGCCAGCGAGGGATGATCGGCTTCGAAGTCGACCGCGAGCGTCTCCAGACGGTGCGTCGCGCCGAGCGCGGGCGCCGGGCGCGATTGGCGCGGCTCGCGCAACAGCCGCTCTATGTCATGCAGCACATCGTGCAGCAGCTTTCTGGAACCTTCATCCAGCCGAGATGCGCCAGCGAGCTTCGCGTGCAGCTCGGCCAGCGACTGCTCGAGCGAATTCGGCTTCGCATTTGCCATGTGGATGCGCCGCTGGGCAGGGGGGCGACGATCTTACGCGATCGCGCCGCGGCTTTGTTAGGCTCGCTGCATGACCGGCCGGCGACCGCAAGCCCCGATATCCAATCTCGACCCCGAAGCGATCGACGCGCTCTACGGCCTTGAGCCCGTATTCGAGCCGTCGGGCGTGCCTGCGAGCGGCCAGACAGCGCGCGGCGAGCCAGCCGCAACGCAATTCCTGCCGGTGCAGTGCCCCTACTGCGGCGAGGCGTTCGAGACGCTCGCGGATTGTTCGGCCGGCTCAGCGACCTATATCGAGGATTGCCAGATCTGCTGCCGCCCCATTGAACTTTGTCTTGAGGTCGATGCGGCGGGCGCATTGACCTCTTTTGAGGCTCGGCGCACGGACTGAGCGCGGTTCACTCGTCCTGAACCGTCTGGCCCGGAAACAATTCCTCATTGAAACCGAACTGTCGCAGGTCGGTGATCCGCATCGGATACAGGATGCCATCGAGATGATCGACCTCATGCTGCACCACGCGGGCGTGAAAGCCGCGCACCTGCCGATCTATTGCGCGGCCCTGCTCATCGACGCCGCGATAATGAAGCTGCTGATAACGCGGCACCCAGCCGCGCATGCCCGGCACCGACAGGCAGCCTTCCCAGCCTGATTCGAGCTCCTCGCCGATCGGCTCGAGCTTTGGATTGATCAGCACGGTGGCTGGCACGATCTCGGCCTGCGGATAGCGCGGATTGGGCGCCCCGGTGCCGAAGATCACGACGCGCCACGGCACGCCGATCTGCGGGGCGGCGAGCCCTGCGCCATCAAGCGCCCGCATGGTGTCGTGCATATCCGCCAGTAGCTCGCGCAGCGCCGCAGTGCCCAGCGCACGCACCGGCTCACTGACTTGCCACAGGCGCTGATCTCCCATGCGTAGCACTGGCCGCACGCTCATGACTACTGTGCCTTAAGCTCTCTACTCCACGTTATCCGTGACGTCGGTCATGCGCCGCATCATCGGATAGGCCTCTTCCTCCGCTTCCTCCGCGCTTTCGTGTCGCGCGATGTAAATGAGCTCTTCGAGGCGCGCTTTGGTGGCAAGAAATTCCGGGCTTACGAACTGCGCGATATTTCGCGGGCGAGGCACCGGCACCTCGATGAGCTCCTGCACCTGCCCCGGATGCGCCGAGAGCACCAGGATGCGATCGGACAGGTAGATGGCCTCATCCAGATCGTGGGTGATGAAGATGATCGTGATATCGATTTTACGCCAGATCTCCAGCAGATGAGCCTGCATGCGCGCGCGCGTCTGCGCATCGAGCGCGCCGAAGGGCTCATCCATGAGCAGGATGCGCGGTTGGTTCGCCAGCGCGCGCACGATCGCCACGCGCTGCTTCATGCCGCCGGAGAGCTGGGACGGGTAGGCGTCAGCGAATTTCTCAAGTCCGATCAGATCGAGCCACTGCATGGCTTCGCGCTCGGATTCGAGCCTGCCATGACCGTTGACCTCGAGCCCAAACATCACGTTCTTCTTGACCGTGAGCCATGGAAAGAGCGTGTAGCCCTGAAATACCATGCCCCGATCCTTGCCCGGGCCGTTAACCGCTTGCCCCTGCAACAAGACCTCGCCCGAGGAATGTCGCTCGAGCCCGGCGAGGATGCGCGCGAGTGTCGATTTGCCGCACCCCGACGGACCCACGACGCAAAGAAACTCGCGCCTGTAGGTCTGCAGATTGATGTCCTTGAGCGCCACGATGCTGCGCCCGCCGCGCTCGAAGTTCTTATCCAGATGCGAGACGGTCAGAATCACTTCGCGCGCCTTCAGCCGCTTAAAGCGCGCTCGCACGGCGTCGGACTGCTGCCGGTACGAGGGCAGCAGCTCACTCGGCAGCACGATATCTTTCATGGTCTCGGTCACGGCGCTCTCGAGCATATCAGGCGGTTGTGGCCAGCGTGCG